>ERZ782914.134-NODE-134-length-29804-cov-7.091331_pt1 | contig 29804 bp, 15 predicted proteins | sample MGYA00375948_ERZ782914 | MGnify/ENA primary metagenome ERZ782914 (study PRJEB29894, sample SAMN03576417) | human skin metagenome | biome: human skin; feature: left retroauricular crease; material: organic_material | host: Homo sapiens | place: Italy: Trento...
GCCGCCGCACCATGCGTACATGCGCCGGCGTATACCCTACATGGTGGCAGAGGACGACGACCACTAGTCTGGCGGGGTATCTTGCCTCGTGCGGCGTGCCATGTGCCGTGCGAGTCTCGCTCGTCGCGCGGCCTTCGCTACACGGAGCTGCTCGGGCGTGAACACCATCTGTGCACGCTCGCGCTCGCGCTGAAACTGCGCCTGTAGCTCGCGCTCGTACGGCTTGTACGTGTCGTACCAGGCATCGTCGTTCCCCAGCAGGAACTTGATCTCCTGGAGCTCGTCCCACCGCTGCAGACGCCGCTGCCGCGCTCGTCGCCGCGCGCGGATCATCATGGTCATGCGCAGCGGCTGCGTCGGCTTGTACCGCAGCATCGGCTTGTTGTACAGGGATGGCGGCAGCAGCGCGCCTGACAGGTGGATGCGCGGCATCGGACGGGGCGCCGTGGCCGGCGGGGCGCGCTTACGTCGCGGCCGGCGCCGAGGCCGTGGGACTCGTCGTCGCGGCCTCGGCGGCAGCAGGGCCTCGAGCGCTGCGAGCGTGCGCAGCGCCGGCGGCGGCATTCTCGCGGACGTGGCGTACGAGCGCACGTTCGACGGCAACCGCTGCCATCGTCGGTGCAGCGCACGAATCTCGTCCATGTCCGTCGCCGCCTGCGCCTGGAGAAAGAGCAGACCGGCCTCGCCCACACAGCGGTGCTGCTGCATCGACGGCACGTACGCGGGCCACCCGGGGTCGGCCAGCTCGACGCCCCGCGTGCGATGCAGCGAGCCGCCCGCCTTGGCAAGCACGCCGGCCATGTCGAGCGACTCGCCCGGCGGGATGGGATCGGGCTGCGATGGCGTCACGCACGGATCGTCGACCTCCTTACGCAGGACGTGGTCAATGTCGACGGCCGCAAAGAACGCACACGACTCGGGCAGGTCGTCCATGTTGAGCTTGAACGCAAACATGGCGCGCGTCCACAGATTCGCGATCTGCAGCGCGAGCGCCGCGCGATACTTGTCGTCGTCGCGCGCCAGGTACCGTACCTCGTCGTGCACACTGAGCATGAAGCGCGCCTCGATCCCGTACGTCGCACACAAATACCCCATCGCGGTGATCAGCAGGTGCAGGTAGTCGACGCCGCTCGACTGCACGACCCAATTGATGCGGCTCGGCATGTAGTCCTGCTGCTCGCCGCGCGCCCGCGGCAGGTACTGGCGCGACAGGGCCGCTGTGATGCCGCAGTCGAGCGCGGGCGTCCGTGGATGCTCGCTCAGCGCGATCTCCTCGAGCTTGTTGAACACAAAGCTCTCGCTGCCGCCGTACCAGAACCGCCGCCCAAAGTACGCGTCGCCGCGCGTCGCCTGTCCCTTCGTCGCCGCATACAGCTGCTTCGCTCGCCGCGCGGCCTCGTCGACCTGCATGCTGGGATTCGCCTTGAGCAGCAGGTGCATCGCATGCCGTATGCCTGCGCCATAGATGCGGCTGTAGTTGAACACCTTCGCCTGGTCGCGCTTCGTGCCGAGAATCGACGCCGTCTTGCTGTGCAGATCGGTGCCCTGCGCCTTGGAGCCCTCGAGCGTCATCCACCCAATCGCCGTCGCGCCGTGGATGCCAAACTGGGCGTCCCCCATCACGCTGCAGATCCACAGCTCCTCACTGTCGACGTCTGCGCCCACGATACTCCAGCCACGCGGCGCCTTGACCATCGACTTGAGCTCGCTGCCGATGCGGTTGCGCTTCGCATTCGACGCGGTCAGCCACGTCTTTTCAATCGCGCGCCGCGTCACGGTGCCCATCGTAATCACCTGCGGCAGAATCAGGCCGCGCCGCTCGTCGTGCGGCGCAAAGCCCATGCGCGTCTCCGCCTCGCCGTCCCACACGACCACCTGCCGCTCGATCCGATCGCGCGCACTGATCCAGTAGCTGCACTGCGCGTTCATCTCCAGCGCGCCCCGCGCCGCATCGCCACTCGCCCTGCTCGGATGCAGACTCTGCAGGCGCCCGCTCTCGAGCAGGGGCAGGAAGCCCTTGCTGAACGGGTTGCCGACATTGCTGCCGTCGCCATCGGCATGCGGCAGCTTGTAAAACACGCCGCGCTCCAGCGCGGCGTCCGCCGCGTGCGAGAAGACGAGCGGCGTCTGGCCCTCGATGCGCTGCGGACTCTGGTAGATCCAGCCGTGCTCGCGACTGCGGTAGATCGGCATGCCGTCCCATGCGATTTTCAGGAGCAGCGGCGCTATCTTGGCGCGGATCGTCACGCCAAGCTCTTTCGCGCGCACATCATACAGGTCCCAGTACCACTTTGGCCACCACGGCGCCCGCTCGTTCGCGTCCGTGTACGGCACGCGCGTCCAGTCCAGCTGCGCCAGCGCCGGATGCGGCCCAGGCGCCTCGCGCACACGTAACGCGAGCGCCCGCACCGCGGCATCGCCGTCGCCACGCAGCACCGCCGCCAGCACGTCCGCGCCCGCCTCACTCGTGATCGTGTGCCGCTGGCGCATCGTCTGCGAGAGCGGCGAGGACGGCAGCGCATGCAGCTCGCCCTCACGCTCGACCGCCCAGCGCCGCTTCGCTGCATCGTAGACCACAGCGTCGCCATCGCACCGCAGCTGCAGGAGCTGCACGACAATGTGGCTGCGGGCGCCGAGCGGCCGCTTGACATGCGCGATCTTATCGCGCCACCACAGCGGCACGAGCGACGCCTCCTCATGCACCTTCGGCCGCTTCGGCGACCAGTCGAGCTGCGCGTACCAGGGATCCGTCTCCCACCATCGGTCCGCCGCCTGTGCATCGATCGCCGCGACGCCCGACTCCATCAGCGTCGTCGCGAGGTGCTTGAGCGTCGATACGACCCGCGCATTCATCTGCTCAAACTTCGCCTGCGTGGCGCGGCGGTACGTCTGCCAGCTCGCGTCGACCGGCAGAAACGTACTGCCCAGGCCCAACACACCCGCCAGCGTCGCAGGATGCGGGCAGCTGCGCAGGAACGCGGGCCACACCTTCGCAAAGACGGCACACGTCGTGTGCACGTCCGACGCACAGTACGCCAGGAGCGGCGCCAGCTGCGACGCCACCTCCTCACGACTCGTGCTCTCGACAAACACGTCCCGCACATCCTTGTCAAGATGAATGCCACAGTGCAAGGCCGCCACATCCGCCAGCGAGTTCTGCGACGTGACGTCCTGCCACAGCACTTGGTCATCCTCCTCCTCCGGCGCGTCCGCCGCCGCATCATGCACATGCATCCGCAGCGCAGCGAACGCGTCCTCGTCCAGATCGCCCTCATCAAGCACGGCCTTGATCTGCTCCTGCGTGTCGCGCTCGCGTCGCTGCGTCGTCAGCCACGCATCGAGACGCCGCATCGCACGTCGGCGCGCGTGCTCCGTCCACGCCGCTCGCTGCGGCGACGATATGCCATTCGTCGCGACGTGCAGACTCATCGTGTCGAGCCATCGGATCTGCGTCATGTGCAGACTATACTCCTCCAGCACCGCCGCTCGATCGAAGCCGGCATGATGGCCGACAAGCAGACGCGGCGGCGCCGACCCGCCGCGGGGTCCCATCGGAATCAGGTGTGCGAAGCTCGTGTGCCGCTCACCGCGCTGCACGAGCCACGGACTGATCCACGTGTACCACGCGTGCTGCCCCACCGCCGACGCCATCACGGGGTACGAGCTCACCCGCGGCATGGTCTCGACATCGAACACCAGCGCCGCATCCTCCACATCAGGATACGCCACCGGCTCCGGCGGCGCGAGGCCCGCGACGGTGCCCTGGCTCGTCCGCAGAAACGCATACTTGCTCCACCCCGGCTCCATCGAGAGCGCCGCGGGGCGCAGCGGCACACTCGGCCGCAGCGACTCGTCCAGCGCGAGCCAGCTGTCCGCGTCCCAGTACGCGTCGGCATCCGCATCGATGTCAGCTGCAGGCCGCGGCGGCCGCGGCATCGGCGTGCGCGCGAGCGTCTCCGCATACTCCATCCAGGGATGCACGAGCCGTCGTCCCATCGTCCAGAAATGCTCGCCCAGATCCTTGCCTAGCAGCGGCGGTAGCGCAAACGACGTCGGAGAGAGCTTCGACGCCTTCGAGGCATGCAGGCCGTGCTGATGCAGGTGGTCTTGACACAAATCGAGCGCACACGGATCCACCGGTGGGATCTGCGTCGACGCCGGCGGAAACACTTGCCGATGCAACGTGCGCTCCAGCAGCTGTACGCCCACCGCATTGCAAGGCGCTTCCTGCGTGTGCATGCGCCGCACCATGCGCCGCACGGTCGGCGCGGCGCACGACAGGCCCCGTTGGCCTCGCATGGCAAGGCACACACAACGCCCCTCCCAGCGTCTGGCTGACGCCGCCACTACATGATGACTAAGCGCAACTTACCGTCCAGCGGTCGTGGGGGGCCGCGTGTCGAGCAGGCTGCCTTTTTCGAACGGCACGTCGAATGCGTCGCTTTGGATGAGTGGGCCATGTGCGTGCTGCTTTCCGACGCTCTTGCTGCGTTGTAGCGCTGCCTGCTTGCGTATGTTTTTCGCGCGCCGATCGCTCGCGGCGCGCTGCTCGGCGCGTTCGAGAGCGTGCGCGCTCGCAAGTATGTCCGGCCGCTCCTGGCACAGCACGTACGAGCGCGCGCGACACAGACTCTTGATCCAGTCGTGATGCGCCGCCTCGCTCGACTGCGTCGCGAGCAGCACGGTGCGCGGCCTCGTTTGCGTCCGTAGCGCAAAGCCATAGCCTTTCGGCACGCGCTGCCGATCGACCATGTACACGTCCACATCCAGCAGCGTGCACACACACACCTCAGGCCGGCTCGTCTCCGACTTGGCGAGGAACACCGCGTGCTCACGCAGCTCGAGCCACCTGCGCGTCCACGTCCGATCATCCAGCTGGACATGGACATAGCCGCCCAGGACCGACGAGTACGTCGGAATCGCATCCGATCGCAGCAGCTCAGGCCACTCGCTCGGCTTGATGAGAAAGTAGCCAGGACTTCCTCGCGCCTGCACCACCTCTTCTAACCGCTCATAGTCTCGCACGGGCCGCTCCATGCCCACATCCGGTATCACGTCGTACATGGCCCACGTATCGTGAGCACCCGGCAGCAAAGGCAGCGCACCTTGCGCCTGCACAAACTGCATCGCATGCCATGCGAGCGTGTGCTCGTTCAGCGGCACAAGCCTATATCGCTGCACGGTCTGGAGAAACACTCGGACTTGCGATCCGTGCGGCGGCCGCTGCGTCATCGCCGGGCGCCCGTCAGGCACCGGCGCCGTGATCACGCGGCGCGACGTCGAAGGACGCGCCGCTTCCGCCACCGCATCGTACGGTGGCGGCGGCGGTGGCGGGGCCGGCCATCGCGGCCCGCGGCCGTGTGGCAAGGTCCGACTACGTTGCATCGGTGCGCGTCGACCTTCGAGAATCTCGAGCGTCTTGTCCTTCTGCCGCACTTTCTCTTCGCGAATGATACGCTCGTGCACAGCCGACGCAGTACCACGCGCATCGTCGTGCAGCAGGGGCGCATCGTCCTCCGCTGGCGCCGCACGCAGCGACATCGCTGCCTTCGACGTGCTTCGAGGCGCCTCGTCATCCGAAGGGCATCCGTAGTGCTCATCATCCGAGTGCGTCGTCGACGACACACGCTCGCCCCCGAACGAGCCCAGCAGCGGCGCGCGATCCATCTCCATCCACACACGTTGGGCGGCGACGCGCGTCGCGCGCGGCGAGCGACCTATGCATGTCACGTGGCCTATGGGTATGACGCCGCCTCGAGGGCAGCTCGCTCCGGCGCGTACCGGACAAACTGGTAGAACACGATGCCGTCCAAGAAGATGGTGCCGACGCTTCCGACAATCCAGCTCATGTTTTCGACGAGGTAGGGCACGGACGTGTCCTTGAGCAGGATCGAGAGCACGTACGTCACATTGCCACCGACCGCAAAGATGAAGAGCGCCAAGCTCAGTCCGGCACACTTGGTGTGGCGGTTTTTCAGGATCTGCGGGATGCGCGATGATAGGTAGAGCAGCGCACTGAGCCATCCAAGCAGCTGCGCATCCCAGCGCATACCGGGCCCTGGGTCGGAAGACGGTGGGTGGCTGTCGGCCGCCACGTAGGCGGCGACGGCCGTCACGAGCACGAACGACAGCGCCAGCGCGTACTTGAGCAGCGTCAGATGATGCGAAGGAAGCAGGGCCATGACGTCGTCCCACGTGGGCATCCACCGCCGAGACGCGCTGCGTGACTCGCGCGGCAGGAACGGCGTTTGCTCCGCGTCGCGCGTCGCTATCGGCTGGCCCTCGCGGTAGTACGTGCCATAGTACCACCACTGCCAGATCAGCACCATATCACAGAAGCAGTAGTACGCAGCCAGGCCAATCATCGTGGGCAGCACCTCCTGGCGCAGACCACCCACCAAGTTGAAGGCATCACCCCCCAACCAAATGAGAATGAACCAGATCGAAATGCCCTCCGTTGACTTCAGCACATAGTTTTCCTGCATTTGACTGAAGAGAGGCAAAGCCTGCAAGTAGGCGCAGTGTAAGTACTCAGCATGCACCGCACACTCACGGAGTGTAGACAATTACCCAGCACGCAATGCTGTGCGTTAGCGTCCGAGCGCCGTCCATGTACGTACGAAACCCTGTATGTCAGCGCACATCCACGTACCATCCCATGACAAAGGACCAGCGGTCCGTCGCGGCCAACGCGCCGTCCATCGCCGTCATGTCCGGGGGAAAGTGGTCCGGATGGCAGGGCCCTCCTTTACTAGCACGTGACAAGTAGCCAAAAAAAAAAAAGAATGGTGGGAGGCAACTATAGCCATTACACACGGGGGAACCGGGGAGACTCGAGAGGCACGCTGTGGAGTAGGGTGATAAGGCGGGGCACAAAGTCCATGATGGTGTAGCGGTACTGCGCCTGACCCTGCTTGTTCTGCCTCCACTCGCCAAAGCCAAAGAGGACGAAGAAAATATACACCAAACGCACAGGGCTCAGCATGCGCAGGAAGAACCACATGAACAACTCACCGTACGCAAAGAACTCGAGCGGACCCCCCGTGCAGTGTCGCTTGGAGTGTCGCAGCGAGTCGACCCACTTGCGCATACCCGCGGGGCTCGGCCGCGTCTCCGGTCGGTGCAAAAACAGCGCGAGAAGGCGGACGTAGAGGCCAATGTGGAAATGTCCGACGGATCCAATCCCGTTCACATAGGTCGCATTCGTGCACACAACGCTCGCATCCGTCACAGGGAAGCACTGCAAATACATGTTGGGGCGCGTGTATCCAGGCGGGAAGAGGTCTTTCGGCAAAAAGTCGAGCGTCGGGCGCTCAAAGCCCGTGGCCAGCACAATCATGTCCGCCGACATGAACCGAGTCTCGCCCCGCTCGTCCTTCGACTGGTGACGCGTCCGGAAGTTGTACTCGAGGCCGTCGTGATGCAGCAACGTCGTCTCGCCCCGCTGGTAGTCGGCCGCGCCCTGGCGCACAAGGCGCAGGAAATCATTGTTCACGACGGGCGTACCGGAATACAGCGGCGTAGTAGGACTCATCTTCTCGTCCAGTTCTCGGTAGTGCAGGCGGCGAATCAGCTGCTCGGGCACGAGCCACGCAAGGAATCGCGAGCCGTACGGGAACACCGTAATGAAGCAATCCACGAGAAGCTGGCGCGGAATAATCCAGTGGTCCTTGCGCGCAAGGATCGTGGCCTTCTTCGCACCTCTTTCCAGGGCCGTCTCAGCCGCTTCGACACCACTCGCGCCGCCGCCAATGACCACCACACGCTTGCCCTCGAAATCGTGCTCGTCGAGCTGAGATGAGTGCAGAATCTCGCCGCGGAACGATTTCTGATTCGGCAGTGGGATCATGTTCGGCTTGCCGCACGTACCGACCGTGACAACGAGGCCATCAAACGACTCCGACGCATTTCCATTGATGATCCACCGACCGGCCTTGTTCCGATCCACTTTGGTGACACGCGTTTGGAACCGTGCATTTTCGCTCAGGCGGTACGTGTTCCAGACCTTGCGCTCCTGAGCGAGAATGTCGTCACGACAGGGGTAAATGGAGCGGTAAAAAACGAGCGGGTGGAAGCGGTACATGATAGAACTGGTCTGCAGGTTGCTTGTCGAGTTGACGTCGCACCAAATACCACCCTCTCTGGCCCGCTCTTCAAAAATTGTCACGTCAAAGCCGTGACTCTTGAGCTGCGCGGCCGATGAGAGGCCGGTGAGGCCGGCGCCGATCACAGCGACACGGCCCATTTTTGGTGCGTCTGCCGAAGGCGGCAGCGGCGTAAAGAGCACATTGATGAGCACCTGCAAGAGCTGATACAGGTAGATTTTGATGGCGTCCAGCAACGCACACACACAAGTCATTAGGGAAAAGAAGAACGCTGCCTCGAAGGGTCGAAGCTTCTTCCTTTTAAGGCATGTTCCCGATTCGTCTCCAACTCTCTTGGCGCGCCTCGCGGGGCTTGAGAATCGCATCCGGTCATCACCGATCCCAATAAGCACGGCGTGTTACGTAACCATGCGCACGACCCTTGCTTAGATAACATCCTCAGGCGTTGCGCCAGGGAGTGCATGGCAGCCACGTGCCAGGTCGTGGCGCTCGTCCGCCTGCACGGCGCAGGGGCCAAGCTGGCTCCTTCCCAGCGCGTCGGCCACGCCGCGTCAAGGTGTCGGCCCCATGACCCAGACCATCTCGGCTCACCTGGACCGGTGTGTGGCTGCGCGGTAGTACGATCCGCTGGCGTACGCCTCGTGTGAGCGCCCGACTCTGTCTTGTGTCACATTCCGATCTTGCGTGTGCCTCTCACGGCGCTTTTTGCCACCGACGCATGAGCTCGTAGCAGATCCAGCCATAAAAACAAGCACGGCACGATCGATCCATTGCCGTCCATCGCGCACTTGGCTCCTAGCGAGCCTGGCCGCCAGAGAAGATGGAGTAGGCGCGCACCACCACTCCGGGCCGCAGCACCTACAGACATCGTGCTCGTAGCTCCGTCAAGGCGTCCCATCCCGCCCCCTTCTCGCGGGCCAGCGCCATGCCCGAGCAGATAGGACAGGCCAGGCCGCTGCTACCGCCCATCCGAGACGGCGTAGGCGAGCCTCTTTCTCTTACATAAGCCATGCACGACCGGCGAGGCGTGCGCCGTTCCGGGGGTTGTGTCATGCTGCTTCGGTACCTGGGCAGTAGTGTGGCGCAGCAGCTGGATCGGGACTTGATGTCCCCCTCTGGCGGCTTTAGCATCGATCAGCTGATGGAGCTCGCTGGCTTATCCTGTGCCGAGGCCGTGTACCGGAGCTACCCACCGCAGCCTGATCGTCAGCGCATCCTGGTGGCGTGTGGCCCAGGCAACCAGGGCGGCGATGGTCTGGTGGCGGCGCGACACCTCAAGCACTTTGGATACACGCCCATCGTATGGTATCCGAAGCGCAAGGATGCCTCGCTCTTCCACGGGCTCGTGCAGCAGCTGCACAACCTGCGCGTCGAGTTTGCCGACACAGAGCACCTGCCGGCATCGGCGCTGGACGACGCACACCTCGTGCTGGATGCCATCTTTGGCTTCTCGTTCCACGGCGAGCCTCGCGAGCCGTTCAAGTCGACGCTCGAGAACCTAGTGCGACGTACGCTGCCCATCGTAAGCGTCGACATTCCGTCGTCGTGGAACGTGGACGACGGGCCGCAAACGTCCGCTTTAGCACGGTCGTTCATGCCGGACGTGCTCGTATCGCTCACGGCACCCAAACGCGGCTCGGCATTCTTCACTGGCGGCAAGCACTGGCTCGGCGGCCGCTTCGTCGATGCGGCCCTCGACGCCAAGTACGACTTGCGCCTGCCTCCGTATCCAGGCACATCGCAGGTCGTGGACATTACCGGTGCCATGCCCCTTGACTAACTATACATGCTCTGCATACATTTCCATAATGTCATCAAACTCCGCCTTCGACGGCGGCACACGTGTTTTCATAGGGTATGCTTCCTCCTCCTTCGACTCCCCATCCCAGGGCCCCTCCTCCTCGTCCTTCCACTCGACATCACTAGCGAGCCCCTCCTCGTCCACAGGCAGCGAATCGACCGACGCCATAGGCGATGTCTCGTAGGGTATATCGGGCTCCACAACATGATGACTCGGCATCACAGGTCCATCGTAAAACTCGTGCACACGCCCCATGAGCTTTACATCCACGATAGGCTGCTCGAGTGGGCAGTGCAAAAACACATTGCCGAACTGCCGCGCGAGACGGGCGCGATCCGAACGCGGCACATGCACACGAGCACGCGCCAAGTCCATCGGCGAGGGATTGTACCACACGAACAGCGGCTCGAGCTTCGCGCGGCAGTACCACCCAAAGAGCACGACGAGCACGATGGGCAGAAGGCAAATCACTGCCTTGATCCAGTTTTGCAGCAGCCCAATGGCCAACGCGACAATGACCTCCATCACCGTCATCATGGCCAGCAGGCTCGTGACGACCGAGCTCCAGAGCCGACCGCCCGTCTCAGACTTGGTAGCGTACACATAGTACAGCTGGTTTTTGTACACAAACACGGCGATCCAAAGCACACCTGCCGCGACCGCCGCGACGAGTGGCGCTAATGGCGCGTAAATCAGGCCGATCGCCACGAGAAACAGCATTTCGGCGTACCCTTTCCAGTACGAGAACGACGGGGCCTTGGTGTACTCGTGCAGGTCGCGCGGATTGTGCGAGAAGAGGTACCGATCCACCATCAGGAACCCGAGCCGCCGAATCTGCGCGAGCTCCAGCAAAAACAAAAAGCCACGCAGACACAGCCACGTCATCCAGTACGCCGACTGAAACTGGAAGCGCTTGCTCACCTGGTTCAGCATCTCTCTCGCCATGTCCGAGAGAGCCCTCGATGGCTGGTCCTTATGGCGAAACGCCGCCATGATCATAATAACCAGATCAAGCACCACGCCGATCAGCGAGAAAATCACAAACTGCGTCGTAAACAGGAAGGTAAAGTACTGATTCGTGAGCGATCTATCGCGCGATTGCCGCGTACGCACGCCACGGTACATGGCAATGCGCCGCATGCACATCGGCAGTAACAGCGAGTTGGCAAACGAAATGAGCGGCGGCAGTATACCCGTGCACAGCGCGAACGACAGGGGGCGGTTCGTTTGCCAATCAGAGAGCGTCTGGGAAATGCGCGAGAACGCATTCAAGTTCGAAATCAGAGACACGGCGAGCAGCGGCACAATGTTGAAGAGAAACAGCAGCAGCAAGAGCACCCGTGCCCAGTGCCGCGATCGCCGTCGCGATGCCGGGTCCTTCATCAGATTTTGCCACAGGATATCGCGCGGCGAGACGGCGAGACGAATCTTGACACGTCGCGACGGCTTCTTCGTCAGCGCCTTGGCTGTCGCGTGCGCGTACGCTGGCATGGCGAGCGACGCGAACCCGTACGACTGTGGCGCGCCTACCGACCGCTCCGAGCGTGCCGCAGCAATATCCTGCTCCAGCGACTCGACGACGCCAGCATAGTGCGCGATCGCATCCATTTTCGGCGCTGTCCACGACAGGCGGATCAGCGGTCGTTTGTGGGAGCGCAGTGCCTTGTCAAGGTACCGCTCAAGCTTGTGGACGGCCGCCGTATGGCGCGCGAGCAGATCAGGCAGGTTGTGCATACCGTGGCCCAGTTGCACCTCGCACAGCGGGTACACGATGCCCTCGGCCATGAGGGCCGCACGCAGCGATGCGTCGTCTTGGATCTCGGGCGCCAGGTCTGTGGCCATGAGCGCGCGGGAGAAGTAGCTGGTCTGGTACTCGCTGGACGCCAAGTATGCCTGGCGCAAGCGAATGACTTTTCGGTACGACATGTAGATCATCACGAGGCCACTGATCGTGACGCCGTAACTCAGAATCACATGAGCCCACAGCCTCGGACCTTGGACGTACCCCATCGTGAGGTACATGAGTGTGTCCGGCACATCATCGTCCGTGGACAGGTCTTGCTTGTAGGTGATATCGATGGGGATCAGAATCACGCACAGCGGCAGCGCGACGGCCGTCAGGATCCGCGCGGTCAGACGCAGGAACTCGAGAAAGACAACGGCGTCCGTCCCCGTCATGCGCAAGAGGTCCTCATCCCGCAGACGCAGCACCGTCTTGAAAAAGCCCCCATGCGACGACCTCATCGTGATGAGAGACTTGATCGAGATCGCATACGACTTGGGTGCATACAGCGTCCTGTGACGACGTCGGCACACGAGGAAGACGCACAACGTCACCAGGCCTGCACCGAAGGCGATAGCCATGAACAGACCGACCGCTGACACGGTGAGGTGCCCTGACACGCTGCTCTTCAAGTCGCGCAGAATCTCGTCAGCGGCATCCCTGGCGCTCAACCGGGACGCCATGGCGTGCGTCAACGGTGGCAAAAGGGCGGCGCTGCAGGACGTGGCCCTATGCCTCCACATCATGAGGCGGTGCAGCCCACATGGGACAGGCTCTCGCCGCGCGTGCCGGTCCTGACCCGCGCCCATCGCATGGCCGTCACGTCGCCCACGCCTTGCATCCGGAACGAGACCGGGATGAGGGACGCTGCGGCAGCGCTTCTACGCAAGACGCGTCCTTGGTTGCTACCGCGCCGTAGCGGGGCGCGAGCTGTGCTTTGACGCACGAAGGCAACTCATGCATGCATGGCACCACGCCATCGTACGCTGACATGCGTGGCTCTATTTCCTTCTCCCTCGTACGCGGCACGCCGCATACTGCCGAGGCGATCGATGGTGGTCGGGGACAAGCCGCGGGCGGCTGCTGAATGTGGAGGTGAGATCGATCGCACGACCGAGCCTCGTGGCTCGTGGAGCGTCGCCCGAATCGCCGCGGCGTGGATTTTTCTCCTTCACGTCGTTACGCCCGCTTGCTGGGTGTGGAGTGTCGCTGGTACGTCTACTGACGCTGCACCCTACATCTTCTCGGCGGTGCTACTCTGATTGTGTGCGTACATCCCTCGCCGCCCTACCATGCCCTCACGAAGACGTGGTGAGCCGCCTACGGCGGATAAGCGTGCTGCCGCGTTTGAAAGCATCTTTGGGCCCCGCATGCCGTCCAAGGCCCCGCCGGAGCGCAGTGCGTCGCTCTCACCACCCTCGGCGCGGACGGCTTTCTCCCATGCGCCTGCGTACCCCCCGACGTACGTGTACACGGCCGTCTCTCCGACGTCGTCCACGACGGATCTGCCGTGGCAGGCATCGTACGCTCCGTCGACGTCTGCCGCCCACTACGCGGCGCCGTCGGCGCCACATGCGTATTCGGCCGCCGACACGTCGCTCGCCTCGAGCATGAGCGCCGTGTCGATCGAGTCGCCACCGCCTCCCACCCCTGCCAGGTCGGCGCCATGGCCGACTCGGACCCTGTCGACGAGTGTGGCGACGCATGTATACCCGAGCCACGACCGCCGCCCGCCGACGCGATATGCCCCGCGTGCGTCGATGGAAAGCACCGAGTCATTCGACGAGGAGCGCTACCGTCCTTCGGACCTGCGCACCGTACCGAGCATCGTGAGCTTGAGGCGGCAGCCATCGCTCGCACCGACGTCGGCCCCGGCCATCGAGTCTGCGGCGGCGCTCGCACAGCCCATGTCGCCCACGCGGACCTCGCGCACGACGGCGCCTCTCGTGCGCCACGCCTCAGGGCGCACAGTGCCGAGCACGGTGCATCCTGCGCTCCTCTCGCAAGTCGCACAGGCCTTGGAGGCGGTACTGCGCCCACGCTTCGACGGCAAAGAGGCCGTCGACCGCCTGGTAGAGCTGACGCACGTCTCGGACCGCAACATGGTGCTGCTCCTCGGCCGCGCACTGGATGCGCAGCACTTTCTGCACCACGCTGCGTACACGCACCGACTGCGCGACTCTGAGCACGAGCTGTACGAGTTTACGCACGACCGCTCGCAGCTGCGTGGCTCTTTTAGCTCGACCCACCAGCCGACGCTCAGCCTGCTCGGCGCCGACGGTGGGGCGCTGGACGAGGCACGCGCGACGTACCCGACGGGCGTATTTACGCTGCTGACAGGCTGCTACAGCCCGACGTGCACGCGCGATGCGCGGTGCTACAGCATCACCTGTCCGTACCGCCTGGAGCGGCAGTCGCAGCTGGTCGTGCATCCATCGCTGCAGCACCACGATAGCCACGAGAGCCTCGTGGACATTTCGTCGCAGCTGTGGGCTGAGTCCGTGAGTAGCGACGTGTACGAGAGCGTGTCGCCGACGGAGCGCAAGCGGCAGGAGGTCATCTTTGAGATCATCTCGACGGAGCGCGCCTACGTCCAGGACCTCGAGTACCTGCGCGACCTGTGGCTCACGCCGCTGAGCACCCAGCACATACTGCCCGAGACGCGCCGCGCCGAGTTCGTGCGCGCAGTGTTCCGCAACCTGCTCGACATTCTCGCCGTGAACGCGCGGCTCGTCGATATGCTGACGCGCCGGCAGCGGCACCGCTCCGTGGTCGAGCACATCGGCGACATGTACGCGGAGGTCGTGCCGGACTTTGAGCCGTACGTGTACTATGGCGCGCACCAGGCAGCGGCGCGCCTGCGCTTGGAAGAGGAGCGCGCGATCAACCCGGTGTTTGCGATGTTCGTCGAGGACACGGAGCGCAAGGCCGTCTCGCGGAAGCTGCCGGTGAACGGCTTCCTCACCAAGCCGACGGCGCGCCTGGCCCGATACCCACTCCTGTTCGAGCAGATGCTCAAGTACACGGCCGACGACAACATGGACAAGATCATCCTGCCCAAGGTCATACGCCAGATCAAGGGCCTGCTCAGCCTCGTGGACGACGAGACGGGCCGCAGCGAGAACCGTCTGCAGCTCGGCTTCCTGAGCCAGCAGCTCCAGTTCAAGCCGGGCGAGCTCGTTGACTTGAAGCTCGGCGACGCGAGGCGCGAACTCGTGTTCAAGAGCGCCCTCAAGAAGCGCAGCGCACAGTCCGACAGCTCCGAGATCCAGCTGTACCTCTTTGATCACGCGCTGCTCATGGTCAAAATCAAGGTCGTCCACAAGAACGAAGTGTACAAGGTGTACCGCCGGCCCATCCCCCTCGAGCTCCTGCAAGTCACCATGTACGAGGACGTCGCGACGAGCAAAGGCCCCCGCACACGCGCGGTGCTCTCGCGCTCGTCGTTCGGCCACCGCACCTGCCTCGCCCCCGGCGTCGGCTCGCCGCCCCTCCGACAAGACGCCAAGTCCGGCTACGCGCTCACGTTTACGTACCTCGGCAAGCAGGGCTACTCGCTCACGCTGTGGGCCAGCACGCTCGCCAGCCGCGACAAGTGGATCGAGCACATTGAGCAGCGCCAGCACCGCCTCCGCCAGCAGAGCTGCGTCTTTGACCTGCTCCCTGTGGCGCCGCGCGGCACGCCCGTCGTCGTCACCTGCGCGGTGCCGTTCGACGGCGGGCGCCAAGTGTTCCTCGGCTTCCCCGACGGCGTGTACCTGCAGGACCTGCGTGATCGCAGCCGCTCGCCGACGCTCGTGCTCCCCCTGCGCCACGTCCTGCAGATGGACGTGCTCGAGGAGTTCCAAATCCTCCTCGTGCTCGCCGAGCACGTCGTGTACACATTCACGCTCGAGGCGCTCGATCCAAACGATCCCGTCGCCTCGATGCGCCACGGCCGCCGCATCGCGAGCCACACGTCCTTCTTCCGCGCAGGCATGTGCCTCGGACGCACGCTCGTGTGCGTCGTCAAGTCCGGCGCGGCCTCCTCGACCATCAAGACGCTCGAGCCCATCGACGTGCACGCCCGTGCCAAAAAGCACCCGGCGTTCGGCAAGATGCTGCCCAGCGGACAGGACACGCTGCGTGTGTTCAAGGAATTCTACATCCCCACCGAGTCCAGCTCGATCCACTTCCTCAAGTCCAAGCTGTGCATCGGCACCATCAAGGGGTTCGAGATCGTCGACCTCGAAACCCTCGATACCCAGGGCCTCCTGGATCCCGCCGACGCGTCGCTCGAGTTCGTGCGGCGCCAGGAAAACCTCCAGCCTATCGCCATCTTCCGCATCGATGGCGAGTTCCTCCTCTGCTACAACGAGTTCGCCTTCTACGTCAACAAGAATGGCTGGCGCGCCAGGGCCTCGTGGCTCCTCCGCTGGGAAGGCACGCCCACCGCCTTCGCCCTGCACTACCCCTACGTCCTCGCCTTCGATCCCCAGTTCGTCGAGGTGCGCCACGTCGAGACGGGCGCCCTGCACCAGGTCATCACCGGCTACCAGGTACGCTGCCTCTTCTCCGACACGGCCGCCTCGACCCTCTCGACCCTGTCCCGCCTGCATCATGCACGCGCCCACAAGGCCCGCACGCTCTCCACCGTGACAGCGCCGGGCACACCACCCACCGCGCCGCACGCCGTCGCATCGCTCGATGGATACACGTCCTCGACGTATGCGAGCTCACCGCCCTCGTTCGTCGCGGCTCGCCCGCCTGGCCCGTGGACAGCGTCGCCCAGCCCCTACGCATCGCCCTCGATGCCCACCACGCCATTCGGGTATGCGTCAGCCGCCGCGCCGCCCTCCCATGTACAGACGCCCCTCATCGACTCGCTCCTATCGAGCCGGCACGAGATCCTCATGTCCGGCGACTCGGCTGCCTTCCTCCTCCGGCCCCATACCCCCGCGCCGCCATAGTGCTTCCTACGCTCGCTCGCGCGTCTTGCCTATCACGTGATACATCCACCTCGCTTTTTTTTTCCTCCGCCTGCGCCCCGCGGGCGTGACTTACGACGCCTACGACGTATGGGACGTCGCGCCAAGAGCAAGCAGCCCCCGCCCGCGCCGCTGCCTGAGCCTAAGCGCGTCAAGGAGCAGCCGCCCAAGGCGCCCTCGAAGCGCGAGACCAGCGCGGCGCACGCACCTGCCCCCCGACGCAAGGAGCCCGCTGGTCAGGCCCGCTCTCAGCGAGCCATGGCGGCGCCTCGCACACGCACGCCCGCCGACGCTACCCCCGACATCAGCGCCGATCAGATCCTCGAGTCGCTCGGTCTTCCCAAGGACAAGAAGCTGACCGAGCGGCAGAAGAAAAAGGTGCTTGCGGAAGTGGAGCGCCTCGAGCTGCTGCTCAAGAGCTCAGGCTACTCGGTCAACGAAGGCTCAGACGACGCTCCAGACCAGCATGCCGACGATGAGGATCTGGAAGAGGAGGCTGAAGATGAGGACCAAGACGAAGATGCCAATGACGAGGACCTGGAAGAAGATAACAAAGACGAGGAAGTAGAAGAGGGTGCCGAAGACGAGGACCTAGAAGAGGGTGCCGAAGACCTAGACGAGGAGGCCGAAGACGAGGACCTAGACGAAGAAGAGGCAGACCTAGAAGGCGAAAACGTCGAAGACAATGAGGATGACCTAGCAGGCGAAGACCTCGAGGGCGATGATCCGCTCGAGGGTGAGGACTCGGAAGGCGAGAACCTCGAAGGCGATGATCCACTCGAGGGCAACGACTCGGAAGGCGAGAACCTCGAAGACGATGATCCACTCGAGGGCGACGACCTCGAAGACGCTGACGCCGTGGAAGGTGAGGACCCGGAGGATGACGAGGCGAATCAGTTCCTCCTGCCCACCGTCGAAGAAGAGGAAGAAGAGCAACGCCAACCTCTGAATCTCCAACTCGTGCACATGCGCATCCAAGAAGTGGTGCGTGTCCTGTCCAACTTCGCCGCGCTCGCCGAGCCAGACAGGTCGCGTGCAGATTACATGGATCGGCTGTGCAAGGATGTACAGACATACTATGGGTACAATGAGTTCCTGGCCGAGAAAGTGTTGGACCTGTTTTCGCCCGAAGAGGCCATCGCCTTTTTCGAGGCCAACGAAGTGCCTCGGCCCGTCACGATCCGCGCCAATACACTGCGCACACGACGCCGCGACCTGGCACAGAAGCTCATCAATCGCGGCGTGAGTCTGGAGCCTGTGGGCCCATGGAGCAAGGTCGGCCTGCAAGTGTTCGAGAGCGCCGTGCCTATCGGTGCGACGCCCGAGTATCTCGTGGGCGATTACATGCTGCAGGCCGTCTCATCCTTCCTGCCGTGCATGGCGCTGGCGCCACAGCCCCACGAACGCATCCTGGACATGGCAAGTGCACCGGGCGGCAAGGTGACGTACCTCTCCGCCCTCATGCAAAACACCGGCTGCATCTTTGCGAACGACAGCAACAAGGCACGCATCAAGAGTCTGACGGCCAACGTCCACCGCATGGGCTGCCGCAACATTGTCGTGTGCAACTACGACGGCAGACAGTTCCCCAAGGTCCTGGGCGGCTTCGACCGCGTCATGCTCGACTCGCCTTGCTCGGGCACCGGCGTCATTAGCAAGGACGCGAGCGTCAAGACAAACAAGTCCAAGCGCGACCTGATCTTGCTCACACAACTGCAAAAACAGCTCATTCTGTGCGCCATCGACAGCGTCAACCCCAAGTCAGAGACGGGCGGCTATGTCGTATACAGCACATGCTCCGTCATGGTCGAAGAGAACGAAGAAGTCATCGAGTATGCGCTGCGCAAACGCCCAAACGTACGCATCGTCCCGACCGGCATCGACTTTGGCCGCGACGGCCTCAAACGATTCCGCAGCCGCACATTCAACGACCGCATGACGCTGTGCCGCCGCATCTTCCCTCACGTACACAATATGGACGGCTTCTTTGCGTGCAAACTCAAGATCGAGCCCATCAACAAAGGCGACAAGCGGCGCATGGCACAGGAGCCCGATGACGCCGTCTTTGACAACGCGCAAGACGACGCCATCATCCAACGCGCTCACGAGCGCATGGCCAAGAAGCGGCGCACATAGTTACCACGATAGATCAAAGCGCTGCACGACATGATTCGCATCTTCCGCGTCCATCTGCGCCCGCTTGCGCTTAAAGAAAATCGGGCAGTCTTGGTTCGAACACAAGACGTCATTCGCCAGCGAACCCTGACACCGTTGGCAGCACGTCCACAGCCGGTTGAACTCCATCTCAGCCTCACTCACACGCCGCACCTTGTCAAAGTACAGCTCCGTCTCACGCGGCTTGCAGTTCGAGCACACGGCCGCACGCTGATCCTTGAGCGGCGTACGACACCCCAGGCACTGCACCGTCTTGACCGCAAACTTCATGAGCGCACCCACATTCGACGTGGCGACTTGTAGAACGCGGGTATGCTCGCCACTCAACAGACTATTAGCCCGCTCGCCGAGAATCGGCTCAAAGATACGCAACAGCGGCTTGGAAAGCTGGTTGTCGAGATAGTAGCGCGTGTCGATGGGAATATTGTGCTCCAGCGCATACAGTGGATCTTCGGACTTTTCATACGCGGCACTGCCCTTCGTTCCCTTGACAATCACATACGCCACACGGTCGCCCAACGCGGGCGCTGAACCAGCGTCGCGCTTGCGCATGCGCTCAGCCAACTCGACGTGCGCTTGCTTCGCCGCGTAGTCCGCCTTGGCGAGCGCCTTGGAAATCACCAGCTGCGACATGTCAATCTTGTTCTGCAGCAGGTCGGCAATCACTTGCTTGGCATAGTCTTCCGCCCCACGCACGTCCCGGTCAATCAGCATCTTGCGCAGACACGTCTCAATCACCGTGCGCACGAGTCGGCAATTGTCACGGCGCACCGTCTCGATACCCTTGGTGTCCATCTTATCGTGCGTCTCTGGACGCGTCCAGTACAAACCAGCATACCGCTTCTTGTTGATCAACAAGTAGGGAAAGTAGACCTTTTCGAACTCGAGTCGAATCGGCTTGACAAACGACTGGCTCACGTACTCGGCCGCCTCCGCACCAAGTGCCATGGCCTCCTCGACGTGACTCACGCCAAATTTGACCATCACCGAGTCTGTATCACCGTAAATGACGACCGCATCATGGGCGTAGCCATTCTTGATCGTGTACCGCGCCTCGACTTGGCGCTTGGTCTCCTCAATCATCTGACGGCCATACGCGGTGACACTCATGGAAATCTCCAGGCATGGCAAACGGCCGACCGTCGCACCTGTGAAACCGTACACGGAATTCGCACTCACCTTCAGCGCAAGCTGACGGCCATCCAGCACCGCACGCCGCAGCGGATCTGTCTCCTTCTTAAGATCGGCCTTGGCCGCTTTACGTGCTGCCAGCAAATGCTCCAATACATCGGGCAACAGGCCCTTTCGACGCGAGGTCGTGACGAAATAGTTCTTGTTCGGCGTCACAACATAGTCCTGCCCTTCGACCAGTGCCAGCCGCTCAATGGTGCGCTTGTCGATCAGCGTCGTATAGCACAAATTGTGCGCCATCATGATGGACGGATACAGCGACGCAAAATCCAGCGTGGCAATGGGCTTGTCATAGTAGCCCTGCTTAGGATCTAGCACCGTCGCACCCTCATACTGGTCGTCGCCGCCCTCATTTTTGTACGCGGGAATCAAGTAGCCATCTTCACGCGCCTTGCGGAATAGCTGCGATATCACCTTGATTTGCTGACCACGGCTCAGGAGGTAGTTGAACGGCACGCCTGTAACACGCGCCATTTCTGTGTAATTGATCAGACACATGAGCTTGTCCATCAATCGCTGCGGCAAATAGGCATCCTTCAGACAGTACACGGCCAATCGGCGTCGAGTCTCTGGCCCCGCGTTCTGCAGCTCAGTGATGAGCGAGTGATGGACATCTTCTTTCTGCTCCTTCAGAAACTCGAACGACACAGAATTCAGCGAATAGCTGCGCAGCTTGTAATCTCGCTGCATGACTTGCAGCATATCCAGCTGGATACGGCCCTGCAATTCTGTGTGCTTCGAGTCGCGCGTACCGTACGCCTTGGATGAGAAGTGTGTGTCTTTGGCCTCGCTGCGCGCATTCTTTTCACGACCTAAAAACGGGAACGTGGTCACTTTCAGAGCCTTGGCACGGTCCAGCAGGTAGGGGAAGTCAAAGTTGGAAATGTTATACCCAATGACCACATCAGGATCCACACGCTGCACAAAGTCAGACCACGCCTCGAGAAGCTCGACTTCGGTGTCAAACGACATCACATGGCACCCCACAATGTGCGAACACGAGCCGAGCGTGAAAATGTTCTTTACAAAGGGCGCCGACTCACCTTGCCGCGTCACCATATTCGCAATCTGAATGACAGGATCCACGTTCGGGTCCGGAAACACACCTTTCCGACCCGCACACTCAATATCGAAGCTGAGCGTACGCAGCGGCGCCATCTTGAGCCACTCGTCATGGGGCGCATGCGACACGATCCCATCCGGCTCACAGTCGAGCTCGATTTGGCACCGTGAAATACGCTCGTTCGGCGCTCTAAGGGTATATCGGCCAGCAGGGATCTCAATCCAGTTCATACCCACCACCTGGTGATCAATCATGAAGCGGAGCGTATAGGCCACGTTGTCAAACGATACATTCGGCTCACCAGCGACAAATAAGTCACGAAACGAAATCTCGCCGCGCTCAAACGCGCCTCGCACACGCGGCAAGGAACGTAGATCACTCACCGTAATTTTCAGAAAGGCAATGCTTTCAGGGCCCGTGTACTGCATCAGATTCTTTTTGCTTTCAAGCGCCACATCTGCTACTACATTCATTCCAAACGATGCATTGACAGAATTCTTCAGGTCGGCACACGTAGACGCGAAAAAGCCACGGGGCGCGTGTACGTAAAAGTAGGGCAGAAATCCGTGCACATGCACCAAGACGGGGTGCCCTTCCTGCGTTGCGCCGTACATGCGAATCTCTGGTACCGCATGAGATAGCTGGCATTCTTCCACGTCAATTTGCTGGAACACCACGCTGTGCTGAGTAGCGTCCAGTGGCGCAAGTGGCGGCCGTTCCCATGTCGCGCTGGGATCTACGATGTCATGAGCGTCGCAGTACGTACCAGTCTGTGCATCATCTAGATTTGCTAGCGTATCAGTGAATGAACCTGACTGTGCATGGATTTTGCGTCGCTTATTCGACGCGTCATCTGCCATGGACATGCCCGTCGGACCGTCGACGTGTTCGTGGAGCAACGCGCACGCGTCTGGATGACCGAGAAGCAACGCGCAGTTTCTGTCATAAAGCCACGTGGCAGAGATCGATGACGCACGCTTGTCATCGACTGGACGAACGCCCAACGCTTTTTGCCACTGACGATGATGCCGACACGACAATCTATACGGCGTGTGTGGACCACCGCCACTGGTGCGCGCATCACAAGATGTGCACCTGTTGGTAAAAAATTATACGGTGTTCGTGCTACACATTTGCGCGCCACCCAAATCATGACACCCGTGGCACATATGAACACAAGCACGCGGTGCATGTTGCCCAGGAGCAAGAATCCCACACCACGTGTTGTCATTGTGCGCGAGGATGACGAAAAAAGACCAACTACTGTGAAAGCGTCAGACCGTGGCGATGCTGATCCTGCACAAAACGATCAGGCGCCTGCATCCCAGAGCGGCGACGAGGGCGAGGGAAGCAGCGCATCCGGTTCATCAGGCCATGATGGAGACAACAACAACAACAACAACCACGATGATGACTCGAAGGGAGAGGGGAAGGGCTCGTTGCTACTCTCACGCAATTCCGTCCCCTCCGTGTACCCACAGGTCCTAGCGCTACCCATCACTCGTCGGCCTCTATTCCCTGGATTTTACAAGGCTGTGGTCATCAGAAACCCACATGTGTGCGCTGCCATCAAGGATGCTATGAAACGTGGCCAGCCATACGTCGGAGCATTTTTGCTGAAGGACGAGGAAGAAGACTCTGACGTGATCGTCAGCTTGGATCGCGTGCACCGCGTCGGTGTATTTGCTCAAATCACGAGCATTTTCCCCGCACACTCAGGGTCGAAGATGGATGATTCTGAAGAGGGTATCACAGCTGTCTTGTACCCGCATCGACGTATCGTCATCGATGAACTCATTACGCCCATGCCGAAGGACCAACCTGTGCCCTCTCAGCCACCCGAGGCGCCGAAAGCCGTCGCAGAGCAAGAAAACAAAGAAGGCGAGTCGGACGACACATCCAACATACCATCTCACAACCCACCTTTTCAGACCGCCTTTTTGCATCAGTACGAGGTTTCACTTGTCAATGTCACCAATCTTCAAATGGAACCCTACGATCGCAAGCCAAGCCAGTACACGCGTGCGGTTATGTCAGAACTCATTAGTGTTTTCAAGGACATTGCTAACTTGAATCCTCTTTTCCGTGATCAAATTGCCAACTTTAGCATCTCGCAGGGTGCTGGCAATGTGTTTGAAGAACCTGAGAAACTAGCTGACTTTGCTGCGGCCGTGTCCAGCAGCGACACGGAAGAATTGCAGGGCGTACTAGAGTCGATGAATATTGAAGATCGGCTGCAAAAAGCCCTCCTTGTACTCAAGAAGGAACTAGTCAATGCACAGCTGCAAAGCAAGATCAGCAAGGACGTTGAAAACAAAATTCAGAAGCGCCAGCGTGAATACTACTTGATGGAACAGATGAAGGGCATCAAAAAGGAGCTCGGTATTGAGTCTGATGGCAAAGACAAGCTCATTGAAAAGTTCAAGGAAAAGGCCTCCAAACTGAATATGCCTGAGGCTGTGCGCACCGTATTTGATGAGGAGCTCGCCAAGCTTCAGACACTCGAGCAGGCCGCAAGTGAATTCAACGTTACGCGTGGCTATCTCGAATGGCTCACCAGTATCCCATGGGGCGTGCACTCACCTGACAATTATGCCATTTCACGCGCAAGCGACGTACTTGACGAAGACCACTTTGGCCTTAAGGATGTCAAGGATCGAATCCTTGAGTTCCTTGCTGTTGGCAAACTGCGCGGTACGGTCGAGGGCAAGATTATTTGTTTGGTCGGTCCGCCCGGTGTAGGTAAGACGTCGATCGGCAAGTCTATTGCCCGCGCTCTGGACCGGCAATTTTACCGCTTTAGTGTTGGCGGCTTAAGTGACGTGGCTGAAATTAAGGGACATCGCCGGACGTACGTCGGCGCCATGCCAGGCAAGGCGATCCAGGCACTCAAGAAGGTTGGCACGGAAAATCCTCTCATTCTGATTGACGAAGTGGACAAGCTGGGCCGTGGCTACAATGGCGATCCATCGTCAGCGCTGCTTGAAATGCTGGATCCCGAGCAGAACAGTTCGTTTATGGATCACTACATGGACGTACCTGTGGACCTATCCCGTGTGCTATTTGTGTGCACGGCCAACACGTTGGGCACGATTCCCCAGCCGCTGCTCGACCGTATGGAGGTGATTGAGGTGTCGTCGTACACGGCCGAGGAGAAGCGGCACATTGCACGTGGTTACTTGGCGCCGCAGGCCAAGGAAGCGTCAGGACTGAAGGAGGCCGACGTATCGTTGCCTGATGAGTCGATCGACTTTATCATTCGGCGGTATGCGCGCGAGAGCGGTGTACGTGGCCTTCGGAAGCTCTTGGAAAAGGTGTACCGCAAGGTGGCCTTTGACATTGTAAAAGAACACGGCGAGGACGTCTTCCCAGAGCCAAGCAGTGAAGCCGAGACGAAGCCCTCGCCGACGTCAGCAAAGAACGAGAGCATTCAAGTTACCAAGCAGGAGCGCTCACCCATGGCCGTACCGCCCAATGTGTCCGTGGTCATTAATGAAGAGCAGCTGCGGGACTACCTCGGTCCCCCCATATACCACAAGGATCGCATGTATACACACACGATGCCTGCGGGCGTCGCTTTGGGTTTGGGATACCTGGGCAATGGATCTGGGTCGTTGATGCCGATTGAAACGACGCTCATGCCTGGCAAGGGTAACCTGCATCTCACAGGCAAACTCGGTGACGTTATCAAAGAGAGCGCATCTATTGCCCTTTCGTGGGTCAAGTCGCATGCGTATGAGCTGGGTCTGACCAAAGAGCCGAGCGACACGCTGCTGGATCACCGCGACGTGCACTTGCACATGCCCGAGGGCGCGATTGGCAAGGAGGGTCCATCGGCAGGTGTGGCGTTTGCTGTGAGTCTCATTAGTCTACTGACCGATCGTTCCCTGCCCACCAAGCTAGCGATGACGGGTGAAGTGTCGCTGCGTGGTATGGTTTTGCCTGTGGGTGGCCTCAAGGAGAAGCTCCTAGCAGCGCATCGTGCAGGCATAACGACCGTGATTTTGCCGGCTCACAACCGGCCCAGTGTCGAGGCTGACGTGCCGAAGTCGGTGCTCGACGACCTCGAAGTGCACTATGTGACGAATGTGTGGGCCGCCCTGGACGTGGCCTTTGGCCGCGGCCCATGGAGTGCCCAGGCGAGGGTGTGGAGCTCGAACGAGACCCCCGAAGCAGCTAGCCAATAAAATCATAGAGGACAAGACACGCCCTCTCGTTTCGGGCCGCGCATCTTGCATCCTGCTGGGGGCCATGTCGTTCTATGCCTCGGATGCCGACGATACCAGCATCCATGGCCGCCGCGGTCATCATCTCCGCGTTGGCTCTTTCAGTAGACTGGGCCTGGGTGGTCGTCACTCGGTGAGCCGTCGGTCGCCCGTCGACGCCAATGCGGACGACGACAATAGCGTGCACGTCGTTGTGAACGCGGACGACGACGAGAGTGTGCTTTCGTCAGACGACGAATCGGTCATGTTTAGCAACGAGCCAGAGGATGCGGAGGAGGATGAGATTCTGTTCGACGACTCGACGATTCAAAATACGAGAGCCAACGCCCAAATGTTGTATGGCGCACCGAGCCAGTACCACATCACGAACTATGAAGACGAGGACTTGCTCGACCCTGCGGCGGACGAGTTCCAGACAGCGCCTAACATTGTGTATGCACGCAGCGAAAAGGAGCTGATGGAGCAGCGCACGCTACTGATCAAAAACGGTCTGCCGGCGACGCAGCCTGGGCGCCCTCCGCTCGTGACCCATGGCCCGGTGCTCGAGCCGCATCAGTGCACGGTGCGTATGACGTATGGCGACTATGAGGGATGTGCGCGGCAGTCCAAGCGGCCTAAGCGGTACATTGTTGCGAGTGACAGCAGCGAGGGATCACAATATGCGATCAACTGGGCCACCGGCACCGTCTTGCGTGATGGCGACGAGATGCTGGTCGTGTCGGTGATGGACGCGGACGCGAAGGCCGAGCAGTACACGGAAGACACTGCTCCGCCGAACCTTGCGCCTCCGAGCCGAGCATTGCAAGACATGGCCATCTTTTTGTGTCACCAGGTGTTTGTGCTTCTGCAGCGCACACAGCTCGGCGTGCGCATTGCCTGCCAGGCTGTGCACTCGACGAATGCGCGCCACATGCTGCTTGACATTGCCGACTTTTATTCGCCGACGATGGTGATTGTCGGGAGTCGCGGCGTGGATGGCATACGCGGCATGCTCGGCAGCATGAGCCATTACCTCGTGCAAAAGTGCTCGGTACCTGTCATGGTGTGTCATAACAAGCTGCAACTGCCGCGCCTGCCTCGAGGCAAGGCAGATGTGGTCAACAATGTGCGCAAGCGGCACATGCGTCTGGACCAGGCGGCCGTGGAAAAGCTGAGCAGCCGCTCGGAGCCACAGGACGAAGAAGAGGAGGGCGAACATGTCCAGGCCGATCGCGAGCAGCGTGAGCAGCGCGACTCGGAGCGCATGGAACGTTTGAACCGCGAGAGTCTGGCACGCCGCTCAACGTTGTCTGAGTAGCAGCAGATAGATACCCTGGAATACGGACTATGAGCTTGCGGGTATGTGTTCCTGGAGATGCGTAAGGAAGGCGTGTGCATCGGCCGCATTGCCGAACTTGAGCAGGAAGTGCGTGAGACCGTCCGACTCCATGGCCACGACACGAAGGAACCGCTCCTGATCGAGGTGGCATTGCATGCCGGGGAACAGCTTGACGTTCAGAATGAGCTTGAGCACGGCATCGAGACGCATCACCAGACGGGCCGAGGCGCTGGGCCTGTGTACGTTGATCTTGATGGCGCCCGTGCCACGCTCCTTCCACACCTGGTTTTCTGCGAGCGAGTACAGCTTAGCTCGCGCCGAAGCCACTGTCTCTTCCTCTTCTTCGCCTGTCGTCAGCTCGACATCGGGCTTGGGCACTTCCTTCATGCGCACGACATTATCGCCGTCGTTCTTGATGGGCGCAGCAGCCTTGTCTGTGGCCCAGTCCTTTTCCTTTTGGTCGGATGCCGCGTCAGCCTTGGCTGTGAGCGCCGTCGCCGACTGAAAGGGGGCAGACCGCGAGGCAAAGGCACCGAAGCCCAGTGCCGGGCCCTTGGACTTGGTCCCGTCGCTAGGAGCTGTATGCTTCGTGGCCGACGATTTGTCGTCCCCTTTTTGCTTCGGTGCTACAGCAGGAGACGAGGCATGCGGTGTCGCACGAGTCTCTTGCGATGACTGGTCTTTAGGCGCCTCTTGGTCGGAGGCGTTCGTAGAAGCCTGGTTGACAGGCGACTCTTTGGCAGACGCGTCCGCAGAAGCCTGGTCTTTAGGCGACGCCTCACTCGCCCCAGCAGGCCCTCTCTGTCTCTTGGCAGCGTCATCCTGGACGGGCGCCGCGTCGTCCAGCCCACGCTTCGATGCACGCGGCACCACCGCTGGGCTCTCGTGCTCCGCTGCCATGTCGTCAACAAGGCCTGGATACCACGCCGACTTCGGCCGGACCGTGCGCGGCTCCATTGACATCACGTGCGACTTTAACAGAGCTCCGTCGTCATCTACCCGGCCAGCGGCTCTCTGGCAGCTGGCATGCACCCGAAGCAGCACCAGCATCATCCCTCCGAAGACCAAGGTAGCCGGAGAGATGATGCGCGGCAGCTATCTCCGCAGGCCATGACGCTGCCCGAGCTGTTCTCGGAGGCCCAAACGAGCGATGCCCATGCCGCCCTCGTCTATCTGCTCCATCAGTACAACCACCTGGTGAGCGAATATACCCATCTCGCATCGCTCGTCCCTGGACTGGAACACAGCGAGCCTATCGGACTTGGCGTCGACATGGCGCCTGCGACGTCTCTCACAGGTCGGATTCGCAATCTGCGCCGACGCAGTACCCGCGGTCTGCGGAACGAGTCCAACAAGCCGGTGGTATACCCTGCCGAGGCCTCCATGGACGTGCCCAACATTGTCGAGACCATGCACACCTTGTCGCCAAAACGCGAAGGCACGCCTGTTCACTTCGGCGCGCAGGTGCACCACCATTCGCCGCGCATATGGCGCAAGTCGAGTGCCCCGTCCATGTCCCAGCGCATCCCCGATTCACCGTCGCAGCGTATCGTGTCGCGACAGGCGGCGTCACCCCGACTGAGCACGCGGTCGCCTACCATCGCTCGCCCCCAGCCACGCAAGCCGAGTTCGCGGCCCACGACGCCTCTCGACGATGCCTCACCGCACCCTGACGTGGTGCCCCTGGCCCAGGCCGAGGTGCATGTCTATGGCTCTGTCGTGCGCTCTCTTCAAGGACCGGATGCCGTCGGCTTTCGCGTCAAACTTCTGCCGCAGCCTGATGTGCGCCGCCGCTTTCGAACGGCGCGTGCCGTCATGACATGGTCGGATCTCGTCGCTCTGCATGAGCGCGTCTTGCTACGAACGCATGCACCTCCTTTTGCTCTGCCAGATCGCTCCTTGTTCGAGGCGCCGTACACACCCCCACACCTGTCAGATCGGAACAAGGCCGTCGCGACGTACCTGCGCTCGCTACAACTCGCGTCCCCGGCGTCGGACGATCTTCTCTCGCAGTGCTTTGCCGCTCACACGGCCGTCGAGCCCGACGTCGATCCCGTCTACGGCACCTGTCTGCTGCAAGATGACCTGCTTCGCGTAATGAGCGATGCGTGGCTCTTTTGCCACTGTGCCCTCTACCACCACGTACTCACGATCCACGACCCGTCATCGCATCACCAGCCCATCGTCTTTGACCTGCGCCGCACTCGCATCGGGCGCCAGTATGAAGTGCCACTGCACTCACGAGATCCAAATGCACGCACCACCCTCATTGTGCTGCAGCGGACGCAGCAGCCATCGTCGGCTCCCGTCAAGCTCGCTACCGAGTCGTCGCGGCACCACAGCGAGTGGATGAGCGCTCTTCTCCGCGAGAGCGAAGACCGCCCACCCGACTCTGCGCACGAAACGGAGCTATTCTACACGCCCAAAGACACGGACGAAGGCGCCTTTCCGTCGCCGCCGCGTCTCGACCGCCCGACCGTATCCGTGTCGCCCGCTAGCGACCAAGGACGTTCATCGCTCCTCAGCCGCTTTTGGTATGGCACAGAGCCCTCGTCCACCGCACTCCAGCCAGAAAAGCGCCGCTTCTTGTTCGGCATCCTGCCGCTCGGCACGTCCGAGGAGACGCCCACCTCACAGAGCGTGTTCGGCATGCCGCTCGCTGAGGCGGTAAAGCACACGGGCATGTCGATGGACAGTGCGCCCAGTCCTGTGCCTGTCGTCATCAAGCGGTGCATCGAGTTCCTCGACCAGCCATCCGTGGCATCCGAAGAGGGTCTGTATCGCGTCAATGGCAGCATGAGTGCCATCAAGTCGCTGCAGGACAAGTTTACCGCGTCAGGCGACGTGGATCTCGTCGAGACGCAGCCTTCAGGCAACCTAGACGCTCATACCGTCGCTGGCCTGCTCAAAATGTACTTTCGTGCGCTGCCCGAGAATTTGTGTGGTGACACACTGCCTGACGCCATGCTCGCGCTCCAATCGGACAGCCAAGACGACCGCCTGTGTGCCCTGACAAGTGTGCTCGATTCTCTCCCGCCTGAGAACTATGCCGTACTATGTGTGCTCTGCAAGCATCTGCACAACGTGTACTCATTCGAGCACGCCAACAAAATGACGCTCCAGAATCTGAGCATCGTGTTCAGCGCGACACTCGATCTGCCGACGGAATTGGTTC
>ERZ782914.139-NODE-139-length-29162-cov-7.621878_pt1 | contig 29162 bp, 16 predicted proteins | sample MGYA00375948_ERZ782914 | MGnify/ENA primary metagenome ERZ782914 (study PRJEB29894, sample SAMN03576417) | human skin metagenome | biome: human skin; feature: left retroauricular crease; material: organic_material | host: Homo sapiens | place: Italy: Trento...
GGCGATACGCCGAGCTCCGAGAGGGCGTGCCGCATCGAGTGCGCTCCTGCGTGCCAGGCGTTCTGTGCGCTGTCCTGCGATACGGGCAGATCGGCGTACTGCTGTGCGAGGTCTTGCGCGCTGGCGGATGAGGCGACGTGGATCGTCAGCGCGGAGGCCTTGGCGAGGGCCGTGCGTCTCGTCTCGGCGTCGAGCCATGGCAGTTCGTACAGCCGGCGGAAGTAGGTAGCGCGAATGTCGTCGGCCATGCGGGCGGCGTGAGCGGCGGTGGCGCTGGAGAGAGAGGCCTCGGCGACGTAGTAGCGGTGCACGAGTGGGCCGAGCGAGGCCTGCATGTGCCGCACGCAGGCGCGGCGCGAGCCGTCTGGGAGGGCGCGTACGGCCGCCCATGCCGCGTAGGCGCGCCACACGGACTCGGGCGTGGCTGTCCATGCGAGTTCGATGGAGCGCAGGAGCGTGGCGCTGGTCCGGATGTGCGTCGGCTGCGTGCCGAGGGCGGCGAAGTAGGCGTCCCAGTCGACGGACGGCGCGAGGCGTGCGAGCTCGTCGACCGGCAGGGTGGCGTCGGGCGCGGCGCGGGCGAGGCTGGCGTGGACGTGGTGGATGTCGCTGGCCTGGGCGGCGAGCGAGAGGCCGGCGTGCTGCAGCCGAGCCAAGCCCGCTTGGATCTCGCTGACGGACGCGGGGGTCGGGGGTGCGAGGTGCAGTGTGGCCGTGTGCGCGGGTGAGCTGGCATCAGGCTGGACGCTGAGCTGGCCCCACGCCTCGAGCGCGTGTGCATGCAGCCATGCGAGCGCGTGAGGACGGGGCATGGCCAGCATGGCGCGGACGGTGTCGGCCTCGGGCTGCGTGTTGTTGGTTGCGCGGCACGCCGCGTACCACGCCTGCACCTTGCCGAGATTCTGTGCGTCCGCGTCGGGCATCTCGCGGGGGATGCGGCGCGTCGCGAGCTTGTGGATAGCGCGATCGACGTCGGACGCCACCTCGTCGAGCACACGCGTGCCGTTCGCGCGCTTGGCCTGCGAGCCGCCGGTGGCGAACGCGACAAAGTCGTCGCATGGGTCGATCGACTCGTCGAGCGCACGCAGGACGCGCGCGCCTGTCTTGACGCAGTGGCGCGACACGCACACGTCGTGCATGCGGCGCCGGTCATCGTACTGGATCAGCGTGTACAGCCCCGTGACGACGAGGCACAGGCACACGATCATCAGCACGATATCGCGCGTCGACAGCACCGACGCATGCTCCATGCGCGAGAGCGACTCTTGCGCGGCCGACAGCGTGTTGGGACGCGGGCGCCGCCCGAGCAGCGGCGCCTGTTCCGACGAGCGTCGAGGCATGACGACAACTCCACCTCTACGTGACGTGCCTATGTGACGGCGGCGCGGCCGACGAGCGACGGCGGGGGCAGTGGAAGGCCGCGGCCCACGGCGCAAAGTGCGTGAGCGCGTCGTGTACGCGCTGCGATGGCGCTTGGTGCGCGGACAGCGCGCCGTACGCGAGGAAGAAGAGCTGCTCGTGCGTGTAGGTGAGCAGACCGGGCAGGCGCATGTTGCGGGCGTACGTCGCACTGTCGCCCTCGGCGAGCAGTGCGCGCCATGCCTCGTAGCTGCGTGCGAGGCCGTCGAGGCGTGCGGCGGTCGAGGCGTGGCGCGTCGCGGGGCGCACGGTGCGCCATCGGCCGTCCGCGTCGTACCAGCGCCCGGGCGTGTCGATGGCGTGCGTCATTTCGTGCGCGAGGAGCGTGCCGAGCGCGCCGTACTGCAGGTACATCGGCGCATCGCGTTCATAGAACGGCAGCTGCAGCAGGCCGGCGGGGCACACGACCGCATTGTCGAGCGCGCTGTACGCGGCGCGGGCGTCGGTCGTTAGGCGCGCGCCGAGCGAGCCGCGCGGCAGCTCGCCGCCGAGGAGCGACCATGCGTGCTGGTGCGCGTGCATGCGCGCGGCGAGCACGTTCGCCCAGTGCGCGTCGCCGATGTGCAGGTCGGCGTACCATGCCTCGATGGCGTCGGCGTCCATGGCGTCCGGCTGGGCCGGCGCGCCGATGTGCGCCTGCAGACCATGCAGCTTGGCGCGTGCGTCGGCGCGCGCGGCGGCATCGAGCCACGGCAGGTCAGGTAGGCGCTGGGTATACGCCGCGCGGATCGCGTCGATCATGCGCCGCACGCCACGGACGTCCGGCTGCGTGTGCTCGGCGAACAAGCGGCCGCTCATGTGGCCCAGCGCGGCGTGCAGCGCGGCCATGCACGAGGGCGCCGGCTGGAGCGCGCGCGCGGGCTGTCCGAGCGGCACGTCAGGCCCGAGGTACGTGCCAGCGTCGCGGATCACGGCCCAGCGCAGGTACGCGTGCAGCGTGCGCGTCGGCGTGCGATGGAGCAGCGCGGCGAGCTGCCGCAGGTACGTCGGGCTGCTCACGAGGACGCGGTGCGGTAGGACGCGGGGACTGTGGGCGTGCAGGTACGATGGCCAGTCGACGAACGGCGCGAGGACTTGCAGATCGGCCGTCAGCAGCGGGTGGTACGTCGCCGCCGGATCCGCGAGCTCGGCGGCCGGCGGGTACAGGCGCGCGAGCTCGTGCTCGAACGCGACGACCTCGCGTGCGTCGCCGCCGACGTGCGCGAGGCCCTCGTGCACGAGCGCCTCGTACCACGGCCGCGTCACATTGTCGTCGTACGCGGCGGGCGCACGCAGGCCGAGGCCGCTGGGCACGATGCGCGGCGTCGCGGCGTGCGGCGCGCGCCCGGGATCGCCGTCGATGATCGCGTCGAAGAGCACGCGGAAGCCACGCGCATGCAGCCACGCGATCGCGGCGGTCGTCGCATTCGGCGCCCGCAGCTGGTGCGACAGCTCGTGCAGGAGATCGAGGAGCGGCGCCGCGCCCGCCTCGTTCTGCGCGCGCGTGTCCGTGCACGCCTCGTGGAACGCGCGCAGCTTGTGCAGGCTCAGCCGGTCGGCGGGCGATACGTCCTCGTCGCGCAGCGTCCAGAGCAGGTCCTGCACGAGGCGGTCGTTCTGCGCCTCGACCTGCTCACGCACGCCGTACGCCGGCGCACTGGGCGACGCAGGATACGACGCGCGCCACCCGCCCGTCGCAAACTCGTCAAAGTCGTCGCACGGATCCGCCGACTCGTTGAGGAAGCGCATGAGCTCGAACGACGCCGCCAGGCACGGGCGCGTCGTACACACGCGATGCATCATACGCTCATCATCCCGCTGGATCGTGTGCACGAGCGCACTCACGAGCAGGATAAGCAGCACGACGACCAGCGCCAGCTCAGGCACACGGCGCGGCGGCGCGCGCTTCGTGCCCAGCAGCGGCTGCGCCTCGGACGCCTCGCGGACGCCGTCGTGCCGGGCCGCCGACATGGTGGTGGAGGGGACCGGGGGCTGCCAGCGAGGCGCCCACCGCCGGCCTCTCTTGGCTTGGGCGCATGTGGAGCCGGACACGGAGTGCGTGGCGCCCGGGGCGGTGGCTGAGCGTGCGGTATGTGCGGTCGGCCCCGCCGCATCGGAGTGGGCCGACGGCGGCGTCGACGACGACGACGACGCGCAAGTCGACGCTGCGAGTGATGCTGGAGCGTGGCGGGCTGCTGCCGGCGACGTCGGCGCCGTTCGACTTTGTGTCGCGCCAGGCGCGTATGCCGTCGGCGTACACGTTTCGGCGCACGCGGCTGCCGGTGTCGAAGGCCAAGGCGCTCGCGCAGGAGAGTCGCGCGCTGCGGGAGCAGGTCGCGTCAGACTCGGCGCCGCCGTGGACGGAGGCCGAGCCGCGTCCGACGCTGCCGCTCACATCGACGCATGTGACGTCGGGCGAGCTGCCGGAAGTCGCGGCGTTCGCGACCGCGCAGTCATATAACTTTGACGTGCTGCTGAGCAGCGGGCGGCTCCCGCTGAACTGGATCTGGCTCGAAGACCGCGAAGTGATCTACATCCCGTCGTGGCCGGCGCCGTACACATCGAGCGGCAGCGTGTTCCTATTCCGCTCCGGGTGCTACGTGACGTGGGGCATGTCGAGCGAGCAGAACACGGCGTTCTACCGCGACGTGATCGCCGGCGGCGACGTCCCCGTCGAGGAGGCCCGGCACGAGGCGGTCGGCGACGAGGCGATGGAGTACGTCCACATCCCCACCGAGGCGACGCGCGTCGTCGGCGACCTGATCGTGCTCGGCCAGCGCCGCGACGACAAGGAGCAGCGCCCATCGCGCGCGTCGTCCGCAGTGCCGTCGCTCACCCTGCAGGCCCGACTCGCCTTTTCGCAAGGCCTCGCCGCCTCCGCGCGCCTGTCGGTCGAAGAGTCACTCCTGCAGCACTACCTCGAGAGCGTCGCGCCGATCCCCGCGCGTCTCGAGGCGAGCGGCAAAGTGCCCCTGCCCCGCAAGGACGTCATCCGCAAACTCGGCACCCTCCTACACATCCGCCAGCGCCTCAACCTCGGCCGCGACAACTTTATCGACGACCCCGAACTGTACTGGGAAAACAGCCACATGGAAACGCTGTACCGCAGCATCTGCTCGGCCCTCGACATGAAGCCACGCACCGAGGCACTCAACGCCAAGCTGAACCACTGCGAGCACCTCCTCGAAGTACTGCGCGCCCTCCTCACCGAGCAGTCCAGTCACCACATGGAGCTCATCATCATCTACCTCATCGCCTTCGAGGTCGGCATGGCCCTCGTCACGCACGAGTATCTGCCCACGCCGCTCGCCGTGTGGCGCCTCATAGCTGCTGAGTAATTACCACCATGGCGCCGAGCCTGCGCTTCTCGCTCCCCAGCGCCGCCGCCGCCGCGCCGCCGCGGGCGCCCAAGGCGCGCGCGTTTGACGACGCGGACGAGCCTGCGCCGCTCGCACCACGCACCGCCGCACCCGCGTCCAAGGCCGTGCAGCGGCAGCAGGCCGACGCCGCCGACGTCGACGCCAGCACCTTTGACTACGACGGCGTGTACGACAAAATGAAGCAGCTCGAGCGCGCGCGGCAGCAGGCGAAGAAGGAGCAGGACTCGGAGCGCAAGCCCAAGTACATGCACCAATTCTTCGAGGCCGCCGAGACGCGCGAGCGCGACCGCCTGCGCGCCGAGGCCAAGATGATCCAGCGCGAGCGGGCCGCGGAGGGCGACGCGTTCCGCGACACGGAGGCGTTCGTCACGCCCGCCTACCAGGCACAGCAAGAGGCGTGGCAACGTGCCGAGGAAGAGGAGCGCCTGCGCGAGACGCGCGCGCGCAGCCGATCCCGCGGCGTAGCGGCATTCCGCCACCGCCTCCTCCACGACGAAAGTGAGCGTCGTCAAGCGCTGCTCACAGCCCTATCCCAGCCTACGGACGTACAAGCGCAGGCGCCCGCTCCCATGTCCGACCGCCAGCGCGCCGAGCGCGCCGAGGCCCAAGGCCTGCATGTCGAACTGAACGACGACCACCAAATTGTGGATCAGCGCGACTTACTCCAGCGCGGCCTCAATGTCATAAGGAAGCGCAAAGACGCACGCGACGAGGCGCCCGCTCCCACCTCGCGCGCGAAGCGCAGCCACCTGATGGAGGAGGCCCTCTTGGCACGTGTCGGCGACGACAGCGACGACGACGACGACGAGGCTTGATGTGGAGCGCCACCCGGTCTCTTTGTTTTATGCTCGACGTGCAGGTGTGGGCCGTGGATGTGTCGGCGTGGCATCGCGAGCCGTACACACGCCCAGGCGCGTCGCAGGTCCCCGCGCTGGATGCGCGTCTCGTAGGCGCCGAGGACGCGACGCGCATAGGTCGGTACGTGCGAGCGATCGATCGCGTGCGGGCGTTCGTGGCGTGCCTCCTGCCCCGCGTCATGCTTGTGGCGACGCAGTGCGTGGGGCACTGGCGCGATGTCGCAATCCAGCGGACCGAGAGCGGTCGGCCGTGTACGGATGTGCCGCACATCGACTTTAATCTATCGCACGATGGCGACTGGGTCGTCATGGCGTTCTCGCGCACACACCGCGTGGGTGTCGACGTGATGCAAGTGGCCCTACCGCATTTTGAAGAGAGCAGCGCGTCGTTCTGCCACACGATGTCGTCGTCGATGTCGCGATCTGAGCGCGAGTGGGTCGCGCAGGGCGCATCCGAGGCCGACGTCCTGTCGCGCCTGTACGACGTGTGGACGTACAAGGAGGCGCTCACGAAAAACATGGGCCTCGGCCTCGGCTACGACTTTGCGCGGATCGACCTGCGCTTCGGACGGGACGTGCGCCTCGCGATGGATGGCCGCGCCGTCGACACGTACCGCTTCCGCGAGCTGGCGCTACCGTGTGGCGCGTCGAGTCGCGCACCAGGCTCGCGTGTGGCCATCGCGTTGGGCCCACGCGACGCATGGGAGGCGCCCATGTCCAAGCAGGCTGTGCCGGCGCAGCAGGCCATGGACGAGGGCTGGCTGCGCATGTGGACGTACGACGCGTGGCTGGACTATGCGCGGGCGATGAGCGGGGTATGAGAGGCTACAGGTCATCGTACTCGTCGGGGGTATGAAAGAAGGCGGCATAGGCCATCACTGCGTCGGTGAGTCGGCGTGCACGTACTTGTACCATAGACCAGCAGGCCACCACAGAGCGTCAGGACGGCGGCTGTGCCCGTGATGATGCCCGTGTGCGCCAGCACGATCGGCAAGGCGATGCCCGTCATGAGTAACGTGCCCGTGAGAAAGTAGCCCATGTCCAGGTACGCATCATGGTAGTCGGAAAAGCTGTCAGCCCCGGCCAGGTGGCCAAAGCACGCATTCGGCGTCGGGGCGAGCGCGAACGACAAGGCCGACCAGATCGGCATCCAGTTCGACCATACCGCGCACGATAAAATCACCAGCAGGAAGCCAAGGGCGAGCGAAAAGGACAGAAAGATGACCGTGTGGATGCCGTTCGTCGCCGCGACCGACATGCTGTGTCCGCAGCGCCGCCGCCGGCCGCGACGCGCCCAGCCCTCGTCCGGGGGGGAGACGCACGCCACGTGCAGGCACGTGCCTTCGGCCGAGGTCCATTTTCTACGTTTTGCGCGCGCGGCGTGGGTGGCTCGTCGATCGAGCGAACGTCGGCACACGCCTGACCTGAGCACGTTGCCACTGGCGGTATGGCGAGGCGAACGAGTACGATGCCGACGGGCATGGCAGCGTACGTAGGTGCGGCGTCAGGGAGCTCTGTGCATGGCGAACATAGTACGTGCGGCGACGCCACTGACAGGCCAGGTCATGCCAAAGCCACGACGACGCACGACATGTACCTGTCGGACGAAACGGTACGTGCCCGCAGCGCGCTGACGTGCAGGATGACATGGAGTGCCCGCTGTGTCTAGAGGAGATTGATATATCCGATGCGAACTTCAAGCCGTGTCCGTGCGGCTACCAGATATGCCGGTTCTGCTGGCACCACATCAAGCAGAACTTGAATGGGCGGTGCCCTGCGTGCCGGCGAAAATACTCGGACCAGGCCATTGAGTTCAAGGCCATGTCGACGGAAGAGTGCGTACATGCGACTTACCACGCAGGATTATGCGGCTCACGAACGCGAAAAAGAACAAGGAGCGCGAAAAGAAGGAGATGGAGGCGACCAACCGCAAGCACCTCGCGAACATGCGCGTCGTGCAAAAGAACCTGGTGTACGTCGTGGGCCTGAGCCCCAAGCTCGCGCGCGAGGAGTTCATCCCGACGCTCAAGGGCCCCGACTACTTTGGCCAGTACGGACGCGTGGCCAAAATCCTCATCAGCAAGCGCATGACGTCCAGCAAGTACGGACATGGCTCGCATGATCCGTCGATGGGCGTGTATGTGACATACCAGAGCAAGGAAGATGCGGCTCGTGCGATCGTCGCGATCGACGGCAGCAAGGAGCCAGGCGGCCGCATCATCCGTGCGAGCTACGGCACGACCAAGTACTGCACGTCGTACCTGCGCAACATGCCGTGCTCGAACGCCGGGTGCACGTACCTGCACGAGCCCGGCGAGGAAGCGGACTCCTTCACCAAGGAAGACTTGGCGACGCTGCGGCACGCCGCACGCGATACGGAGCACAAAATCAAGCCGGCATCGATGCACTTGATGCCGATCACGAAAAAGGCCTCGACGGAAGCGATCTCGCACGCGTCGCCCGCTCCGTCCGCCGCGGGCGATGAAGGCTCCGCGCTGCCCCGCACGGCGTCGTGGGCGAATGCGGGCAAGATGTTCTCGGCGGCGGGCGAGCCGGCTCCGATGCCCCCGCCCCGGGATCCGCAGGCGTTCCCCGGCCTCGCGGCGGCGGCCGCTGCTCCGACGCACTCGCCCAAGATGCGGCCCAAGGCGGCCAAGGCGCCAGCTGCGACGCGCGCGCGCGAGGCCGACTCGGTGCCGAGCTCGCCGACGCCCCGCAAGGCCGCGCCGATCGTGCTGGACGATGTGCGGCGCCACGATATGGTGGAGCCGCCGTACCTGTTCTCGACGTTCGACTGGCCGCTGTCGACGCATTGGGGCGATGGCGACTTTAGCTTCTACCTGCCGTCGCTGCCGACTTCGATGGCGCCCACCGATGACCACGACGCGGCTCCGTACAGCGGCACCTTTAATCCCTTTGATGAGCCCGACTCGGTGTGGGGGCCGTACGAGCAGGCGCGTGTGCCGGACGCTGCCTGGCCACTTCGGCAGCAGGCAGCGCTGCACCGCGGCGTGGCGCCCCACATGCTGGACAATGTGCGTGCGCCCGAGGAGCAGCGCTCGGCGGCCGCTGCGATGCTGGCTGCGCGTGCGCGGCAGCTCCAGGAGGCGGGCGAGACGGTATCGACGCACTCGATGAGCGATGTGCGGACGCATCTGGCGCGGCAGCAGGCCCAGCAGCAGGCGCAGCACGGCCCCACGGCCGATGCCCACTCGCTGCTCACTCTCTTGCGGCGCGGGCAGGAGCCGGACGTGTTGGCGGAGGCCGCCACGCCGCCGGCGCCCCCGCCGGGTCTGCGCACGCAGCCGCCGAATCGGGCGACGGGCCTGCTCCTGGCGCAGCTCCTCGGCACGCCGCCCGCGCAGCAGCACCCCGATGCCTACGCAGCAGGCGTCCCCCCGGCCACGGTGCGGCAGCCATAGACGACCACCACGAGCGGCAGCATGCCTGTGCGTACTTCCTGGGCATGTGTGGCGGTCCTACATAGCCGATCTGTACGAGGACACACACCTTCATCGACACAGGCGCACGTCGCCTCCACGTCACGGCGGGGCGTGGCGTGGCGAAGTGTCGTGGAGCGGCCATGGCAGCAGCGCCGACCTTCTCCGCCAGCGGCACGCCGTCGTTCTGCGCGCCGGCCAAGATCAAGATCCTGCTGGTGCCGGCGGCGCCACTGGAGCAGGCCGAGTTTGAGCGGTGGTCCAGTGTCGTGCGCGCGTACGAGCACATCCCGCTGACCGATGTGCCACGCTCGCGGCCGCCGCCCCGGGCGCCCGTGTACGAGCAGAGCGAGGTGCACTTGTCGTTCGTGACGACGCAAGACTCTGCGAGCACGTACCTCGCGCCCTTTCAGCTGCATCACGTCGTGCACGGCGTCCTCGGCCTCGCGACGCATACCACGGCCCTGGAGCGTGTGCCTCGGATGCTGTCGGAGGCGTATCCACACGCCTTTGCGCATCGCGTATGGGCGTTTGACGTGCGAAAGGCTCGAGAAAATGGCGATATGGCTATGGAGCACGATGACGGCGTCGATGATGCGTTTGAGCCGCAGAGCGACGTGAGCCGCGCCCGTGAGCCGGGCGTCCACGTCGTGCCTGCCGTGCGTCGCGATGCGCAGGACGTGCGGTGGTACGTGCGTCAGCTCCTCGCGGACATGATCGGCTCGCTCCTCGATCAGCTCGATCACTACGTCGCGCATCTCGACGAGCTCGAGACACCGCGCGAGACGCTGCGGGGCGCAGCGCCTCCGCCTCCGCCAGCGCCGTCGGAGATGCGCCTTGTGCCGCGCAAATCGACCGTCGCGACAGCGAGCAAGATCTTTGGGCTGAAAAAGAGCAGCGTCGAAAAGCCGGCGCCCTCGCTGCGCGTCGTCAAGGTCAAGGCAGATGCAGCGATGATGAGTGGGTACCTGTGGGACGCGCTCGAGCTGTACGACAGCATCCTGACCCACACAGGTCGGGAGCGCGCTCTTGCCGGCGGGCACGACGCCGTGTGGTTCGCGGGCGCGCTCGAGGGATGGGCCGTCACGCGGGTCATTCTCTCGCGCATGGGCGGCGAGGCCGTGGCGCAGGCGCCGTGCCTCTTGTACCCCCTCACGCCGGGCAAGGACAAGGACACGCACGATCCTACCCCGGAGCCCGTGGCATGGCGCGACGTCGCTGAGGCGTACGCCCTGGCGCTCGCCATCTACCGCCAATGCCTCGCGCCGCCGCACGTCCAGCTCGAGGCGCTGCGGTCCATGACGAACGAGACGTCGCGCGACTACACACCGCCGTACGTCTATGCGAGCGCGTGCCTCCAATATGCGCGCTTCCTCCTCGCCCTCTTCGCTTCCGGCGGATGGAACGCCGATGCCCACGACCAGCTCATGTACGGCGGCGACCCACCAACACTCGACACGGGCGTGCCGCTCACGTTCAGCGAGCAAGCGCACCTCGCCGCCGTCTCGGGCATTTACCGCCACGAAATCGCCGCGGCAGCGAGCGCGGCTCTCACGCCGTCCTTGCCGCTGCTCGTGCCGACCGAGCAGCTGCGCATCCTCGCGCCCCTGCACCGCATATGCTCGCTGCTAGGCTACACACGCCTGGCGGCGCACATAGGGCGTGTGCTCGGCACAGTCGTGTGCAGCATGCTAACTCGCACGCTGCGAACGCGCTCGAACGCGCCTCACGTCGCCTGGGACAGCGTGCGAGACATGCTGCGGTGGCATACCCACACCACCACCATGCCGCGTGCCGATGCCGTTTCGACGGGCGTCTTCGCTTCGGCGAATCCGGCCCTCGTCCTCGGCATCGCAGCGTGCGATGCCTACGGCATCGACATACTGGCCTCGCCGCTCGTGCATGTGCCTCCGACGCACATCCTCGAGATCGCTCGTCAGCGCGTATGTGCGTACGCTTATACCGACATGCTCACCTCCGCCCTCGGCGACGAAGGCCGCCGATGGCTGCCGCGACTAAGCGACTCGGCCGCCGTCGCATACCGCCCACGAGCGCCGTTTGGATGGCACGATCTGCAGGTACAGCTCCTCCGGGACTTGATCGTGCAGTGTGAGGCGCTCGACGAACCTTTGGGCCAAGTGTTCTTTGCGGCGCTCCTCTTGCGGCACACGCGCCCCACGGCGGCGATCCTCGACGGCCTGCGTCACGCGCTTCCACGCGCTCAGACATATGCGCCGCATGTCCAGCTGCGCTACTGGGGCCCACCTGACCTGCTGCGCTCCATGCAATGGCATGCTGGCCGCGTGCACGTATCCCTGTGCAACCCATGGCCCATCCCCCTGCCCCTGTACGATGTGCACGCGGTAGGCGCGGGCCTTGACGTGTCGACGCCCGCCGTGCAAGTCGTCGTGCCCCCCCACTGCCTTCACACCCTCCAGCTCCACGTCGTGCCCCAGGCCGCCGGCACCTGGCACCTACGCGGCGTACGTGTGCGGTTGTGGGGCGCCGAGGCCCACACCCTACACATCCACAAAAGCAGCGCGCCTATTCGCTGCGTCGCAGGCTTGCTGGGCCGCCCAGGCGCTCAGCTCGTGCAGTGGATCATCCAGGCGCGCGTACGAGACTTGAGCCAGGCGCTCGAACGACCGCCGGCATCGCTGGCATGCGCGCTGGGCGCGCCGCGTGCGCCCTGCCACATCCGCCTTCCCACCTCGGTCGTCCTGCTCCTGGACGGCGCCTCAGAGCATGTGCGTGTCGCCCTGCACAACCCCTCGGATGCGCCCATGGACGTGCCATGCTCCGTGGATGATGGACAGCCGCTGCCACACCGTGAGGCGTCAGAGATCGAGCTGTACGAGCACGAGTGGCTCGCGCTGCACGAGCCCGTCGCGACGATTCACCCCACCCGCGTGTCCGTGGCACCACATGCCACAGCGTATGCAGATGTGCACGTACGTGGACGGACGGGCTGCGGCTGGGTCCGACTGCAGGCCGGCTCCCAGGTAGCGACGCTGCCCCTCTGCGTCGAGCCCAGCGTCATGACGAGCGACTTGCGCGTCGAACGCCTCAGCGATGCCTCGGCGCAACGGCTCTTCGCGGCCCTGCAGGCGCCTGCCCCGCAGCCCGGCCCGTATGTGCTCGTGAGCTTCCACGCACGAAATGTGTCCACGTCGTCCCTGCGTGTGTGTATCGATGCGGGCGTGCGCCTCGAGCGCACACTGCCGTCAGGCGAGTCGGCCCGCATGGCATGGCCGATGGCACCGATGACACTCACGCACGCCGATCTCCTCCGGCCCATTCCGGCGCTGTGCGAGCGTCAGTATGTCGTGCCGAAAACCACGCTGTCGGACGCGGCCAAGGCCCAGTTCTGGGTGCGCGAAGCGCTGTGGCAACGCGTGCGGGCGACGTGGACGAGCGCGGAGGCCCATGGCGACGTGCATCTACGTGCCCTCTGGCCCTCCGACGCTCATGTGCCGCTGCTCGTAGCGCCGCGCGTCCACGTCGAGGTGCACATGGACACAGCCGCGGCCGCCGACTCGGTGGTGCGTCCCACCATCCGTGTGCGCGGGCTCGAGGGAGCCCAGTGTGTACGCGTACGCATCGAGCCGCGCCTCGGCACAGATGCGCCCCGCATGCATGCCATGGCGCCCGAAGGGGCCTGGGACATGACCTGGTCTCCTCTCGCTTCCCCCGAACTCGAATGGACCACGTCCGTGTGCTTCTTGTCCGAAGGGCCGTGGCTCGTGGGCGCGTATGCTCACGTCATATGGCCGAACGCCACTGAGCCGCACCTCTATGCCAGCACAGCAGTGCAGGTGGATGTGACGTAACTCGGTGTCATACCCTCATCTCCCTCATCATGGCCGATCGGTGGCGCCACTCACTCGGCTCGCTGGAGCGCCGCACACGCCCTCTTTCCTACCGACAGACGCCGCGCATAGAGCCATGCCGCAGTAGTAGTAGTGATACCAGTCTACACAAACGCTCCTCGGAGGAGGAAGCTTCGCCCGCAGTCAAACGCGCGCGCTATACACCCAAGCCTCCCATCCCGCGCCGCCCTCTGCATGCGCTGCCGCCTGCACCACGCAGTCCATCGTCGCCGTTCTTCGCCATACCCCGCAAGCCCGGTGGCTCTTGGCCGCGGCCCACACCATCGTCGCCACCGACGATTCTCGTGTCACCCCCCGACAGCGACATGGCCGCGATCATGGCGCGCTGCGCTCGGCCCTCGACGGATGCCACCTGGCAGCGCGCATTTGTACGTACCCTTCTCACACGCGATCAACTGGCCTTTGACAAACTCGCTTGGCAACTTGATCTCGTCTTTGCCAAGCTGGCCGCCACCCTCAACTGCGACGTGGCGGGCCTGGCCAAACACGCCGCGCGTCAGACCATCGAGCTGCTGACGCGCGCATGGCGTCCTGCTACGCCAGAAGATTATGCGCTCTCACCGCCTAGCTTCCGACTCCCGCGCATGACCCACGAGCTGATCCCACGCACCCCCGCCACCAGCAAAGCTCACGCACTGTGGAGCCAACAACTCTCAGCCACCGTCGGAGCTGATATGGCGGAAAAACTCAGCTTGCACATCGCTCACACGGTGTGGTACATGGCTGTTCGCGACGCTCGTCGTCCTTACACACGCCCGGCTATCATGGCTCAGTACTGTGCACACATTCTCGCGTATCTACGCCGCTGGACCGCACATGAACACCTACACCCCCTTCATCTCTTACCGACGGCCCACTTGCAGACGCTCGAGTCGCAGCACAGTGTGTGCACATCAACCATGTTGCATGACGTATTTCAACGCGCTTTACACCAACAACTTACCGACTTTCAGAAGCAACGACATACCAGCCAGCCGTTCCTCCAAGTACCCGGCGTCGAGGCATCATCGTCCCACGGACCCTGTCTCCTCACCGACGTCCAGGGACCCGACTTGATCGATGCTGCCCGCTTTGTCGGCGAATTAGCCCGTTTAAACGTAGTGGCGACGCCAGCTACGGTGGAACAATGGCTGCAGGCCCTGTTTTTACACGATATCCCGTGGGTCCAAGTACCCATGCACGAACTCGAGGCCGGATGTGCCTTGCTGCTACTAACAGGATCACTGTCACAGCTCGACATGTCTGCATGTACACTTCACGAGCATTCTACTCGTGGCTCCATTCATCATCAATGTCTCTGCAAATTGGAAGAGCTGGCTCGCTCGCGATGGGTCCCTGCCTGTTCGAAAAAATGGATCCAGGTACGTGGAGAACAACTCACCTCGCAGGAGGTCATTGCGTACGGCCGCCATGGCTGGACATAGCCCTTGCTCCTCTAGATCCCCCCTAGAGGCTGCCCGAATCAGAGTTCTCCTAGTTAGTACAACGGTTAGTATATGTCGCTCTCATGTGTTTCACTGTGTGGCGCCGACAAGACCCGGGTTCGACTCCCGGATTGGGAACTCTTTTTCTTGATCAATTTCCCTCCTACACAGCGTCAAAGCTGTTTGGATTTCCTCGCATAGCACGTGCCTCCCAGTTAGTACAACGGTCAGTATATGTCGCTTTCATGTGGTCACTTAGCCAGTGAGGCGCCGACAAGACCCGGGTTCGACTCCCGGATTGGGAACATTTTTTGCTTTCATCTTCCGTGGTCCGTGCAGGGTCGGCCATTTTTTACACCTGGGATCATGGACCGACTAGCCCGTGTGCTCACGCGTTACCGCTATACTGGCACTTGGTTCTTGGGTTTTTTGGTGGGTCTTTGTACTGGCTTGGGAGCTCTGGCACTAGCAAGAGCTCATCGAGCGCTTGAGCGTGCCAGCATCCGACGCAAAGTGGCTCGATCATCGCCGAGCAACGACTTTGTGCCAATTCAACTTCGACAGCGTCCTTCGATCGTCTCAGGCGTCGAAGGCATGATCGGCAATACGCCTCTTGTGCGTATCAGGAGTCTATCAGATCTGACAGGCTGCGAGATCCTAGGCAAAGCGGAATTTGTGAACCCTGGAGGCAGCCCCAAGGACCGTGTAGCATTGCAAATCATCACAGAGGCCGAGAAAGATGAGCTGCTCGTACCGCACACGGGGTCGTGGATTTTCGAAGGTACCGTAGGCTCAACGGGTATATCACTAGCTACGTTGGCTTGTGCCAAAGGCTACCGCTGCTGTATTATTGTGCCGGATGATGTGGCCGAGGAAAAAGCCACTCTGCTGCGTCGGTTGGGCGCGGTTGTGGAAGCAGTGCGTCCGCGGGGTATTGTGGATCCGCGCCACTTTGTCAATGAGGCACGGACGCGTGCGCAGTCCTGGAGGCCGAATCACCATGAGCCGTGTGCTCGGGCATTTTTCGCCGACCAGTTCGAGACAGATGCCAATTTTTCCGCACACTATGAACACACAGGTCCAGAAATATGGACACAAACGCAGGGACATGTGGATGCCTTTGTCGCTGGCACTGGGACGGGTGGCACGCTCTCGGGCGTGTCGGCCTACCTCAAAGAGGTGAGTCCGTCGGTTCTCACAGTCGCCGCCGATCCACCGGGCTCGGGCGTGTACAATCGCATCCAGTATGGCGTCATGTACAATGCCACCGAAGCAGAAGGCACGCGCCGCCGACATCAAGTTGATACCGTGGTAGAAGGCATTGGGCTTAACCGTCTTACGCGCAATCTGGAGTTGGGTTTGCCGTTTATTGATGCCGCTGAGCGTGTGACGGACGATGAAGCTGTGCGCATGTCGCGGTGGCTTTCGACGCATGATGGCCTGTTCCTAGGCTCATCGTCCGCCGTGCATTGCGTCGCAGCTGTCCGCACAGCGCTTCGTCTGAAGGCGCAGCGCCCTGATACTCGACCTGTCGTCGTCACGATCCTGTACGTATACCATCGCTTACGCAGCGCCGATTCTGGCTCACGACATCTGTCCAAGTTTCAGAACGACGAAGCCATGCAGGCTCGTGGACTCAACGTAGTAGCTGACATTGCTGATATCCTAGCGCCTTTATGATGACATATCCGCATATCGTTGGAAGAGCTGATGCTGCAAGTCTTTCTTGCGTTGTCGGAGTTGCTCGTGCCGCTGCAAGCGCCCTTGTAGGTACTCCACGGCCTCGAGTAGGATCGAGACTTCGTTGGGTAGATTCGCACGTGCATCGTCCTCTGGTACCGACTCGGGCTCTGTCTTGGTAACGGCCGGCAGCATACTGGCCAAGGTATCGTAGCCCTTGCGGATATTTGAGCGCCGTTTTTGTTCTGACGCAATGTGGTTGGCCTTCTTCTCTTCTGTGCTCAACGGGCCTTGATTCGATGCTTTCCGCTTTTTTGAGTCTGTCCAGAGCATGGCCACGTCGTCTGACAGGCTCCAATCCCCGGTGGTATAAGCCATGTGCAGCCGCTGCTTTCGAACGCGCAGTTTGTCGAGATGCGGCTGGTCCCGGGTGCTGTCCGGCTCAAAGACGTGGTGCAGCGCCGAGGGTACGAGGCGGGAGACATGATCGAGGCTGGGAGGTTCCACGTCTGTGCTGGGTGTGGACGGTGAGAGGTATGGCTCGAGAATGGAGGCAACTTCACCTGGTGTCTGGATCGGTGTTTGCGATGGCGGGGGTCGAGGGGGTGTCTGGGGCGTGGGCGTCATCTGAGCATGATGGGCATATTCCATGGGACGATGCACGTACCGTCGGGCGAGGTAGGGATGCTGCATAGAACGAATGCTGGGCACATGTCGCTCTCGTTGATACCAGCGAAAGTAGCGTGGATTGCCCATTTCGTCCGGAGCCATACGCACAAACCCGTAGGGATCATGCTGGGACGAGGGTCGAAGTGAGTACTTCTGGGAGGGAGGCATGACAGACAGCGAGGAGGAGCGCCAAAGGGGGGCTTTGTAAATCGCATGACTGCCGCCGCTGCTCGTCGAGGCACCTGGCGTGGAAGACCGCCAACTGGGCGCGTGGGGCCGCCCATCATTCGATGGCGTCGGGGAACGCAGCGCCGCGCGGTTGCGCATGATGGTATCTTCTCGTGACCGTGACGAAATCAGGTACGGGAGCAGGGACTGGTTCTGTGGATGCGACACCCCATCATACTGCTCCATGCGAGGAGTCCGAGACATCGGGATCTTTTCCATGACTGCCTCGGACAGAGGAGCAGAATGGTGTGGGGCCATGCCAGGCAGGGTCAGAGATCGATCACTCCCCTCTCCCTGCCGTACCACGTCTTCACGCCCCAGAAACATGGCCACGCACGTGTGCAGTGTGTCAAAGACGCAGCGATGTACGTAGCACTGAGGTTGTTCACTTTCTTGCTTACTAATACAGAAAAAGACTACAGGCTGCGGGCGTCTTTAGCATTGGTTCATCTGGCTGTTCTTGGGCCAGGCCCGGTGGGACGAGTCCAGGTAGGAAGTGAGGTTGTTGTTGTAGTACAATTCCAAGTTCCTTTGAATATAGTCGGCTGTGGGGTAGTTGTCCGGGTTGCAGGTAACACGCTTTTGCGTGCCATGCTTTTGGTATACGCGGATGTAGTCGAAAGCCATGTGGGCGGGGAATTCCAAATCGTCCCACTGGATTTGCTGGAAACCGCTCGAGATGCCCAAGTTCATGATAATAAACATAGGCTCTTTGGGGAAGATGCGGCGGCTGATCTCTGTATTCTCATTGCTTGACAATGCCGCATCATTCAGCGTCCACGTCGGCTTGCCGTCCATGTACCAAGTAATGTGTCCACTGCCGGTGTTCTCAAAGTCCGGATCCCATTCTACACCGAACCGAATCGGCCTCGGCCTCTTGGACGAATCAAAGAAGGGCCAGTGAGGTAACGTGGTCGTGCACGACATGGCCTCTTGATACGGATTACCAGACCACGGGTTCCTTTTTGTGATGTCCGAGTCATACACCTTGTATGACCCCTTATTGTTGAACCAAATATAATTCTCGTCATACGGAGCCACCTGGTAGGACTGTGATGCATGCGACTCATCCCCTTGCACCTGGATTTCGAAAATATCCAGCTCAGGGGCGGAGCGTGCCGTTTTCCGATTAGGACCCGGGTGGTCTTGTCCGGAACACGTACACGAAGGGAAGCGCATACCCGGCAAAGTGGAGAGATTCTTGTGCTGGTAGCTCTTTGCGCCATTTGCTTTGACGCGCGACGCAGCTACGGGCGAGCCATCCGTGTCCTTCTGGTACGGCATGATACCCACATCACACGCCTCGTACGCATAGGGCCACATTCCTTCAGTGGAGCCCAAATAGCCGGGCCGGCCTAGGTTGCCCATCAACCAGAAACCGGGCCAGAAGCCCTGCATATCGTGTGAGCCCGGCAGGATCACACTGCCCTCAATGTAGCCGCCCTGGAAGCAAAATTTGTTCCAGGACTGAAGCATGCCGGAACGGAACAAGTTTAAGCGCTCGACATACTCGTCCATCGTGAAAAGCAAGAAGCCATCTTTGGTCGTGATAGCCTCAGGCGTGTACCACTCATAGTCGTGCGTAGCGGCGTAGTAAAAGTTGCCGCCTTCCCAGAAAGGATCATCGCCTGGCCAAAACGTGCGTCCATCCTTATTAAATTCATCACTGAACACGAGATCATACTGCGAGTTGTCCACCGGATTCGTCCATGTGTGATACTGCTCCTCTGTATCCTCGTCAATCAAGCCTCGAACAGGAATTTTGCTAGACTCAGCATCTGCTAAAAAGCTCGCCAAACCCTTGTTAAACTGACGCTGATGGTCGGCCAGGATAGGGTAGCCCACAAATAACATGAGCACAGACAGGCCAATGATGGTGATGGTAAACACATTGCCCAAACCACGCAGCGTCGGACGCCAAGAATGGGCGTCAGGGTTTTTATCAGGAATGTGCAGGTAGTCATCAGACTCTGCCTGCATGGGGTGCAGCATCACCATACCTTGGCCGGCATTGGGCCTGGTTGACCCTGCATTCGGCTGCCGACCCACACGTTTCGTCATGCTATTATATAGTCCCGGTGATGCAGGCTCCATGACTTGAGACGAGACGCCGTGCTTAACGGATGTCGGTGTGGATACATTGGTCGTGCCCGACTCTAGGTCATGCAGATACGGATCTTGCACCACCCGACTGGGCATATTAATAAATGCATTGAGTTCTGTGCTGTCCTCGGCATCTTCCCAGTTTTCAGACCCAAAACTTTTGCGCGATGCGTACGTCGCCCGGTCAGCAGGGTCTTCATCGGTCGCATACGCCTTCCTGTTCCACGTAGAATCGTGCTCCCTTGTTCCGTTGACATTCGATTTTCCAGAACGCTCACGAGACTGCCGGGGCTCTGCTGCGACGCGGTCATACTGTCTCGCCGGCATGACGGCGTCCAACGTTGTTGAGTGTGCAGTCAAAATGGGCGTCGACTGCCCCTTGTGGCGCTGCACGCGCCGAGTGTGGAGGATTGTTTGGCATTTACACTCTATATCCAATCACATGACGACTTGGCTTCAGGGTCAGGCCTACGCGGCTCCACGTCAAATGAGCTGGCCCACCGCTACAGAGGCACAGTCGGACGGCTGGGGCGGCGCGAGGTCTGTATATGCCGCCTCGTCATCGGTATCGTGCATTGTGTGGTACTGAGACGGCTCTGCGTGCATGTGTGTACTGGCATGCGGTCGCGCTGACGGTTCGAGCGCGGGCGAGTCGGGCATGAACCTGTGCCTCACCTTTGGTATCATCACAGGTGGGTTCTGCTGCAGGAGCGGGACCAGACTTGCACCTTGCAAAATCAGCTGGTCTAGTACGTGCTGTTGAACTTGTTCGAGGGCCTCTTCAGAAGACGCATCGGCAAATGCCACGGCCATAGCCATATTGGCGTCCAAAGTCAGGAGGCGCATGTAAAAATAGCCACGGTCGCGTACGTCCGGATTGGCGACGAGGTCCGTCGCTTGGTGCAAGATCTTCTGTACGATAGGTCCACCAGATTTTGGCTTCCGAAGGAACAGTTTGACTGTGGCCGTTAAGAGCGCCAGCTGCACATCAGACGACTCGTCCATAAACGACAGGGTATAGTCATGCAGCGCATCGGTAGAACCTTCGACATGATCGCAAAAGTGCCCCAAGATCCAGATCATGGACACCTTGGCTGGGGACTCATACAGAGAGGGAGTGTGGTCACATAGCATCGTGACAATGTAGCCGTAGCGGTCTGGGTATTTGCGCAAAATGTCCTTGACCACCATCACCGACTCTTGTAGTGCGTAGTCCGCACGGCCCTGCATGATGGTCTTTAGCGCCGCCACGCACGGGTCAGCCACAAGGCTCCACTTGAGGGCGAGGCGTCCAATCATGTGAATGGCTTTGCGTGCGATATTCTCGTTGATGTCCGTCACGCAGCTTTGCAATTCATCCAGCACATCTGTTGCATTCGATTGCGTTGCTAGTTGATACAGGATATCGAGCTTGACGAGCTTGATGTATTCTGGGTCGTGGTATGTACATAAAAAGGGAGAAAGCTCCAACCGCAGCACCATGGGCCGACGCTGCAAGTATAAAAGCACGTTTGTGAGGATCGTATACAAGATCTCTGGAGGCGCCTTCATATGCGGCATAAGCACATAGCCAATCCACCGTCCCAGCGCGTTCATCCGCTCCATGTCGCTCATATAATTCATCAGAAACATGGCCACCTTGCTGGCTGTGAGAGCCAATGTCGGGCTGTGCACCTGCACATGCCGCGACAAAGCATCTGCGAGCATATGGGCCTCCTGGCCTGTCTGCGGCGTAAAAAACAACAGCGTCTCCATAATGTACGTCTGTCCCCATTCAGAACATTGATGCATGACTTGCACGAGGTGGTTGGCCTGCTTGAAGTTGACAGAGAATTGCATCGTGTGGCTTTTCTCTGCCATGTGATACAGGGCCGCGACTGCGGACACCACCACGTCGGTGCTCGTATCATACATCATGCCAAAGAGCTTTTCGATAAACCCGCTTTTCTCCATGAGAGCTGCATCGTACATGTACATCCGAGCGACGCACATGGCCGCTGTTTTGCGAACGTATGGTTTCTTGTCGTACAAAGCGCTGCGTACAGGATCGAGGAGGCCGTGCACCATGTCGTCGGTGAGGAGAGACGCCATGGTTCGCAGTGCCGAAGCACGTGTGATGGCATCTTGACTTTTCGCATCCTGCGTAAACGAATCGATATAGGGCGTCAATGCCTCCTTCTTCCTCATACCGTAGTTGGACAGGAAAAAGTAACCCATCTTTTTTATATGGATATCCTGAAGACTCATGCACTCCGCCACACTCGTACACAGCGCACTCATGTCATTGCCCATCGTCGCATTCGCTATAATGCGCTTCAGCACAGCCATCTTTTTCGAGTAAGACTTCGCATTGACAAGGTCTGAGCCCAGCTCCTCTGCACTGCCATACACAAAGCACCTGTCCTGCCGCCCATGGTCCGCCATGCCTCCCACGACGCCGGCGTGCCGGCTGGGTGGAGGCAGCGGCGGCCCTCGAGCGGCGAGCGGCGCGTCCGCTATCACGTGCCATGACCAAAAAAATTGTCGCTTCAGCCTGGGTTCTTGCTTCCTGGACGATGGAGTATCAGCCGCTGAGAGCGCCGCCGACGGCTGCAGCCACGGCCTCATCGTCGCTGCACTCGCACTCCGAGTCGCTATATTGGAGGAATCAGTTTTACTCGCCTGTGTTTCTCAAAGAGTTTGCGCCCGTGACGTGCATCCACTTTGTGCCATCGAGCCATGCTACGGACGATGATCCTAGTGGCTCGAGCTCGCGTGGCCGATTCGCTGTCACGACAGGCACTCGCGTGCAGATCTACAGCATGCGCACAAGTCGCGTAGTAAAGACCATCACTCGTTTTAAGGATGTGGCCCGCAGCGCGCACTTTCGCTCGGATGCCCGTTTGCTGGTGGCCGGCGAGGACACGGGGCATGTGCAAGTCTTTGATACCAACTCACGTACGATATTGCGCTCTTTCCAAGGACACCAGATGCCCGTGCATGTATCTAAATTTTCGACGGATATCACGCAGGTGCTGACAGCCTCAGATGACCGCACTGTGCGCATGTGGGATATGCCTGAACAAAAAGAGACGCGCCGCTTTGAGGGCCACACAGACTATGTGCGCGCTGGAGCCATCTCTCAAGACAACCCGCATGTCGTCATGTCGGGTGCCTATGACGGCACGGTGCGTCTATGGGATCTGCGCATGAGCGAACACGACGGCCAAGCCATGTGCATGGAACATGGAGCGCCGGTCGAAGATGTGTTGGTGTACCCGACGGGTGGCAGTGGCGTGGCGGTGAGTGCCGGTGGGCCCATGCTGCGTGTATGGGATATCATGAGTGGGGGCCGTTGCATGCGCGCGATATCCAACCACCAAAAGACGATCACGAAACTGGCACTGTCCGTCGAGTCGGGCGCTGGATTCACCTCGGACGAAGGAAGTGGTGGCATGCGACTACTGAGCGGTGGCCTCGATCATCTTGTCAAGGTGTATGATCCAGCGCAGGACTATCGCGTCACACACACGATGCGGTATCCAGCGCCCATCTTGAGTTTGGCCGTGAGTCCCGATGAAAGTCATATTGCCGTGGGTATGTCGGACGGCACACTGTGCATCCGGAAGCGCGAGCTTAAAGCTAGCGAGCTCGAGAGCCGTGAGCGTCGGCGTGCCGCTTTGCGCACAGGTGCCTATGAGCACTTTGCCACGGGCCCCGCCCGGGCGAGTGCTGCGACGCGGGCTGACGAACTGTCCGTGGAGTCGACGCGGCGCCAGCGGCTGAAGCGCTACGATCAGCTCCTCAAAGCGTTCCGCTACCGGGATGCACTGGATGCGAGTTTGCAGCAAGGCGTGCCTGCTAGTGTGACGTTTGCCCTGATCATGGAGCTGATTCGTCGCTCGCCGAGTGGCCAGGCGGACGGTCTGCGTCGTGCCATATCTGGACGTGACGACGTGACGCTCGAGCCCATCTTGCGTTTCCTGTTGCGGCATGTGACGAATCCGCAGTACACCCATCTCGTGTGCGACACACTCAATCTGGTGATTGATACGTACGCGTCGGTGTTGGGTCAATCGCCGATCATTGACGACCTGTTCGGGCGCATTTGGGCCAAGCTGGGCGAGGAAATGCGTCTCCAGTCTCAGCTGTTCCAGGTAAATGGTGCGTTGGAGATGCTCCTGGCGCGTTCGGCGCTGGGTGCGGCCATGACATAGATTCACACCCTGCATGCATGTCTACTTAGGCTATCACTTGCGCATCGAGCACTTCCTTGCCCGTGTTTTTGATCTTCTCCAGCACAGTCTCAAAAGGCACCGAAGCTTCGACGTCGACGCTCTGCTGCTCGAGGTTGACCGAGTACGACGTGACGCCTGGTGTAAATGTCGCCGATCCCTCCTACGCGATCAGGTACGTACCCTCCAGCTTTCCCAGAACACGTTCGATCGCACGCGAGCAAGCTCCGCATGTCATTTTGACATCAAAATGGTACTTGTGTGTCTTTCTGTATAAGTGGAAGGTAAATACATACGTCGGTCATGATGCGCGCAGGTCAAGCGATGCGAAATGCGCCACCTCCGAACGCCCTGTCTCGCCGCGGGGATGGCTCGTGTGGCGGGCTGGGCCTGCCACGCGCGGCTGCCGACACACCATGACATAAGCCCGTGTCACTCGTACTAACAACTATATGTAAACACGTGACCAAATCGGCTGGTGGACGGCGTGGCCCTGACGCTGACCTTCCTCCCCCAACTGCCCTACCGCTTCCAACATGGAGAACGAACACGTACGTGAATAGCGCGCGTGCGATGAATGTGGTACTAACACTGAATAGGGTGAGCTTGTCGATCTTTACGTGCCCCGCAAGTGCGCTGCCACGGGCCGCCTTATGGAGGCCAAGGACCACGCCTCGGTCCAGATCGCTGTGGCCGACGTGGACGAGAACGGCAAGATGATTCCTGGCTCGACGACCAACATTCCGATCTCGGGCGCCGTTCGTCACCAGGCTGAGAGCGATGACTCGATTAACCGTATTGCGCAACAGATGGGCTGTACGTATCAAAATACCGTGCCACACGACCCTAGGTCAGACGGGTGTTACCACCACCACTACCGCCGCGCATGGAACCGCTCCTGACAGTCTGCGCCTGGCTGCGGGATCACTCCCATTTCTACGGCAGGGGCAGGATTCCACATTTTCATGGAGCGAAAAGGAACAGGCAGCGGATAAGAGCTCGCCGGCTCCTGTGCATGAGCTTGTCGAGTGTCAGACCTCTGCTACATGCGCGGTATGCACGGTGTGTGGTGACGTCGCCTGGCAAGGCGTTGGCACGATACCGACAGAGAACGTTGGCTAACCCTGCAGTGATGAAGAACGTCTGGTCGTACCAACAAAAGTAAGGATGCCGTGCTGTCGGCCCTTGTATGTCTCTATGCTCTGTAGCGTAGAATAGCTATATCATGCCGCACGGCGATGAAACCATCCGTACATGTCGGGACGCGGGGCCATGCTGAGGCGTGGCGTGGTGCTTGAGGCCTGTTTTTCGAGCGCCGTTTTTTTTTTTCTGCCAGAGGGCTTATTCAGCGCTTGCATCGCTGAGGGCGTGTGGATCGGCGCTGAAACGTCTTCCTCCTCGCTTTTTGTCCCGGCTGCCAACGGTCACGCCTGTTAACGAAGCACCCCCGCCCACCTTTGTTCTCACGCTGTAATATATGTACCTCTAGGCATGATGCAAGAAAATACAGGACCAGATCCATTAGCGGGTCTTCCATCCATTCATTACCGCCATCCCAGCTCGCGTGGTGCCGCCTCGTCCTTAGAGCACCCGGTGCTTCTTCCTAGCGCCGTGCCTCCTCGGCCAGCGCCCGCCCCCCTCTCGCTGCATCGAACAGGCTCTTGGTCGGTGCATCCTACTGTATCATCTCCTGGCCCCCATCCCTGGGATGCAGACGCTCTGACGTCGCCGCCCGGTCTCTTGCCCAACGGCGCCCCTGGTCGTCGGCGTCCACGTCGCACACTTACAGATAATGCGACCGAATTTTTGCATGCTGTGGACGACTTGCTGGGCTCACAGGTGTCACGGCATGGCCCATCCCACATGCCTCTGCCTCCGCCACCTGTGAATCTCGCTAGCCACGGCATGGAAGGTCCTCTGTCGCCCAAGTCAGCCGGCTTTCCCATGCCGATGGAACACGCTTTTGGTGTGGAATCGGCGGGACCGGCACCGCTGCCGCTGGGCTCGGCCAAGTTCGGCTTTCCTATGCCGAGCCATGCAATTGGGTCGCCGCCGATTCGCACCCAGGACGAACGAGCGCCCGCGTCGGACTGGCCGCTTTCGGACGTCGAGGGTCCGCCGATGTGGCCGTCCATGTACCCACCGACGCAGACGCCTGCTCCCATCGATCCGCTGGGCTACGGGCCCTCAACTGCTGTGCTGTCGTCGTCGCCGGACGATGCGACAGCGCCGCTCCACGCCGAAAAGTCGGTGGCGCTCGTCTTGGGCGACGATGAGCCGCGGACGCATATGCCGCCTGCTCCGCCGACGGGTCACGCGCGGCCGGATGTGCTGGATGCGTCGATGCAGCCGTCGGCGTTCGTCAACCAGGACCTGGCCCAGCGCGTGCGGTCGATGACCCTGCCCGTCGATCTGTCGGTGGGTCCGATGCGCGAGCGGACGGGCTCTGTGCATCGCGCTCACCGCGCGCCTGACTCGCCGTCATCGCCTATGAGTGGGGGTCGTATCTCTACGCACGCACGCAAATCTGCCGCTGCTGCCGTGGCCGGCCACGGTGTGCATGGCATGTACGCGCGGTACACGCCGCAGTCGCCGTCCATGGCGTCGTCGGCGACGATCTGCGACTCGCCTGACGCGCTGGATCCGTCGTCGCGCCCGGGCCCGAAGCGCCGCGAAGAGGGCAAGTGGTTTGGTCGGCCGGGCACGCTGCGGCTGGGCGACACGGTGCCGATTGCGCCGGCGGGCCCAGCCGTCTTGGACGATGAGCTTGCGCCGTACGTGCGCGCGCGGTCTCAGGCGACGGTGCACGATGTGCAGGGCGACGAGGGCTCTGTGCGCTCGCGCAATTCGTCGCGCACGCGTGCGTATGAGCGAGGCGCGGGCGATCTCGGCGGCCGCTTCCACCGGCGCGACGAGGGTGGTGTGCCGCGCGCTGTGTCGGCGCCGCTGCAGGACGATGCGGCGCACTGGGAGCTGCGGGACGTGCGTGGCCAGCTGGCCGAGATCAGCATGGACCAGCACGGCAGTCGGCTGATCCAGGAGAAGCTGGATCACTGCACGCCGCAGGAGCGCACGCAGGTGTTCGAGGAGCTGTTCCCCGAGTCGCGTCGGCTCATGGCGGATGTGTTTGGCAACTATGTGATCCAAAAGCTGCTGGAGTACGGCTCACGCGAGCAGGTGCGCACGCTGGGCGGCCAGCTCGAGGGCCATGTGCTCTCGCTCTCGCTTGGCACGTACGGCTGCCGCGTCGTGCAGAAGGCGTTTGAGCGCGTCGACGAGGAGCAAAAGATCCGCCTCGGCCAGGAGCTGCATCCGCACGTCTTGGACTGTGTGCGGGACCAAAATGCGAACCACGTGATCCAAAAGATCCTGGAGCAGGTGCCGAGTCCGCACCTGGACTTTATTGCCTCGGCGTTCCTGGGCCATGTGCCCGTGCTCGCGTCGCACTGCTACTCGTGCCGTGTGCTGCAGCGCATCTTTGCGTACTGCAGCGAGGAACAGCGCCGGCCGCTCCTCGACGAGATGCACAAGGACACGCTGCGCCTCATGCAGGACCAGTACGGCAATTATGTCGTCCAGTGGGTCCTGCAGCACGGCGAGGAGCGCGACCGCCTTGCGATTGTGGGCGTCGCCAAGTCGCACCTGCTTGCCCTCTCGCGCCACAAGTTTGCGTCGAACGTCGTCGAGCATGTGATCCAGGTCGCGCAGCCTGCCGACCTGGCTGACCTGCTCGAGGAACTGCTGGCCCCGCTGCGTGCCTCGGACGTCGAGGGCCTGCCGCTCCTGCTCGAGGGCACGGCCCCGCTCTGCATTGCGACGGTCATGATGCAGGACCAGTACGCGAACTATGTGCTGCAGCGCTTCCTCCAGACGCTCCACGGCCACGACCGCGAGCGCCTGGTCCAGACCATCCGGCCTGTGCTGTATGCGCTGCGCCAGCGCCAGGCGCTCATGGCTGCCCAGAGCAATGCGGCGTCGACGCCGTACACGGGCAGCATTCGCATCCCCGGTGGCGGCCACATCGGGAACAAGCCCCTGCTCGCCATCGAGCGCCTCATCGAGCAGGGCCCCTAATGTCGATACGGGATTTCGCAACACGGTACATACGGCGGTAGTGACACGAGACAGATCCACGCACGTCCCTCGCCCCTCGCTCCCTCCACCCATGACAGGGGGTAAGGCCGTGCTGGCGCTGCCGGCGGCGGTGCATCCCACGGCTCGGACGTGCGACAATGTGCATGGCTGCGTGCAGATAGGCACAGAGGGCGATGCGCCGCAGCATGCGAGGAACATGGTGGTGCACTTCGGCGTGCCGGACGCCCCACAGCATCCCTGTGCGTTTCGCGTGCCCCTGCGTGACTTGCGGGCGATTCGCGAGCATGTGCCCTCGGCCATGCGCCCCATCGGATTCGTCGAGCTGTATGCCCAGAGCAAGCACACGCTCTTTTTCCACACGTGCCCGTACGACGAACATCGCCGCGCGTCAAGTGACTGGGACGGCCACCGCCTCGTCGATGCCCTGGTCCCCTTTGCCGATATCCTCGCCAGCCAGCAGGTACCGAGCCTGTACCTCGTCAACCCCTCCGCGGAAGAGCGCGCGAAGCACCAGACCCCGCGCTTCGCCGACGACGCGATCGAGGCCGTGCTCGCCCGCCGCTCGCCGCTGCCGCCCGCCCCGACCCACTCCGACACCTTGGCCGCCTGGGCCAAGTCGACTCACATGTCCGTCCTCACGCAGCTCTCTCACGTCATGCGCGGCGCTCGCGATAGTGGCCATGCGTTCTTGTCGCATCCGATCGTGCGCCGCGCCGCACCCCAACTCTCCGCCTCGCAGGCGGGGCCCTACATGGTCAGTGCCCAGACAGACTCCACGGCTCCGACGTCGAGCGACCCCCTCTCGGTCGAATTTGATGCCGCGCGCGTCTACCTCACGAAATGGGCGCGCCAAGTCGCCCAGGAAGGCGAACTGAATCGCATGGCCGAGCAGGCCATGCTCCGTGATCCTGATCGCGATGCCGAGTCGCTGCTCGGCACCTCGTACCTTCCGACGCTGCCCCAGACCGACAAGCTCGTGCCCCTGACACACGCGGCGTGTACAGAGCTCCTCGAGTCTGGTGCGCCTGCTCATGATATCGCACAGCGCGTCTTCCGACACGGCCTCACTCCCGAGGCGCGGCACTTACTATGGCCCTACATGCTAGGCGCCCTTCCCCTCAACTCCCGTCCTGAGGGCCGCGACGCGCAGGACGCCGAGATGCAGCGCACCTACAATATGTGGAAGCAGCGCTGGTTCGGCCAGCCCAGGCCCCGTGCCGCCGAGCACGAAGCGTCGCAGCACCGCATCTGGATCGACTGCCTCCGCGCCGATACCAAGCACGACTTTTTCCAGCACGAGCCGCCTCTCGATATCGAGGCGCATGTCGTCGCCAGCGGCTGGCTCCGCTCACGACCCCAGGGCGCCGAGCATGCCCAGGTCAACAAGCACGTGTTCCTTCTCAGTGAGATTCTATGGACCTTTGACGTGTATGCAGAACATGCGAACGATACCAAATTACCTGCGATCGAGGGCTACGTCCAGGGCATGAGCGATTTGTGCTCCGTATGCTATGTGGCCTGCAGCGGTAATGAGGCACGCACCTTTTGGACATTTGTCGCGCTCATGCGGATGTGGGGCAGCCACTACGTCGCTGACCAGTCGGGCATGCGGCACGAGCTCCTCCTGCTGCAGCGTCTCGTGGCCGAACTGTGTCCGCGACTGTACGCCTATCTCCAGCGCATCGACGGACTCAACCTGTTTTTCTGCTTTCGCTGGCTACTCGTGTGCTTCAAACGCGAGTTTGTGCTAGACGACGTGCTGCGCATCTGGGATGCCATGTGGT
>ERZ782914.143-NODE-143-length-28845-cov-11.386697_pt1 | contig 28845 bp, 46 predicted proteins | sample MGYA00375948_ERZ782914 | MGnify/ENA primary metagenome ERZ782914 (study PRJEB29894, sample SAMN03576417) | human skin metagenome | biome: human skin; feature: left retroauricular crease; material: organic_material | host: Homo sapiens | place: Italy: Trento...
TTTACGGACTCCACTGTTTTTGGACCACCCTTTAAGGTTAAATTTCCCTCGATTACAGCATCCCCTTTTATATAATTTAGATTTATAGGTTTTTGTGCCGATACCTGGTAATCCACAGCATCAAAAATTATATACGATCCATTAAATTCCATCATAAAAACTCTATCGCCAATTTTAGGTATATAATGCCTTAAAAATCCATACTCTTTTTCAGATGGTATATCTTCCCCATCAAATTGTATCTTTGCAGTTCCATTCTCAAAAAAACCTACAACTTCAGCCATTTTATTCATAATATTACAATCCTCCTTGCTGTGTGACTCATTATTGATCCTGCTTTCAACTCCATACTCCAGCCAGTTTCAATATATTTATGTCCTAAATTAAAAGACGGTTCTTTTATATATATACAATCTCCAAAGGAATGATCTGGCTCATTCAGCGTATCAAAATTTATCACAGAATAAGCATTAGATTCTTCATAGGCTACCCGCTTTATATAGCCATTTAAAACTTCTCCGTTTGCAATATCGTTTACATCAACAACTTTAACGATGTTTCTATTTCTAGACACAGTGCTCATAGGACTAGCCGGATTATCATTTATATATTTAGATTTAAGTGTAGCTTGTTCACTATTACTTACAACTCCAACATAAACATTTGGCACATTGAAAATATCTAATTCTTCTTTTAAACTGTCTTTTTGTACTTTCAAATTTTTACCTATAATATACTGATGTTGTATTTCTCTTAATGTAGGTATTATATAAGGTTTAGCACTTATAAAACCCCTCTCATTTACATAAATATTTGTATAGTTTATTTCTTCAAGCAAAGTATTAATTATATCAATCTTGGGAGTCCCTAATTCAAATTCTCTGTCTCTTTGTACTTTTAAATCTGTATAAACAATTTGCGTATTAAAAATATTTGCGCTCTCTATTAATTGTCTTATTAAAAGATAATAGCTGGTACCTTTACTAACATAATATCTATCAGTTGTTCTATCCTCTAAAAGTATTTGTGTTAAATCAAATGCTTCAATGTTTCTGTAAATAGATCCATTTCGTTTTTGCCTGTTTTTTCCAGAAATTAAAAATACTCCCAAAGGATAGCTGACATCATCAATAATCATATAAGGGCATATCCTATCGTTTAGATAGTCTATATCTTTGAATCTACTTTCTGAAATTTGAAAACTACCACTTTTCTTTATTTTGGCATCAGCCTGACAATCTATGGTCCCAGTTATCATGTCAAGATCTCCTATTTTAAGGTTGTCCTTATTTAAAAGCTCATATCTGTAACTTACTTTTCTACTCATAGTCATCACTCGTCCTTAGAATTGTGAAACTGAGTTCATATCCAAATTGATTTCTCTTTAGCCCTATATTTTTAATTGATCCACATATATTTTCTCCATAAAAATCCCTAATCAAGAACTCTTCTTTTCTTTCAAGCATTTTCTCAAATTTATCTTTTTCTTTAATAAAAAAATTATATGATCTTTGATCTGCCACTATGTCGCCATACTCAATGTAAGGGTATTTTGATCCCTCGATTTCAATTTCATGTGCATCTATGCTAAATTCAAATGTTCTTCCTGGCATATCACCTACGTTATACCTTAAAATTAGTAAATCACTTAATCTATTAACTGTTGCAATGGTACATCCTTTGAAATCAATTTTCGCATTTTTATTTTCGCTAAAACAAACTTCATCTTCAATTTCTGTCATTATTTGATACTTGTACTTAATGCCATTTGCACAAGTATAGTCTTTAAAAACGCCAGTATCAGTTTTGCCAATTAATTTTCCGTTCCTTAAAACTTTAAACTTTAAATTCTTACTTATTATCTCTAAATAATAATTAGATTTATAAATTTCAAAATCTACTTTTCTATTATTAGCAATATCTATAATTTGAGTTAGTTTAGCTTCTTCTGACTCTATACCATATTTATTTTTTATAGTCACCGTAAAAGTGTACTTCCCGTTGTTAATTACTTTCGGGACTCTATATTCTTTTGCTGTATAATCTAAAATATAATTCGAATCATAGACAAGATTATTTTCTTTGTCTAGTATTGTTACTTTAAACATCTCTTGTTGGTCAGAATACCAATTAATTGTAGGATAATTTTTATTTGAAACTGATGTAATTTGTGGTATAGGTGGCACACCATAAAGCTGGAATTTTGCAATCTCTGACCATTCAGATTCTTGTCCATATATATTCGTTACTCTAACTTTCCACTGTCCTGTATCTGTGCCATATTTTTGTAGATTCTCTAACGTATAGTGAGTCGAGTCTGTTGCTTTCTTTACAGTCTGCCATTCTAAGTTTCCGATTTTATATTGCAACTCGAAAGATTTTTGTTTTTCAATTGTGTCCGCTACAAAAGACCAATTAAAATCAATTTTTTCGGTATTTTTTATATATGCTCCCGCTGGATAAATTATTCTTGGAGGTTCTTGATCTGGCACCCCAATTTCAAACGTAGCAATCTGGTATTCCGAATAAGTCCCAGATTCATCTTTAAATCGTACCCTCCATGTTACCGTTCCTGATTTTTCTTTTATTGTATCTGCTGGAAGAATATAAAATCTGTCTACAGATGATTTGGTTATTGTTTTGTAACTTCCATTATTTACTTTATACGACAATTCAAATTCCGTTTGTTCCGCCTTAGTATTCCAACTAAATCTTATAGGTGTTCTAGGATTTGCTACCTTATTACTTGGAGCCATAGAATCAGCATTTTGAGGTTTATTATAAGCATATTCCACTATAGCATATGGTGAGTTAGGTTTATCAAATCCATTATACTTTATTAAACTATTACGTATTTCACTCGGTGTAATGTGTAGATACTTTTGACTTGAAAATTCATATCTTTCAAGATGTATTGATCTCGCAAATATTTTAATATTTAAACTTCTAAATTTTGCTTCTTGATCAACAAAATCTTCAGTAAAGTTAATTTCATTCCATCCGTCTTTAAACTCATGCTTCTTGAACTTTTCATTATACAATTTTCCGCCATAATATGGACTTTCCGGCTCTCCCTTTTGTAACGATAATGCTAAATCCGCAGGGCTTGAAACATAACCTAATCCCTTATTTGTTTGTAAATACAAATAAACTTTTATACTTTTTAAATATGTGTTTTCAGGAATCAAATCACTCAATTCCTTAGAAAAAGAAAGTAACGTATTTCTATCTCCAACTTCAAATGAAGGTTCTGTGTAGTTATCTTCAACAACACCAGTAAGAGACATCCACATTTTAGCGCCCTTTGCTATAGTTCCATATAAAAATTCACCACTAAAACCTTTAACGGTATCTTCCCATCCACTTCTGCTTCTTTCTCTACTGCCGTCCATATATCTAACGGTTTTATGAAATTTATCTTCCAAAGGTAATCTAATACTAGGCATTTACGTCACCTTGCTTTGCTATTCTTTTTCTCGCTTTAGCCATTTTCATGAATTCCTCCAACTCACTTATTTCATCAAACTTAACATTAAATACATATGTGTCTCCATCATTACTTTTTCTGTTATCTAAAACTTCATTCATATAATCTTTTAATTTTTCTATTGGAATAATTGCCTCTGCTCCTGCTTCTCCTACTCCTTGAAGCCCATTATGAGTATCAAAGATTGTAGGTTTCGCAAATATTCCACCTTTTTTATGCCAACTCACATTAATATGTGGCACTTCAGGCGGTTTAAGACTAAATTTTCCCTTAATATCAAATTTAGGTAGCTTTATTTTTGGGAATTTAATATCGGTTTTAAATATGTTTTTTACTTTATCCATAAAACTTTTTATAGCATCGAGGGCTGATTTTAAAGGTCTGATTATGGCATCTTTTATATCGTTCCACTTAGATACAGTTGCGTTTTTTATGTCATCCCAAATTTTTGACACAGATTTGTTAAATTTTTCAAAGGCTGTTCCCTCTCCTAAAATATCTTTTATGTGGGATGTAATTGTAGATTTTATTTCTGACCAAGCACTTGAAGTATCGGATTTAATCTTTTCAAAGCTTTTACCTATGACATTTTTAAGGCCATCAAAAGTTGCCCCTACATCTGACTTTAAATCGTTCCATACAGTTTTTATACTTGTTGATATTCCTTCCCAAGTACTTCCTGAACTTTCTTTAACTTCATTCCATTTGCTTGTTATTCCTTCTGCAATTGTACTAAAAGTTTCTCCTGCACTTGTCTTTAGAGCATCCCAGTGTTCACTTATAGAGTCTTTGATTGAACTCCAAGACTCACTTGTGCTTTCTTTAACATTTGTCCAAATTTCTGAAATGTTTTCTTTTATTGCTGTAAATGTTTCGATTGCACCGTCCTTTAAACTGTCCCATTTTTCTTTTAAATTGTCTTTTATATTATCCCATTTTTCAGATACATCATTTTTTATATCTTCCCAACCTTTAGCAAGGGTTTCTTTATGAGTTTCTATAAATTCAGATGTAGCTTCTTTTATCGCATCCCATCTTTCGGATATAGTTTCTTTTATTGCAGTAAAAACTTTTTCGGTTGCTTCTTTTATTTCATCCCAATGTTTTATAATTTCCACAACTACTACCGCAACTATAGCTATAATTCCCATTATTGCAAATCCCATAGGTCCAATGGCAGTTACCAATCCTGCTATTGCTTCTGTGACTACACCTAAAATAGGGCCTAGTTTACCCATTACTTTTGAAAAAACTTTAGCAATTGGCCCAGCTTTATCAAAGGCTTCTATAAAGTTTCCGATGCCTTTTAACATCCTTCCGCCTGTACTAAGAATAGGGCCTAAAACAAATAAAGTTCCTCCGAGTATTTCGACCGCAGCTTTTATAGGTTTAGGTAGCTTTTCAAAAACATTTATAGCAACTTCTAACGCTTTTACAAACTTTTCAATTCCTGGAACTATCGATTCTTCAAGCAACGGAACAAGCTTTTCTTCCAAAACTGGAGCAAATTCAGTCCCAATTTTATCTACTGCTTTGCCAAGAACTTCTTTTAATTTGTCCATAGCTTGCCTAAATTTATTCGCCCCTTCTAGACTATCTCTATCTAATACAACGCCTAAATCGTAAGCTTCCTTCCTAGCTTCTTTAAGACCGTCAGCACCCATTCCAAGAGTCGGAGCAATATCTTTCCAAGCTCCCCCAAATAAAGCACTAGCTGCGGCATTTCTTTCTAACGGATCCTTCATTTCAGCCAAAGATTTCATTAAAATATCTACTTGTTCGTCTGGCGACTTTTCTTTCAACTCGCTATAAGATATCCCCAGTTTATTAAGTGCATCCGTTGCTTTCCCACCCTCTTGCTCAAGTTGCGGAATTTTTTTTACTAAACCCTCAACTGCGGTAGTCATCGTTTCTGTGGATACTCCAGCTACAACAGCTACATGCTGCCATTCTTGTATAGCATCCGTTGTCATCCCCGTTATGTCCGACAAGTCAAGCAACCTGTCCGAAGTTTCTCCCGCTTTAGTTGCAGCTCCTACTATAGCTGCACCTGCTACTGCCATTGGGGCTGTTATACTTTTACTTAACTTGTCCCCCATAGATGCCATCTTTTCGCCAGTTTCTGACATACTTGTGCCCACTTGCTTCCACTTATCATTTATACTATCAAGTTGACCTTCAAAACTCTTTAATTGATTTTCAGTTTTAATTATTTCTCGTGTTAATTGGTCGTATTTTTCTTTGCCAATTTCACCTTTTTCAAAAGCTCCTTTTGCTGCTTCTTGCGCAGTTTTTAATTCTTTTAATTTATCTTTCGAATTCTTTATAGCTTTTCCCAAAGCTTCTTGCTTTTGTTTTAAAAGCTCTGTGTTTTTAGGATTGAATTTTAAACTTGTATTAACAGCTCTTAGTTCCTTATTAATTTTTTGAGATGCAGAATTAATCTCTTTTAGTGATTTATTTACTTTTGACGCATCAGCGCCAATTTCAATCGTTATACCTTTAACATTCCCTGCCATTGGTCACCCCCTCATAGCTTGTCCCAATCCAATTGTGTTGCAAAGTTTGTAGGCTCAGGATCTAAAAGACTATCATAAGTACTAATATAATCCACTATATCACCCATATCCATGGTCGATATTTCAGAGATTCCGAGACCTCTAAATTTTGCAGCAACTAAAATTTGTTCTAACGTAACTATTTCTCCATCTTCTGTGTTTTTTTTAAAGGATTAGAAGTAGTCATAGAAGAAACTACTAGCTCCATAACTTCGCCAATAATGTCGAATACCGGAAACTCTTCAAAGCTATCCAGCCACTCCAATGGTGGTGATATGTTTGGATCAGCAGTTTTAGCTAAACACCAACAAAGATTAAATAAAATTTCAGTATCTATATCCAATAAGTCCGCTGATTCTTCATCTTTGCTATTTACTGCATCGTTTAAATTCATAATATCTTTTATGGGATCTCTTTTAAATTGTTGTTTGTATCGCATAAAAAAAGCACCCGATGTTTTAAAAGCAACTTTCCTTCCATCAATCTCTAATACTTTTTCCATAATTATTCCTCCTTATTATCTTCTATAATTTCACTACCTTCATTGTATGATGGTATTTTTGTAAACAATCCTTCGTACCCACTATCACTTTGATTGTATCTAATCCTAATTACACCAGATTCCAAATCGCCAGAAACAGTAATAGGAACTGTTTGTACCCTTATTTCTTTTTTATCTTCAAGGGTTTTGAATTCTTCTGTAGGTTTTCCTGCACCACAATTTATATATAAAAATCTTGTTTTGTGTTTATCTCCTTTTCCTTCAAAAGTTAGACAAAATCTTTTCTTAGGTGCATTTTTTATCTCTACTATTCCTCCGTCTTTTAGCTTTTTGTATCCTAACACTTCTCCTAAAAACCAATCTGGCAATAATGCAATTGATAATTCAGCAGAGTATCCATTATCTGTTGATTCATTATAATAATCTCCATCGTCTGCATAAAAATGGAAGTCTTCACCTTCCGCCTTTGGCGAGAATAACACTGCACCAGGTATTTTTTTAGGTTTACTCCAACCTCCCGCTCCATCTTCTACTGCTATGTGTACATTTGATAAACCAAATTCAACTCTATTTTTATTTGTTGTAGCCATATAATCACTCCTTAAATATAGTATGGGACCATGAATGTTTTGTCTTCCGCTATAAACACATCTGATCCCTTGTCAAATATTATTTCATTTCTTATTAAAATTTCTTCTATCTTGTCCTCAAGGTCAAAATCCTTTTTAAAAGTATAAAGTTCAATGTTAAACCTTTGGCAATTGTAATAATTTATATTGTCTGCTATTGTACTGTCTATCCCTACTCCGTAGTAGACCATAAACGGCACTACCCCTGGTTTTGGATTTTTGTAGTATCCAAAAGGTATTTCAAGCTCTTTAAATAATTCTATTAAATCAATTCTTTCTGCCATTTAACACCGCCTTTATTTTATTCTCAAAATTTCTAATACTTCTAGTTTCCGCTTCTTTTATATGTGGTTTTGCCTGAACTCTACCACCGTTTACAGTTGCATGCCCATATTCCAGTAAATGGGTTAATTGATAATATTTTTTATTGTATATAATATAGTTTTTATTTAAATACACGTTCTTATCATCTTTTTTAGCCCAAGATTGTCCATATTTTCCACTTTTTTTAGGACTAGAAGACTTTAAATCTTTAACAGTCTCAGTAATTGTCTCTTTTGAAACTTTTTCAATACCATCGTTTATTTGTAAAGCATAATCATCTAAAATATCTCTCATTTGTTCAGAAAAATTAACTTCCATCTGGAATCTTCCTTTCACAAGTCAATTCGACTTTATCCATAGTAACGTCATGGGTTCTTATGATTGTGTATTCTTCACCTTCTAGTATAAGACCATCAGCATTATCATACTCATCTTTATATACTTCCAGAACAACAGAAGGCTTAAGTCCTATTGTTGCTGCTTTATAAAATTCTGATCTTGATACACTTTTTCTGACGGCAAATATTTCTTTGTACTCAACAATTTCTATGGGATTACCCCAATTATCTTGTTTGTCAGATTTTGTATATCTAAGTTTAATTACTACTGATTTTTTCATGAGGCAAATAATCTCCATACTTATAACTTAAGGCTAGATGCGTTTTTAAAGAATTATAGCAATCTATAAGACCATTTCTGTCTGGATTTTCGCTCCCAAAATGAGCCTTTACATAAATTCCTACTGCCCTCTTTATCAAATCATCATCAGCTCTTGCAACTCCACTTAGATCTAAATCTAAAAGGCAGGCACTTATTAAACTTTTAATTTCTTCGTCAAAAACATCAGTGCTTGCCTGTCTTAAAAGCAATTTACAATATGATAATAAATCTTCAGGTGTCATAATTAATCACCCTTTTCTGTTTTCTTTACTTCCTTCTTTTTCGGTGCGTCATCTACAACTACACCTGCATCCAAATACTTCTTTAAGTTCTTATTTTTCTCATCGATATTTTCGTGGATGTCATAAAAGACCTTGGTTTCAAGGTCTTGAAATCCACTTACAACTCTATAAGCCATTTATTAAACCCCCTTAACTAGGTAAGCAAAAGCTTTTTCGTCAATTACTCCACCGTCGTGTACTTCGTATCCCACAAAGTCAGTTGTTCTTGCCTTTGCATGATTTTCAGTAACCAACTTCATATCTTCAGAGATATTTTCTTTATAACCTGCTGCCATGTTACCGATTAAGATTTCGCCATCACCCATTGCATCCTCTTCCATTACTGGGATACCAAAGATTCTACCTACTCCGCCTGTAGTTACATCAGGAATAAATAGAGGTCTTCCTTGACCGTCCATTAGATTTGCAAGAGTACCCCAAACTGTAGCGTTGTTAGCATAGATTTTAGCGCCACTTACATAACCAGATTTAATCTTTGCCATAGCTGCTGTGATGTCTTTGTAAGTTAAGCCATCAGCCTTATAAGATACCTTTTGAGGTGTGCTTTCTTCAGCTTCGATAGCTGTTACAACACCTTGTGGATACTTAGCATCGCCTTTACCTTTTACAAAAGCTTTTGCCTTAGCAACTCCCATTCTTTCTCCAAGCTCTCTTTGAATGAAAGGAATAAAATCAGAAACAGCCATAGCTTGTAACTTCCAAGTTACTGTAACAGCCTTTGATAATTCTTTGCCATTAAGAGTTAACTCTCCAAATTTATTTTCTTCATCTGCTGTTGGAGTCGCTTCGTCGTAATAGTCAGCGTCTCCTGCTGGAATACCAGTTCTCTTAACATATTTTACAGTTCCCTTAATTCTAGTTGGAACTACATCAGCTAGGATTGGGTGCAACTCTTTCATTGTGTCAATAATTCCACCGATAACAGTTTCAGGAATTACAATTTCTGTATTTGTTGTGTTGTGTGTGTACACATTTTCTGGGTTCATTTGATTAAATAAATTAACTTCATCTTCGTTAAGATCTCTTTGTAGTGCCACCTTGGCAAATACATCTTCGTAGTTTACAACATTGTTTTTTTCTGTTTTATCCACTGTTTTTAATCCTCCTTCTTCCACTGATAGATTTTTCATATCAGTTACATTTTCATTTTCCTTGTTTAAGGCATCAAGATTTGCCTGTTCTTTAGATGCTTCTTCAAAGTCTACATCTAACTTTTCAATTTCTTTTCTTTTTGTTGCTGCTTCTTCAATTTTGCCTTCGTTGATAAGGTTTTGTGCCTCATCAAGCATAGCCGTTCTCATTTTTAAGTATTTTTCTTTGTTCATCTTACTTTTTCTCCTTTAACTTTAATAAATTTAGTTGTTCCTGTTCTTTTTCTTGCTTTAATTTATCAATAACAGCTTGTGGGATTAAAAAGTCACTCGCTGCTACTAACCTAAATTCATCTGCACTGTCTGATTTCGACAATATCTCGTCTATAAAGCCGTTTGCTAAGGCTTCATCAGGTGTGAACCATGTTTCATAATCCATAAGATCTAAAATTTCTTCTTTGGTCTTACCAGTCTTTAGCATATAAGCATTTGCGATGGTGTCGTTGGACTTTTTAAGTTGTTCTGCGTAGTGTTCAAAGTCCCTGTAATCTCCAGAACCTGATGCACTTACATTATGAATCATCATTTGAGCAGTTGGACTCATGACAACCTTAGTACCTGCCATAGCTATAACTGATGCTGCACTTGCAGCTCTACCAGTTATTGTTATATTTACATTGCCTTTATGTTGCATAAGTGCTGTGTAAATTTCAGAAGCTGGATAGATATAGCCTCCTGGCGAGTTGATTTCTATGTCAATATCTTGACTATCAACAAGTTCCAAATCCTTTGGACAAAAAGCTTCCATTTCGCACCAGTCATAGATCCACTTATCATCATTGCCGACAATAGTTCCATTAATCTTTATTGGCATCTTCTTCACCTCCTCCACTATCTATTTCTTGTGTATCAAGTCGTCTAATATAGCTTTGTCCCATTCCACTTGGAATTGGCGCCATATTAAGGATTTCTCTTACTTCGTCAGGGTTCATTATTCCTCTGTCCACAAATTGGACTAGGTTCAACTTAGTTTGCATACTTGCAAAGTTAAGATTTGACGATTCAAAAATAATTTTATTTCCAAATCCTCTTTCTCTACGTGTAAATAGCTTTCTTGTAAATTCGTTAGACATCTGCACTAGCACTGGTTCAATCTCTGCTTCATAGTATGAGATCCATTGGTCCTCATTGTAGCTTGACTGTACTATGCTTTCATTGGTATTAAAAAAACTGTAAATTCTATCTACAGTTCCCTTAGTTTGCATTGGATTCGGTACATAATTCTTTGGTTCTACCTGTTGAGCGTCAAACTTTAAGTCTGTCGCCGCTGCTCCAGCAGATTCAGAGTCAACACTCAAAAAACTTTCAACAAATTCTTTGGTTTGTCTCTTTATGTCTTCCTCTCTAAGCACATTGTTAAATTTTAAGAGCCACATAATGGTATTGCTATTCTTAATCGCCTTAACTATTCCCTGATCTGTAGTCTTTACAATTTCCATAAGTTGAGTCAAAGCTTTGGCTGGACTCTCCCCAAAGATGTCATTGTTATTAAAGTCTCTGCGTAGATGTATGACATCGGAGTATCTGAAAGTATAATATTTTCCTTTTATCAAAAATCTTAAAAAGAGTTCTCCCCAGTTATTTTCTAAAGCTTCAACACTGCTGGAATTTATTGAATAAATTGCCTTAGCAAGTCCATTACTATCTCTTTCTATAAGCGCAAAGGCATTGTTGTTAAGTGCTAGTTGATTTGCTAACTTCTCTTGCAGCATCTGTCCAGACATATAAGGGTTAGGCTCTTCTAATAAAAATCTTATATAAACTTCAGGGTTTACTTGCGTTGTGACCTCGTCTTTTCTTATGTGCTTAGCCACTGCTTTTCCTATTGCTTGTGTCTTAGGTCTTATGCAAGACCTCACTATGTCAGATGCGTAGAGATTACCGTTGTAAGCGTAAAAGCCTTCGCCTCTTTCAGTTACCATCTTGTAGCCAGAGACTTTTACAGTCTCATCTTTATTTTTTAAAAAATCAAAAATTCCCATTTTTCACCTCCTTAAATTAAAGCTAAATATTCTTCCTGATTATCTTCAAAAACAATAAGTGCATCCATGAGAGATGCCACTCCGTCTATTCTTCGTCTTGGATTGCTTGTCTTACACAGTGCGATGTTGTCGTTGGTGTCAGTCTTTATTGCTGCGTTGGACAAGTTCCATTTAGTGATTGGGTTATTATTGTAATTTACCTTCTTTGCTTTAAGGTCGCTTTCAAGCCTTTTCATCGGATTTGAAAAAGTTTTTGCACCTTGTGCCACTGGCACTGTAATCTTCCCAAAGGTTTGATCTAACTCATCTACAAGATATTGTGCAGACCATCTGTCGTAACCAATTCTATAGATGTAGCAGTCCATTTCGTTTTGGACTTCTAAAAGCCACTTTGTAATGTCCTTGTAGTCCACCTTGTTAGTGCCTGATCTTCTCAAAAGTCCTCTGTCTTCCCAGACATCATAAGGGATTTTATCCTCATGACTTCTAACTTCTATTAAGTCAGATGGTAGCCAATACATTTGCTTGACATAAGTTGTCTCATCCTCTGGCACTTTAAAGACTATAGTCGCACAAGTTAAGTCAGTAGTTGCTGACAAGTCGATACCAGCTATGCAGTATCTAGGCTTTAAGTCTGCCATGTCAAAGGTGTCTCTGTTGTCTATAGTTTCAAATGTTAACCATGCTTCTCCCGTTGTTTCTGGTATATCAAAGTCCTTAGTAAGCAAGTTCTTTACAAGCTTACTATTAGCTTTAGCCTTGTTGACCTTGTCTCTTAAAGCATCAGTCTTTTTAATAGTTCCAAGTCCAGGGTTCGCCTGCATCCAAGTTCCCTCATCAGTCCATGTCTTTCTGTCGTCAAGTTCGTAAACTAAAAATAAGGACCTTTCGTCCTTATAGCCATCTGGGTCAAAATAACCATTGATTGTTCTTTCTGCTTCATCGTAAATATCGTCATAGACATTTTCTCTGACAGTTCCAGCAGTTGTTGTAATTAATATTAAAGGTTGGTCTCTTGCACTTGTACCATCTACAATTACATCATATAAATTTTTATCAGTCCAAGCGTGGATCTCGTCCATAGTTGCCCCATGGACATTGAGTCCGTCTAGCGTATCAGAGTCTCTGCCTACTGGTTTATAAATCCCGTCGTTTATCTCACAAGTAAGTTCAGCTACTAAAGGCTTTATTCTCTTACTAAGTGCTGGTGACTTCTTTACCATACGCTTTGCTTCCAGCCAAATAATTTTAGCTTGGTCTTTCTTTGTAGCTACACTGTAAATCTCTGCTCCAGGTTCTCCGTCAGCAATAAACAAATATAAACCTTCGGCAGCAGATAAAGTCGACTTCCCATTCTTCCTGGCGACAATTAAAACTACCCTTTGATACTTTCTCTCACCAGTAATCTTATGGACTATTCCAAATGTGGCTGCTACCTTTGCCTTTTGCCATAGCTCCAGGATAAAAGGCTTACCGCCCATCTTGCCCTTGGAGTGCTTGCAAAATTTTTCTATAAAGTTTATTGCGTGATTTGCTCTCTTCTCGTCATACTCCCACTCACTATCTGGGTCTTCTAAAAAGCCTATGATGTATTCATAGGTCTTATATACCTTGGCGCTAACTTTAATTCTGTTCCCATTCATCCACTCCCAATAATCGTAAATTGGATTCTTATTTATCATTTAAAAAGTCCTCGAAGCCATCGTCAATTTCTTTCTGCTGTTCCTTTGGGAGTAAATCCATTAGTTGTTTAATAATTCCAGAATATCTTTGCACCATTGTGTTATATGACTTCAAGGCAGGGTGTTCTCTTAAAATTGAGTATTCGCCCTGTGGCATTTCATCAATTGGTCCCTTTTCGTCAATTAGAAACTTCAGTTCCTTTAAAGTAGATTTCATAAAAGCAGCTTCTTCTATAAGATTCTTTGCTGTTAATCTTTTAACTCTATCTACGTCTTTGTACAAATTTGTAAGTCTTGTGATTTCTCTTTTAATCTCTTTATCTTTTTCCACTGTCATTTAATTCCACCTACTTTCCTGTAAATTCTAAGGGTGGGGGTTATGTAAAAATAACCTGTGCATTTTTTGTCTGTACCCCTCTCGGTCCCCGTGCCCTCTCGAAAATTTTTTTTGAAAGGGGGAGTCTGAAAATTATTTTTGAAAAATATTTCCTTCTTCATCAAAAAATAAATTCTCTCTTGTACTCTTGTGTTTCCCAAAAGTCTTTGTGTTATGACATCCCAAGCAAAGATACTGTAAGTTACTATGATTAAGAATAACTTCTACATCATCTATATTGTCTGGACTTATCTCTACAATGTGATCGACTATGTAACCTCTCCTGCATCTACAATGCTGACACAGTCCACCATCAATCGTCTCTCTCTTTGCAATAAAAGAAGCACGACATCTCTGCCATGCTTTAGACTTATAAAACTTCTTAGCATAATCTTTTGCCATACGATAATCAATCCTTATAAAACAAAAGACACTTGATATTAGCAAGTGTCAAATAAACCTTAAATATACATACCAGCTTCCCGCCCCTAGCATTAATTTGTGTATGTAGTTACCCAACATATAAAATTATGTTAATCCTTAGAAAGATAAGAATGAAATATAGTAATGGTAATCTTTTTCTCGTACAATTATAAACAATAAGGAGGTGATTACTTATCTTTCTATTTCCACTTTAAACTATATCACAACTTGACGGTCAAAAAGGTCACATCTTTTTACACTGTCTTTCCAACTCCTCTAAAAGAGCATCGGGATCTAAATCCGTGATCGATACAAAATATTCTGACTTAATAAATCTCCTTATCTCTGCTCTCATCTTAGGATAGTTTAAATAATCATAGACTGCTCTTTTAATAATTGCAGACACTAATAGTTCAGGTCGTTCAATCATAAAACACCTCTGGATTCTTAGCCTTGAACTCCAAGAGAGCATGACCATGTATATTCTTGATGTAACCATAATTATAAGTGTAGTTTGCCGCTATCTTTCTTAAGCTCATACCCCTAAGATAATGATTGACTAAGACTAGCCTGTGAACTGGATTCTCGACCTTATCAATCTGTGAGTTTATTTTCTTCTTTAAGTCAATCAGCTCATTAATCTTTTGATCTATCTCTCTTTCTATGTCAGTGATCTTGTCTACCCAGTCTGAAAAATTGAGACCACCAGAGCTTTGGACCCTCTCCTTAGTGTCCAAGCTCCCAATACTTAAGGCACGTGTTCTCAAATCTTCCTTTAGTCTAATCTTTGTGTCTATCTCATTTTCCAAGTGTCTAACCTGTGATAAGTAGTCTTTTGGTCTCATATCAAAACTCCTAACCCCAAAGAGGTATTTCTAAAATATTAAAGGCATCTTCAACAGACCTTGCAACACCACACAAAATAGGATGCCCTTCCGCCCATTTCATAAATTCCTTTTGCTCTGAACTCAATCGGCCCTTAGAATTTTTAACCTCAATAAAAAACATTTTGCCATCGCTGTATCTAAATCCCATTAAGTCAGGTGTCCCTGTGGGAAATGTCCTAATCCATCTAGCAACTGGACCTTCTTTAACCTTAAAAACTCCAGTAGTCACATTCCAGACCTTAGCATAAGGAGCAAGTGCCGACCTAATCAAATCTTGTACTTCCTTTTCAGATTGCTCTTCGCCAAATAAGTTTTTGCTCATATCTCAACCCCCAATCTTTTAAAACCTTCCTTTTGCTTTCTCATGGCCATGTCTTCTAGTTCATCACTTGTGTAATCATCCGTTATTTGCTCAAAATTCTTAAAAGTATTCTTGTTCACCTCTTCATAAGTCCTATATTCATCATCAAATACTTTCTTTAAGAACTTTTTGCTCAACTTATTAAAATCAATATTTTGTTTTAAATAGTCGCTCTCTTTAATTTTTTCTACCAACCTATCAAGGTCATCAAGACTATTAGACTTTAGAAATCTTTTGATCTGTGATGATGATACTTTTTTATTCACCAAACCATTAACTTTTTTAAGTCGTTTTTCTATATCATCATCATTATTATCATTATTGTTTATGTGCCTCTGTGATGCTTCCGTGATGCTTCTCTGGTGCTTCTGTGATGCTTTTGCTGGTGCTTCATCTTGATATAAGCTGTAATTTACAATGGTTATAGTAGTCGCTTTTCGTGGTGCAATTTCTAACCCTATCTTGTCATCTTCTTGGAGCAACTCAAGGAACCTTTTAACCTTTTTATTAGACCAACCCCACCTGTCGCACAGCTTTTTTATAGAGGTTATACGTTGCCCTCTTTTAACTTCCATTAGTTCTCCGTTAAATAATATTTTGTTATCTTCATGATTGGCCATAAGCAACAAGTCCACCCAGGCTTGTCCCCTAGAAAAAGGCTTGTCTTTCCAAAGCCAATCATCTTCAATTTTTCTATGGACACTTATCCAGCCTTGGCTTGCCATACTTATCACCACCTAGCAAATTTCTATAGCTACACCTGTAAGTTCTTGCAGTTTCTCTTTAATAAGCTTTGCATCAGAATTAGCATCTGATAAGTGCATTACATATATCTTTTTAAGTCTTGATAAATCACTTCTTTCCACCAAATTAATCGCAGTATCTAAAGACATGTGATTTTCCTTGATTCTTGCTCTAAGGTCTGGGTGTAAACTATCATTCTTGTTGATGGCTTCTCTAACATAATTGACTTCCATCATAAAATAATCAGGGCTGAAACTATAAATAGAATATTGAGTGTCTGTGATAAAGACTAGCTCTTCTATTGCTAAGCTGTCATAAATAACAAATCCTACTGGCTCTTTTGCATCATGAACTGTTTTAAAAGGCTTAATTTTAAAGCTTCCAATATCTACATCAAAATAAGAATCTCCAAAGTTTTTAAAACTCTTAATCCTATGACTATCAAGTTTCAAGGCTTCTTTAGTCCCTTTTGACATATATAGATTAACTCTAGCCTTAATTAAATCCTTACAAGCCTTAGCATGATCCATGTGTTCATGGCTTACTAAAACTCCGTCAATATCCGTAGTCTTAAAATTAAGTGCTTTCTGGATTTTTTTATATGGGATACCACACTCAATCAAGAGTGCAGTATCCTCATTACTTATCTTGTAGCAGTTGCCTTTGCTTCCACTGGCTATGACTTCAATCTTCATCTTTAAATACCTGGCATTCGATTTGAAAAGCAATCCTACGCATAATATTTTCTATCTTTGCTTTTGGTACATTTTCATATAGTGTAACCGAGTAGTCCCTGTTTTCCGCAATTATGTCATATTTATCACAATCGGGGTATTTTACGGCCTGAACCCTAACAGGATAAAATAAAATTCCTCTTGATCCACTTACTATCATTTTCTATTCCTCCTTAAAATGGTGCCTTTACATCATCTTCAATGATTTCGCCAGTATCTGGATTTACTTCTATAGTTTCTTCGTCCTCGTCTGGAGCTGTCATTTCAAGCATAGCGTTGTTTTCTGTTGCTCTTAAAACCTCTCTGTCTTCCTCTTCCTTAACTGCGTCTTGGAACTCAGTTGTCAAAACCCCATACTTGCTCAAAAGTTTTTTAATTACTGTTTTTTGTGCCATTTCATCAAATTGTTTTTTCCATGGACTATAATCACTTCCGTAAGCTTGAGAATATCTCTTTGCATGCTCTGTAACCTCGTCCTTTGTCATATACACAGCCTTTTCATATCCATTTAAAAGTTGGAAATAAGCAAAATAACCAATAACTTTATCAGACTTAGGCTCTCCTATAATTTCGAAGGTGCCTCTTAAAAAGTCTCTTTTAATATCCATTCCCTCGTACAAAATGCCAGCATTTAAAGCCTTATATTGTCCGCTTCTTTGTGCCATTTGGATATATCCCTTATAGCCGATTTGAAATTGAGGTGTTAGTTTACCCTTATTTTTGTAAGGTACGATATAGGCATATCCAAGATTTTTATTAATAGGCAAGTTAAGAGTTGCCGCCTTTAGTGCTTCCATAGCAACCTCTTTAGGATTGCAACCTTGTAAATAAGTGTCGCCATTGTATAGGTCTATAATAGATGCTAAAAATCTGTCTTTATTTTCATTCAAGGCATCAGCAAATAAATTTTGCATACCTTGGTTTGCTAGTAAATTCTTCATTTGGTTTACTGGACTTACTTGTCCTTGTTTTTGTATATTTGTCATTTTAAATCTCCTTCTTTGATAAATACTCCGTTTATAGTTTTTCCTTTTCTATCTTTTATTTTTTCGTAAGCCATACTTAAGCATTTTTGCGGACTAATATTTAATTGCTCGCATAATATTATAAGCGTTACAAATATATCGCCCATTTCAAGTTCTATATTTTCAAAAGTAAATTCATCCGCACCAAATAAATTTAATAAATCCATCTCCGTCTTAAACTCAAATATTTCTTCAATAAACTTTAAGAATTGTTTTCTTGCATTTTCTGATTTTAATAATTCGTGCATATCTGCCCAGTCAACAATACTTGCTTGTAGATCTTCAAAATCTTTAACTTTCATATTCTTTCACCTCATAACAAAAGTCTGTTATTTTGCTTGATTCTTCTCTACCGTCTTCAACTAAAAGCTCACCATCTAATATTTTTTTAATCTCAGTTTCTACAATTCCTGCATCAATTTGTTCTTTTATATTTTCGTATTCATCTTCAGTCAAACATATAAGTGTTTGATACTTAAATTCACATTTAAATTTTTTCATTTTTCTAACCTCTCTTTTAGAATTTCTATAGTTGGCACAGTTGTAATTTTTATTGGATCCTCCAAATCATTAGACAAGTCAATTTTTACATCAATCATCCTGGTTAACTCCCTATCAAGTTCAAAATCATCTTGACCACTTGCAGATACTAAGACATCAACATCTGTCATAGTCAATAAATTATCTAAGCAAGGATAGCTAGAGTTAAGACTTATAACACTTGCACCTAAGTCAATTAACTCCTTGGCAAGAGGTCGACCCAGTACATCTGACTGATTAATAATGACTACTGTCTTACCTTTTAAGTCATTGCCTTGCTCGCTATAGATAGTCCATAAAATAGCTTCAGCGGTAATTGTCAATTTCCCACTAGCTGCACCCTCTATGTCATGATCAGGATTGAATGTTAAAAATGTTTTAAAAACCTCATATTCTTCTTCAATCATGGGCTTTAAAACTAACATCTTACTAGCACTACAATCTGGCAACTCTCCAATGTCAGCTACTACAGCATCAGGAATTTGCTTTTTAATTGCCTTGATATAGCTATCCCTTCCCTTGTCCCTTATATCCTTGTCATATATAACAATTAAATTTTGCATAGTCACTCCTTAAAATGGTATATCGTCATTGTCTACTGGGAAAAATCCCTCATCGCTATAGTCGTCTTGTTGGTTATTACTATTTTGGTAATTTCCACCACCAGAATTATTATTTTTAGATCCTACAAAAGTGATACTATTTACTAAGACATCAGTCGTATAAATTCTTCTTCCGTCTTTTTCGTAAGATCCCGTTTGGATTCTTCCCTCAACTGCTATTTGACTTCCCTTACTGTGATAATTTGCAATTACTTCGGCAGTCTTACCAAAGGCTGTACAGGAAATAAAGTCTGCTGTTGGCTGGTTATTTGCCTGTGCTTCTTCTCTCTTGTCTTTGCTTAGTTTTCTGTCGACTGCAACTGTAAATCTCAAAACTGCAAGACCACTTTGCGTATATTTAAGTTCTGGTTCCCTAACTAATCTTCCAATTAAATTTACTGAGTTCATTCTTCTACCTCATTTGTTTCTCCTACTGGTTCTTTACTCCATTCTCTAATTTCTTCAATATTTTCCGGCTTGATCCTTAAAATTACCTCTTTATATTTTTCTCCAGATATTGATTCAACCTCTTTCGAATCGTCTGCTAAATAACAAATAGTTGCAAATAAGTTTTTTTGTTTTGTTTCTTTAGATATGTTCATTCTTCCACCTCAACAATTCCTCTATATTCGTATGTTGTTAAATATCCTGTGTTATTTTTCCTCTTTTCTCCAAGGAATTTTTCTGTTTTTTCTTTACTGTCGAAATAAAATTTATTTTCTGGGTATGTGTCAAAATACTTAATCACTAAATGTTTTTTCATTCTTACTCGTCCTCCTCATCTAACATATCTATTTGATTACTTCTTACTTTCTCTAAAACCACTACATCATCATCAAGCTTAAATTCCATGCCTTGGTATGCATCTCCACCGTCTAAGCTTGATTTCTTTTGTAAATTAGTGCTTATCTTGTAGTTAAAAGCAGGCATCTTATAAACTGTTTCTTCCTTATGCTCGTAAACTGTTCCAATTTTTAACTTAAGAGTTATATCGCCTTGCTCAAATTCTCCAGCAGCTATTTTCTTGGCTACATGGATAATTGATGCGTTTAAACTCATCTGCATTTCTCCAAATTTTTCATCTTGTAAACTAAATATTCTCATTCTTCCACCTCAAAAAGTTTTTCAAATTCTTTAATGTTGTCTTCGTCATAAATTTCATGACCTATATAAAAACTCCATCCATAGTCTTTTATAAGTCGCAAGCAAATCTCTTTCTCCGACAATTCCTCACAGTTATCTAAACTCTTTGCTCTAATTGCCCTTATACTTGTAAAGTCATCTACCTCTAGGTCGCATTGATACATGTAAGGACCATCATAATTAGCTTGTGCTTTTGCTTTACCTCTTGATTCAGCCCATACAAGACTACAATAATTTTCTGGGCTTTCGTCTGCACTTAATATCCACGCTCTCATTCTTCCACCTCAATTCTAATTTCTTTATCTTTACTAACCACTAACCTTACTAACTGTGTATCTGTCTTAATTAACTCGTTTACTGACTCTGCGTTGTCTATAAATATTGGCACTTTTAAATCAAGCTTGTCTGACAAGCTATTAATTACATCAAGACCTGCGTTTATCTTTGCCGCATTGTTTAAGTCGCTATAAGGGACACCTTTAAAAGTAGCTTCGCAAGTTTCTGTTATTCCGCCATTTATCTGATTTTCAAAAAGCTTAAATTTTACCAGGTCAAAACTGTCATTTATCTTGTCGCTTACTAGGTCTACATAGGCCTTTGTGTATTCTTCGCAAAGATAGATAATTCTTTGTTGCTCTTCATAAGCCTTAGCCAGTTCTTTTTCCTGTTTTTCAAGTTCCTTAATTCTTTCGTCAATCTTTTCATTTTGTCCTTGTAGGGATAATTTTTTATTTACTTCTTCCAAATCTGCGTTTAAAGAGTCTTTCTTTTCTAACAAGTCCTTTTTATTATCCAAAGAAAAATCTTTTAATTTTGCCTTAGCCTCGTCTAGCTCCTTGTCAATTTCTTTTAGTCTAATAGGTTCAATTGGCAGGTCTTCTTCCTTATATTCCTTGACCTCATAGATCGCTATAAGTTTTTCGCATTCTTCAATTTTTATCTTTAAATCTTTGGCTTTTTCTTCAATGCTTGCTAACTTTTCAGACTTTTTCTTATTAAAATTAGCCATTGTCTTTTCTATTTGGTCTGGTAATAGGTCTTGACCACAAGTTGGACATTTAAAGTCCCCTTTATATTGTTCTTTGTGGACTTCTTGCCATTCTTTCCTGGAGTTTTCTACAAGTTCTTTAAGTTTTTCAATATTTTTATTTGTTTCTTCTAGCGCTGATTTATCTAGTCCTTTTTGCAATAAAACATTTTTATTTTTTAGTTTTATTTCAAAGCATTTATTTTGATATTTTTCTTGAAGTTCAGACTTTTCTTTCTGTAACGCAGTAATTTTTTCTGTTATCTCAGTCATTCCCTCTGCCATTTTTGATGCATCTGCAAGTTTTGCGTCAATCTCTTTTATTGCTGGAAGTGTACTTCTCTTTCTAAACTCCAGAGCATCAAAATCTATATCATGGATCTTTGACTTGTCTAGCTCGTCAATCCTTGCTGGTATAGACTCAATGTCTTTGTTAATTTTTCTTGCTGCATCTTTTGCAATTTTCTTTAGTTCATCAACCGTATAATTTTCAAGGTCTAAGTCTTCTAAGTCCTTATTCTTTGCGATAATATCTTCTGGCTTTACATCTTCTATAAGGCTTAAAAGTATTTCTCTTCTCTCTGTTTTTACTAGGAATTGATTAAAATACAGTGGATTTGAAAGCAAGTTGAAATTATCTTCAGACAAGACACTTTCAATTCTTTCGTTATATTCCTTTTTCTTACAAGGTACAGAATTTATATAGTAATCTGTTGTGTGTCCAGTAAATTCAGCCTGTGTGGATCCACGCTTTTTAGTCCAGACTTCTTTATATATTTTTTTTAGTGTAAGATCTGTGTCCCCAAAGACAAAATCTCCCTCAACTACTGATTCTAAGTTGTGGACCTCTTCGCCATTCTTGTCATAAGGCTTTATAGCAAAGTCTTTGCGATTTAAACTGTCTTTGTCCCATAAAAGCCAGGAATAGGCATCAAAGATTGTTGTCTTGCCTACTGCATTGTCCCCATAAATATTAGTCGTGTCCTTAAAATCTATTGTTAAGTCCTTAATTCCCTTGAAGTTCTCTAGTTTTAAAGTTTTAATTTTTATTTGCATGATAAACCTCCGTCAAATAGAGATTTAAAGGCTGTAAAGTCCTTTAACATAATTTCTGTCATATAACTTACTAGGAATTTTTTAAAGATTTGTGCGTCAATAGGATTGTTACAAAGTTTGTTTTCTCCAACATTTTTTTTCATTAAATCGCCAGTTATTATGCTTGCATTTAAGATTGAACGTAAATCAGTTTTTACTTCTTCTTCTTTCTCGTGCATCAATGCATCTGCGTAAGTTTTAAACAACTTTCCATCTTCAGTTTCGTAACATTCAATTTTTTTCATTTTTTAACTCCTTTGTGATATACTAAGAGCAAATATTTATATATTTTAGTCCTTGAGTTTTAGCCGACCTAGGACTTTTTTTCTTGCTCTTTTTCATTCTTACTTCCTCTTTAAATACTTATTTTTTACATACTTTGAAAATCTTCCATAATCTTGGAAAACATCAATTCCACACTGTCTGCGATAAGCTTCTTTTTCATCTGCTAGGAACTTCCTATAGTCTAATATTTCAAAATCTTCTCCATCAGCTATATTGTTTTTCTCAAAATATGCTCTTAAAATTCCTGTGGCAGTTCTTCTATTAGCTTTCACTTTTTCACCACCTGACTAAACTTATATTTAAGCGTTTTACCATCTTTGTAGGTTATCTTGCAATCCTCTTGCCTATCTCTGTGCATAGCCCTATGTCTTGCGATACCAAGAGAATCAAATTCTTTGTCGCAAGTATGACAATAACAATCTTTCATTTCTCACCTCACTAAAAATCTAAAAAAACCGTCAATAAGCGTAGTTCCAGCGTATAAAATATAGAAAATGAATTTTATACAAAATAAAGCAGCTAAATATCCACCCATAAGGACAATTAAAATTCCGATAAGTCTTCTTGCTGTCAAGAAAATATTAAATTTATTAATTTTAATCATCGCTATCCTCTCTTTCCTTTTGCCACTTTTTAAACTTGCTTACCATAAGACTTATAAACTCGTCCCAGTCAGCATGAGTGTCGCTGTACTCTATAGCAACGTCAAAATTTTTGTCCATAAGATCCTCCTAAAAATTTGTTAGTAAAGTAAATTTGTCCTTTGCCAGTCATCTTAGTTGTTGTAGTTGTCCTTGTACTGCCATCAGGATTGTTGATGACTCTTACCTTAGTTTCAAATAGACCTTGTTCCATTGACCTTTGCGTAGGTTGGTTTCTTCTTTCTCCGCCCTTGCACAGATAGCCTTGGTCTCTTAGTAGAGCAAATAGTCTGTTTTGTCCCATGTTTGGCAGTCCGTTTTGTTTTAACCTCTTGGCAAACTCACCAATTAATATTGAGTTCTCAGCAACCTCACAAGAATCAGAGAAAAGCACCTTCGGTTTGTTTCTTTCATTCTCTTCTTCTGCTGCAATTCTTCTTTGTTTCTCTTCTTTTAGAGTTGTCGCAAGTTGTATCAGATAGTCTGGATCTGTAAGAGTTCTTTCAATGACTGTTTCTGTCATGTATGCTCCATGTTTTCTAATTGTTGGTAGCACTTCTGACGTTACCCAATCTGCAAATTTTTCTGCTTCTGGCTTTCGACTTTGGAAAATCAATTTATATAGGTTTGACTCATTGATGAAATTAGCTAGTTGTTTTCTTCCAAGGTTATCGATGACCTCGGCAGTACCGACCCCATCTTTTTTTAATCTTGATTTTGCATCACTAGGATTTCTTATCTCTAAAATTCTGCATACATCATTTAAACTAAAATAAGGTTCGTCATTTATAATCGATGTTCTGACTTGTCCAAAATCTTTGTTTTCAAAAATTCTTAAATCATTCATTTTTACTCCTTTTATTGTTTGTGAAATTTTTCAAATCTATCTAAGATCTCATTTATATTTTGTGACTTAGCTTGTTCAATGGCTTCAATAGAAATCTTTTCCATTTCTTCCATTAAAGTTTTTATTTCTATGTCTAGCTTTTTCTCATACCAGTACATAAACACACTACATACACATATTGAAGTTAAGATGTTTATTAAAACTTCCATTTTTGCTCCTTTCTTACTCGTAAATTTCCCACCAGTTAATTTCTAAGACCTTTCCTATCTTCTTAGCTATACTTACTGGCAATTCCCTTCTTCCATTCTCATAGTGTCCATATCTAGCCTCTTTAATTCCTATTAACCTCGACAATTCTCTCCTACTTAAACCTGCATTTTCTCTAATTTCTTTTAATTTTTTCATAGTTTCTCCTCTTGTTTTTAAATACTACATATTGTATAATTAAGTTATCAACAACTATATGTAGTTATAAAGAAAGCGAGGTGATTGCATTGAATCTTTTATTAACATCCGTTACAGCTTTAGTAGGCATTATTTCAGTCATTATTTCTGTGTGTACTTTAAAACAAAATAGCAAAATGATTGAGGAGAGTACCAGACCATATGTTGTTGTTTATTTAACTAGCACAAATTTTCAAGCTCCAAACTTGTACTTAGTAGTAAAAAATTTTGGTAAAACTGGTGCTATAATTAACTCCTTTAGTTCATCTTTAGACCTTGCTTTAATCTCACACGGTAATAAGGAACTTTTTAATGGAATTGAGAATAGCTTCATTGCTCCTGGGCAATCTTACACAACAGCTATAAATTTCGCTAAAATTCCAGACGAAAAAAATGTAACATTTGCTGTTAAATACTTTACTAAAGAAAAATCTTACTCCGAAGAATTTAAAATTAACTTAGGTTCGTATCATAATGTTTTGTCTGTTCGTGCTAATACTAAAGATAAAGAACTTAAAATAATTTCTTATGCTCTTCAAGATTTAGTAGAAAAACATTTATAAAATTACATTTTTTAATTTCAAATTTTCCTTAGCTTCCTCAAGTAAAAATTCTATTACTTCATAAGTTTGAAGTTCTTGAGGGAGTTCTTTTTTTAAAGTCTTAAAAATCTCTTCAATGCATGAATCTATTTTTTCAGAATCGATGCTTTGTCCATCATCAAAATAGAAAACCACTGTTTCTTTTTCCATTACTTTCACCTTCCTTTTTGTTTCTTTTAAGATACTTTTAGATTAAAAAAAATTGTCTATTGGCTCTTGGATAGCTTTAGAAATAGCTATTGCCTCACTAAGCGTAAAGTCTCGACCTCTATATCTGTTAATCTTGATGTTAAAGGTAGTCCTATCCATACCTATTTGATTAGCTAAGTCCTCTTGTTTAATATTTTTTTGTACAAGTAAACCTTTTAAAGTCCCATATCTTTCAACTTCCATTTTCTCACTCCTCTCTCGTTTCCTTTAGGATACATCAAGTATATATCCTTTAAGTTTCTTTGTCAATACTTTTTTATAAGTTTTTTATGAAAATTTTACAAACTCAAGTTAAAATATCAAAGATAAGATAAAATACTATAAAATTTTAAATTTATCATATCACAATATCACATATTTATAAAATATAATGCAGTACTACAAACAAAAATTGTTTTAGGTTTTAATTTAATTGAATTGTAATTCCCCATGTAATATAATGATCTTGAACTTAAAATTTTATTTGATCATTTGTTAGAAAGAGTTGATTTTTTGAAAACAAAAGAAAAATTTAGACAATTTATGATGGGAAGATATGGCAATGACCAACTTGGAAAATTTATATTGTTTTTAGTAATAATATGTTGTGGAATAAATATATTTCTTAAAAAAACTTGGCTAGCTACAACTGCCATAATCCTTTTAATTTACTTTTATTACAGAGCCTTTTCAAAAGATGTAAATGCACGATACGCTGAAAATAAAAAGTACCTAGACGCAGTAGACCCACTTAGAAAAAAATTTTTTAAATCAAAAAATAAATATCAAAACAGAAAAGTTTATAAATACATAAAATGCCCAAATTGCAAGTTTGAAATGAAAGTGCCAAAAGGCAAAGGCAAAATACGAGTAACTTGTAAAAATTGTGGAAAAAAATTTGAGATAAAAAGTTAAGAGGCGTCTATCGCTTCTTTTTTCATAAACTTTATAAAAATAATTTATTTCTTACATTTTTGATTTATATTCTTTAAACTCTCGAATTTGTTTTTCTATTAGTTTTGGATTTTCAATTAAGTCATACACTGTTGTAGCAATTATCTTTGCCCCATACTCTACACAATCATGAGCTTCTTTTGTTTTTCCCAAATCAACAAACTCTTGAGAATGAGAAGACGTTCCTTCTTGTACAAAAGCTATTCTTGCACAAGATCCTGGCAACATATATGTTACATTCCCAAAATCTGTAGATCCTGTCTTTTCTCTTGGTTCTCTAATCCTAGGTGCTCCCAACTTTTTTGCATTTTTCATTATTAGTTCATTTAGAATATATGCAGGTATTTTTGATTCAAGTCTTCTATCCTCTATAATCTCATAAGTTGTTCCCGTCATTAAGGCTGCCCCTTTTATAATATCATCAAACCTTTCTACAACTTCATTTAAATATTTCGAATTATAAGATCTTAAAGAAAAATGTCCTTCCGCTCGATCTGGTACTACGTTTGCTGGTCCAGGCAAAGACTGCACTGTATAATGCATTCTAGTATCTTCCTTTACATGTTCCCTTAAAAACTCTACTCCTTGAAAAGCCAGCAGTAATGCATCAAAAGCTGACCTACCCGCTTCTGGCTTTAACGCTGCATGAGATGACTTTCCAAAAAATTTAACAAATCTAGATGACAATGCCATAGATTTTACATCAACTTGTGTTGCCGGGCCACCGTGCATCATAAGTGCTATATCTATATCCTTTATATAACCCTCTTCTAACATTATAATTTTACCCCCGCCACCTTCTTCTGCTGGCGTTCCATAAACAATTAAATTGAATGGTAAATCCCCTATAATATTTTTAATTGCAATTGCTGCACCAATTATAGCTGGCCCTTGCATCTGATGTCCACATCCATGTCCCATGGGAAGGGCATCATATTCGCACAAAAGACCTATGTTATATTTTGCATCTCCATTGGAATATTTTGCTCTAAAAGCTGTTTCTAAACTTCCAAGCCCTCTCTCAACTTTAAATCCCCCTTCTTCGAGGTAATCTTCCAGTAGTTTGCTTGCAAAGTACTCTTCAAAGCATAGTTCAGGTTTATCAAAAATCTTATCTGATAATTCAAATAACTCTTCTTTTATTTTGTCTACTTCTTTTACTACTAAGCTCTTCATAATTCTCCTTTACATTGGTCCAAAATTTATCATCTGAGCTCCAATCATCATTATTGAGCCAACTACTACCCATATTCCAAACAATTTGCCCATAAATACCATCCATCTATCATACGGGATGTCTGTTGCCCCTAATATTCCCATCAATGCAGTAGATGTTGGCAATATATAATTACAAAATCCGTCTCCAAAATTAAATGCTAATACAGCTGTTTGTCTTGTGATTCCTATAGTATCTGCAAGCGGTGCAAATATCGGCATAATTGCAGCTGCCTGACCACTTCCTGAGGTTATAAACATATTAACGATAAGATTAACAATAAACATTAATGGTCCTTTTATCAAATGTGGAAAGAAATTTAACCAATTAGTCATTGCGTGAATACTTGTATCCATAATATTACCAGCATCTAAGACACCAGAAACAGTTCTCGCAAGTCCTATAATAAGTGCTGCTCCAACCATTTTCTTAGCACCTTCAACAAAATACCTTGCTATTTGTGATGGAGAAAATCCTGCCACAAATCCTGCGACGATAGCTAGCCAAATAAATACTACCGCTGTTTCTTCCAATTTCCATTTTAATTTTATTCCACCAAAAACAATTGTACCTAAAGCAGCAAATAAAATTAGCATAACCATCCATTTACTCCCATTCATAGGTGAATTAAACTCATCATTTGAATCTGCATCTTTTACTCTAAGTTTGTCTAATTCATACATTGGACTTAATTCAGGATTATTCTTAACTTTTAAAGCATATCTAACTAGATATAAATTAGTAACAATATAAAATATTAAAAAACATAAAGATCTATAACCCAGACCAGAATATGGTGGTAAACCAGCAATTTCTTGTGCAACTATTGTTGTATTAACATTAAGTGTTCCCGTTGAAAATCCAACCGCTCCACCTAGCAATATAATTGAAGCTCCAACAATCGAGTCAAATCCCATAGCTAAGGCAATCATAACCATAATTGGAGCAAACCCAATAAATGTATTAACTCCTTGAGTTGTGCAGATTAATCCAAATATAAATGTCAAAATTGGTATAAATAAGTATTCCTTACTCTTTGTTTTTTTAGAAACAGCACCAATAAGTGATTGTAATGCTCCACTCATTGTAATGATATTAAAGGATGCTCCTGAAAATAATATTAAAAATATTAAAGTTGACGTCTCATTAAATCCATTTAATCCAATATTAAAAATCTTTAATGGATTTACTGGACTTTTTTCAATATAATGAAAACTATCAGGAGCGATAACCTTAACACCTTGTGCACTTTCTACTCTTTCATAAGCTCCTGCTGGTATTATCCAAGTTAACGCTACTGCACATAGTATAATCACTATAAGAATTACCAAAGTATGAGGAACTTTCTTTTTCTTTACTTTTTCCATACAACACCTCTCTTAATAACAAAATAACGACAATCTCCCAATAAATTATAAAAACATCAAACCTCT
>ERZ782914.148-NODE-148-length-28483-cov-10.888666_pt1 | contig 28483 bp, 28 predicted proteins | sample MGYA00375948_ERZ782914 | MGnify/ENA primary metagenome ERZ782914 (study PRJEB29894, sample SAMN03576417) | human skin metagenome | biome: human skin; feature: left retroauricular crease; material: organic_material | host: Homo sapiens | place: Italy: Trento...
GGGTGGGGGTCTCGGCGGCAGGGGCGAGGAGCTCTCCGGCCTTGGTGCGCAGTCGTTGCAGGGCGGGCCCGTGGCCGGCGGAGATGACCTTGGTGGTGTCGGCCATGGTCAGGGCTTGGGCCAGTCCGGTGTGGTCGCTCCTGGCCAGCAGCGTGGCGGTGAGCAGTCCGACGCGGCCGGCCTTGCCGGCGTCGTGCCCGGGGTCCCCCGGCACGGGGTGAGAGTGGATGATCGTGTCGATGTCGGTGTGGCGCAGCCCGGCCGTGAGCACCGCGGTCAGTGCGCGTCGGTCGCGGACGGTGAAGATCCGGGTCCGAGGCATGGGCTGATCGTAGGTCAGGCGGTCAGCAGCAGCACGAGCAGAACGATCAGGTGCCCGCCGACCAGGTAGGGGCCCAGGGGGATCTTCTCGTGGCGGCGGCCGGCGAGCAGCCGCGGGATGGCCGCGAGTGTCGCGGCGAGCAGGTAGGACAGGGTCACGGCCAGCACCCACGCTCCGGGACCATGGACGCCCAGGCCGACAGCGGCTGCGGTGACGAACTTGACGTCGCCCATGCCGGTGCCCCCGAGCAGGTGCAGGGAGGTGAAGATGACCGCTGCTGCCCCGGTCAGCGCCAGGGCCGTGAGCGCGGCGGCCTGCCCGCCGGCGGCGGCCACGCCCGCCGCGGCGCCGAGGTGGATCAGGGCCAGGGCGGCGACGGCCCAGTTCGGTATCCGGTGCACGGACCGGTCGACCCGCCCGATGTAGATGCCCAGTGGGACCAAGGCGATCAGGCAGATGAGCAGGTGTGACTGGGCGAGACTGAGCTGCTCGGTCGCGGCGAGGGCGGGCACGCCGGCCGCGGCCGTCAACGCCCCGCCGGCACCGATCCCGCGCCGTACGGCCGTGGGGGGCAGCGGGTACGGCGCCGGGCCGACGGCGGCGGGGGCCTCAGGATGCGACACGGTAGCCGTGGTTCCTGAGCTGCTCGATGAGCTCGGCGGTCTCTTCCTCCGGCTCCAGCCCGTCCTCGAAGTCCTCGAGGTAGGCGTGGAGCCCCTCGACCAGGCGGGCGACCTCGTCGCGGCGGCCGGCGGCGGCCTCGGCGAGCATCGCATCGCGCCAGGCGGCCTCGTTGGCCGGGTCCACGGCGCGCGCGGCGCGCGCGGCCAGGCGGGCATGCTCGGTGTTGCCGGAGGCCAGGGAGCGGGCGACGAGCTCGTGAGCGGCGTCGCAGATGCGCTGGGTCATCTGCTGCACCAACTCGTCCGCCCAGGCGATGTTCCTGGGCTTGGCGTGAGCGAAGGGCTCTCCGCGGACCAGCTGCATCGCTGCCAGCAGCGAGGGCGTGGAGGCAGTGACCGGGTCGGGGCCGACGAGTTCCTGGAAGACCTGCCAGTCGGTCAGCACGGACTCGTCCAGCCGGTAGCCCTCGGTGGTGGTCACGGCCGGGAAGTACACGGTCCCGTCCTCGGCCTGGCCCAGCAGGCGCCGGGTGTGTGTGGCCAGCTTGTTCCGGTTCGAGGAGGCTGCACTGCCCTCGGGGCGGGCGTTGGGCCAGAACGCGGCGTGGACCTGCTCAGCGGTGGCCCCGGGGTGCAGTGACATGAACGCGGATAGCGCCACACACCGGGCTTCCTGGGCCTGGGAGACCTTGCCGTTGGACGCGCTGATCGGCGCGGTGCCGCGGGCGCCGATGACCTTCATCTCGCCCAGCAGCCGGATCATCGGCGCGCCGGAGTGCTTCTGCTCGAGCATCTGGGCGGCGTCCCGTTCGAGGTCGTCCTTGGGGCTCTGGGTAGAGAGCTGGCTGACCGTGGCCGCAGGAGCATGCTGCTCCTGGCCGGCAGTGTCCGGCTGACCCGCCGGCGCCTGGTCTTGGTCCTGGGCGTCTTCCTCGGCCGACTCGAGGGTGGCCTGCTCGGGCTCCTGCTGATGGTCCGCGGCATCCGGGGCTGCGTCGTCTTCGGGCTCGACGGCTCCTTCGGTCGGCGCCTGCTCGGCAGGGGTGTCGCCGAGCTCGTCCTGGGCTGGCTGCTCCGCGGTGGTCTCGAGCTGGGGAGCAGTCTCCTCAGGGGTCTGCTCCTCGACGTCTTCGGGCTCGACGGCTCCTTCAGTCGGCGCCTGCTCGGCAGGGGTGTCGCCGAGCTCGGCGGGGTCCTGGGTGGGGGTGTCGCCGAGCTCGTCCTGGGCTGGCTGCTCCGTGGTGGTCTCGAGCTGGGGGGCAGTCTCCTCAGGGGTCTGCTCCTCGACCACGGGCTGCAGGTCCTGGTCGTCGAGCTCGCCGGCCGGGTCCTGGACGTCCTCTGTCTGCTCAGCGGGGATCAGGTACTGATCCAGGGTGCGCTCTTCGGCGGCACTGATGCTCACCTGCGGGATCTGCTCGGTCCGCTCTTCGTCCTGGTCAGCTGCGGGCTCGTGCGGGTCAGGGACCGCCGTCAGGTGCTTGCTCGGGTTCAGCACCTCGGCCGGGTCGATGCGTGTGGAGGTCTTCCCGGTGTCCTGGGGCTGCTGCAGGGCGGTGGCCAGCACCTGAGTGATCTGCTCGGTCTCCTCGGGAGTGACCAGCTGCGGGCGCAGGTGCTGGCCGGTGGGCTGCAGGTCAGCGTTGCGCTCGTCCTCCAGGGTCAGCACCCACTGTGCGTCCAGGGGGTTCGAGGTCGTCACCGCCGCGATGCCCAGATGCGGGATCGCCGCGGCCAGCTCGTTGATCTGTCGGGCCTGGTCCTGGTCCGGGTGCAGTCCCAGCAACACGATCTCGGGGGCCCAATCGCCCTCAGCGCTCATGGACTTGGCCTCGTCCAGGTTCGCGGCGCCCTGCTCGGTGAGCGCGGCACGGGTGTCCTCGGCCTTGCCCTGGAGCAGGCGGATCAGGTGGTCCAGGTCGTCGATCTGACGCACCCGGTCTCCGCCGACGACCGAGGCCAAGCCCGGGGCGACGCCGACCAGCGTGACCTGCACGTTCTCGCTCCAGGCTGCCGTGGCCAGCTCCACGGCCATGGCATCGAGCACCTGCGGCGCCAGCTGCGGGTCGCCCTCGATGCCCAGCGTGCCCAGCCGCTCCAGGTCCAGCAGGACCTGAGCGTCCGTGTCGTCCTGGCCCACGGTGACCAGGCCCGGCCAGGGGGCGCTGGGCAGATCCGCATCCAACTCGATCGCCCCGGACTGCAGGGTCCACACCGTGCCGTCCTCAGCGGCGGCCACGAACGGGGCCGGCAGCTGCGCCGGACCCATCAGGTACAGCGCGATCTCCTGGGCCGAGACGCGTACCAGAAACAGCTCCGGCAAGGTCGTGCCGGACTGCTGGGCCCAGCGGGCCAGCCATCGCTGCACGACGTCGAGCTCGTCTGCCTGCTCAGCTTCGGCGACGACCTTCAGCTGCGCCTCGATCTGGGCATGCTCTGCCTCGGGCATCGGCACCTGCTGGCCCGGACGCCGGCGCCGGCGCTGCATCGCCCGACGTGCGCCCAGCACACCAAGCAGTCCCGCAGCGGCGAAGGCGCCGATCCCGCCCAGGGTGGACCACTCCACCTGTTCGGGCTGCGCGGTCTCTGCCTCGGCCCGATCTGAGGCCGGCTGATCCGGGGCGACCGCGAACGCTGCCCCGGGCACCGGCGAGGCCTCCTGGTCCGGGGCCGGGGACTGTTCGCGCTCGCTCTGCGGGACGACTTCGCCGGGGACACTCGCCGGCGGCGTTGCCGGTGCCTGCTCGGATGCAGGAGCCTGCTCTGTGGCCGGGGCCGAATCGCTGGCCGTGGCCTCGGATGCGACGTCGGGCTGGTCCGTGGCCTGATCGGTGGGAGCCGTCCTCTGCCCACTGGATGCGGTCTGATCGCCGGGCAGTTCCACGGTCCATCCGGCGTAAATGAGGTTGGGGTCGCTCATCGTTGTGCCGTCAGCCTGGGGGCGGTTCTTGAGTCCTTCGGCCAACTCGCTCCACCGTGAGCCGTCGCCAAGCTTCTGTTCGGCCACGCCCCAGAGGGTGTCTCCGGTCTGGATGGTGTACTGCCGCGCGTCGGCCTGGTCGGTGGGCTGTGTCGGGGTGTCCTCGAGCTGGGTGGAGATCGAGGACCCGTTGGTGCTCGGCTGGGCAGTCATGGCCGTGGCCGGGGTACCTGCTCCGATGGCCAGCACGGCCGCCACGAGGGCGCCAGCTAGGGCCTGCTGCGGGCGGAGCCCTGCCAGCTGCGGGGCCGTGACGTTGTTCAGGGCTGCACGGGCCTCCACGAGCACGGAGAACACGAACGAAGCCCAGAAGCCCCAGCCGATCAGCGGCAGGATGGTGCCGAGCAGGAAGGTGCCGCCGAAGTCGACGCCGGTCAGTGCCTGCTGCAGCTCGGGCATGGTGGGGATCGGGTTGCCGGCGAACAGGATCAGGGCTGCTGGGATGCCGACCATGAGCAGCAGCAGCACCAGCAGTGCTCCCAGGCCTTTGAGAGTGCGCATCGTCGTGTCTCCGCCTCAAGATGGTGGTTTCAGGGGTCTCATCAGGCAGTAGGCACAGCCTGCTCCCCCATGTCCCTCTTGTGTTTATCTCACCTCAGTTTAGGGGAGGTGGGGTGGCGCGGGCCAGACGTGACTCCCGCTCCAGCCGACGTCGGGCGAAATCCGCCCGGATCTTCTTCAACGCGGCCTGCCTGAGCGCCGATGACGGGGACGCCGCCGCCGTTCGAGCATGTGCTGCCGCCTCGCGCTGGGCCTTCTGCTCGAGGAGATCGCGCTGACGGCGTCGCTGCAGCCGCTGAGAGATCGAGGTACTCACCTGGCCGTCTGCCTCCAGCCAGTGTCCCAGGCGCCATCGCACATGCCCGCGCACACGCGAGGTGTCCTGCCCGACTCCCAAGCTGTCCAGGTGGTGGGCGCCGGCAGGTGCATGGTCGAGCCCGTGGAGCACATCAGCGACGGTCCAGCCGGCCTCGAAGAACCCCCGGACCAGAGAACGCACGTCCCGGGCCGACAGGGCACGCAGGCTCAGGACCCGATCCTGCAAGGCTCTGGCCGCGGCGAGCTGCTGCCGACGAGTGCGCACCGGTGCATGCGCCGGCCAGAACTCTGTCTGCGGCTTTTCCCGCGCGTGCGTGGTTTGTTCTAGGACTACTGGTGTGTCCTCTAACGAGGTAGGGGTCCAAGTTCTCTCCACACCCAGGGCCGCGTCGATGAACCGCCGCACCCGCACCTGCTGATCCGTTACCACTCCCCCACTGCTCTGGGACCGCCGCATCAGCCGAGCCACCTGCAGCGCCACCGTCTTGCACAGCACATAGACCGCGGCTTCGTTGATCCGCTTGCCGTCTGGCCCCGGGGCCGCGTACCGCGCAGAGCGCCCGCCTGCGACCAGGCCCAGCACCCCCTGCTCACGCAGCCACCGGATCGCCGCGGACACGGTGCTGCTCTTGCGCCCCACCATCGCCTCCAGGCGGGCATGCCCGGGCCGAGACGTCATGGAGGTGACATCCGCGGTGGCCACCAGGGCTGCCATCAGCCGGCGCATCAGCTGGCGACGTCGAGGGCCCAGCAGGTCGAACGCCGGCAGGGCCTCGAGCGCGGGGATGACCTCGTCCAGGGTGGCCACGCGTTGGGAGCCGGCCGGCACGCGGGAGAGCACCACGGCCGGGTCGGTCTCACGGGCCCGGTTCACCCGCCGCCAGTCCGCGCGGTTCGGGTTCGTGATCCTCCCCCTGCGGCGCCGGCGGGCGCCGCAGGGCGGGCGTGCTGCTGAGGGCGCGGGGTGTCGTGGAGTCGGCCCGCCCCCCAGGGGGGACGTGCCATGGAGAAACAGATTCGTTAGACTGGGGCACGTCAAGATCGACGTACCTCCTTCCGGGGGATACGACGTGGGCCTCCTGCGGGAGGTTGACGGCGCCGACTGATCTCTTGGCGGAGCAGAAGTCGGCGCGAGACTTCACAACAGAATCAGCTGAAACAAATCCTTTCTGAAGGGTGGGTTTCTTCAATCGACTAGATGCGATTCGTGGGGATGAGAATCTAGTCAAGCTTCAGACGACGAAGGCGGATCCGTTGGCGCGGGTCCGCCTTCGTCATTCATGCGATCTTCAAATCGAGGGTCTCCTGCTCGGGGGAATCAGTAAGGTCCACAGAGTCCAGGAACCCAATGGTGCTGCGAGCAATGATCTCTGCCATTGAGTCGCCCGTGGCTTCGGCGTAGGCCTCGAGCTTCTCCTTGTAGGGCCGCGGCAGCTTTGTCGTCACAGGCACGCGGTCACCCCTGTAGTCACTCCTCCGCCCTCGCGGCTTGCTCTTCGAGGTCATGCTCATGGGGGCAGTCTAGCGCTAACCGTCAGACACATACGGGTATCTTGGGTGCGGCGCGTCACGGCTTCACGTTCAGGGCGTGGAACTCGCCGATCTTCACCGGCTGAGAGCTCCGCGTGAGGGTCTCAATCACACCCGACTCCCCCTCGGCATCCCACTCCACGGACCACGTTGTGATCGCCGCGACCGTGTAGTCGCCCATCTCCATGTAGGTGTGCCCGCAGGTCGGGGACTCCTTCTTCCCGAACGACCTCTCGTACGGGGTGCCAGGGCCCTCGCAGACCACCTGCGTGCCATCACCCATGTCCCAGGTCACGAACTTCGGTCGGGCCGTGGCCGTCACCTGCACCCCGTCCACCTCCTCCGTGACCGTGTACGGCCCCCAGGACAGCGGGTCGCCCGTGTTGCCCACCCACATCCATGCCGGCAGGCCCACAGCACCCACACCGCGCTCGTCAGTGCCCTTCGGGGTCATGCCAATCTCGATGCCCTGAAGCTGCATCCGCGCCACCACCTCGGTCGCGGCAGCAGACGGGGATAGCTGACCCCCCACCACCGTGGAGGGCATCCAGCGCACCTCGTTCGGCACCCCAAGGATCGGGGCTGCCGGTACGCACTCCTCCCAGGCACCCACCGGGTGCGGCGCGTCCGGCGGGGGCGGCGGCTGATCCGCGGTGTTCTTCCACACGCAATCGCGGGCCTCGTCGTAGTTCACGTCGCACCGGTACGGCACCGAGCCGCCGTTGTTGACCTCGCAGAAGTCGCGCTCCACCGGCTGCGCCGGAACGACCCCACCGTCCCCGGGCCCACCCTGTCCCGGCGTCCCAGGCTCCGTGACGGAGAACTCGCAGTCGCCACGCTTGCAGCCCGCACCTTGGACCCCAGGCTCAACCCCGAAGGCGGCTGCCGGTGCACTGGCTGCCGCAATGGCCACCGCGACTGCGCCCAGCAGACTTCCCACCTGATGCTTCCTATGACGCCGCATCAGCACGTCTGCACCCCCGGGTCATCCTCCGAGGGCTCCGAGGAGCCCGTGACCGTCCACCTCTTGTTCTGCTCGTCCCAGCGCGTCGAGAAGTCGAGCACGTACCGGTCTGCACCGGTCGGCAGCTCGTTCCCGGCCTCGTCTGTCACCGTGACGCCGGAGTTGTCCTCGCAGACGCGCACCACCACGGACGAGTAGTCCGTCCGCGAGCCATCAGGCCAGATCAACGGCCCGGCCGTGGCCTGAATCAGCTCCGGCTCCGATGCGCCCTCGTAGGTGCGCTTCTTGCCCTCGAACGCATTGGTCAGCGCTGCCTTCTCCTGCTCGAGGTAGGGGCCCGAGACGATGGAAGACAGCTCGTCCACCTGCTCCGGGTCCCGATCCTGCAGCAGCTTCGTTTGCGCCTCGTAGTACCGCTGCACGGCCTTCCACCCCATCTCCTTCCCCTCCTCGTACGTCTTCGGGGCCTCCTCCGCCTTCACGGGCTCGAACGCTTCCACGCGGTCCGACTCCGACGCCGATCCCGACCCGGCCGACGACGACCCACTCGAACCCGCAGCAGGCGACGACGACAAGGGGTTCTCCGGGATCGGTGCCGGCGACGACTCCGACGCGCTCGCGGGCGTCGTCTCGCTGGTGGGGCTCTCCTGTCCCCCGTCGGTGCAGCCGGTCAGGAGCAGAGCAGCAGACAGGGCCGCGCCTGCGGTGGCGGTGAGCTTCTTCTGACGGATCATGGTGGTCTCCTTCATGGTCAGATCGTGTTCTGGCTGATGCTTGAGGTCCCGGTTCCCTGTCCGGTGAGGACGCCGACGGGAATGAACTTGGGGTGGTACTCGACGGTGACGTCGACGGTCACCTTCGTGTTCGTGGTCCTGACGGTGCCGGTGGCCCCTGACTGGGCGAGGAACTGCTGGGCGGCCCGGGCCGCTTCTGCGCGGTCCAGCTGCACCTCTTCCCCCTCGGCGGCCGCGGCCTGCACGCCGGCGTTGGCGCCGGAGCGGGCGGCCTGCAGCGCGATGGTCACGGCCTCCTCGGACGCTCGGACCTTGCCGGCCCAGTCGACGCTGAGGCCGAAGCCGACGAGCACGATCACGGGCACCAGCAGCAGGACCAGGAAGGAGCTCTCGCCGTCCTCGCGGCGCAGCCAGTCTCTGATCGAGGTCAGGGTCGTGGTGCTCATCAGCGCCTCTCTCGGTAGGTGTCCACGGGGGACGCGGCTTCGGCGGTCAGAGTCCAGGAGCCGGGGACGCCGGGGACGGCGAGGTCGGCCAGCGGAACGGAGCACTCGATGGTGGCGGTGACCTCTCCCGGGACCCCGGGGGCGTTGTTGAGCGCGGAGGTGTCCATGACCAGGCTCTGACCGCCGCAGGTGAAGTCGGCCTGGTCCAGGGTCATCCGCGCGGAAGACTGAGCGTTGGACTGGGCCTGCCCCGGGGTGCCGGCCAAGGTGGCCTCGCGGACGGCGACGCCCACAGCAGCCTCCAGTGAGGTCTGGGCCGCGCCCAGGCGGCCGGCGACCAGGGCCATGAGGATCAGCATGCCGATGGCCGGGGCGATGTAGAGCAGCCCGATGCCGGACTCCCCTCGCTCCTGACGGACCAGAGCACGCAGCGAACAGAGCAGACCGGTCATAGTCATCTCACCACCTTCTCGACGGGGCCGGTGATGGATCGGGTGACCGGGGGGCTGAGCCACTCCCCGGTGAACGTGGGGGCGGTGCCCGAGACGGTGACCGTCATGCGGTCCCCGCTGGCGGAGATGCTCACCTCGGCTCCTCGCAGGCTGCCTTCGTGCTGGGCCAGGACCTGCTGGGCAGCCTGGCGGCCTTCGGCGGCAGAGCCCTCCATCAGGCGGGAGGCGCTGTAGGCGGCGTTGGCCGCCGCCTGGGCCACCGTGGAGGCCTGGTAGTAGGCCCCCGCCTGCGGGACGGCGAGCACGAGCAGGAGGGCGACGGGGGTGATCAGCGCGCTGGCAATGCTCGAGGCACCGGCCTCGTTCTCGCGCAGGCGCTGGATCAGTGTTGCGGGGTGGATCATCTGCCCTCCTGCTCGTGTCGTTCTCGGGCCCGGGATCAGCCGAGCTCCCCGATCTTTCCCTGGCCGAAGGCGTTGATGCCGGCCCAGATTGCCGCGGCCAGCGCGACGGCGCCGATGACGCCCAGGATGATCTCGATGGTCTCGGCCCCGGTCTCGTCCTCGGCCTTCTCGGTGAGCATGGAGCGCAGGATCAGGTACTGCTGCATCAGGGTGTTCATGGTGGGTCCTCATTTCCTTTCATCGGCACCGAGTCGGTCTCGGTGCTCTCCTGTCGGGCTCTTCTGCCTCGAGTGAGGCGGAGGCGTCTCACGCTGAGATCAACGTCAACATCATCGGCGTGAGGACGATCACGGTGAACATCAAAGCGATGAGCATGATGATGTTCTTCATGCGGCCAGAGGCCTCGTGTTCTCGGGCGGCTTCCTCGTTGAGCATGCGCACCCGCAGGTTCCGGCCCAGGGCTCGAAGCGGTTCGTAGACGCTGGCTCCATTGTCTCCTGACAGGCGCATCACACGGGCCGCTTCGGCGAGGTCTGGGACCTGGAGCTGCACGGAGAGCTCTTCGAGCGCGACCCAGGGCTGGACCTTGGAGAAGCGGGCCCGGACGAGTTCCTGGCGGATGCGCTGGAAGGCCCAGGAGTCCCCGATGGCGGCCGCGTTCTCCAGCGCCACCGTGGGCTGGGCGTTGCGGCTGCGCTCGGCCGCCATCAGCTCCACGTACACGGCGACCGCACGGGCGAACTCGCGCCGGGCCTTGATCGCCTGCTTGCGGGCCTCTGCGTCCGGGGCGAGCCACACGACGGCGACGAGCAGGCCCACCAGCACCAGCGACAGCCACAGGGGCATGGAGTAGAACACCTGCGCACCCACGCTCAGGGACAGGCCGACCACCAGCATCAGGGCCGCGCCGTAGATCTTGGCCCAGGTGTGCCGTGACCGGGTGGTCCCCAGCACATCCAGGTCGGCGTCGCTGAGACCGTGGATCATGCTGGCGGGCAGATGCGCCATGGCCCACTGGGAAGCCCTCTCCTTCCACGAGAGCGCGGCGCTGGGGGTGATCTCCTGCCCGGGGGCCCCGGGCAGGGCGGCCAGGGACAGGCGCGGGCGCTCCGGCAACAGAGGCCAGAGCAGGGCGGTCAGGGCCAGCCCGAAGAGCATGCCGGCGATGATCATCATGCGGAGCTCCTTGCGGTGAGCAGCCGGATCTGGGGCTGGGGGGCGACCACGCGGGTCATCCAGAAGATCAGCAGCGCGGTGATCGAGGCCAGGGCAATGAAGATGATCTGCCCGGCCGGGCTCTGGTAGGCGGCCATCGGTCCTCCCATCATCGGTGTCACGCACAGGGCGCCGACCACGAACAGGATCACGATCCGGGCTTCGCGGCGTGCGCCGGCGCGGTCCGAGACGATCGAGCGGCGCTTGGCCACCTCTTCCTCGACCGCGGCGGCCAGGTCCTCCAGGGCGTTGACCAGGCCGCGGCCGCGCTGCATGGCGGCCAGGTTCAGGTGCATGACGATCAGGTCTCCGGTCTGGTCGGCCAGGTCGTAGCCGAGGTGGCGCAGCGCGTCCGTGGTGCTCCAGCTGGCCCGGATGCGCGCCACGAGGCGGCCGATGTCCTCCCGGATCAGGGGGCCGGCGTTGGGCAGGGAGGCGATCAGGGCGGTCTCCAGGCCGGCGCCGGAGGTGAGCAGGCCGGACAGGGAGCGGGTCCACATCTCCATCTGGGCGAGCTTGTCGATCTGGTTGGTGGTCGAGACGGCACTGAACCCCAGGCGGACCAGGATCACGCAGGCCGGGAGGATCAGCAGGTACACCAGCAAGTGAGTGAACAGGGCCAGGAAGAAGCCGGCGGCGGCAGCGACACCGACCGCGATCCAGGTCTTGCGGTCGAAGCGGGCGGCCAGGCGCTTGGCCATGGCGGTCAAACGGGAGTCCGGGGCGGCCGTCTTCGGCTCCGCCGGCCACCGCCAGTTGACCACGGCCAGGCCGAGTCCGAGCACGGCCAGTGCAGTGCCCAGGGTGATGAGCAAGGTGTGCATCAGGCGCCTCCTGCCACTCGGGTCAAGTCGAAGCCCACACGCTCGAGGTCAGCGCGCAGCCGGGTGTCCCCGGGGGGCTGCACAGGCTGGGCGTGGTCGTCGCCCGGGCGCATCTCGAACAGCGGTGCGACGGAGATGCCGTCGGCGCTGTCTCCAGGCATGACCTCAGCGATGGTCACGACCTTGCGGCGCCACAGCCCCTGGGCGTCCTGGATCTTGCGCATCTGCAAGACGATGTCCAGGTGGTGGCCCAGCTGCCGGGTCATGAAGGCCTCGGAGAACTCGTTCATGCCCAGACCCACCAGACGGTGGACCGCTTCCTGGGCACTGTAGGAGTGGACGGTGCAGAACGTGCCGGCGCCGGTCTGCATGGCTTGGATCATCGCGGTGATCTCGGTGCCGCGGACCTCGCCGACGAGGATGCGACGGCTGTTCAGTCGCAGGGCCTTCTCCATGGCCTGGGCCAGGGTGTACTCCCCGATCCGAGAGCCGTCCGCGGTGCGCTCCCCCACCCCCGGGCGGTACTGCAGCTCGATCGGGGGGACCATCAGCGAGTCCAGGCGGTCCAGGTGCAGCTCGCGCTCCTTCTCGATGGTCACGATCTGCTCCATGGGAGGGATGCGCCCGGCCAGGGAGCGCATCAGGGTCGTCTTGCCGTCACCGCCGAAGCCTGAGATCACGATGGTCTTCTGCGCCTTCACGCAGGCGGTGAGGAAGTCGCAGGCCAACGGGGAGATCACGCCGGTCTCGACCATCTGGTCCAGAGTCACGTTCACGAAGCGGTGGACGCGGAAGACCGCGGTCGGACGCTTGGAGATCGGGGGGGCGGTAGCGGCCAGACGGACCGCGCCGCGCAGGTCCATGTCCAGGTCCGGGGAGGCGGCGCTGAAGGATCGGGACTCCTCCCCCGCGTGGGATGCCAGGTACTGCAGATCGGCCATCAGCTGCTCGTCGCTGTCGGCCACCGGGGGGCGAGGTTCCATGCGTCCGCCGGCGAGCTCGACCCAGACGCGGTCGCAGCCGTTGATGTGCACGTTCTCGACCTCGGGCTCGTCCAGAAGGGCCTGAAACCGGCCCAGGCCGAACATGTCGTCTCGCAGGGCCTGGCGCAGCGCTTGGCGCTCCTGGGAGCTCCAGGCGGCGGCCTGACCGCCGGTCTGCATGTTCTCCCGGTCCATCTCGTCGATGACGGAGTCGATGTGCTTCCAGCCCATGGACTGCCGCTCGTCCTCGGAGATGCCCTCCCGGCCGGCCAGCTCATCGGCGTAGCGATCCGAGGCCCGGTCGCGCAGGGTCTTGACGATCGACCAGAACGCGCGCATCTCGGTGTCCGGGGAGGTCCGGGCGGCCTCTGGTGCCGGCGAGGCCTCCAGAGACGGCTCCTGCACGGCGGAGGGCGCCGGGATGGTGCGTTCCGTGACGGGCGTGACCGAGTTCAGCTGCGATCCGAGCGGGCGGCTCAGATGGGCCCCCGCCGCTGCCGGGATCAGCGAGACCCGATCGGTCTTCTGCGCCGGCGCCCCGGTCAGGTACGGGCTGTTGAGCAGGTCCAGGGAGGTGTCGTCGCGGCCGGTGTTGCTCATCGTTCCCCCTGCATGGGCTCGGTCTTCTCGATGATCTCTCGCCGGCTCAGCAACGCGTCCCCGAGCGAGGCGTTCAGGGCCTGGACCGCGCGGGTGTAGGGGCGCAGGCGCAGGTGGGACACCCGGGCCCCCCCGCCGAAGTGTGCTGCGGCCTCAGCTGCATGGGGCAGTCGCCCACGCACCGGGGCGCCCAGGACGGTGGCAACGTCCTTGGAGGGCAGTCGCTGGGCTCGATCCTCCACGAGCGTCAGCGACAACGAGTCCCCGATCCCTCGCTCAGCGCGGGCAGTGACCAGCTCAGGCAGGTAGGAGCGTGTGGCGGCCACGGAGACCAGATCGCTGCGCAGCACCACGTTCAGGTGATCGGCTTCGGTCCACAGGCTCTCTCGCCCGTAGGGGGCCTCGGCGCGGCCGGCGTCGATGATCACGTCGACGTCCTGTTCGGAGATCCGGCGCAGCACGGCGAACAAGTCGGCCCAGAACGAGCGCATCCCGCGCGCGGCACGGGGCTCGGCGATCGCCGGCAGCAACCAGCGGGCGGTGGCCGCCTCGGACCCGGAGAGCTCCACCGCTTGGTCCCAGACGTCCTGCTCCGAGATCGTGCGGTGGAACGATGCCTGGGCCACACCGATCAGCCCACTGTCCGCGGGGATCGACCCCTGCAGCCAGCCGGCCAACACCGACGAGGGCTTGGAGGCGTCAGCCTCGACCAGCAACACCGGGCGTGGCCAGGACAGGGTCATGGCCACGGCAGCGGTCGTCACGCCGGGACTGGTCCCGAAGGATGCCAGGGTCAACACGCTCACTTCTTCGCTCCCTGCATGACAACGCTCGCAGAGTCCGTGGCGGCCCACGAGGCGACAGTGGGGGCGTCCTTGGTGCTGAGGCGCACATCCACGGTGATCTTGCCGCTGGCTTCATCGACGCCACTGGCCTCCACGACGGCGGCGACCGACTCCCCCCGCTTGTCCCTGTCGGCGTTGTCATTGCCCGGCGTGAACACGACCAGGACCGGATCGCCCGCATTCAAGTCGCGGGAGGGAGTGCGTCCGGCCTCGAGGGCCAGACCCACCAGGGCCTGCCCGTCGTCGACACCGACACGGGCAGCCGTGGAGGTCCGGGTGATGGTGCTGCCCGGCTCCAGGTCAGTCACGGCCACCTGGCCGATCACGGTTCCCGACTCGTCGGAGGGCACCAAGGACCCGGGGTCTCCGGCCACGTCCACCGTGGTCAACATCGAGGACTCAATGCGGTCGCCTCGTTCGATCGCCTGGTTGGCCACCAGGTAGGGGCGCGCGTCATTGGTCAAGGAGGCCGAGTACGCGACCACTCCGCCCACCACGGCCAGCGCAGCAGCGACAGCCACTCCCCCGACCCGGCGCTTGGCAACCGGTGTGGCCGCAGTCCGACCGCGGCGGGCAGTGCCACCTGCCTCCGGGCCCTCTTGGGGGGCGTCCTCAGCCGTTGCGACCGAGGTAGCGCGCTTCTTCAATGCCACCGTGGGCGTCCTTTCCGAATGTGTTCCTACGCCGTGAAGGCTACCTCACCTACCATGATCCATGTCAGGTTGGCGCCTCTTCACTCTGGATAAGGCCGCTGCGGAAGGGTGGTGTCCCTTCCAGGGGGTAGAAAAGTTCCATGACCAGCCCGCCTGCCCCCATGGACCCCCTGGATGTCGCCGCTACGGCGTTCAGCTCCCGCCTCCGACTCGACATCCTGTCCACCCTCGCCCGCTCGCCCGGCTCCACGGCCCAGCAGCTCGCGGCGGAGCTCGGGGTCATCCGCTCCACGCTCGGGGTGAACCTGCGCGCGCTGGAGGCGGCTGGAGTGGTCCTGGCTGATGATCCCTCAACTGACCGCAGTGGGCGTCGGCTCCGCTATCGCCTGAACCTGGCGGTCTACGAGGGCGCTGTGGCCGCCATTCGCCGTCTCATCGCCTGACTCGATGCCATAACGCATGCCAGTCTCCCCGCCATGCCAGCAGGAGCTCGTCCAGGCCTTGTCATGCCATAAATAAGGCCATACAGGGGCCACAACGCACTCGGTAAATCTCTCGTGTTTTCCCGATGGATGCAGTAGGCTGATCACACTGTCAGATCACCGAGTGCAGGAGGTCCCTCGTGTCCACCCCTACCCCCACACCCCTTGGCCTTGAAGGCGTCATCGCCGTCGCCAACAACAAGGGCGGCTGCGGCAAGACATCCGTCTGCGCGAACCTCGCCGGGCTGACCGCCGCTGCCGGCATTCGCACCCTCGTCGTCGACTTCGACCCCCAGGGCAACCTGGGGCGAGACCTTGGTCTCGAGTCGCAGGATGGCCTGCAGCTCCGCCGGGCACTCGAGGATGGGGCTCCGTTGCCTGTCACTCTGGACCCGCGGAGAGAGAACCTGGGGGTCGTGCAGAGCGGACCCCGCCTGGAGGAGATCATCAGCCTCCAGGTCGCCCGCGGATACGGCGCCCCCAGCCTCGCTGAGCTGCTGCACCAGAGCCTGTCAGCCGTCCTGCCGGACTGGGACCTGATCATCTTCGACACTTCCCCGGGACACCGTCCCCTGGTGGAGGCCGTGTTCAGCAATGCCCAGGCCGTCGTGCTGGTATCCAAGGCCGATGAGCGCAACTACGACGGCGTCGCCCAGACGGGTCAGTGGTTCCACAACGTCCACGAGACGACCAACCCTGGTGTGCAGCTGCTGGGCGTGGCCCTGTTCGACATCGACTCCCAGGCTGTGAAGATCGAGGCCGGCGCGCGGCAGGTCCTGAACGAGATGCTCGCCGGCCTGGCCTTCGACCCGGCCGTCTTCACGGCCCGCATCCGCCACTCCTCGGCGGCGGCCGTGGATACCCGCCAGCGCGGCAAGCTCATCCACGAGCTCGAAGGCGACGTCGCCCAGGCCTACCAGGAGCGGTTCGCCGCGATCCGCGACGGGCGCCGACCGGCGTTCCACTCCAGGAGCCTGGACGGTGTGGCCGGTGACTACGCGGCTCTGGCCGAGGAGATCCTTGGCCGGCTCCAGTCTCTGGAAGGAGGGCAGCGCTGATGTCCACCCACCGCGCCAGCAACCTCGGCAACCTCTTCAACGCCCGCCGCGCGGCAGACCGCCCTGCCCAGGCGCCAGAAGCAACGCCATACACTGTGCGTCACTCCATGCCAGAATCTGCACCATCAACCACGCCAGAGTTCACGCGGGAAACTGCACGGGAATCTACGGTGGAACCCACGCAGGATCTCACGCACGTCACTGTCTTGGCTGCCACGACCGCCGACCCGCAGGAGGACGAGCTGGTCGTCTCCAACGTCGCTATCTACCTTCCCGCGCCCGTGCTGGACCGTCTCAAGCGCGAGCGTGGTCGTCGGAAGATGACCTACACCGACCTGCTGGTCATGGCGTTCGACGAGCTCTCCCAGGAGCAGCTGCTGGAGGCGCTGGGGTACAAGCCGCAGGGCTCTGGGATGCCGCGGCGTCGTGGCGCCGGCCGCGGGCAGGGGGGTATCCAGGTGCAGTTGCGCCTGGATCAGCTGCAGCGCTCATGGCTGGATCAGCAGGTCCAGGCCTTGGGGGCGCCCTCGCGCAGCGCCTTGGTGGCCGCGGTGTTCGACTTCTGGCTCCCCAAGCGCTGACGGACCACACCTGAGGGGCCCTCGAACCACTGGTTCGAGGGCCCCTCGAGTGTGTTCAGCCGAGCGAGCGCAGAGGGACAGCCCGGTGTGCCGGCTTGGGGACGTGGGTGGGGGAGGGGTGCAGGCGTAGGCCCTTGTCGAGCACGGCCACCCGCGCCTTCGGGTAGATCACCTTCACCTGCTCGAGATTCTTGAGGAAGGCGGCCTTGAACTGGCGTCGCTGGCGGTACTCGGCCCCGAACTGCGCCTCCAGCTGGGCCCAGGAGACGGTCGTGGCCCGATCGAGCGTGGCCATTCGGTAGCACAGCCACACATAGAGGTCCTGTCGCATGGGGCTGCCGCCGAGGGCGCCCAGCGCGGAAGTGAGCACGGGGACGGGAGAGTGGAGGATCTCGCGGAAGTAGTCCTCGCTGAGTTCGATCACCGCATGGTTATGGCCCGTTTTATGGCCTGGCTTCTGGTATGTGAGCTGGTAGCGGGAGGAGACCAGGAAGCTCTGCCCGTTGATCGTCTGCGCAGTGCCCTGGTCGCGGATGGTCTCGATCAGAATCGAGGTCGTGCTCAGGCGGTGCAGCTGGTCCATCACGCGGCGCTGGTTCGCTCCTGAGGGCGCGTAGGTGCCCAAGCTGGACATGAACGAGCGCAGGGAGGGGCCGGGGTCCAGATGGCGGGAGCGGGTGCGCACCGCCTGGGTCGACATCCAGGTCAGCAGACTCCGAGCCACCACTCCGTAGGGGTAGCCGGCCGGGCCGGGGGAGAGCGTGACCGTGGTGTTCCCGTTGCGACGTGTCCAGTGCCGGACCTGCTCGCCTGGGTCCTTGTAGGGCAAGGAGAGCTGAGCCCAGATCCGGGTGGAGAAGGCCAGCTGCCCCGGGGTCTGTTCGATCTCACTGCTGGCCTCGAGCAGACGCAGTCGCCTCTGGCTGACCTGGGGCAGGCCAGCGGTGCTGAACTCGGTGAGGTCGGGGGTGTGAACCATGGGGGAGAGGTCTTTCGAGGTGACGGCCGCGGAGACGGCAGGGGTGGGGAAAACCGGCTGCGGGCCGGAGTTATCCACGTGCATCTTGTGACACCCGGGGGTGAGAGCCGACGAGGGCGTCGGTGGGGGACGAAAAGGGCGTAATCATGCGGATCGAGCATGTGCATCTTGTGACGCCCACCCGGTGAGGGCCGGAGTTATCCACGTGCATCTTGTGACGGTGGGCGTGTGCATCTTGTGACGCCCACCCCCTCAGATTCCGCGCCAGCACTGGGATCGGAGAGGGCCCCCATATAGGAAAACCCATGTAGTTCTCTCCTGTAGTAGGCCCGCTTGTGGTTGGGGATTGGTGGAGAACTCGACGAATGGGGGTCATGCGGCGCCCTGCTGCATGAGCGACTCCCAGTCGACGGTGAGATCAGAGCGCTGCAGGGCGTAGTCCTTCAGGGCCTTGGTCAGCCGACTGCGCAGGACCGAGACGCGCTTGCACAGGGCGCGACCGTTGTAGCCGCACTCCTGGCTCAGTGCAGCGCGCTCCTGGTCGTCGGCCAGCTGGTAGCGCAGGAACACCGACGCGTCTCGACTGGAGAACACGGCCGTGTCGCGGGCCCAGGCGACCAGAGCACACAGCTCCAGCGTTGCCCGGTCGCCGTCCTGTTCGTCGCCGGAGGTGGTGGCGAGCTCGGGCAGCCAATCAGGCAGGGTGTCGTTGCCGTCGTGGATGTCGTAGATCCGGCGCTCCAGCAGGGAGTCCTTCATCACGTCCATGGCCAGGTTGCCGATGCACGAGCCGGGCCGGTGCAGGGAGGGCTTACGCACCCAGCGCCACGCGGCGGCGATCACCGCGGCCGCCACCTCCTCCTGAGCGCTTGAGTCTCCGTGGACGGTGGCCAAGCGCATGCGTGTGTGGCGGGCGGCGATCAGGGTGAACCGCGGGAGCATGAGCTGCAGTACCGCGCGCCCGCAGTGCTCATCGCCCTGCGCTGCCTGTTCCAGCAGCCCGCGCATCAGCTGCTCGCGCTCCTCCCGAGGTGCTTCGCTCACGCTCTGGCGCAGCTGGTCGCCGGTCTGCTCCCCGTGCGGCCAAGCGTGCGGGACATCGGCGTAGCGCACAGCCCACTCGGCGTTGAGTCGGTCGATCACGGTGGGGGCATAGGCCTGGGTGATGGTCATGGGGTTACCTCCTGAAGCGGTGGCCCCGGGCAGGGCCGGGCGGATCAGAATCCAGTCCACTCAGGGGGTCGGGATACGAGTCTGGACATGAGCCAGCGCAGCGAAGATCAGCAGATTTCCAGAAGCGATGGGTCTGGAAATCCCCGGATTCATGCGGATCTGAGGGCGCATCCGAAAATCTTGGTCACGCGGGAGGGACACCTGTGCTGCAAGGGGGGCCTTTAGGGCAGTGAGAGACCCCCCGCTAGGAGAGCCGTCATGCCCGAGCAGTGCCCCCACTCCGTGTCCGACCAGGACCAGATCCCGACGCTGACCGATCAGCAGTGGACGGAGTTCGTCAGCGACGCGCACGCGATGCGTCAGGCCGAGACCACCTTGGAGGCCGGCATGGCCGATCTGCTGGCGCGCCCGTTCGACGAGAGCGCTCAGCTCCAGCTGCGCCAGGTGCTCGACTCGGACCAGCTGCGCCGGGCCACCCAGATCGCGCGGAGCATGCAGGAGGGCCGATGATGGCGTGGGCACGGAAGAAGCGGCCTCGGCAGGAACCGGGTGAGCTGGCGCAGGAGCAGATTCCGACGCCGGCCCGAACCAAGGTCAACGACCTGGGGTCCAAGCTTCTGGTGGGGGGCGTCTATGGCGCCATCGCGCTGGGGCTGCTGTCCGGGTGCGGCGCCCTGGGGATGTCCGTGATGTCCTCCGGCGCTGAGAAGGCTCCGGTGGTGGAGACGATGAACACGGCCACCGCCGAGGGCACCGCGGTCTCCTACGTGACGGCGTGGCTCACGGCCTCCCGGCAGGACCAGAGCCTGCTGAGCGCATACGTCAAGGAGGACTCCCGGAAGGTCCCCGAGACGCCGTTGGCCGTGCGCGACGTCGCCGTGGCCGGTGTGGAGAAGACCGAGGACCCGGACGTGATCTCTGTGCTCGTCGCCGCTCACGTCGAACAGCGCACCGAGCTCGAGCAGGACGGGCAGACGCCCAAGAACACGACGAGCTCGGCTCCAGCCTCCGCCAGCACGGAGGCCAAGACCAGCGCCAAACCGGCTCCCACCACGTACGCGCTGCGCTACTACCAGGTGGCGGTCAAGCAGACAGAGGGCACGGTCCAGGTAATCGGATACCCCACACCTGCGCCTGGGCCACGTCAGGGCGAGGCGGTCTCGTTGGGATACCCGCACCGGATCTCCACGACCACCGATCTGGGGACCACGCTGGAGGGCTTCCTACAGTCCTACGGCGCCGGCAAGGGGGACGTCACCCGGTACCTGGCTGCCACCGACACGCTCCAGGCGATCACCCCGGCCCCCTACACCGAACTGGTGATCGAAGACCTGCGCACGAGCACGAAGCTCGAGGAACTTCCCGACGGCGAAGCCGTCCGGGTGCTCATCCAGGCCGAGGGGGTGCTGCCGGATGCGAACCAGTCACGCATGGGCGCCACCTTCCCGGTCACGGTCGCTCGGCGAGACGGCCGATGGGAGGTGATCTCTCTGGACCCTGCTCCTCTGCTGGCCCCTGAATCCGAGTCCCGCTCAGCTACCCCCACCTCTTGAACCCCCTGTCTGAAAGGAACACCCCATGAACACCTCCCTCACCTCCATCACCCAGACCGCCCTGGACGGCATGGTCGTCGGCAACATCTTCGACACCGTCAACGACCTCACCTCCGAGGCGATGATCGCGCTGAAGGCCGTCATCGTCCTGTTCGGCGTCGTGGTCTTCCTCATCGGTGCCGTCGCCGCCAAGGGCAAGACCGCCGGCACGATCATGGCCGGCATCGGCGGCGGCTTCTTCATCTGGCTGGGCCTGTTCGGTGTCCAGTGGCTGGCCGAAGAGTTCGGCTCCACCGTCGCCGGCGTGCTGCTGGTCTGAGCCAGGAAGGACACGACCGATGGCCGAGACCGGACGGTTCTACAGCAGCATCCGCCGCATCCCCACCACCTTGCACCGACTGCCCGACGGCACTCGGATCTGGGGTGGGCCCTACACGCTCGTGCAGGGCGCCGGAGCGGCGGCGGTCCTTGCTCTGCTGTGGTCCTTCCGCGGTGTCTGGGGCACCCAGACACTGATCGTCGACGTCGTCATCTCGCTGGGCTGGGCCGCCGCCGCGGTCTGGGCCCTGCGGTACGCCCCGGACAACATCCACGAACTGATCATGCTCTTCACCGGCGCGATCAACGCCTGGTCCAAGCCCAAGAACGGGCAGTACGAGGGCGTGAAGTTCGAGCTGACCCGACCGCCGAGGCACCCGCAGGACGACACCTCAGAGACCACGCCCACCGCGGCGGCGCCCCCCTCCCAGGGAGCCACTCCTGACGAGACACCCCAGCGCCCCACCTACCGGCCCCTGGGCACCTCCTCGGTAACCCGCCTCCTCCACCAGGCCACCGCCCCCACAGACCGCAAGGACCACGCATGAAGAACCCGATCCTGTACATGACACAGAACCTGGTCTGGACCACCTCCGGCACGGTCTGGGCGATGTGGCGTCTGCGCGGTCTGCCCTACGGCTTCGGCAAGGGCGACCACAAGGAGCGGGCAATGCTCGCCCATCAGGCGCTGTTCCAGGGTCTGCGCGGGGAGGCACTGCTGATGGGCCTGTGCGCCGAGATCGAGCCGGCCTCCGTCGTCGAGCGCATGCTCGAGGGACTGGACCTGAGCGAGTGCGAGCACTACCTGCACGAGGCCGAGCTCGTCCTGGACGAACTGGAGCAGATCCCCGTCGGGGAACGCGCCTACTGGCTGGCCGTCCCGCTGCCGGCCCGCTCGGTCATGGACCGGGTTCGGACCCTCGCCAAGGCCGCGGACGGCAAGCTGCGCGAACAGCTGGCCCTGCCCTCCCGCCGCCCCGACGCCAACGAGATCGACGCGCTGCTCAAGGCCGCCCACCAGATCGCCCGCAACATCCCCGAGGCCTTCCACGCCAAACCCTCCAGCCCCGCGGAGGTCCTGTGGATCTACTCCCACTCCCACAACCGCGGGCTGGGCTCTGACCCCACGGCACCGGCCGGGGAATCCTCAGCACAGCACCTCACCGGCCGCGGGGTGATCCCCGAACCCTGGATCGACGAGGGCGGCCAGTCCGAGGTCAGCGCCAAGGAGAGGCTCAACCCCTTCCGGCGCCGCTACCTCAAGGTCCGCTCCGATGCCACCGCCGGAGAGGCCAGCTACCAGGTGCTGTTGGCGCTGACCGGCGGACCGGCTGAGGGCTTCAACTTCCCAGACGATGAGTTCATCAGCTACCTGGACAGCCTGAACGTCAACGCGGACTGGGTCATGCGGATGAACATCCTGCCGGCCAAGAAGGCCGCCTCCAGGAACAAGCGCGCTGAAGAGAAGCTCAACGACGAGTACAACCAGCAGTCCGGGGACTCCCACGCCATCACCGGCGGCTCCACCCGACTGGACCGGATCGCTGAGGACCTCACCGCCTACCACGCGGCCCTGAACAGCTCAGAGTCCGAGGTCTCCGTCGACGCCGCGGTGATCTTCGCTGTCGGCGCGCCCACGGCAGAGATCGCCCAGGACCATGCCAACGCCATCGTGCGCGCCTACGAGTCCCGCGAGTTCAAGGTCACCACCCCCCTTGGATACCAGGAGGAGCTGTGGTGGGCCGCTCTGCCTGGCACCCCGAGCTCGGCGACGGTGAAGAAGCTGGAGCTGCTGGCCACCGGGCGGCACCTGGCCTTCGGGGTCCCGCTGGTCACCGACGCGCTGGGCACCCGCAAGGGTTTCCGCCTGGGAGTGAACATCTCCAGCTCGCGCCGCTCACCGGTCTTCATGGACATCGGCGGCCTGATGGAGGCCGACATGTCCGGCTCCTTCGCCGTCACCGGGGAGAACGGCTCCGGCAAGTCCACCCTGCTCAAGATCGTCGCCGGCAACGTCTTCGACCGTGGCGGTCAGGTGGTGGCCATCGACCGCTCGGACAACACGGAATGGGCAGAGCTAGGAACACTGCTCACCGAGGCCACCGGCATCGAACCGACCGTGGTAGAGCTGAGCAACACCCACTGGTCCCTGGACCCCCTGCGTCTGTTCCCACCGGCTAACGCCGCACGCGTGACCCGGTCCCTGTGCTCGGTCCTGCTGGGCTTCGAGGCCAACTCCCCCGAGGGCCGCCTTCTCGGCCAGGTGCTGCACCCCGACTACGCGGCCACCCATCAGATCACCTCCATGGGCGCCCTGGTGGCACACCTGCATTCCGGTCAGGGGCTGGCCGGCACCGACCCGCAGCAGGCCCGCGACATCGCCTTCGGCCTGCAGAACGTCGAATCCACAGAGTTCGGCCCCCTGCTGTTCGACGAGCAGCTTCCGACCCTGGATCTGGCCTCCCGCTTCCTGACCTTCTGCACCCGCGGGGTGGAGCTGCCCCGACGCGAGGAGCTCGAGTCCGCCGCCCTCAAAGCGGAGCTGCCGGTGGAGAAGGTCATCGGCCGCGCCCTGTACTCCCTGATCGTGGCCATCAGCCGTCTGGTGCTCTACGCCGACGACGCCATCGAGTCCCTGATGATCGTGGACGAGGCCCACCACGCCACCGGCTCGCCCGAGACCGAGCTGGAGCTGTCGAACGTCGTGCGCTACGGCCGCAAGCACAAGGCCGCGGTCGCCCTGGGCTCGCATGACGCCTCCACCGACTTCGGTTCCGAGACCCTGCGCGGGCTGATCCCGGTGCGCATCGTCTGCCGGGCCCGGGACGCCGCCATGGCACGGCGGAACCTGGAGTGGCTGGGCGACATGGGCCAGGAGCAGTGGGTGGAGCTGGTCACCTCCGGGCTCTCGCCCATGGGCTCGGACGACAAGGTCCCTGTGGAGCGCCGCGGTGAGGCCCTGATGCGAGACGCCCACGGCAACATCGCCAAGATCAAGGTGCTGCCCCCGCTGACCCCCGAGCGAGCCAAGGCCGTGATGACGACCCCGCCCAAGCGAGGGACCCCCGCAGCCTCCGCGGCACAGGATCGAGAGCTGGTGCAGGCATGATCCACGCCCGCACACTGACGTTGGCCGCCGGGGTCACCGTCCTGGCCGCCCAGCTCTGGGCCGCTCCGGCCGCCCTCGCAGCCCCCAGGGACGGGGCGCCCGCGCAGGGCTCGGGGGTGATGGGCCTGGACGAGTGGCGCGCGCAGGTCACGGACACCGCCGGCGTGCCCATCGAGAAGTACCGTGCTCTGCCTCTGGACCACGGAACCGCGATCGAGCTCGACATCGAGCACTCCATGAAGCGCTCGGCTCTGGTCTCCATCCTGGACCTGCTGTGGGGGATCCACTACGAGATCGTCACCACCGTGATGTGGCTGTTGCACACCCTGCTCTCCTTCGAGTGGGTCGGCTGGTTCGCCGCCCCCATGGAGTCCTTCGGGGCTGCGGTGGGCCAGATGGTCGCACAGATCCACTGGATTCCCCTGGCCTCGATGATCAGCGGTCTGGCGATTGCGTTGCTCTTCGCTGCCCGCAAGCGCGGAGCGGCATGGGGAGAGCTGGCTCTGAGCGTGACGATGGTCATCGTGGCCACCAACATGGCATTGAACCCGGTGGCCTACGTCACCGGCGACAACGGCGTGCTCACCAAGGCCGAGGAGGCCGCCGGCCAGATCAGCGTCGAGATCGCCGGCGGCGCCGACCAGCTGGATTCCGGGGCCAGCGCCTCGGAGGTCATGGGGCAGACGCTCACCGCGGATCTGACCGACATGCTCATGCGCGGACCCTCGCAAGCAGTGGCGTTCGGTGAGTCCCTCACCGGGGAATGTGACGCCGTCTTCACCCAGACCATGAGCGAGTCCGACCCGATGAAGGTCGAGGAGAAGACGGTGATGGACCCGATCAAGGACTGCAGCGAGTCCGCGGCCAGCTGGTCCGAGTCCATCTCCTTCACTCGCATCGCCCCGATGGTGATGATCAACCTGGGGTCCCTGGCGTTCAGTGCCATGGCCTTCGTGCTCGGTCTCGTACTGATCGTGGCTGTGCTGATGGCCCTGTTCTACGCGCTCTACCAAGGGTTGGCGGTGCTGGTGGCAATCCTGCCCCTCCGCAGCCGACTGGGCTTCTTCAACGCCTTCATCGGCGTGCTGGCCTGCGCGGTGGGCATCGTGGCCGCGATCGTCACCGTGAGCCTGTGCCTGCAGCTGCTCAAGGAGCTCCTGGCGGTCACCGCGGGGCTGGGCGTGACGGTGCAGATGCTGCTGATGGTCATCGTGCTCGTCGTGCTGTGCTTCCTGATCTTCCGCGCCTATGGGGCATCCCGGGCCAAGGGGCGCGCTCTGGCCCGGTGGCTGTCGGGGCTGGGCCTGTCCAAGCAGGGCGGCAGCAACAAGGTCAAGGCACTGGCCGGCGCCGGCGGCGCCGCTGCGGCCGGATACAAGGCCCGCAAGTGGATCGAGCAGCGCAGAGGCAAGACCGAGACCGAGGAGACCGGCCGACCTCGGGCGGGCCTGCGCACGGCCGGCGGAGGACCAGATGCCGCAGCCCAGCCTGGCGCCGGACCACGGCGTCCAGGGCCTGGGCCCACCCGTCCGGGGCTGCCGACAGCCCCGGTGCTGCGGGCCGTCGGCACGGGCGCGGCCGGCGTGGGCGGCCCCTGGGGAGCGGCCGCCGGCGCAGCCGCTCACCTTGCAGCGTCTCGCCTCGAGAGGGGGGCGCACCGTCGTGAGCTGGCGGCCCCGCGGCCGCGCAAGGTCGAGCGCTTCTCCCGCATCCAGATCGACAAGAACGGGCAGGCGGTCGTGAACCCTCCTCGCCGCGAGGTCGTCGAAGGCACTGTCGTGCCCCCGCATCAGGGACCGCGGCCTCGGCAGCAGTCCTCCGAGGCGACTCGGCGCATGCGTGAGCGGCTGCACCAGGAGCATCCGTGAGCACGGGTAAGCAGGAAGAGCACCACGAGCCAACCGGTGCCGCAGGGGCACGAGCGCGCCGGGCGGTGATCATGGTCGCCGCCTCGATCGTCCTCTGCATCGGACTGCTCATCGTGCTGGTGCTGGGCCTGGTCATGTTCACCGGCGCCGGCCTGGAGAAGAAGCGACAGCAGGATCTGGCCGCGAGCACCTGTCTGGCCCCGGAGGTGGCAGCAGGGGTCGCCGGCGACGGCTCGGTCGCGGTGCCCGTGGCGGGGATCGTCACCAGCATGTTCGGCCCCCGAGACAACCCGTTCGGCCCGGGCGGCGGTGGAGGCGGCTCCGGGCTGACCAACCACGTCGCCGTGGACATCGGGGCGCCGGAAGGCACCCCGATCTACGCGGCCATGGACGGCACCGTGGACGTGGTCTCTCTCGGCGGGCAGGAGGACGGCAACGGCGTTCTCATCGACAGCGGGGGAGGGGTGAAGATCCTGTACTGGCACGCAGCCAACAACACGATCCGGGTCAAGGAAGGCGACGTCGTCAAGGTCGGTCAGCACATCGCCGGAGTCGGAGACACCGGCGTCGCCACCGGCTACCACCTGCACATGGAGGTGCGAGTCAATGGGGAGAAGATCGACCCGGCGGCCTTCTTCCGGGAGCGCGGTCTGATCTTCGAGCTGCGCAAGCCTCCCCGGCTGGTGGAGACCGCACGCAAGACGGGCGCCAGCGCCTCATCCTCGGCCACGTCCGCCTCGGCTGAACCCTCTCAGGGGCAGAACGATCCCACCCAGCTGCAGACCGAGCAGGTGAAGGTGATGTTGCCCGAGGGCATCGAGTACGAGCTCAAGCCCGAGCAGATCCGCAACGCCGCGGCCATCATCGGCGCCGGCCAGGCCGCGGAGGTCTCCGACCAGGCGATCATCGTGGCGCTGATGACGGCGCTGCAGGAGAGCATGCTCTACAACCTCGCCTCCCCTGCGGTCCCGGAGTCGCTGGCCTACCCTCACGACCGGCAAGCGGTGAACAAGGCCTCGGTCGGGTTGTTCCAGCAGCAGTACACGATGGGGTGGGGTCCGGTGGCGGACCTGATGCAGCCGTCGATCTCAGCGCGGACCTTCTACCTAGGGAGGGAGAACCCGAATGATGCGCCAGCGCTGGGGCTGCTGGACTACCCCGGATGGGAGAGCATGCACCCGGGAGTGGCCGCGCAGGTCGTGCAGAAGAGCGCCCACCCCGACGCCTACATCAAGTGGGAGCAGACCGCCACGCAGATCCTCTCGCAGGTGACCGGAACCGCGCCGGTGCCCTCGGCCTGTTCAGGTCCGGCGGTGCCTGCAGGCGAACAGCCCGGCCCAGCCGATGGAGCTCGCGCCCGGGACGAGAGCACCCTGGACCTGCAGATCCCTGCTGGTCTCAGCCGTGAGGACATCGTCGCGGCCGCGGAGTCCGGTGTGGGCGGGGCCTTCACGTACGGCGCCGCCGACTTCCAGTCCTGGGACTCCAGCGGGTTCGTCTACTGGGTCTACCGGGATCAGGGAATCGAGATGCCGCGCACCTCCCCGTGGGCGGCCGGTGAGCGCACGCAGACGCCCCAGCCCGGCGACCTGGTCGCTCAGCAGTGGAACGCCCAGCGCCAGCGGTGGGACCACGTCGGGATCTACGTGGGCGACGGGATGATGATCTCCGCCATCAACGAGGACGCCGGTACCCGCAAGCACCCGGTCACCCAGACCGGTGAGTCTCCCGTCTACTTCACCATCCTCAAGGAGCAGCAGTGACCACTCAGAGCCCCGCCCCCCAGGAGCCTGCTGGCCATGGCCGCGTGTGGCCCTACCTCGCCGGTGCCGCCGCCGCGGCAGCCCTCGGGGTCAGCCTGTTCGCCATGGGATCAGACCCGGAGCCCTCACCGACCCCAGCGGCCTCCGCGGGGTCAGCGCAGGCGCGCGTCAGCGAGGCGCCCACGGCGCCGGTCACCTCCCCGGCGACCTCGGCTGCCCCGTCCAGTTCCCCCTCCCCGGCCTCGAGCAGTCGGGACACGGGTCGGGAAAAAAGCTCGCAGACCCCGATCGACCTGTCTGGAAAAGGCCAGGTCAGCGAGGAATCGGTCAGTCCTGAGCGGGAGGCGCAGATGCAGGTGGAACAGCAGGCTCAGGCCCGGGCCGTAGCGGGCGCAGACGCCTCGAGCCGGCAGCGGGCGGAGCAGGTGGCCGAGGCCTTCGTGCTCGCCTCGAATGAGCGCACCTGGCAGACCGGGCGGCAGCAGTGGGTGCAGCGACTGCAGCAGCTGGCGACCCCTGGGGTGGTGGAGAGCGTGAACGTGGACCAGGACTGGGAGTCGGACAGCCAGCGCCGCTACGTCGAAGCCAAGGCCGAGACCACCACGCAGATCCAGCAAGTCCAGGCGCAGACGCTCACCAACGATGGGCAGATCGAGGTGGAGGTCGAGTTCGTCACCGAGACCGACAGCGAGGACCCCTGGGTGAGCAACCCTCCGGTGCGCAAGTCCTTGGTTCTGGTGGTCGATCCAGCCCAGGGCATGGTCGTCGACCAGCTGGACATGACCCCCAGAGGCGGTTTGTGAGCGCCGACTGAGGCCCCTCGTCTAGGGCGTCCACTCGCACAGGGTGGGCGCCCTTGATGCTGTCCGGGCTGTGGCGATGGGGGACGGCGTAGACGGCCAGGAGCGCCAGGGGTCCTGGGGCCGGGCGAAGCGGGGCACGGGGGAAGGCGCGCCGGTTGTCGAGATGCAGCGAAGAGTTCACACGACGCGCGGTGAACTCTTCGCATATCAGGCGGGATCCGGTCGGCGTGAAATCTGGGTGTCCCGGTGGGCGCTCCCGCGCGCCCCAGGGCCCGCCAGAAACGTACGGGCGGCTGCCGCTCTGGCGGGTCGGTTGTGGCGAGTCATGTGGCGGGCGGACAGGGTCGGATGTGGCGCGCACGGCGCACGACGGGACCCCTCGCCACAAACGACCGATATGGG
>ERZ782914.149-NODE-149-length-28254-cov-39.600092_pt1 | contig 28254 bp, 27 predicted proteins | sample MGYA00375948_ERZ782914 | MGnify/ENA primary metagenome ERZ782914 (study PRJEB29894, sample SAMN03576417) | human skin metagenome | biome: human skin; feature: left retroauricular crease; material: organic_material | host: Homo sapiens | place: Italy: Trento...
GGTCGGGTATGACCCGCCCACCCCGGTCCCGGCCTGCGGGGGGTGGCCTCTGGGTGGTGGGGTGTGGGGCTTATGCCGACAGCGGCTGGGCTGACTGACCCCGGACCACCTGGAGCGCTGGGGCTGGGGCTGGGCTAGCGCCCGGCCTGGCCCTGGCCGCTCCCTTTCGCCGACTCCTACAGGAAGGACAGGAACCCCATGTCCACCGCCACGACGACGACCACGACCACGACGGTCGAAGGCAAGCAGCCCTGGAACCTGGTGCCGGTGCCCTGGCACGCGGTGGCAGCACTGTTGCCGCGCGACAGGGAAGAACGGTTGCCGTGTGCTGGCGACCCGGACTACATCAGCCAGGACGACGCCCGGCGAGCACTGGCCGCGATGCGTTGCGGGCCGTGTCCGGCGCTGTTCGAGTGCCGCTCTACGGGACGCGAATACAAGCAGCCTTGGGTATGGGAGGGGTGGACCTGGGAACTCCGGAGAACGGAATCTCGCAAGCCTCGTAGCCATTCGCGGTGGTGTAGGGGCGTTCGCGGAACGGGAACGGGTGGCTGCGAAACTGCCAGCCGGTAGTACCGTACCCCCCGACAATCCCCCCTTTCATCAACCCCGCCCATCAGCCTTAGCCACTTCGGGTTTCACCCCGAAACAACACGAAATGAGGAATTGTCATGTCTGATAGCACCGAGAACTTCTTTGATTCGCCCTACGATTCGGACTTCGACCCGGAACACAACGCGATGGATGCCTGGTGGTATGACGTCCTGCGCTCCGAGCAGGGCCGCTACGCGGATATGTGGGCGCTGCTGGACCAGCCCGCGCCGGACACCAGCTCCGACGCCAGCACCGACGCCGCCGCCGCAGAATTGGAAGCCAGGGCCACATCGGACGGGGCGGTAAACTAGACCCCATCCAAGCCAGACCAGGCCAGGTCCGCGTTGGCAGGAGTCAAGGGACGAGACGGTACCCAGTCCGTAAGTTCCGAGGGCTAAGCAACGCGCGCACACCCCCTGGTGCGCTGGATGCTCCTGGTGTCGTTGCGTTTTGAGCAGCCGACCCCCGGGCCGCTGACTACAGCCGCCCAGGTGCGCGTCGGTCCCTCCGCACGACGGAGCTGTCTACACGTTCCGTTACTTCGCGACCCCGCCCCTACCTTGCCGTAGGGCGGTAGGGGTGGGAGTCGCGGTTCCCTTAGGAGGGACCCACAATGAATCGCAAGCAGATGCGCGCTGACGCGCTGAAGGACGCACAGGCCATTGTTGATGGTGCGAAGGCCGCTGGCCGGGCCACCCTGACCCCCGATGAGCGCTCCAAGATCGACGAGTACATCGCCACCGTGGACCGCCTGGACGCCGAAATCGCCCAGGAGGCCAAGGACGGGGCGCTCTGGGACCAGCTCACGGGCTCCCTGCCCGCGTACGAGAGCTGGGACGACATGATGGACCGGCTCAAGGAGCAGGACGGTGCCAAAGGCTCCATCAGCCGCGCCAAGAGCATGCTCACCGCCTCCATCCAGTCGAAGGCGAACGTGTCGGTGAACCTGCCCCGGAAGGCCTTCACGACTGGTGCGCTGGACGCACCTGGCGCGGACGGCGGCATCCAGGCTCCGACGGCGGGCACGGCGGCGGTGTCGCTGCGGGAGCTGTTCCCCATCAAGCGCGTGGACGCTCCGGCGGTGCGCTACTACACCGTCGGTCGCATCGACGGCATCGACGTGGTGAAGGAAGGCGAACTGAAGCCCGAACTGACCACCGACTACGCCCCGCACGACGCATCGCTGGTCAAGCTGGCCGGGCACATGCAGCACACGCTGGAGTTCGGCCAGGACGCCCCGGAGCTGCTGCGCACCATCTTTGGCCAGGTGCAGCTGGACATGGTCCGCAAGGAGAACAAGCTCATCATCGACGCGATGACCGCTGCCGAGGGCGCGATCGTCAAGACCGGCACCGAGGCTGGCGCGCTGGACGTGCTGGTGGATGCCATCGGTGAGCAGGAAAGCCTCAACGGGCTCACCCCAGACGTGCTGGTGGCACACCCGACCGACCTGGCCGGGCTGCGGAAGCTGAAGTCCGGCGGAAGCCAGGACTACATCATCGACCTCTTCAGCACCCACAGCGCGGGGCCTTTCGGTACCCAGGTGTTGCCGACCGCCGTCGTTCCCGCAGGCACCATGTGGCTGCTGCGACGCGAGGCCGGTACCTGGTACGAGCATGTCTCCGGCGTCACGGTCATGAACGGTTACGTTGGCGATGGGTTCGCCCGTAACGTCAGCGCGACCGTGTTCGAGGAGCGAGTGCTGGCGGTCATCAACCAGCCCGGCCTCCTCACCAAGATCACCCTGAGCTAACGTTCGGGCCGGTTGCCGACCGGCGACCCCAGCGCTGTCCCAATCCAGCGTGCCAGGCAGCAGGTACATCTCCTTCCTTCCTGACTGGCCGGGGCCGCCCAGGTCCGGCAACCCGCCCACCTTCCGTGTGCGCCAGCCCAGGGCACAACGCAGCGCCCCGGCTCCCATCTTCGGGAACCGGGGCGCTGTGTCGTAGGCGGGTGTAGCTGTGTGTGTACCTCAGGCGTGAAATTACTGGCGCGTTTATGACGTTAGGTCAAGTGTGAGGTTTACTTGTAGGACACGAAGGATCGTAGGCGAAGGGAGGAACGACATCATGACTACCGCTTACGATGTGGCCGCATACATGCGAGCCATTGGGGTCAGGTTCACGGGGGTCAGGTTCACGGGCGAAACCCAGATGATGAAGCTTCTCTACTACGCGCAGGCCTGGTCTCTGGCGTGGGACGGCGAGCCGCTATTCGACGAGCGGATTGAGGCTTGGCGTAAGGGGCCGGTCGTTCCTTCTATGCGCTTCACCGATCCACAGCCGGACCCTACTGTAGAGCTGACCGAGGAGCAGCGGGCCACCATCGCTGCCGTCGTCGAGCACTACGGGAAGTTGAACGGCGGCGAGCTGAGCAAGCTGACCCACGATGAGGCTCCTTGGAAGGAGACCCGGGGCGATCGTCCTAGTGATGAAAGGTGCTCGGACGAGATCACTCACGACTCGATGCGTCGGGAGTACACGAGGCAAAGCGCTCGAGGTGCGGGACCGCTGCGGCGTGTTCCTTCGAGCCATCGAGTCGCGAATCGTCGGGACGTGCTCGCTCGTGCCGGGCGCGCGCGACAGGAATGGGGTAGGACCCTGGAGCTCCTCGGTAAGTGACCGTTCGAGTCACCGTCGAGGATTGCCTCGCCATATACAGCCAGGACGTCCATGCGGGCGTCCTGGCTGATAGGGGCAAGCTAGAAGGCGCGATCAATGGCCCCTTCGGCGGCATGTACGACTACGAGTTCTATCCAACCGTGTTGGAGAAGGCTGCTCAGCTAACCTTCCGGATTGCCGAAGCCCAAGCCTTCACCGATGGAAATAAGCGCCTGGCCTGGTCGGTAACGGTGGTCTTCCTCGACTTGAACGACACGTGGCTGGACCTGACAGAAGACGAAGCAGCTGAGGCGGTCTGGTCTCTGGGCCGCAAAACGTTGGATGTGCGTGGATTATTGGATCTCTACACCGAGCGGGCGCACTTCCGGGAGCGACACGCAGCTGACTAGGTGTTCCGTTGATGCCCGGTTTCTCCGGGCACCGGATAATGGGTGCCTCGTGTCTTTCCATGGCCTGCATCTGTCGGGTGGACCATCAGGGGGATGGTATGGCAGTCCCCCGGGGGACCATCAGGGGGGTGATCGAGTGGACCCCGCCTACCAGGGGCCGTCGCCTCCGAAGCTACACCCGGCTCGCCAGGCTTGGGTGGCCGAGCTAAATCTCTCCAGAAACGTTTCGCGACGTTATGTGGACACCGCGAGCCTGCCGAGCCGGGCGACTGCAGCCACCCGGGGTGGCGCAGTAGTTGTTCGCCCTCCGCCGCCTGGTCACCGGAGATGACGATCGACTTGCGTGCGAGTACGGCAGCTCGCAACAGTCGAGCGACGGTGTGCGGCATCATTCCGGTGTCGGCCAGCTCGTCCAGGGTGACGTTGGTGAGGGTGTGGTGCCGGATGACCACCGAGGGTCGGTGGGCCAGTCCGAATCCGATGGCATGAAGCCGGTAGCGATCGCCCAGGGCCACCGTGGAGAGACCTCAACCATGTCGAAACCTCTCAGGATCAAAATTTAAGTCCAAATAATTTTGGAAATCGAGATGCTCAGGAGCATGACAACTAGACGAGCCTAGGGAAAGTGGTATAACATTGGAACTTTAAAATGATGCCATCACTGGTTCTTCAATTCACACTGTCTAGGAAGGAAATGCGGAAATTTCCAGGAGGCTTAGGATTCTTGAGCTCTCTCTTTGCTGTGAACTGAAAGGGTGCTCACCCTTGTATTCTCAATTTTCCAATGCTCCAGTTGTTGTTCCACCAAGTCTGCCCCCGGGGTGCAGAAGGACCGCATTGCCCTAGGAGTGACGCTTTTGCTGAGACAGCTCGTTTCGTCGTACAATAGATCGCAGTACTTAGCAACCTCGAACCCGTAGTGGTGGGTCGAAGTTGTGTAAAGTCACGCTACAAATAGTCCAGGTAATTATCAAGAAAGGACAAATCTTGATGTGCAGCCATCACCTAGGTTGCGCATATCTAGCGCGTTGAGGCTGGAATAGAAGATACTGTTGCTACTTTGCAGAAACCGAATAGTTGCATCGATCTTCTGGCTTCTGCTACCAGAAACAGATGAAATACCTACGGGTTCATTGCCATCCCGAGGTCGTGCAATACCTGTTCCGCACGCACGCGCCCATGCTCGCCAGCACATGTAAGAGCGCACCGATGTCATCTACCGCGATACCGCCGATAAGCAACGTTGCCCCTCTTGGGTGAGAGGCCAGCACCTACCGTGAAAGAGTAGTGACGAGAGCCAGTTACAACGGATGTCGGTGCCCTGCTCCTAAGCTCAACCTATGATCTTGGCCAGATACTCTGCCGGTATAGATCAGAGTCTCAGAAACTCAGGTCGCCGTATCGTTGGGTGCACCTGAGGATTCGAGATGATCATTTGCGAGATCGACCCCAGACGAACGCAATACGTCTTGCGCATCCTTAGTAAGTAGTGACCATACAGCATCGACGCAGTACTACCCCACTGCACGCTTCTCCTGCTCAAGGTATGTCATAACCTCCAATAAGATATTCGTGAGAGCAATAGTAAGGACTCTGCCACTACAACCAACTCCAGTTACCCACTTGCCAGGATCAGCTGCATCCTCGGATCCCTAGTTCATACCCGTCGCGGTGTTCAACAAGTTTTCCGAAACAGACCCGATGCTTCATCTAACTAATCGTGGATCATGCCAGATCGATCCCGCCAGACGTTGAGTACTAGTCTCGAGCGACTCAGATCAAAAGTGAGTAAATGGCAAACCCATGTGATTCACTTTTCAGCCTCTATTTCGTGCATGCGGGATTCTTCACTGAAGCTTATCGTAGTCATGAGACCATATTGACAGACCACACGACAATCCCCTCTACAAGGGGCTCTGGTGGTCTGTTCATCCCCAAATTCCACTTCATAGCCAAGTTTCACGGGCGGAGGGTCGGAGTCCCCTTCGCCGACACCGTTTCTTCGGCTTCCTCGACCTTCCATCGCAACACTCTGCAAGTAGAAGCTTCTTGACTCAAACCATTTCCCTAGGCTGACTCATCGGATCCGTGCTGTGGATCGTATTTAGCACGGAGGAGGCCACTCGGCTCTTCGCTAACTTTGTGTTGTACTCTAGCATTACCGGAAAGAGCGAAAATGGACCAAGACAGCACTGGTCAAAATCGACTCCAAACTTATTGGCCCCAACTTCTGAAGTTATCATCGCAACCAATTCGATAACGTCCTATTTAGATCAGAGCCGACATGAGCATCCGGAAGACCGCTGGCTGTAAATACCCCTAATCACACCCGAAAAGTGCGTAGCTCCGATGGCGTGAGTGTTCAGATCGCTGTGAGCAAATGAAATACCATCGTCGCAAAATGCGCCGTTCAAGAATGCATTTGCCCGAGTTACTAGACGACATCACGATTCTTTAGAAGGGCTGTGCTGCGCGAAGCACCAACTTTGGCGCTCAATCCAAACCATTGAAGTCCTGGGCCGGCATGTCCAGTGCTTCAAGCTGTGACAGTGGCAACCCCAACGATTCCCAGAGCCGAAGGACCGTAAAGACACCCGGATTAGGGGTCTGTCCAGCTTCGATCTTTCGGATAGCACTCAGCGACAACCCACTTCGACGCACCATTTCATCCTGAGATAATCCACGCTCTCGACGTGCCGAGCGAACAACTCCAGCGAGCGTTTGCAGCTCTGACTTCTCCGCCATCCCTCCTCCTCATCTTGTAGTGTCGTCCTGTAGATGATCTGATTGTAGCGTCCCGTTGGGAACGCTACAATCAGATCTCAGATCAGTCAGAGAGTCGCGCATCAGCCGACCTTAACTTGTTTCTATAGGCCCGCATAGGGCCAAGGAGGAGAAGTGGGGAAGATCGCCACTACCAGGCGTCAGCCATCCCAGGGAGGAAATCCTCGTCTGAGGGAAGTCACTGTCTCCAGCTTGTCGTCTTGGACCCGTGAGCTCGAAGCTCCTCGCGCTCGCATGATCGCGGGAGATGCACGCGCAACTGGATTGGCTGAAAATTCCGTCGATTTAGTGGTCACATCACCGCCCTACTGGCAGAAGCGCGACTACGGGCATCCTGATCAGATCGGTTTGGAAGCGACCCCAGACGCTTTCGTTTCCTCGATCATGGACTGTCTCGCAGAGTGGAAGCGCGTCCTTCGCCCTACTGGAAGTATCTTTCTCAACATAGGAGACACATACCTCAGAAGATCGTTAGTGGGCATCCCTGGACGAATTGAGGCTGCTGCAGTAGACGCAGGGTGGTCAATCCGCAACAGGATCATTTGGGCAAAGACTGGCGGCATGCCAGAACCAGCGAAGAACCGGCTGGCGAACCGCCACGAGTACATCATTCATCTGACTTACAAACCCACCTACTACTACGATCTGGCCGCCTACCGGCAGTACATGGAGACGAACGCGAACCCCGGAGACGTGTGGATGATTGAGCCCGAACGCTCGATGAGCGCTCATTTGGCACCCTTCCCTAAGGAAATTGTTCGACGCGCCATTACACTCGCTTGTCCCGAACAGGTGTGCCTCACCTGTGGCCGTCCCCGGCGGCGTGTGGAGGAGCGAACGGCTATCTTGGACGAAACCCGACCTCAAGCCCGACGAGCTATGGAGTTAGCACGTGAGCACGACCTCACACCCGAGCACATTAAAGCCATTCAGGCGACCGGCGTCAGCGATGTGGGCAAGGCGACCAAGTTCCAGAACGGCACGGGGCGCAACGCTGCCGAGGTGCAGCGGCTGGCCGCTGAGGCCAAGGCGGCCTTGGGCGGGTACTTTCGCGAGTTCACCTTCGCCAAGCGAGAGACCGTCGGTTGGACCGATTGTGGCCATGGCACCCCAGGTAGAGGGGTGGTCTTGGATCCTTTTGTCGGGACGGGTACCACGGCTGGAGTCGCCGTCGACATGGGACGAGATGCCATCGGTGTAGACCTGATCCCGATGCCTGACACTGGACTGTGGACCGCTCAGTAAAGGAGCGCACCGATTGACTTGGCCATGGCCCTCATCTCGACATCCAGATTGTCAGCAGCGAGGTTAACGCGATAGTTAAAGACCATGGTGGGACCTACTCGACCCGAAAGAGACAGGCCCGAGCGCTGCCCTTTTTGAGCGGGGTGAATGGACAGGGCCTTAGTGCAGTCGAGGCGGTGGGCATAAGTGATGACCTGTTCGATGGCGTGACGATCAGCATGACCACCCTCGTTAGCCTCGATGCCAATGTACTTCACGTCAGCAGCCAAGAGAGTGTTGCCCGCTCGATCTTCGATGAGGATATCCGGCTGGATCACGTTGTTCCCGCGCCGCAGCAGCTTCACTCCATCCGGAATGTCTTCAGAACAAACAGGCTCAAACAAGTAACGTTTTGGCATCTTATTACCGTCGACCACAGACAGCGACTTGTCCGGAATATAGGTGGCAAGCATCTTGCGGACATAGGCTTCGAAGAGCATGTCGGTACGAATGAGGAGGCTATTCAGCGACAGTTCTCCTTTCTCAGCGTCCAAAGTGAACCCCTGACGATCCAAGAGAGCAATGGCAAGTGGAAGAGCACGTCGGTAGGCTGACCGCGCACTCGGCATCACCGTCGGAGTTAGCACACGACGGTCCCACTTGAACAAATGCCGTGGATCCCGTCCAATGTGCTGCAGGAAGAACAAGAGCGCTTCACAGCGAGAACGGAGTTGTCGTACCGACCTCCCCCTTCGTCCAATCAAGAATTCCCTCACCCAAAGGACTGCCTCCAATAGCGCTTGGTTGGGCGGGTTGGTCACAGAGCGCATGAAGTAAGAAGCTTCAGCCTTGTAGGGCACATTCCGAGCTACGTGCCGGGAGATAGTCTCGCTGATGAGGATTCTTCCCTTCGGACTAGAGGTGGTTTCTCGGTGATTTTCGTAAGTGCGATATAGCCCTTGAGCCATCACATTCTCACATTCCTGAACGAAACGCTCGCAGAGGCGTATCAGCATCCAATCCTCTGCTGCGCCTGGCAGACTAGCCTGATACTCGCGAACGAAGTCGATGGTTGTACCCGCCGCCCCTACTGCCTCAACCATGCGAGCAATGTTCGCAGGATACCTAGGCTTCACAAGCATTGTGACGTCACGTGTCAGAGGCAACAGCCCCACCACGCCGCCCGCGAAGACGGCCTGGGTCAGCCGCTCATAATTGCCCGACTTGTCGACATTCTTGTCTCTGCGGACAACGACATATCCTTGACGCAAAACATCGCTACGCAGTTCCAAAGACTCGGAGAATTCGAAGTCGTTAACTCTTCCGTACTCAACCGCATGGACCAACCTCACGCGTCGTCCTCATCATCACCGACGGAAACGGGCACATCAAAAATATCATACCACTTATTCGTCAACCGCTGACGAGTCGAATCGTCATATCGGAAAGCGCGCTCAACGTGATGCTTGATCTGGTACTCCCATAATGCCTGCAGTGAGTCCTTATCAGTCACGTCCCAAAAGTAAGCATGACCCATTTGTGCTTGGGGACCTTGCCCGTTGATGTCCTTGAACCACGCGGTCAATCGCTCCACAAGAGCATCGGTAATCCCGTTTTGGCGCAATCGAGCGGCCAGTCGGTCTGGGTCCGGAGCCATGGTCCGCTTGGCGAAGCGCCGCTCAAAAGCTCCGTCCACCTCATCAACGCCTCGGTCAACGGGATTCATCGTCGCGATGATATCTACGTTGGGAGGAACGACGCCCTCGCGACCTGATGGCAACCTGAAAGTCATGCCCCTTTTAGAACGCTCTATGTAGGTTAAGGCCTCCCCGAAGACGCGAGCCGCATCTCCCCGACTCAGTTCGTCAATGACGATAACGTAGCGGTGCCCCAAGTCGCCCGAAGCTCTCTCGCACAGCTCCAGGAAGACACCCGAACGGGGTTCAAAACCCCCGTCTGGTGTGGGTCGGTAGCCTTCCATGAAATCTTCGTATTGATACGAGGCGTGGAACTGCGTGGCCGCCATGCGGTGTGGGTCACCTTCGCTGATAACTTGGGCAACCTCCTTGGCAAGGTATGACTTCGAGGTCCCGGGTGGACCGCTCAGCAAGACACCACTATAGGCCAACAGCAGGTCCATAATTTCCTGGATCTCCGGGTCTGACTCATCGATTACAGGAGCGTCAGGAGTGCTTGCTGCCCTATTGGATTCCTGGGCTGTAGTCGTGAAACCAAGACCTAGGTCTTCAGCAGACAACCTACGAACTGAACTTCCCAGCTGAAATCTAGGCATCTTTCCACTCCTCACAAGGGTCATTCAACGGGTTATCCAAGGTAAACAGCGCTGATATTTCGACCGGGGTAAACCCGAAATAACCGAAGAAAACCTGATTTATGTCCTTCCAAGTGGGTTCTGAGTGGGCCTGACCTTGTTCCATGGCCGCAGACGTCAGCTCAAAAAGACAGTTCCGAAAGATGAACGAAGCTATTGCCCAAACGGGCAAGGGGTTACCCAAGAAGACTCGTGCCAAGATAAGCTCTGGGTCCGGTTGACCTGCCGTACTGATTGGCAACGCAAAGGCATCAGACGCTTGATCGATGTAGGTCTCGCCCTGGTTACGCAAGGAACGCTTGGCATATGAACCCGCCAAATTCTTGTTGAGCCAATAACCATTCTTAGACCCTCCACGCGAGGTGAAGGGACGAAAGTAAGGTTTACCAGGTGGTCCGCCTGGAACGTCCATCCACTCGGCAGGCTCATGTTGCCACCTCGGTTGAAGGTCACTGAAGCGCCCTAAGCTTTCTGCCTGTCTGCGGAGGTGGAGGTAGGCAGGCAGTGTCTCGTGAATAGGTCGGCTTTCAAGCTGGAGTATCGCTGCTTGAACGACGCTTAATTTGAGTACCCAGCCTTGAAGGGGGACGTTTTGTTGAGGAACCGTCACGTTGGTCAACCTACTCGTTTAGACTCTTTTTGGACAGCTCCCTTCGCGCAACTCGTACTGAACCCTGCTCACCTCCACATCAACCTGCTGAGTACTAGGTGTTGTTACAGTTGCGAGACAACGGTCACCGCCTCAGGCAACGTTACTCTTAGGCCTGCTAGGTCTGCCCAAGTCTCCGATGTTCGGCGTGACTAAGCTCAGAAACCACCCTCTTGGATCAGGGCCAAGATGTGCTTGCTTGAGCATCGCCAGATGCTCTCGAGCCCAAAATGAAGACGACAACTTAGAACCCTCGTGCCACTGCTCTAAGATGCCCAGAGGGCCAGCGCTTCTTCGGCGAGTTTCCACACATCGGTCTTCGAAGGACACCTCCCATCCCATTTTCAAGCCACGAGAACGTCGTTGCTGGCCTCCAGCGATCTGGGCTCGACGGTGACGACTCCGGGCACCGAGGTGGGACGGTCACCGACCGGCTGCTCCTCACTGACCTCGATGGCCCTCACCTTGGTTCCGGCCGGCATGGGCTCGATCGGTACGTGACCAGGTGCCAGGGTGAGCCCGACGTGCGAGGTCCCCCGTTGCACCTGCGCCTCACCCACCGAATCCGCTGAGACCAGACTTCCGGCTGGAAGGTCCACCACGGCGTGCTGGCCGACGAGACGGTCACGGGCATCGGCGGGAAGCCTCTTGACCTGCTCCCCCACGGACGCCTGCGTCACACCGACGTCATTGGTCGTGACGAGCTTGCCCCGCGGCACCGAGTGGGTCATGACGAGCACGGACTCCGTGTTGCTGGCCTGATGCCATGCCCAGGCTCCACCCAGTCCGCCAAGGCACATGCACAGCACTCCCACGGCGATGAGCACCGGTGAACGTCTGCCTCGGCCATGCCTGGGCCCAGCGGTGGGGTCACCAGGAGCGCTCGGAGATGCGTTGACGGGACGTGGGTCACGTGTCATGCGAACGTCGGCAGGTGACACGGACCGATTCGCAGCCGACTGGACGGCGGGTTCATCGGTTGTGGTGCGTCGGTGTGGGCGAGTGAGAACAGGCATGCTGTGAGACTAGGAAGGCCGTTCACCCCTGCACAGAGCCGTTTTCACATCTGTGGAAAAGTTTTTGAGCTGTGAGAACCCTCACAGTGATCTCACACGTTTTCCACTGACTTCCACCACTTGTCCACACCCCTGTGGACATCTCCTGTGGACAATTCAGGGCAGGTGAACATCCCCGGAGACTGTCCACCCCAACCCAGGATCAGGTGCCCCGGACTCGTCAACCACGGTGACCTTTCCCTTGATCTGCAGCTTTTCGGCAGACTCGAAGGGCACCAGATGCCCCATCATGAAGGACTCCCCCGGTGCGAGCACGTAGGGCGCCGGACCGGGATGCCGTGTGAACGGGACGGCTGGGCACCCCAGCTTCTCCTCGAGTTTCTGGTCCCGCATGGCGAGCAGGTCCTGCGACCAGCTCCAGTCGGGGTACCGGGTCGACATGGTCACCGTTCCCAGGCCCAGACGGATGGGATCATCCGAGACGTTCGTGACGACGTAACGCAGCCCCACCAACGTGTCACCCTTCTTGATGATCGGCTCCGAGGTGCGCGGATCGACCATCACCGAGGCCCGCGGAGAGGTCGCCGTCCCTGCCTGGAAGACGTCGATCCTCACTCGGGAGTCACCGAGAGCGCCCAACCAGGTCCCGGAGGTCCTCACCGGGACGGCCCATCGGGCGTTTCGCACACTGCTGAGTGGGGTTGCAGACGGGCTGGTGCTGGGGGGAGGGGACGCAGGTGACTGGTCGTGACCACAACCGCCGAGCAGCATGGCCGGGCAGAGGACCGCTGCGAGCAGGGAGACAGCGGTGCGTCCGCAACGTCTCGTACCCATTGCCTTCTCCCGTGTGGTGACCACTTGACTCAGGCAAATGTACCTTTCCCGAGACCCACCACTCTCCATGAGCCCATGCTGGGGCCGTTTCCAGCGCGCGGTACTGCTCCGATCGGCACGGAAGGTATCCGTCACGGGGCGGCCGTTTCCTTGCCAAAGGGATGATGTATTCTTGGGCATGTGTGATGAGACACACGTGATGAGGTTTTTGCACATTTGATTCTGATCAAGCTCAAGTACCCTTAACCGTTTTCAGCAGCATCCATCGCGCCCCTGATTTGTGTAATCAGACATCAGCAAATTATGGTGATTAAACCAACTTCTATTTGAGCAGATACTGCTCCTGAAGGAGAATTGTCCATTATGGCTTTCAAACACGTTGCGGCCCCGCTGATCGCTGGTGCCCTGTTCGGATCGATTGCGATCACGGCTCCGCAAGCCTCCGCTGCTCAGCCCCGCCATGAGATCGTTCCTGCAGCCAGCTCCACCCTTCCCAAGCCCAACCTCAGCCCTGACTGCATCCAGACGCTCAAGGATGAGGGCAAGCTGTCCACCGAGATCAAGAAGCAGCTTCTCATCGCAGGTCTCAGTGCCAAGGACGCCGCCCGTCTGGCTCCGAAGATCGCTGCCGAAATCCTCACCGAGAAGGGCCTTGTCATCAAGGAGTCTGCCCTTTCCGCCATCATCGCCAAGGATCTCGGTGCACAAGGTCTCCTCCTGAGCGATGCCGCCGTCCACAAGGTCGCTGCTGGCATCGAGCTGAGCATCAATGCCACCCTGATCCCCGCCATCATCGCCAAGGCGGGCATCAAGGCACCTGCTCTCACAGCACTCATCCTCAAGAATCTTGGTGCCAGCGCGGTGGGCAGTGCGCTCATCCTGGGCCAGGTCGAGGACCTCATCCGTCACTCCGCCAACCCTGCCACGTGGCCTTTTGCTGCCAATGACATCGTCGAGATCGGTCTGATCCTCAGGGCCAAGGGCGTCCACGTGACCACGGCAGGTGTTGAAGCTGCTCTGCTCTCCGCCGTGCCGAGCCAGGTCGTCGGAGATGTGGTGCTGCACCACATCAACCACAAGCTCATCGTGAGGAACCTCGTCAGGGCCGGTCTTGACAAGGCCACCGCGAAGGCCATTGCACCGAAGATCGCCTCCGAAGTGGCCGCGAAGATTGCTGCGAAGCCGGCCCTGCTCCTCAACAGCCACAAGCTCATCAACGATGTCGTCCGTCAGGTTCTCGACGGCCTCAACGCCAAGGACAGCGCCACCAAGATCGTCGACATCCTCAAGAACCAGAAGCCAGCTCTCGACAAGGCTGTCCAGGAGATCTGCTTCCCCAGCGACTCTACACCCACGGCTGACCCGACCGCCGAGCCCACGGCTGACCCGACCGCCGAGCCCACAGCCGAACCGACAGCCGAGCCCACAGCCGAGCCCACAGCCGAACCGACCGCAGAGCCCACAGCAGAGCCCACAGCCGAACCGACCGCAGAGCCCACAGCAGAGCCCACGGCCGAACCGACCGCAGAGCCCACAGCAGAGCCCACCGTGAGCCCCTCCAGTACTCCCATCGTCACTGCCGCTGCCGCCCTCACTCCTGCCCACAAGGTTGCCGCGAACACGACGAACGGCGAGCTGGTTGCTGCTCCCAACACCACCTCTCACGCTCCGTTGGTGGCTCTGCCGAGCACCGGTGTCTGAGGTGATCTCTCCATCTTGGGGATGAGCTCCTAGCTCAGAAATCTTGCTTGGGGGTGCCCATTGAGGGCACCCCCAAGTTGCACTTCAAGCAATTTTGACGGGTACAGCATCATCCCGGTGAAATGCAGCGAGAAGTCACATCGAGACGTGCTTTCGCGCACTCACACCGACTCATTGATTCTTTTCAATTTTGGATATCAAAAATTCATCTTCCCAGTAGGGAATTCTCGTCAGAGTCTGTCATGAATCTCTGCCAGGGCTGAGATCACCGTGTCATTGTCGCGGGGAGTCCCCAGACTCATTCGGATCCCCTCGCCCTCCCACCATCGAGTCATGATGGCTGAGTCACGCAACTGCTCGGCCACTCGTGCAGTGTCACCGCGCGTGTCGAGCCAGAGGAAATTCGCCTGGGACTCTGCAACTCGCCACCCCTGATGCTCAAGCTCCCGAGTCACACGGCCTCGCTCGCGGGTGGTGAGGTCCACTCGAGCTGCGAGCTCGTCCTCGGCGAGCATGGAAGCCATGGCGGCTCGTCCAGCAAGATTCGTCACCGTGAACGGCAGGCTGAACTGCCGAACCGTGTGAGCCACCTCCGCAGAGCTCACCGAGAAGCCGATGCGCAGACCTGCGAGACCATAGGCCTTGGAGAAGGTGTGCAGACAGATGACGTTGGGATGCTCGGCGAGCAGGTCGAGACCACGCACGGCATCCGTGACCTGGTTGAAGTGGGTGTAGGCCTCATCGAGGACGACGTGGACGTCGCTGGGGATCCGCGCGAGGAAGTCGACGACCTCATCGGTGTGTAGGACGGTACCAGTGGGATTGTTGGGGCTGCACAGCATAACCATGTGTGTACGCTCAGTAACTGCCGCTGCCATGGCAGGAAGGTCATGGGTGAGCTGCGCGGTGAGCGGAACGGGAACGGCCGTGGCACGTGCTCGCTCGACGACAGAGGGGAATGCCTCGAAGGATCGCCACGGCAGGACGACCTCCGCGCCGGGATCCACGAGCACGTTGACCAGATTGGCCAGCACGTCGACGGATCCGGCGCCCACACAGATCTGGTCGGCGTCCACCCCGCAACGTACGGCGATGGCGGTACGCAGATCGAGCGTGGACACACGGGGGTACCGATTGATTCCCGCGAGCTCCTGGCTGATGACCGTCGTCACCGACGGCAGCGGTGGGTACGGGCTCTCATTGTTGGCAACGTTGATGATCCGGTCGCGACCATGAGGGTCGGCCGACACCGAACCGTAGTGCGGAGTGCTCTGACGTGACATGTCCTGATGCGGGTTGATCATGAGGTCCCCTTTCCCACCGTCTCACCGAACTGTGACACATCGGGACGTGGGTGATCGGTGCGTCCGCCGGCTGGACGGCACCCTCGTCGGCAGAGGTGAGCGGCGGAGACGGACCGTGCGACGACAACGGACAATGGCGTCCGTGGAGTCGGGGGAACCTGGTTGTCGCACCAGGCACCGAGCGAATCACCGTCGGCTCCAGCTGTGTGTTCCTCGCATCGCTGACGATCTCTCGATATGAGACCGGAGGAACGATTCTTGAAATTTTGGATCAATCGTGCTTGCATAAATTCAACGCAACGGGCATCGCGCCGAGGCTGCACAGTGAGCTTCACGCAGCTGCCGACGTGTGATGCGCATCGTTGGTCATGGTTATGTCAATGGAAGGACGAGATGGTGAACACGCACCGTGTCTGGAGCCTTCGTGTCGGTCGACCCGTCATGATCTCCACCATGATGTGTTCCATCTGTCAGTGTTGCTGTTGATCCACGCTGATCCCTGCACCCACTTCTGAGCACGTGCTCACCGCACGATCCGCTCGGGGCTCACGCATTCGTTGAGCCCAACATCCCCATCCCCTCTCTGGCACCACCGCACATCATCTCGGATGATGCCGGAATGCTCGAATGGAACACACACCATGATCCTCACCGGTCTTGCCGTCGGAATCGCCTTCGGCTTCGTCCTCCAGCGTGGACGTTTCTGCGTCACCAATGCCTTCCGCAGCGTATGGGTTGCCCGCAGTGGCACATGGATCACGGCCTTCCTGCTCGTGATCGCTGTCCAGGCAATCGGCGTCGCCGCCCTCACCCAGCTCGACCTCATCCACCTGTCGTGGGGTCCGCTGCCGTGGCTCGGGGTGATCGTCGGAGGTCTGCTCTTCGGAGTTTCGATCGTGCTCGCCGGTGGCTGCGCGACCGGAACATGGTTCCGCAGTGGTGAAGGACTCGTCGGATCATGGATCGCCCTGATCTTCTACGCGATCGGTGCCGCCGCCATGAAGCATGGCTCCTTGTCAGGGGTCAATGCCTCGGTGCGCTCCTTCACGGTTCCGGTGACGACCATCCCGGCGCTGGGAGTCTCTGCCTGGATTCCCACCGTCGTCCTGGCTCTTGTCGTCGGTGTTCTGGTGTGGCGTCAGCTGCGCAAGCCGGCTCGAAAGGTCGCCACCCTTCCGCCGGAAAAGACGGGCCTTGCGCACTGGCTCTTCGAGGCACCGTGGCACCCGTTCCTCACCGCAACACTCATCTCTGTCATGGCGATCATCACCTACCCGCTGAGCGAGGCAACTGGCCGGCACGCTGGCTTGGGGATCACCACTCCAACAGGAAATCTTCTCGAATGGGCCGTGACCGGTGACGTCTCGTACATCGACTGGGGAGTACTCCTGGTCATCGGAATACTCGTCGGATCCTTCATTGCCGCGGCGGCATCCGGAGAGTTCCGCGTCCGGGTTCCAGACTCGACCCAGGTCGTCAAATCAGTTGTCGGCGGCTTGGGAATGGGAGTGGGGGCCAGCTGGGCCGGCGGCTGCACCATCGGCAATGCCATGGTCGAGACTGCCCAGTTCAGCTTCCAAGGATGGATTTCCTTCCTCTTCATGTTCCTGGGTGTGGGCCTGGGCACGAAGGTTTTCGTGCTTGACGCCACCCACCGCGCTCCCGCCGCCGCGGAGCTGCGAACCGCCGTCGTCACCGAAGGAGGGTCATGACCACACATGTTCTGGAAACCGGTGGGCAGGTGTGCCCGTTCCCGCTGATCGAAGCCCAGAAAGCCATGGCTGAGCTGCCGGTCGGAGATCGTCTGACGATCAACTTCGACTGCACTCAGGCCACCGAATCCATCCCCGAGTGGGCCGCACAGGCCGGTTACCCGGTCACCAGTTTCCGAAAGGTGGGAAGCGCAGACTGGACCATAACCGTCGAAAAGGCATGACGAACAGCACACAACGATTCATCACCATTGCTCGACCCGACACAGTTGGCCGACCAACACCCCTCGAAAGGAAAACATCATGACGAAGATCGCAGGTGACGTCACCGAGCTCATCGGCAACACCCCGCTCGTGAAGATCAACAAGCTGTTCCCGGACTCCAAGGCCACCATCCTGGCCAAGCTGGAGTTCTACAATCCTGCTTCCAGCGTCAAGGATCGTATTGCCAAGTCCATCATCGACGTCGCGGAAGCCTCCGGTGACCTCAAGCCCGGCGGCACCATCGTCGAGGCGACCTCTGGAAACACCGGAGTCGGGCTGGCCCTCGTCGGAGCAGCCCGCGGGTACAAGGTCATCATCACCATGCCCGAGACGATGTCCAAGGAGCGTCGCGCCATCATCCGTCTGCTGGGCGCCGAGCTCGTGCTCACTCCGGGCGCCGACGGCGTTCCGGGAGCCAATGCCAAGGCTGCCGAGATCGTCAAGGACACTCCGGGCGCCATCCTCGCCAGTCAGTTCGACAACCCGGCCAACCCGGCGATCCATCACGACCGCACCGGCGAGGAGATCTGGAACGACACCGACGGCGCGGTTGACGCCATCGTCGCCGGCATCGGCACTGGCGGCACCATCTCGGGTGCTGGCAAGTACCTCAAGGAGAAGAACGCCGAGGTCAAGGTGTTCGGGGCCGAGCCTGCCGAGTCCCCGGTCATCACCAAGGGTGAGAAGGCCCCCCACAAGATCCAGGGATGGGGGCCGGGCTTCGTGCCGGACAACCTCGACAAGTCCGTCGTCGACGAGATTCTGCTGGTGAGCGGGGAGGACGCCATCAGCTTTGCCCGTCGTGCTGCCGCCGAGGAGGGAATCATCACCGGCATCTCCGGCGGTGGTGCCCTGCAGGCCGCCGGTCAGGTGGCCGCTCGCCCGGAGTTCGCCGGCAAGACGATCGTCGTCGTCATCGCCGACACCGGTGAGCGTTACCTGTCGACCCCGCTCTTCGAGGGTCTCGTCGACTGACGACGTCGCAACACGCACTCGGCCGGTCCTCGTCCGGGGGCCGGCCGAGCTGTCGGTGATCCAGCTCACCAGTTTCATGATGGCTGTGGCCTTTGATTCGTCCCAGCTTCGATCCTCGGATGTGGCAACCCATCTGGAGGGCCATGGCCGGGTGTCGAGAACTGCAGGCATGTGGCCAAAACGACGGATTGAATCTGAAGAATGAGGAGAAGTACCGCCGCGACCTTGCCTTCCGGCTGCCCCCGAATACCGACGGCAACCGCTTCAAGCTTCCACCACAGGAACCAGCCACACCACACGGCTGGGACGACCCCGACGGCATCCAGCTGCGCGCCAAGGAATGGAACCACATCCTCTACGGTGATGTTTCTAGGAACGGTAGGCAAGAGTGGCGCGATCACCACCGGGTGCAGAACCCACCCCGCTCCAGCACAGCAGACACCGGGTACAACGGCAAACCAGACATGATGTACCGGGGCGGCCACATGTGGGGCCACAACTGGATGAGCGGCGGAGACACCTTCCCACGAGACTGGGGACCCGATCAGATTCAACACGCCATCGCAGACGTCATCAAGACAGGATTTGCACACTCCCCACGCCCTGGCGAGAGAAGCATTACTGGAACAAGTCAAGGCGTTACACTTGTGGTACGAGTACGGACTACAACGAATGAAATCGTTACGGCTTATCCGCTCAAGGAGGTGTAGCCATGGGCGTCATTGATGAGGTCACGGAATTTGGTTTGTCCATGGAACTCCTCGATGAGGTCGAACGCCGGGGCGGCCATGAGTGTGTCCAGTCATACATGGATCTTTTGAATCATGACGGAATCCTTCCGCTCCCGTGCGTGATGTACGCAGCTGACAGCTACGACATCCCCATCCCGGCTCACTTCGAGGCCGATGTGACCCAGCTCGTCTCCGAACACGAGATGGAGCAGCGCGATCTCAACGAATTGCGTGAACTCATGACGTCTCAGCGCGCCCGTGGCCTGAGCGCCAACTGACACCACCTACTGAAACACTGTTCCAGTAGCCCCTGAGTTTCGGACCAGCCATCCCCCTTGCACGTCCCTAGAGGAAGTGCGCCAGTCGACGTATCCTGTGGACACACGGAAGGGGACATCATGACGACACCCGATGACGAGTTGTACGTTGACACGCTCGTCAACGAACTGCGTGATGAACTACGTGCACGTAGCTGCATGGACGCCCTTGAGCTCCTCGACCGGGAAGCCGACTACGACAACGGCTATGACATCGGTCTCGCCATGGCCTTGGCGGATGGTGCCGATATACCAATCCCCAAGCACTTCATCGAGGATTTCAAGACGCTAGAGCATATGGGTGATCTACAGCCAAACGACGTTGACTACCTTAATCACTTCATGGCGTCTCAGCGCGCCCGTGGCCTGGGCACCGACTGACACCTGCTGCAACACTGTTCCAGCAGCTCCTGCAGCTCCTGGTTCTCGCCCCACCATGCCTCAACCAGAACATGAATATCAGCAGCCACCGATAAGGCACCCCCCTCACCCTCGAGCAGACGCCGCAACTCGCACTCCCGGCGCTCCCAATACGGCTGGGCAGCATCACACACGCCAGCCAGCAGAGTGCCCACAGCATGATGCACCGTCCACGCATCACACACAGCGCACCACAACCTGCCATAAACGTAGTCGGCATCGTCGTGAGTATCCCTCGCCCCGCAACGGTCACACATGACAGTAATAGGCGGCTTCATGATCGCTCCTCAATCTCGAGCGAACCACCTCGACTGGGAGCGACGGGGATCAAAACTCCCCCTATTCTCCCCCTCGCCTTCACCGTTGTAGACGTTTGCCCTAGTCAAATGGGCATAGCAATGGTGGGCCTAACTGGACTTGAACCAGTGACCTCCGCCTTATCAGGGCGGCGCTCTAACCAACTGAGCTATAGGCCCGAACCGTGACCGTCAACCGGTCGCGAAAATGAACATTACCGTATGAGTGACAGATGTACAAAATTGAGGTGGCGTCATCTCGGCAGGTCTTCCATCCACTGACCAGCTCCCCTCGTCAGAACGGGCTCATGTCATGATGGGCGACAATCCACGAAAGGATCGACATGTCGCTCGCCCCACACCTCGTCGTCATAGGAATCGGCCATGTCGGTTCCGACGTCGTCACCAATGCTGCTTCGCTGGGATTCTTCTCGCGCATCTCCGTCATCGACGCCGATGAGCACGTGCGCGACGGTCAGGCTCTGGACAATCACCAGGCCACCGGCGTACTCCCTGCCGTGACCGACGTCACCGCCGCCGACTACAGCGCCTGTCAGGATGCCGACGCCATCATCGTGGCGGCCGGACCCTCCATCCTGCCGGAGGATCACAGCGGTGGGCACGACACCCGCAATCAGCTCGCGGAGGTGAACGCAGCCGTCATTCGTGAGGTGATGGCAGGTGTCACGGCCCACACCCACGACACCCCCATCGTCCTCATCACAAATCCGTTGGACGTCAACGTTCACATTGCCGCCACCGAGTTCGACTACCCCAAGAACCTCATCGTGGGCACCGGAACCTCGTTGGACTCGGCCCGGTTGCGTCGTCACATTGCCGATCTGGCCCGTGTGAGCCCGAACTCGGTGCAGGCATTCATGCTCGGTGAGCACGGCGCCACGGCATTCCCCTACCTGTCCCACGCGACGATTGGTGGCATGACGCTGGCTGAGGCGTCCGCAACCCTTGGCTTCGAACCGCTGGACCCCAACCAGGTGAGTGAAGCGGTCGTGCAGTCGGCCTTCGACGTCCTGCACGGCAAGGGATGGACGTCCTCAGGAATCTCACGTGCCGCGGTGAGCCTGGCCCAAGCCATTCTGCGTGACGATCACTCGATCCACCCGGTGAGCGCGTTGGCTGACGGGGTGCTCGGATTCCATGGCGAGGTGTCCTTGTCGCTGCCGGCGATCATCGGGGCCGACGGCGTCCACCAGCACCTGGACATCACCCTCAACGACTGGGAGCAGGAACACCTGGCCGCCTCGGCACAAGCAGTGACGACGATCTACGAATCGGTACGCCCCGCCTGAACACACGAGATGCCTGCAAGCCTGATCATCATCCGGGGCGATGACCACACGCCTGCAGCAGGATGGATGGTCCGTCGTCGACATGCACCGTGAGGTCGCAGCGGTACGGGATTGGGAAACTCTGGTCAGTCCTCGGCCAAGGTGAGTTCCAACCCACCCATGATCTGGGCGGCAAGGTTGTACAGGAAGGCAAAGACCACTGACAGAGCCGTGAAGAGCACCGCGTCGATGACACCGATGACCGCTGTGAGTCCCAGGACACGTCCGGTGTTGACGTAGTCGGAGAGCTGGAACTTCTTGGTGGACGTCGGTGATCTCACCAAGTCGTTGACGGCCTTGTTGATCGACTCGAAGGCACCCGACACACCGATGACACCCCACACCACCCACACAGCGATGAAGAGGATGATGGCGCCAGCCACACCGAACAGCAGCGCCGTCTTGAGCACCGACCACGGGTCAACCCTGGTGAGCCGGAGACGAGCCTTACGGGTACGCCGGGAGACATGTTCCCAGTCGGAGGAAGCCATCTCCCGGGGACGTGACGAGGCCTCGTCACGACGCACCGATCGCTGCGTGCCGGCATGCGTGTCATCGTGAGCAACATCATGCCTGGAGTCACTGCCACGCTTGGGGCCAAAGTTCCGCTTGGCGTCACCAGCGGTCCACTGGGTTTTCTCAGGGTCGTACGGCTGACGCCTCGAGGTGGATTGATCGCTCATGTCGTCCTTCCGGATCGGGCCTGCTCGCCGTGCTCACCAGCATCGTCCGATGCCTCATCTGAGACTACGGTACCTGCTGTGTCCTCATCAGTGCTCGCGTCCTCGTCGGACGCACCGTCGCGAGCCTCGGACCCACCACCCTGGGTGGTGCCCGTCACCTCGTCATGGCTGGGTTGGGGGTCGTCGGGCTCCTCATGCTCCGGATTGAGGGCGATGATCGAGACGGCGTCCTTGCCACGTACATTGACGAATTTCACGCCCATGGTGGAGCGCCCCTTGACCGGTACCTCCGCGACGGCCGACCGGGTGAGCTGGCCGGAGGTGCGAATGGCAATGACCTCATCGGCCTCCTGGACGACGAGACCACCGACCAGTGAACCGCGATCCTCCGACAGTGCCATCGCCTTGATGCCCAGGCCGCCACGTCCCTGACGACGGTACTCACTCACCAAGGTGCGTTTGGCATAACCACCATCGGTGGCGGTGAAGACGAACCGCTCGTCCTCGTCGGTACCAACCTCGATGACCGACATGGACAACAGCTCGTCGTCGCCACGAAACTTCATTCCGGTGACCCCGGAGGTGGCTCGTCCCATCGGACGCAACTGCTCGTCGTCGGCGCCAAACCGGATCGCCTGACCCTTGCGACTGATGAGCAGCACGTCGTCGTCTGGTCCGCACAGCTCGGCCCCGATGAGCTCATCGTCATCGGTGCGGAAGTTGATGGCGATGACGCCGGCCTGACGCGACGAGTCGTAGGCCGTCAGCTGGGTCTTCTTCACCAGACCGGCTCGAGTCGCGAGCAGCAGATACTTCGCGTCGTCGTAGGAGCGCAGGGTCATGACACGGGTGATGTGCTCCTCGGGGAGGAAACTCAGCAGCCCGGCGACGTGACCACCCCTGGCGTCCCGACTGGCCTCGGGCAGCTGCCACACCTTGGTGCGGTACACCCGCCCCATGTTCGTGAAGAACAGGATCCACTGATGGTTCGTCGTGGTGAACAACTGGGCCACCTCGTCGTCGGCGCGCAGGCTGGCTCCGCGAACTCCCTTGCCACCACGCTTCTGCAGCCGGTACAGGTCGGTACGGGTGCGTTTGGCGTAGCCACCGCGGGTGATGGTGACGACGACGTCGTCGTCGGGGATGAAGTCCTCCTCGGAGAAGTCCCCGTCGGCGGCGATGATGCGGGTACGACGCTCGTCACCGTACTTCTCGACGATCTCGGCCAGCTCGGTCGAGATGATCTGACGCTGACGGTCCTCACTGGCGAGGATCGCCTGGTAGTCGGCGATGAGCCGTTCCAGCTCGTTGAGCCGGTCGATGATCTTCTGACGCTCCAGGGCGGCCAGACGACGCAGCTGCATGTCGAGGATGGCGCGGGCCTGGATCTCGTCGATCTCCAACAGCTTCTGCAGACCCAGGTTCGCCTCCTCGGTGTTCGGGGAGCGACGAATGAGCGCGATGACCTCGTCAAGCATGTCGAGGGCCTTGACGAGGGCCCGCTGGATGTGGGCGTCCTTCTCGGCCTGGGCCAGCCGGTACTCGGTGCGCCTGCGGATGACCTCCATCTGGTGGTCGATCCAGTAGCTGATGAACTGGTCCAGCCGCAGGGTGCGCGGAACGTTGTCGACCAGCGCCAGCATGTTGCAGCCGAAGGTGTCCTGCAGGCCGGTGTGCTTGTAGAGGTTGTTCATGACGACCCGCGGCTGGGCGTCCCTCTTGAGGACGATGACCAGACGCTGACCGGTACGGGCCGAGGAGTCATCACGAATGTCGGCGATGCCGTTGATGCGACCGGAGTTCACCAGATCGGCGATCTTGGTGGCGAGGTTGTCGGGGTTGCACATGTAGGGCAACTCGGTGACGACCAGGCATTGGCGTCCCTTCCTGTCCTCCTCCATGTCGATGACGGCACGCATCGTCACCGAACCACGGCCGGTGCGGTAGGCGTCCTCGATGCCCTGACGGCCCACGATGAGGGCCCCGCCGGGGAAGTCCGGGCCCTTGACGCGGTGCATGGCCGCCTCGAGCAGCTCCTCGTCGGAGGCGTCGGGATGGGCCAGGGACCACTGCACGGCCTCGTTGACCTCGCGCAGGTTGTGGGTCGGGATGTTGGTGGCCATGCCCACCGCGATGCCCGAGGAACCGTTCACGAGCAGGTTCGGGAACCTGGCCGGCAGGACGACCGGCTCGGTCTCCTTGTTGTCGTAGTTGGGCTGGAAGTCGACGGTGTCCTGGTCGATGTCGCGCACCATCTCCATGGCCAGCGGCGCCATCTTGCACTCGGTGTATCGCATGGCCGCGGCACCGTCGTTGCCCTGAGAGCCGAAGTTGCCCTGACCCTGCACCAGCTTGTAGCGCATCGCCCACGGCTGGGCCAGCCGCACCAGGGTGTCGTAGATGGCCGAGTCGCCGTGCGGGTGGTACTTGCCCATGACGTCGCCGACGACGCGGGAGCACTTGTTCCAGCCGCGGTCGGGGCGGTACCCGCCGTCGTACATGGCGTAGATGACGCGACGATGCACCGGTTTGAGGCCGTCACGCACGTCGGGCAGGGCGCGCCCGACGATGACACTCATGGCGTAGTCGAGGTAGGCGTTCTGGATCTCGTCACGAATCTCGACCGGCCGGATGCCGACGTGACGACCGGTCACCAGACCTTGATCGTCAGCCGCAAGCTGCTCGTTGGAGCTGTGGTCATCAGCCATGCAGAATCCTCAATTCACGAAAATCATTCGAAAGAAGTCGATACCGGACGTTCGGGCGTCCTCAGATGTCGAGGAAACGCACGTCCTTGGCATTGCGCTGGATGAACGACCGGCGCTGCTGGACGTCCTCGCCCATGAGGATAGAGAACATCTGATCGGCCATGGCAGCGTCCTCCAGGGTCACCTGGAGCAGCAGTCGCTTGTCCGGGTCCATCGTGGTGTCCCACAGATCCTCGGCGTCCATCTCACCCAGGCCCTTGTAGCGCTGGATGGGGTTGACCTGCGGCAGCTTCTTGCCGTGCTCCAAGCCGTCGGTACGCAGCAGATCACGTTCCTCGTCGGAGTAGGCCAGCTCGTGCGGAGCGTTGGTCCAGCGCAGTCGGAACAGCGGGGGCTGGGCCAGGTAGACGTGACCGGCCTCGATGACCGGACGCATGAATCGGAACAGCAGGGTGAGCAGCAGGGTACGGATGTGCGCACCGTCGACGTCGGCGTCCGCCATGAGGATGATCTTGTGGTACCGCAGCTTGTCGAGGTCGAATTCCTCGTGGACGCCAGTACCCAGCGCATTGATGATCGACTCGATCGTCTCGGAGTTGAGAGCCCGATCCACCCGGGCCTTCTCCACGTTGAGGATCTTTCCTCGCATCGGCAGGATCGCCTGGATGCGTGGATCACGACCCTGGGAGGCCGAGCCACCGGCGGAGTCACCCTCCACGATGAAGATCTCACACTCCTCGGGGTTGGTCGAGGAGCAGTCCTTGAGTTTGCCCGGCAGGGACGTCGATCCGAGCAGGCCCTTGCGGTTGCGGGCCATGTCGCGGGCCTTGCGAGCGGCAACACGGGCCTGGGCAGCCGCCTGGGACTTGGTGATGATGAGCTTGCCCTCCTTGGGGTTCTGCTCGAACCAGTCGGAGAGTTTCTCGTAGAGCACCTTCTGCACGAAGGACCGCGCCTCGGTGTTGCCGAGCTTGGTCTTCGTCTGCCCCTCGAACTGTGGCTCGGTGAGTTTGATGGAGACGATCGCCGTGAGCCCCTCACGGATGTCGTCACCGGAGACGCGATCCTCGCGTTTCTTGATCATGCCCCAGCTCTCACCCCAGCGGTTGACGACACTGGTGAGTGCGGCGCGGAAGCCCTCCTCGTGGGTACCACCCTCGATGGTGTTGATGGTGTTGGCGAAGGTGTGCACGCTGGTGGCGTACGACGTGTTCCACTGCATCGCGATCTCCAGCCCCATCCCCTCCTCGGGACGGTGAGCCTCCAGGCTGATGATCGTGGGGTTGATGACGTCCTTGGTCCCGATGAGGAACGTGACGTAGTCCTGCAACCCATCTGCGTAGTGGAATTCGTCGTACAGGGCCGCACCGTCCTCGTCGACGTGTCCGTCGCGCAGGTCACGCAGGCTGATGCGCAGCCCCTTGTTGAGGAAGGCCATCTCGCGGAATCGGGCCGCCAGGGTCTCGTAGTCGAAGACGGTGGTGTCGAAGATGTCGGCCGAAGGTTCGAAGGTGATCGTCGTACCGGTGGCCTCGGTCTCCTCCAGCTGCTCCAGGGGCCCGTCGGGCACGCCAAGGGTGAAGGGCTGACGCCAGTGGTACCCGTCGCGGAACACCTCGACGACGAATGTGCTCGACAGGGCGTTGACGACCGAGGAGCCCACACCGTGCAGACCACCGGAGACCTTGTAGCCGCCGTCACCGAACTTGCCACCGGCGTGCAGCACGGTGAGCACCAGGGTGACGGTGGGGATGTGTTCGACGGGGTGCTCCTTGACCGGGATGCCACGACCGTCGTCACTCACCCGACAGCGTCCGTCGTCCAGCAGTTCGACCTCGATGGAGTTGCAGTAGCCCGCCAAGGCCTCGTCAACGGAGTTGTCGACGATCTCGTAGACCAGGTGGTGCAGGCCGCGCTCACCGGTGGACCCGATGTACATGCCGGGACGCTTGCGAACCGCCTCGAGTCCTTCCAGCACCGTGATCTGCCCGGCATCGTAGGTACCGTCGACCAGTGAGGGAGTGGCCTCGGTGGGAGGCTCGTCTGCGTGGACGGTGGATTCCCCCTGCAGATCCTCGACGGAGGAAAGAGCAGACTGGGATTCAGATGATGACGGCTGGCTCACGGACAATGCGCTCCTGTTGAGTGATCGGGTCCGGGATGGATCCGATTCCCGCGACTCGATGGGGACGGCACGATCTCTCGACGTCGTGCCCACATGCCCCTTCGAGTTCATGGACTAACGACGACAGTCTACCCCAGATCGGGCCAATTCCGGTGGTGGCCCGCGCCGAATCGGCGTGGACGCCACGTCGATCAGCCGTGAGAGACGCGTCAGGTGCCTTTGCACCGTCGTCACCTTCGACCCAGTCCCGGGGATCAGCCATCACCTCTGCACCGCTCAGAAACGAAAAGTTCCTCTGTCACGTGCGGCAGTCGGTGAGCTTGGCATGGCCTACACGCGCCCGCCCCGACGTCACAGCTCGTCGGGGAACTTTTGACCGACTCCGGGGGCCGCAAGGAAACCCACCGCGGAGCCGGTGACGTGCACCTGCTGCCCGGCACCGATCCAGACAGCCTGCCCGGCTCGCACCTGGGTCACCTCAGCACCGGTGTCGTTGCTCGTCACACCAGCTGAGGTGGTGAGGCTCATTCGGCCCTCCAGGACGAGGAGGATCCGGCCAAGACCGGTGGCCGGTAGGTCTGTCTCCACGCATTCCCCCAACCGCCACAGGGTGAATTCTGGAAACGGCGTCCGGTAGTGCTGGAGGCCACCGGGCAGTTGGCGCGGACGCCACGGTTCGACGGACGTCGCCGTGAGATCTGCCTGATCGAGCAGGGCAGGCACGTCAATGTGCTTGGAGGTGAGGCCACCGCGCAACACATTGTCCGAGCTCGCCATGATCTCGATCCCGGTACCGTGCAGGTACGCATGCATGGTTCCCGCACCGAGGGACAGGCTCTCACCGGGGCGCAGATGCACCCGGTTCATGAGCAGTGCGGCAAGGATCGAGGGATCACCGGGGTGAGCCCGATCGAGTTCGACGGCGGTGCGGGCCAGCTGTGGTGCCTCTCCCTGCCCAGATGACGGGTCACGGCCCTGGACGATTTCGTGTGCCGCGGCGATCATGCCGGTGATAACCCGCTGGGTCTGCTCATCGGGCTGCAGACAGGACGTCAGTACCGCAGCGATTCCCTCAGATCCTGGATCCTCCAGAGGCGCGACGAGGCCCGGGAAACCGTCCACCGCGTCGAAGACGCTCAGCATTCGGCGTGATTCGTGGGGGTCACGAAACCCGTACAGGGCATGGAACTCGGTGAGGGCGACGATCATCTCGGGTTTGGGCCAGT
>ERZ782914.150-NODE-150-length-27766-cov-32.468262_pt1 | contig 27766 bp, 28 predicted proteins | sample MGYA00375948_ERZ782914 | MGnify/ENA primary metagenome ERZ782914 (study PRJEB29894, sample SAMN03576417) | human skin metagenome | biome: human skin; feature: left retroauricular crease; material: organic_material | host: Homo sapiens | place: Italy: Trento...
TCATTGCAGCAAAACTCCTCCACGGCGCAACTACCTTCGGGGGATTGGCGAAGATAGTGTCCAATCTCATGAGCGACGGCAAAACGTGTCTGGCGTCTACTGTTCATGGCGTTGACAACAATGATCGAACATCCCGGGTGATACTCCCATGTACCGTGAACATCGGGGGCAAGATTGGGGGAAAATTCCACACGAAGACCGAGCCATTGGGCTACCTTCACTGGATTCACCGGGGTTTCGTTGAGATTCTGAGTTCTGATGATGCGTTCAGCTGCACTTCTTGCCCACTGACGATTGCTCTTCCACTTCCATGTGTTCATGACTGCCTGTTTCGCAATTTTCAGATATTGTATTCTCTTTTTGTTTGTTCAATGCTATTGTATATTGTGAATTGTCTCAGAGAAAGGAATTCACAATAATGTATGAGACGTGGGAAACTCCCGTTGACAAGGATAAATATCGAATTATTGGCGGTACTCGCAGGCGTCGGTGGTTCCGGGCAACAAAGTGGATCAACAAGTACACAGTCGGAATCCTCATGTTGCTCAACTATGTCTTCAATCGGGAGTCGTTCAGCAAGCACAACTTCTTTCTGGAGCTTGTTGTCTACCTTGTCATTTGTCTGTCCATGAAGCTGACGACAAGTTTCGTGGCAACAATTTTCACGTCCATTGTCTTGTTGAGCATGATGAATATGCCTCCGCACAATTTCTCAGCTCACCTGCTTCTCTTCCTTGTGGTGTGTCGCAACATCACTCAAGAACGGTGGAATGTTGACGAGGAGCTTTCTAACCCCACTGATATTGGTTGGGACGTTTACCAGCATTCTTTTGGTGTTCCCGGTGGTCACGTTGGGGCGAATACTGATTTCGGTGCGCGTGCAGGAATTGGCGCTCAGGGAGAACGCAATGTTGCCGATGTGCTGTCTGGAGTCACCGTTGCCTACCCGTTTGTTCGTGTCTTTCATGGACTGTGCTTCACTCCGGGCAAGAAAGGCGCTGACATTGATCACATCGTTGTCATTGGTCACAAGGTTTTTCTCATTGATGCAAAGTTTTGGAAGTATGGAGAGTACACATTTTCCCATGGAGAGTTCTTGAGGAACGGCGAATATTTCCGAGGGGGTAAGGTACACATGGATGCTGCCGGTAAAATGTGGTGGAAGTATCTTCATCGTCCTGTTCGCCCTATTATTGTGTTGGCTCAGGAAGATTCTTCGAAGTACACCGTTGACCCTGATGAGCTGAGTTTTGGGTGGCTTGCTCATGGCCCTGTTCCTATTATGACTATTGACGACATGGGGAAGATGCTCATGAAGGAGGCGGCAAAGGCGTCGAGGCATCCTTTTGTTGATGTCGGGTTGATTGGTAAGATTCGTTCTCAGTTGCAGTACTGATATTTTTGATGTTTGATGTCTATGTGCGGAGGATTTTCATGGTTGGAGTACGCGCAATTACCGTCGGAGTCGTTTCCGTGACGTGCGCTGTCCTTGGTGGAGTGGGATCAATTTCTGCCCCTGAACTTGGTCGCCATACGGAATTCGACAATTTCAAGTCGTCTGTGATAAGGGTGGACAACGACACAAAGACCGTTCATGTCGATGTAACCTCTCAGACACGCGACGGCAAGTTTGCTATTCATGCAGACAAGGACAAGACGAATTCTTCTTGTCGTTTTTCCTCACAATCGGGTGACGGCATTGTTGTGAGCAAGAACATGTGGATCAAGGACCCGAAGAACAAGTGGTCCAAAGTGGAGGGGACCGCTGGGGTTGATGAGGCCGCTGATTTTTACCGTCGCGTCAAACCTTCTGATGTGACGAGTTTCAAGAATCCCGAGGTGGGGCATTATGTCGTGTCCATGTCTGATGGGTCCACTGTCAATACATGGACTGATGATCGCATGAGAATCGTGAGGCAGGATGTCGTTTCTCCAAAGTCGAGGGTTTCTTTGAGGCAGAAAAATTTTGATGCTCCGCTGTCCATTTCGTCTCCGCGTTGATGATCATACGGAGTTGTGATATATTTCAAACATGGTAAAATCTACGGCAGAAATCGCAAGAAGAAGACGCAAGAAGTCATTGACCGTCTTGGACAGGGGTGAGAGATGAAAACCACGTGGAGAACCATCCATATCGAGTGCCCCGAACCCCTCATTCTCGTGTACGACAGAATGGCCGAGGTGTTTAACATCATCTTGTCCACACCGCATTTGCGTGAAGGTGTGTTGAGTGTGGACACGTCCTTGCGTCGTGGGAATTACGTCAATGAGATGCGCCGTGTCATTGGCGACGATGTGCGAGAATTATTGGGGGCCGATTTCCCCAATCGTGCATGGCACTGCAAGATGATTTTTGAGCAGCTGCGAAGAATGGTGGAGTCACTGCGCGAACGCCAAATCATCTTCGACGCCCTTGATGGCGGCGACCCTAATTCCCTGTTCTGGGCACGTGTCCACGAACAAGGCGTGTATCCAACCATGGGAACCGTGGCCAATGTTCGGGACTCCGAAACCCGCCCAGAATTGCCTCATCATGCATTGTTCGTTCTCGATTATTCGGCGTCGAACACACAAATGTTTCGTCAGCACGGTCATACGTTTTCAGCCAAGACCATCGACAATGAGTGGACCACGTTTTCCGTTTCTCTGCCCTTGTCAACACGGGAAGGAGCGACTGGCAGGGTGGCGAAACCACGCTTTCGACGCACCCTAGACGGCCATTACATCGGCGATCTCGCCTACGAGGTGGAGATTTCTCAGGTCCCAAGTGATGGCAGTGTTCTCGGTGTCGATCTGGGGAAGGTCAAGGATTTCTCGGCAGTTGTCCTCCGCCCCGATGGGGAGACGTCTCAAGAATACATCCCCTCGAAAATCATCGTCCGGTTGGACAAGAAAATAGACGACCTCAATCGCGAGAAAAATGATGTTCGCAGCGCATGTTGGCGAGCGAAACCGTACATCGAGTCTCTTCATTCCTTGACCGGTTCCGTGGCCAAGGATGCACGCCGCCGGGAGCAACTCAGACTCATTTCTGCAAAGATTGTTCGCCTCAAGATGGAACGATCCCGACTCATTGCCCGAGACCTTGTTTCCATCGCCGTTGACAATCATTGTTCCGAAATTCACGTGGAGAATCTGTCGTGGCTGAAGAGCAGGGGTGGTCGATGGGAGCGTTCCCTCATTCAGCAACACATTCGTGAGGCCGCGGAACTCCACGGAACAACAGTGGTCAGGGTCAATGCCGCCCACACGAGCAGGCAACATCCCATCACCGGAAACATGGGTGAATGGGTTGGCCGCGATGTTGTCTTCGACAATTCAGAACGTTTCGATCGTGATCATCTGGCCAGTGTCAACATTGCCAGACGTGGCAGGAAACCACGTTCGGTCACCCATATCTGTCGTGCTTCGTCAAAAACGGCGAGGCCGCCCTCCCGCGCTCGGATCAGAAAGCGTATGAGGAAGCTTTTGCACGCACGAGAGGATCAAGTCGTGTCACTCTCGCCAGCGGCACCGGGGACGATTACGTTCCACGAACGCTGGACCACGATCATCGTGGATGCGAGCACCATGTCCATGAGAAGCCATCGACCCCCCTTCATGAATCATGACGGGATCAAGGAATGTCAATGTGTGGTGTAACGGTAAAGCTTCGTAAAATTGAGCCATGGCCGGTTATGAAGGTGACGTTTGTCCTGTCGTTCCTTGTCCATGCTGTGATGTTTGCTCTTGTGGCGTTGGTGTGGTTCGGGGTCCATGGCCATCTCATGTCTGCGGTGGACGAGTACATGAAGTCTTTTGGTGATGTGACTGTTTCTGATTACGTTACTACCGGGCGTGTTTTGGGTGGTTGCGCTGTTTTGGGTGCTGCCGGAACGATTGTCACTACCGTTCTGGTGACTGTTGGTGCCTTCCTGTACAATTGCGCTACTTTTCTGGTGGGGGATGTCGAGTTCAATGCGACGCGCGACTGAGACCATACTGGTGACTTCTTTTGATGACAATGTTTTGAAGCCGGTAAATGCGTGGACTGTGACGATGGCCGTTCTGGTTCCTATGTGGTTGTCGTTCAATGTGCTCTTTGTGGATACTGTACGCTACTCTCGCCATAACTGGATGGGTTGGGTTGCCACGTCGATTGCTTTGACAATATTTTTGCTCACTCCGTTGTTCACATATCCGCGAGCCTTTGATGTGCCCCTTTTGAGGTTTCTGTATGAGTTGGGGGCTGTGTTCTTTGCTGGTCCGGGGTATGTAGGGGACATTGCCATACCTTTGGGGCTGGCTTTCTTGTGCATGGGTGCCGGTTGGTCATTGCAAAGGATGTCGAGGGAGAATCCTGAGAGTATTTGGATCGGTGAGCTTCGTCTGCCATCGTGGGGGAAGGGAAACTATCTTGATCCGCTGGCCAATCATGGGGTGAGGGTGTTCTATGGCATGAATGGCAATGATGTGGTGTTGTCTGGGCGGCAGGTTCATGTATTGGGCACGGACGACAATTCCTTGACTGTGATGACGCGACAACTTGCTCACCTTTTGGGGCCGGATTTTTGGATTCGTCCGGTGATTGTTGGTGAGCGTCGTGGATGGACTGATCAGGGTAATCCGGTGGCACCTTTTGATGATCTTGACGAATTGTACGAGCATCCCAATTTTCTTGACGCGCGAGCCATGTCTGTTTTGATGCATTACCATGCGAAGTCTCAAGATTGATGGAGTGAAATTATGAAGAAGAAAATGTACGCTACTTTTTTCGATGCCGTTCAGGGTGGAATTGTTGATCCCCTTGAGCGTATGGATGGTGTCGATGATGTAGATGAGTGTTTCGATGTGGACGCCATTGCTGAGGATGTGGTGAAGATTCATGTTCCGTGGGATGAAGGACGTCCGGTAGACATTTCCAAGGTGTCGTTTTACATTGATGAGGATGCGTTTGACAAGAGCGTTTCCGATCATTCCAAGGGGGCGTGATTAGTGGCCTACACGTCGAAGAACATTGTTTCTCTCACATCGCATCAGCATCTTCTCAAGCGTCTTTCGTTGACTTTTGGCCCTGAGTCGGGTGGGGAGTTCTCATCGCAGAAGACGGTGGCTGTTCGCGAGATTGTTGACAACGCGACTGATGAGGTGATGGCGGGGTTTGGGGACCGCGTTCGTGTGCAGTTTTTCGATGATGGGTCGGTTGCTGTGCAGGATTCGGGGCGCGGTATTCCTGTTGACAAGTCTCGTGACGCTTCTGGTCGTGAGGTGTCGGGGATTGTCAAGTGTCTGGGGATCATTCAGTCGGGGGGTAAGTTTGGTTCTGGAGCATCGTATTCTGCTGGGTTGAATGGTGTGGGGGCTTCTTCGACTATTCATTGTTCCAAGCGGGCCGATGTGACGGTGTTTCGGGGCGGCAAAAGGTATTCGGTCTCGTTTGCTGACGGTGTTCCGGGGTTTTTTGACAAGCAGGGGAAATTTACCGAGCTGTCTGATTATTCTCGGTTGCGGGTGTCGAAGGATTCTCGTAGTGTTGGGGAGAGGAGACTTTTCCCGACTGGTACGTGTGTGCGTGTCTGGCTGCGTGATGAAGTGTTTGCCTCTGATGCTCCTTTTGATGCTGCGGAGTTGACTGAGAGGTTGCGGTGGACGGCCTATCTTGTTCCGCAGTTGTGTGCTGAGGTTGTCGACGCCGAGGGCCATAGTCGGGTGTTTGGTGCTGATGCCGGTATTGTTGATGCGGTTCGGTCGGTGATGCCTGATGATCCGCTGTGTGAGATTGTCCATGTTGATGCTGAGGGGGGTTATGTTGAGCGTAATGTCCCCGTGCTGCATGACGACGGTAAGATTGTTCCCACTACTGTTGACCGCAAGGTGAGGGTGGATGTCGCGTTCTGTTATGGCAGCGGGTTTGAACAGACGGTGAACAGTTTCGTCAACACTGTGCGCACTGGTTTGGGCGGTGTGCATGAGACGGCGTTTGTCCGGGCGTTGTTGGCGTCGTTGCCTTTTTCGTCGGTGTGTAGGCGTGGTGAGGAGCGGCCGGTGGAGTCGGATGTGGTTGAGGGTTTGAGTGCCGTGGTGGCTGCGTCTGTGGTGGAGCCGTCGTTTACTTCACAGTCCAAGGAGAGGTTGTCTGGTCGGGGTGTGGGTGAGGCGATTCGTTCTGCGTTGACTGATGTGTTGTCTCGCTGGTTTCGTCGGCATTCGGATGTGGCCAAGACGATGGCGTTGAAGGTGGTGTCGTCTGCGCGTGCTCGTCGGTCTGCGGTGGCCAAGCGTGAGGCGGCTCGAACGGTTGCCAAGATGAGTTCTGCCGCGTTGCCGTCGAAGTTGGTGGATTGTGAGTTGGCGGGTAGTGATGATGCCGAGTTGTACATTTGCGAGGGGGATTCGGCGTGCTCGTCCATGAAGGGTGCGCGTGATGGTCGGGTTCATGCGTTGTTGCCTATTCGCGGGAAGATTGTCAATGCGCACAAGGAGTCGTTGAAGAAGGTGTTGGCAAATGCTGAGGTGGCTGACATTGTTTCTGCTTTGGGGGCTGGTGCGGGGCAGAGTTTTGACATATCACAAATGAGGTATGGCCGGGTGTTTATTGCCACTGATGCCGACCCGGATGGTGGTGCTATTTCGGCTTTGATTTACACGCTGTTCTGGCATTTGTTTCCTGACGTGATTCGTGAGGGGCGGCTGTTCAAGGTGGAGACGCCGTTGTTCGTGGTGTCTACTCGTGATGGGAAGTTTTATGCCGCCGATGAGCAGGAACGGGATGACATTGTGTCGCGGGTGGGCAGGTGTACTGTGACTCGACTCAAGGGGTTGGGCGAGGTGAATGCGGACACGTTGGCTGAGACGGCATTGAATCCTGACACTCGTACTGTGACGCAGATTACGGTCCCTGACATGAATTCGGCCCAGACAATGTTGGATGTGACGATGGGGTCTTCTGTTCCTCGGCGGCGTGAGTGGATCGAGTCGCAGATGGTGGTTGATGATGTGTTGGGCGAGTGAGAACAATGATGAAAGTTCAGTAATGATGCGGGAAATGTCGTAACTTTCTCCATTGTCGACAGTTGAGAAAATGCAAAAAGCTTTGACGAAGTTTTCCGCAGTTTCGTCAATTGTTTTCTCAAAGTTTTGTCAATTGTGGAAAATGTCGAAAATTGAGAGAATACAGAAAATTCCCCGTACATTTTTGAAATTTCATGTACGGGGAATTTGTTGTTTCTTTTACTCGGTGGTGGATCGGACGAAGTTCACGGTGAGTGTGGTGTCATCCGAGAGCAACTGTCCGTCGAGTTTGTTGGGTGTTCCGCTTCCCGTGTTGTGTGCGAACGGCTGTGTGGTGTCCTTTCCTGCTGTGGTGGCGAACCGTGCGTAGCATTTTCCTTGGATGCTGGCCTTTGCGGGGAGAACTTGGCCTCGTACTGGATTGCCTGCGGAGTCGAATCCCAGACCAGCGGCAGCAAAGTTCGTTGTCACGGTGGGTTCGTACTCGTATTTGAAGTTGAGTTTCTGCGGACGGTCCTTTTCGGAGGCCCATGTGGATTGTACCGTGTATCCAGTGTGAGTACCGGGGAGCTGGGTGGTGGTGGAGTTGGTGAATCCTGCTACCTCCCAATCTCGCTGAATCTCCGGGTTTCCATTGCCAGTGAACAGCTCATCCTTGCCAGCCTTCATCGTGAACTTGCCACCGTCGGACCCATCAATACTTGGAGTCCCCTTCTCCCATCGAGTGACTGTGGTGGACAAGGCATCGGCACCGTCGTAGGAGACACCGTTGACATTGCGCGGATACCACAGGTCAACGTCGATACCATTGGGGTTGTTGTCACGGAAGAACTCGTAGTAGTTGTTGTTGTGCTTACCGGACTTGGCACCATACTTGTCCACCGTGCCATCTTTTGCGGGCTTCTTGTTGACGATGTTCTTGTTGGCACCGTTCTTGGCAGCCTGCGGGGTCCTCGGGTTGGAGGTGCAGTCGAACGGGCATTCCTTGTCGTAGAATCCCACTGTCCCGGAATCGTGCTTGGCTGTTCCCGGAGCGTTGCCAGTGTCTCCAAAGTCGGCTGTTGCGGGAACGGTGGAATACTTCTGGGAATAAGCCACACCGGAAATCTTGCCAGAACTGTCCGGGGTGACTTGTACGGTCTTTCCGGGAACTTCGCTCATGAGCTTGTTCCATCCCGGCTTGTTGCAGTGAGCCGAGATGATCTGCCAGAATCCGGAGGTTTGCGGAGTGCGGTATTGTGTTTCCGGGGGTACGACAGTCCGCTTGTTCATCTCGGGGTGTTTGTCCTTGCACGGCTTGACGGTCTTGCTCCAACCATCACCGCCGCCCTTCCATGTGATCTTTCCGTTCCTGTCCTTGGTGCCTTCACGTACGTAGCAGCCCTTGAGCGACTGAATGTTCTCTCGCGCGGTGAAGCTCATGGGTGTCTCGGTTTCGTACACGTCCAGCACGCCACCTTCTGCCAGACCGTCGCGATTGTCCTTGTCCAGATTGACCTTTGGCGGGTCTTCCTGTTGAGCCTTCTTACATGCGGCAGCCAACTGTGCAGCGGCCTCCTCAACACTGGCAGGCGGATTGGTCGTGGAATCCTTGATCTGCTTGCCGAATGCAGTCAGATTCGTGTGCGCCATCTGGTCGTGAAGGTTGTTGGCACCGATAGGGTCTTTCCCGTCGACAGTGATACGACGCTTGACCATGACCGACTTGGCACCCACGCAGTTGACGGTGGCCTGTTTCGGAGTGATCTTGGGTACCGGCTTCTCCTCGTACACCGGTTTGCCACCCACATCATCACCATAGATACACACAACGTTCTTGCCGGAAAGGCTTCTCGGGTGCGATACCATGAAGTCCTTGACGGGTTTGTTGGGTGTTCCGCGCTTGACGGCGAGTTCAGCCCAGTTGTGCACTTGATGGTCCCTGATCGCTCCTACCCTACCAACCATGGCATTGTTCCGGAATCCGGTTTTTGGGGTGAACCGACCTCGCCCCTGCATGAGAACATAGATGGCTGCCACGTCACTGTCGGCACATTTGGGGAGAATGCCTGTGATCTCTCCCTTGAGACTGCTGGAGTACTTAGGCTGATACACCTGTGTTGCTGCAAGTTTCACTTTGGGGTTGAGATGGTTGAGGTCCCTTCCCATGTACACCCACTTCTTCTGATACAATCCCGGTCCATGTGGGTTTCCGGGGTTTCCTCCTTGGTCGCCTCCAATCCCTGCTAGTGCGGTGGGTGCCCCTGTGAATCCTAGGGCAATGACACAGCTACTTATGGCTGCGATGAGTTTTGTGTGTTTCATGAGGTCATCTCCAGTGAGCTGTTGGTGATGTTGTAGTGGTGCGTTTCGTCACCGGGTACAACGTTGAAGGTAATGGTGCCGTGCTTTGTCAGTGTGGTTTGATCCTGTGCCCATGCTGAATATTTCACGTGTGCCACGACCTTTGCGGTGTACTGATTCTTTTTGTTGTATGTCAATGTCGTCTGTGTATTCTCTAAAACACCCATCCACCGAGGACCGCCATCGTTCAGTAGCTTGTCCTTCATACCGTAGTTGTTGGAGTCCCAGTCGGCGTAGATCGGTACCCATGTGCGCGGTTCGGCCTTTTTCTTGGATGCGAGATAGGCAGGGTCATACACATCATCGAACCAACGTGTCATGGATTCCTTGTTGCTGGTGAGGGAAATAGGGTATTGCAGCTGTGTCCATTCGCCAAATTCGGGGTTGATGAATCGTTGGAGTGCTACGTAGACATTTTCTGCAAAGCCTTCGGATGTCCAGTAGGAGTATCGTGGATTGGGAACGCCGTCGATGAGTGCCTTGTGGGGGTCGTCGGTGAAACCCGTGGAACGAGAGGGCAGAGAAGTAACCTGACTCATGGCTCCGGGAACGTTGCCCATGAGTCGCGTGATGTGAGTGTTGAGTGCCTTGCCCTTCTGGTCCCTGTATGGTGTTTTTTGCCATTTTTGTTGGTTGACCGGGTATTTCTTGTCGCTCCAAAACGGTTTTTCAGGCTCCATTTCCTCTTCCTCATCTTGTTCTTGCGTATCGGACGAGGCAGCGATGGTTTCTTGTGGTTTTGATGGAGCAGTATCAACGTTGCGATGATGTGGTCCTTCAGCAATGAGCACAATAATGGCGGCGAGGAGAACAAGAACGGCAACACTGACGCCTATGATGATGTTTCGACGTTTCTTGTCTTGCGAATCGATAAAATCTTTCACTTCTTGTGTCCTTTCATGCCAGTGTGAGTGCCAGTGTCAATATCCCGGAGGCAATGAAGGGGTATTGGTATCGTACTTGCGAAGCGTGCCGGAACAGTTCATATTGCTGCGTGTCGAGATAGCGTTGGGCGTCGGTAGTTCTCCTCACGTTGACATGGTATTTCTTGGTGGCAACATGATGTCTGATCTGTGAGGCAATGGCAGCGAACAGCAGGAAGAACAGAACATAGAGGACACCGGGGAGGAAACCGGCGAACCACGGGAACAGTCCGATCCCACTGAGGAGGGCTTGATATGTTTGTGTCCCGATTCTCGACCCGACGCACCCCATGAGAACAAAGTGAACGGCGAGACTGACAATGACACAGGCAATGATGAGAACGTTTCTTACCCCGATGACATATTGGTTGAGTGCGAAAAGCCCGGCCACAAGGGTTATGTACACTGCGAGATAGGGCCGCATGTGCATGAAACCAGCGGCGAGAAGACCAATAATCCATGGAATACAGTAAACAACAAGGTCACTCATTGTTATCTACTTCCGGAAGGCTTTCATCTGAATAATTTCCCCACTTGTCGTCACTGAACGGATTCATGTCGTCAATGTCGGGTAAACCTTCGTCGCTTTCTTCGTTGTCAATGTTCACGAATTCGCCCATGTCGGAAAATTCGGAAATATCGACATTTCCTGAAGCTTTGGGAACTTCCGGAAGGCTTTCCTCTTGTGCCAAAGCCAATTGCGTTGTCAAATCGTTTACTTGCTGTTGCAGTTTTTCATTGTCCTTGCGCATGGCGGTCAGCGAGTCGGCAAGGGTGGAGTACTGTTCACGCGGAATGTCGGCTTTCTTGAGTCTGGCAATTTCCGCACGAGCCTCCATGAGCTTGTTCTCTAGGTCAGCCGTGTCATTGGTGGGCATGATGGAGATACCGTTGCCGATCTCCGCATCGAACTTGGCATTGTTGAGGTCCACTTGAAGTCTGTCGATGGTGGTTGCCAACTTTGCCACATCGGAGTTTCGCTGCTTGAGGAGAGAGATGTAGTATTCGATGGAGCTGGCAACTTGCGACATGAACGATGATACTTGCCCTTGGTCGTAGCCATAGGGAGTTTGCACATCGAATTCGGTTTTCGTGATGTCCTCGGGAAGAAAGACGTTGTTGGAAATGGTGAAGGTGGTTTCGATTCCCAGAACGTCGAGAATGTCCCCAACCACTTGCTCCTCTCGCGTGGTAGGGTCCGGTGGTTTCACGTCGTTTTTTTGCAGGAAGAAATCATCGTCCTCCACGGCAAAAACCGAATCATCCTCACTTTCCTCCGCTGTATTGTCGCTTTCAGCCTCTACTACGGGTTCTTGCTTTTTCTCTTCCTCCTCATCCTGTTTCTTGGTGAAGGAGAAAAGCGGTTTGTGAGACCCTTCCTTTTCTGTCCTTTCTTCATCCTTGGCGAAATGAACCTTTTTCACGGTCTCCTCGCCAAGGGCTTCCTTCACCCTGTCAAAAATGCTCATGGACACCTCCACAACTACGCCAGCAATCAAATAATATCACTACTGCTGTTGCTTCTTCTTCATGCTTTGGTAGATGTCTTTTTCCATGTCTCTAAGATCCGATTGCGACACATGGGCAAAGGTACGTGACAACTTTTCCTTGCCATACTGTGTCCACGCCCTTGCATACATCTTGTTCACGTAATCGTATCTGCCAGAATCTAGAGCGGAACGAATGTCCTTGTAGTTGATGTATGGGGCAATCTCGGGAGGAACAGTGGGAATGCCATCCTTGTTCTTCACGTCGACATTGACACGACATGCGGCAGACACAATTCTCCTCTGCGCTTCATCTCGCGACAGTGTTCCCCGCTTGTCCGCATCTTCAACATCTCGCAACGAACGAACTCCGCTAATTCTCATGTACACGGGCTGATTGACACCTTTTTGGGCTTGACGAACGGTGGATTTCAAATTACTGAACGTCTTGCCCGGAACGGTAGACCTTGCACGATCCTTTGCTATCTTGGACCCAGCGGCATGAGCGCCCTTGACGCCATACTTCATGGATTGCTTAACACTCATCCCTTGCTTGCGGGCTTGACGAGTGGCAGCAGCACCACCAGCAACACCGGAAGTGCCAGAAACGCGCATGTCATGAACCGTGTTGGTTACTGCGCCTACTGACTTGTTACGTACCCGAGAGGCCGGAGATGACAACACGCCAGAATGTCCGATAGCCTGCATGGCGTTGGCGATCTTGTCCTTGGAACGGATGGTGATGACAGAAATGAGAGCAAGCATTATCATGCCCATCCACCAACTCGATGTCTTCATGAACGAAATACAAGCATCCACAAAGGTTATGGACAACACGACAAGAAGACCGACAATAATACGCTTGATCGTCGCAGCCTTCGTCAGATCGAGCCATCCCTTACACATTCTCCACCCTCGGCCGTCCCAGCACCCCAGCAGTAGCATGATAGGGGCAAAAGCCATGAGCAGACTCACCTCGATAGCATAGACAAGAGCCATGAGTGAAAGAAGCAGAGGAGCGGAAACACCCAGAGTATCAACAACTAGAGCAGTGAAGGCTGTTGTAACGCGATGATGGATGTTTCCTCCGACCCACATGTTCCAGTGAGGATCAGGTTTGGCGGAAGTATCGGGAACAGAGAATGTTTCCTCGGTGCTCACCATAGGGGACTCGCTCTCTCCACCCTTGATGTCGCTGCTGAGAGACTTGTCAGACGGAGGGGCTTTGGGCAGCCGTGCAGGGCGAAGATGATTGAAGGCTATCTGATTCCGTACAGTATCCTCAACAACACCTTTTCTATGATTGGCTGCATGTACCACTTTGCCATTGCCCACATACATGACGATATGTGTTGGGCTGTAGAGGATGTCACCGGGTTGCAACTGATCCTTGGTGATGGGTTTGGAAATGGAACCATATCCCGCCGCTGTGAGTCGGGGGACTTTGTAACCGTTTTGATTGAGAGCGTAATAGACAAGGCCGGAACAGTCGAATTTGTCAGGTCCAACAGCGCCTATCTCATACGCCTTGCCTACTTGAGCATATAGTGTTTTGACAAGGGGAATAGCGTTGTTGGGGGCAGGAATTGGCGACGTATTTTCTTGTGGTGCGTCAAGTAGGTTTTCGTCGTCTGACCCCATTCCGGGTGGAGCATCTTCAATGGTCCCCGTTTGTGGGTCGGTGTACACTTTCTTTTCTTGATAATTCGACAAGGCATCCACAATTCTCCACCAGTCATTGTGAACACCGTTGGACATTTTGCCCTTGCTCGCTCCTTTGCCGTATGCCGTATGTGCATTTGTTTGTGTGCTGATCTGATACAAAGCCCAGTTGTTGATGGTTGCGCCTCCACCAAGGGGAATTTCGGCGTCTCCCACCATATCCTGATTCTTTTCGGTATTGGCAATCTCCTCGTGACCCTTTGGTGCCCATTTCGGGGTTTTGTCGGCTGCCCAGAGGTGATTCCATTCATCTCCGAATTGTCCTTCGACCCACGGTTTCAGCAAGAATTCCTGCCAGAATGTGCACCCGATAGCGTTTCTCATAGATTTGGCGGCCTCATCGAGTGTGTCACGCTGGGATTCGGCGTCGGTGTCGGTTCCCTTTCTGTTCTTCTTGTGGACTTTCTTGAGAGTGTCAGTATGAGATTCTTTGTGATTGTTCGAACACAAGTCGCCCTCTGATGTAAGACCGCCATTCAACGTAGTAATGACAACCGATTGACCTAAGATGGCAATGGTGTTGGGCAGGGCTAGCCATGTTTCGGGGTTAATGGAAATGACTGTTGCCATGATGAACAACAGAGTGGAACGTAAGAAAGTGTTGAGGGCTTTGCGATACTGTCCGTGACGTATTCCCAAATTGAGGATATGCAAGGCGGTAATGGCAAAAACGGGAACAACCAACGGGATAAAAATGCCATCCCATAGCTGCTTGAACAGCCCTTGATGATTTTTGTCCCCTGCAATAATCCCCTGAACGCCAATAACCTTTGTGATGTCGCTGAAAGCCAAATTGATCAAGGACAGCGCAAAGGTGACGACGAACTTGGCGACACCAAAAATGTCGTTGGCGAGAGCGTTTCTCGATGCTCTTTGGGAACTGGCACCAAAACCAACGAGATGCTGCTGAGTTCTGATGTCTTGAGAATTGGCGCGGTTGTCGAATGTGGATTGCGGGACCAACCGTTTTTCATAGAATAATCCGGCTTTGGGATCTTTTGGTTCATCGTCGGAGCACACATTTTTTTGGAGGTATTTCCACTCCCCCAAATAGCCCGACCATGTGAGACCAGCAACCCCGAAACGTTCATAAGGGGTGACCGTTTTGCCCTTGTTAAATTTGTCTACTGCCTCTTTTTTGTCTTCCCACGCCCCGTCGGGTTCCAACTTGCGACCCAAAATGGATTCATTGGTTTTGGCAAATTGTTTACCGGAAATATCGAGCATTCGATTGAGCCAGTATTCATCTACCCTTTGTTCTTCTGTTCCGTAATTGGATCGAGAGTAGGACTTGAAATGCCAATCGTCGGTAACAAAGAAATTGTAGTCGTCCTTGAACTCTTGAGGAACAATGTCGAGCTTGCAGATGATGTCAGCATTTGCCTGTTGTGGAATCAGTGCCGCCGATCCTACCAATACTGTGATAACGGCGGCAATGATGGCAGGAAGAATATGTTTTCTCACTTATTCTTCTCCTTGCTGAGTATGGACGTGTACATCTTTTCCTTGCGCTTGATCCTTCTGATCTTTCGATCGTAACGCGCCTGCCGTCCTCTGATCTTCTTCTGATCCAACCGAGAGAATCTACCTGTTGTTCTGACATTCTTAGGTGTGTTTCTCTCATTCGTCAAACGTTCGGATTTTTGACGAAGTTCATCAATACGTTTCAAGGCTTCCGTATTTTTGAGACCGTCGGCAATACTATTCTTCTGCTTGTAGTCGTTGATGCGTTTGATCTTGCCGAGAGAGACGTTGCTGATTTCCTCGTCTATATCGCTTCTCGTACTACGCACATTGTTCAAGGTTGCCGATTGCGATTTGATTCTGGAGATGCGGCCGGGACCTCCTTTGCGCCGAGCCTGAGCGATGGCGTTGGTTCGAGCGGATCTCATGACACTACCTGCGGAACGTCCCTTTAGAGCCGCCCCCATCTTGGTGAGGTGTACTGCATTGCCATTCTCGTCAATTTTCTCATGACCACCGCGCGCCAATGCAGTGGCTCCGCCAGTGATGGAACCGACCGCGAGACCTTTACCTTGGTCGAGTCTACGTCCCACCATACTGGACAGGATGTCGGATGCCTTGGTTGCAGGTGTGGTGAACAGTTCCATGATCTTTTTGCGGTTTTTGACGAAAACCATGCACATTGTAGCGGTGACGATGGACACAATGGGGTATGGTGCGTCCGATGTTCCGATGATGGCGACAAACCTAATGACGAAGGCCAACATGACGGTGAGGAAAATTCGTTGGATCATGAGGCTTATCAAGGTGCCACTGTATTTTTTGAGTTTTCCTCGGCCCCATGTTGGATGCACGCCGATGAGGAGGACCATGGGGGCGAAAATGAGCATCATGGCAGAGAGGAAGGTGACTTCGATTTTTGTGAAGGAGAACAACAGCACAAAGATAGCGCCTGCAACGGATGTCAATGCACTTTGGCCTCCTACCACGGAACGATAAATGCTGTTCTTCCCGTTCCATGTGTCAAAGTATCGTCCGTCTGAGTTTGCTCCTCCATTCGGCCCGGCTTGTACATCCACGACACGATAAAAGTTGGGCGATACCGTTCCCCTTGACGGAGTAATGTCGTCCTTTGTGGTTGCCGTGCCGTTCGTCATGGTTTGGAGTTGATACAGTGCCCAGTTGTGTTCTGTTGTGCCACCTCCCATAACGACTTTGGCGTCTCCTACGAGTATTTTGTTCTTGTTGTTCAGCGCTTCCCCGCCATGAGGGGCCTTTCCGTTGGCGTAGAGGTGTGAGTATGTCGTTCCGAATTGTCCAGATACCCATGGATTGAACACGAAGGTTCGCCACATTTCACATTCCATTTGTCGCACGGCGGTTTGGGGAGAGAAACCAGTGTCCTTTCCGTTGAGGTCCACAACCGAATTTCCGGAATCACTGGAAGCTGTGCACAAATTTTCATCACTGTCCAGACCCAATGAGAAAATGGTCCCTGCCGCTGATGTTTCAATCTTGGAGGGTACGTCGTCAACTGCCTTCATGAGCTTGTCAGGTTTGTACAACGCAAGAACGCCAATGCAGAACATGATGACGACAAGGAACAACGCGAGAAACGTTTTTCTGTGGTTGTCGGTACGTAGGTAGTTCTTGAACGCCGCCAATCCCGCAAATGCCATGATGATGATGGAGAACGGGAAATACACCGAGTCGCGGAATTTGCCGATGAGGTCAATGAACATGGAGTCCAGACCGAGTTTGTGAAGGATGGGGGCGAATGCAAGGTCAACAAAAGTATTGGTGAATTTTGTCACAGTTTTGGAAATGTTGAGTCCCATGTTGGCAAAGAGTGAGGGATCTCCAAATTCGCCCCACGGAAACAGAATGGTCAGTCCGCTGTGGTCCCTTTTGGCGGTGTATCGTGTGTCTGGTGCCGGTTCTGCCTCGTGTTTTGCCGTGTGTGGAACATCGTAGCCATTGCCGAAATAGCCGTTCTGAATGGGGGGTCGTGGTTGTCCGCACAGTGGCTCTATTTTCCCGTTCTGATTGAGATACAGGGGAACAAGACCGTTGGTGGAAAGATAGTGCAAATCTTTCTGCGTCTCCGCGTTTGTGCAGACATACATGTTCCATGGGGCGTTGACGTTGTGTTCGGGGTGCTCGTCAAAGAATTTCTGAAGCTCCTCGGGCGAATAGTCACCTGCTTGTGCCGTGCTGGATGAACCGATACGTTTGACACGAGACGCATTGGCGAGGCTGTCGTATTCTCCGTTCTCGTTGTCCCCTCTCCAGCATTGTTCAAGATGCTTTGCCAGATCACGACGCCCTTTTTCGGTCCTGATGTCATATTTTCTCTTGATGGCATCGTCAAATTTGAAGCAGGAACTCCCCATGTTGAGTGCGGGTTTGATGATGGGGGTGATGCGTTTGATGTAGGAGTCCCATGTGTCGTCACCTTTGGGGCGTGGAGTGAATTTTGCTGTGCTCTTGAGTGCTTTTGCTTTCTCCAGACATGCAAGTTTGTCGAGCTTGTAGTCCTTGCCCTTGATGAGACATTTGGGGGAACCGTTTTGCCCGGGCATGAGTTTGGCGTTGTCCAATCCTTTGAGTCGTTGAAGTTTTGGATCGACGTTGGCTGATGTTTGGCCGGGGTTTTGGAGCGCTTGCATCATGGCCCGGACCTTGGCGGCCTTCTCTTCTTGAGTGAGTTCCCGAGCGTTGTAGAGGGTGGAACCATAATCAGGGCGATACCAACCGTGCGCAGAGAACACGTTGGCATCCGAAGCGTCCAGTAGTGTGTTGACCGATCCCGTGGCTCCCCCCTTGGCAAACCCGGAAAAGAACCCCCCGATGGAAGACATGAGGTTCGAGCCGTTCTTCGCTCCCTCCACGGCCCCGTTCCACGATCCTTGCACTCCTCGCCCGATCGCTTTGGCTCCCATGATGGTTTTGTCTGCCCACCCAAAATTGGTAAGCATTCGGGTGGAGTTCATGACGGAAATGTGGTCCCACTCACCGAGATAGGAGGTGTAGGTCATGGAGTAGCCGAACAATTCCAATCCGGTGGCCTTGAATTGCCGTTTCTTGGGGTCAACGGGTATTTCGTCGTCCGGGATGTAGGAGGGTAAACCGAATCCTTGTGGTACGTAGGCGTCTCGTTGGTTGGCGTTTTTGGGGCCGGAGGGCATGACGGTTCCAATGATGTTCTGAACGATGTCGGTAACCACATTGGGAACGTCGCAATTGTGATAGAGAGGTGTTCCGTTCTTCTTGTCGTTGAGGTCGCATTCGAATCCGCTGGCCGGTGGGTGGGTTTCACTGGGAGCCTTGGTGACGGAGTTCATGTAATATGTGGACATGAGACGGCGAATGACGAATCCAAAGGTGTTCCGGGCATTCTCATCGGTGTAGTCCTGATTGTTGGATCGGTCCGCCAGATTGAGAAAACCTCGTGCATCCTTTTTCTCATCGTCGGTGGCAAAGCTGTCGGCTGCCTTGTTGAGTACCCCGGCGTTGTCGTCCTCGTCGGCCATGGCGGGGGCGCTGAGAGACGTCAAGAGGGCGACAAGGAACAGGAGGATGGTCCACGTCTTCAGTGATCTATGGCGTATACACATTTTTTCCACTCGTCATCCTCCATCGTTGACCCCACAACTTCTCTAAAACCGAGTCGCGTGAGGAAGTCGGGGCTGCCGCATACGGGGATTCCGGGCCACGTGTCTATGGACTGGGGAATGTGCACGGTTGTTTCTACTCGGTCCACGTCTCCCATTTTCTTGAGTACGGCAAAGAATAGTTCCGTCCCAATTCCTGACCCGCGATATGGGATGGACACACAAACACAATCAATGACGCCTACTCGATATTTCCCTATGGCGTGTTTGTGGTAGAGGGCAAAGCCGATGATGTCTCCGTTGTCTATTCGGGTCACACATTCATATTCGTACCCGTAAACGAACAAGGACGACAGTACGGCGTGACCCATGGACTCGTTGGCTAGCAGTTTCACCTCGTCCGGCAGGGAAATATACGACAACAACATAAACATCACCTGCCATGCCAATATCGCAACAAAAACACTGCCGGAAAAATGCAACAAAAGGTATTGCGCAAATTTCGGCAGTGAATTTTTTCAGTCGTCCAGAAATGGATTGTCTATCTCTGGATCATTGAGTTCCTCTGTTTCATCGTCACTCAGGAATGGATTGTCGATGTCGGTAAATTCTTCGTCGTCATCGAAATTGTTGAAGCGTTCGGTGGGGGCGTTGATCGGGGGAATTTCATCTGCGTGTCGTTCGAAAACCTCTTCCTGCCGTTTGGACACTTCTTCCCGGTTCTCCCTCGACCAATCCACCGCACCCTTCCATGTGAGCGCGTTGATGATCCCCGGACTGTCGTGAAAGGTGTTCTCCTGCAATCTGATGGCGTCGCGAATGTCTCTGTTGAGGGTGGCGTAGTAGCTTCGAGACAGTGATTTTCTTTTGAACGTCAGTCTCTTGTTGGGTTTGGAGTATACGCGTGTGATCCCAGCGACGTTGATGTAGTGGTATTTGAGAAGGTGCTCCAGACAGGCTCCACGAAAGGCAGCGAGAATGTCCCTGACCACCCAGTAATCCACTCCAGTCAGTTCGGCGGTACGTTTGCACACGGTCTTCATCGCCGACTTTTGAAAATCTTCATCCTTCACGAATATGACCCCACTCCATAGAACACGGCGGTACGAACCCACGAGGAAAGCAGGTCACACAGATAGCCCCCCAGCTCACTTACTGGAACATTGTTGTGATCCGGCTCCGTACTTTCGATGAACCCGTTTCCTTGTCGTAAAATTGTCGAATTGTGCTCAAGTCTTTCCGAATGTGTGTCAATGTTGATGAAAACTTCTTGACCACCTTTCCACACATTGCCGAAGTTGTGTGAAGCTTTGTCGAAAAGTTGCTGCATTGCTGAACTGGCCACTTTCTCGCGCTCGTCAGGTACCAATTCGACATCCCATTTTCGACAAGCTTTCTCCATTTCGTCAATGATGGAAGTTTCAAGAATATTGCTGTAGTTTTCTGGAAGTTTGACACAGATTCGGAAAGTGTTCATGAATGTTCCTCAATTGTTCAGAAAGTTGATGAAGTTTTTCGATGTGAGAAACCTGACGTAATTTTTCGAAGGAATGTCGATGGTCTTCTTGGTGTGCGGATCGAAGCCAGTGTGTGAGTCCCTTGTGATAGGGTGGAAGGAGGCGAACCCGGGAAGACGCACGTAATCTCCTGACTTCAACGTCTCCGCGATCACCTCCACCACGGCATCCACGCACGCACCAGTATCCTTCTTCGTCAATCCGGTACGCTCCGACACTTGCGCAACCAACTCAGTTTTCCTCATATGTTTCCTCCTCGATGTTGAAAGCGTAATCGTCCTCGTCGGCAACAGGACTCTCCGTCTCATCCTCCATGTCCGGCAGAGCCTCCCTGTCATATCGCCTAGTGGCCAAAAATGCTGATATCCACTTTACCACGGCAATGACACCCACAAGAGCAATCACGCCCAGAAAGACAAAAACCTTCCACATTCCTACTCCACGCTCCTGCCATACAAGACATCCTCGCTCAACTCAAACGGATGCTTCATGAGTCCTTCCTCGTACTCGCCCTGCTCACGAATCATCTCTATTGTGATCTTCCTGTTGGACCCATGGGAATTCTTCTTCCTTTTCGGCCCGTTAGGTGTCACAATATCTGCACCACCTGACTGGAAGAATTCATACACCTCATCGTCACTCACTTTCCGTCCCAATGTGTCTGACAGCTTGTGACGAACGGCGGCGATCTTCTTGAACTTGCGATACCGAGTGGGAGGGATACCATAATTCGTCTCCACCGTCGCAAGTTCCTTGGATGCGTAGGAGGAAAACCACTGCATGAGATAATTGGTGGGAGACGACTTCATTTTGGATGTGTCAAACCGCCCCATACCCATCCTGAACCCATGAAGCCCCGCGTACATGATCACATTGGTGTCGTCGGTGTCTTTCACGGCACGATTGACATAGGAAGCGAACAAGGGCATCATGAGATCAACGACACGCGCAAGAGCCAACTCACTCTGATTGCGCAACGTCACCTCACGAAGCCCGTCGCCCTCCACAAGTCCGCGCTGATACAAGGGAACATAATAGCGCAAGGCATCAGTGGTGATTTTCTTCCTAGCCATCAGATACGCCGCGATGCTCCACGAGACGACACACGATGAGCAGAAGGAACATGCTTGCCCCGTACCACCGCATTGAGCTTCCCCACATCGACCCCATTGTTCGCCATTCTCCGAGCCAATTTGTCCGTCATGCTCTCCTCCTTGACGAACTTGTCCTCACTGGCGACATAATTGAACAACGGCTGGGTGGTAATCTTGGCGTCCTCCGAATTGCCCACTGTATCAGTCACCTCGTAAATACTAGCCACACGATGCTGACCCTCTGACGTGATGATCAACTGCACAATGATGTCCAGCGCAGAGGAAATATCGCTGTTCACCGCACGAGTAGGAAGATTTGGAGCACCCTTGAGAGCAAAATTCGTCATCTTGTCCAAACAGCGAGTGGGACTGTTGGCGTGAATCGTTGTCATCGACCCCTCCATGCCCGAGTTGGCGGCGGTGAGAAAATCGGCAAACTCGGCACCGCGCGTCTCGCCAATGATAAGACGATCGGTACGCATACGCTGAAACTGTTGCACCACCCATGATAGCGTGGCCTCATCATTAGGATTCATGCCCGGACGCCATGGAACGGAGTGCAAATAGGTCACATTCGGCTGATTCAACACTAGCTCTGGAATGTCTTCAGCAACACCAATACGCACATTGTGGTCAATAAGTTTCGTGCACGCTTCCAGCATCGTCGTGTTGTGGGTCGCTATACACGTGTCTCCACACAGAAAGACATGGCCGGGATGATCCACACCAAAACAGAAGAACTCATGCGGATCAGCCTCCACCGGATCAACGCTCACGATGTGGACATCTTGCGGATCAGTGGAGAACGCAACCCGGTTTTCGTCCATTGTGGTGACGGACCAGCCCAGCGAAGCAATGACATGGACACACAGCGAAGCCCACTCACCATGTACCGCCTGAGCATTGCCCGTCAGACCAGACATGAACAGTTCCCGATCCTCACGGCTTGCCCCAAGGACGGTATCAAACACTTCACGGACACTGTTGAAGTCGTGCGGAATCTCACCACGACACACCATCTGTCCAATGGTCCCCCAATCGTTGAGCACAGGACGCGAAGCGGTGTGAAAGTCCAGACACCGTGTATACCCCGGAATGCGATAGAAGCTCGGACTGGACGCGATAGTTGCAGACGACACCACACAGAACTGTCCATCATCGGTGAAGGTGGGCCACAAATGCCCAGCAGATGTACGTACCGTCTCCCCGTTGTCGAAGTGTACATCGTAACTCAACGGATCACGCGGACAATACTTGAGAACGATTTTGGTCACGTCACCATTGGGCGCGAACACTTCATCACCCTCGTGCAGATTCTTCACCGTCGTCCATCCATGAGGCGTGGGAACAGGAGTGGACACATGCAGCGCCTTGCCAGCTCCCGTACCCCCGCTGAAGGCAATAGTCATCTTCGCCTTGATGGCCTCCGAGAGAAAATCCAACATATCAAGGGACATCGAACCGCCAGAGGCAATGTCGTTGAGAGTGGGGAGGGATGTGGTTTTTTTGGCGATGGTTACCTGAGCAGTGGTACACGCCGGAGGAAGAACAATATGACATCGACCTCGAACGGTTGAAGAGTTGCTGCGAATCCTGAGTAGACCCTCAAACAGATAAGAACTCACATCACGAGCGCTTCCCACCGACTCCACACGGGGAATAAGTCCCTCTCTGATTCCTTCCATGTATCGAGCGTTACTGCCGACGTCGATAGGGAGCTTTTCTCGCCTGCCGTTCCGTTTGCAAAAGAAGCCGTCATGACCGTTGGCCTCAATTTCGCTAACATTCGGATCAAACAGCAGTGAAAAGCATTTCTGCCATTCCGGGGTGTTGGACATAGATAAACCTTTCGCGAGATTTACCTCACAATATCGTTATTATTTTTTACCGGAAATAATGGCGCTGAGACGAATTTGCTCCACAAGACTGTACGGATTGACCTTCCATTGCCCGTCCATATACACCATTTCCACGACGAAGGCATTTTGTTGCCCAGTGAACACGCCGAGAGGAACATAGACGGTTCCCAGCTCCGGTTGGTCATATGCCATTTGTGGTGCGGCAGGTGAAAGATTTTTGGGAAGATGTTGGGAAATGGAAATAAGCGACTCATACGAATTGATTTTGTAAGGGTCGCTGGCATCGTCGGAAAAGTACACTCCATTCACGAAGCCCTTGTCCAGAACTTGAGAATAGTTCTTGTTTTTCTCCAGCGACTTCATACGGTCGTTGTCCTTGTCACCATGTGGAGAAACACGGGCGGCCATGAGTGTCTTGCCCAGAGCTTCGCTGGCGTCTGCTCTGTTTTGTGCCGAACTCTTGTGGGAGATACTACGCGATACGGTTTCGTCGTTCTTGTGGTGTTCGTGGTGATGGCGGAAAGGCCCCAAAATGCACACAAGGACAACAGCCTCCGCAACGACAATGGCCGCAACAACAATCCAGATGATTTTCTTGTCACTTTTCTTGAGCATTCTTTTCCTCTACTCTTGCTCTGACAACGACATCGACAATACACATGATACCAGCAATGGCCACGGAAACGCCCCACAAGGTACCAAAGATCAATGTCCTTTGTTCATAGACGGCAAAGAACTCTGTGATCCACTCCATATTGTTGAACAGTTCCGGAACACCATTGTTGGCCATGTATTCAAAGTTTTCAGGTCCCACAATACCTTTGACCTTGGACTGTGAGTAGAGGAATCCTATGGTGGCCACAACGGGTATCAGAAGAACCAATGGTGCCCAACGAGACAATCTGGCCCATTTGGGGATGTATTTCTTGCGAGTTCTTTGGTGGGCAGACTTTTTGGATTCCACCAATTCTTTCTCGTCGTCAGTAAGTTCACGCATTGTCCGTACCTATGTCCATGTGCTTCCCCAGAGTGGAGACAAATTGAGGAGTGAGATTGTTGATAACTCCATTGTCAATGTCGTTGTTGTCCATTTGATCAATGATGAGAAAGGCATTGTCAAAGTCTCCAGTGTCCAAGGCTGTCTGGATGATGGCCATGCTCAGTTGATTCGCCAGCCCGATATCACATGCGGTGTCGTGTCCGCCATTGAGGAGTGAAAGGGACGACGACTTTTCCTCCCCGTTTTCCCCCCAGATGAGTGATGTGGCATTTTTGGCGGACAGCCATGTTTTGTGTTTGGCCTCGTAGGAATCAAAAATCTTCTTGTCCAACCCCATTTTCTCGGCCAGTTGTGCAGTGGAGATGTATTCTTCTCCTTGCTTCTTCAGATCAGAGATGGCTTTGGATCGGTTGCGTTGAAAGTCACACAGTTCTCGTCCCAGTGCCTTCGCCGGAACATCGTAGGGCCATTTGCCGAGAACGGAGTTGAGGTAGCCAGAGAACGGGACCGAGGCAGATTCGTCAAACTTTCTGATGGCTTCGATGACCCACATGATGATTTGCGATTCCCTGTCGATGGGGTCGGGCAAAAAAATGGAAATCGTCTCCATGTGCTTTTTGACTAGGCTTTTTGCGAAACCAATGTAGAAGAAAAGAAGGTTGGATTTGAAGTTTTCCGAAAAGTCACACAGTTCTCGACGCCGCGATCTATTGTGTCCGGTGACCTTCGACGCCCCCTCCGATTCTGGGAACTTGTCAAGAATGTCAAGGATGATGGGTTTGATGTGGTTGGCATCCAGACAGTAGGCGCGGTATTTCCTTGGCGATTCTTCACATACCCGGGCAGTACCACGTAGAGCTGATTTTATTTTCTGTGCAACATGTGGTGAGGCATGGAAGGAAACGGTACCGACCTCACGTAGCGGAGCGTCGAGAAAACCTTCCGTCTCAGTTTTTTTGTCCCATACTCGCGCGGGGAACAGAAAGTCCACAATTTGATCCCCCACTTCGAATCCGTGGTCGTGGTGCCATTGTGTGAGAGCGTCCAATCCCATGCGATACGATTGAGCACCCGACGTGGCCTGAATGAGCATGTCTCCGTTGTGGGTCATCCATGTGTCAATGTCGGATTGTTGGACCCTTGCAAGCTTTCGCCATTTTTGCATGGAGTACCACATACCGTCGGCAATGATACATCCAATGCGAAAATCGGGGGATGTTTTCAAAAATTCCGTGGATGAATATTTTGCAGCAATACTCACGCTTGTTCCTTAGAGAAATGGGGCGACATATGGGAGAACGAGATGAAGACGGAGTTGAGTTCCTTGAAGAATTGCATCATCATTTCGTCGTTCTTCAAGATTGGCTGCTGGATTCTCACCCTGTACTCGTCCCCATGTTTTTCCACGTGCTCGAATCGGTTCTTCAGGGCTACAATGTCTTTTCTGGTGCGCGGATGAAATACGACATAGACAAACATTACCTACCGCCTCCCACGCACATGATACAGTAGATACGAGTAAAAGTCAACGCGAATCCTTGTACACCTGTCTTCCGTAGTCGTCTACTCCGTCCAGTGAAGGGTTTTCCCATGCATCGGTCCTGTTTCTCAGCGGGTCGAAATCGTTCACGTCCTCAGCTGCCTTCAAACCACTTTCCGCAGCATTGTCGAAAAAACTTGACAAATCTTCGGAAATTGTGAAACCTTTGTCATTTTCAACAATTCCAAAATGCGCAAAGTTTCGAACAATTTGACGAATCTTTGCTGAATCTGCCTCAATTTTCATAAGTTTCACCATTGATACAAAATTGTTGAATTGGCAAAGTTTTCACATATTCCGAAAGTCTTTTGTCAAGTCCTTCGTCAACATGTGCATAATCTTGGACGAAAGCTATTGACAAAGCATTTCCGAATATGTCAAGTTTTATGAATTGTTCCGGTACTCCTGCGATGATCAAATAGTTCCGTACCAAGTGAAATATCAGGTCGTCATCGTACAAACTGCTCAACGCCATATTTCGCACCCAAAGCAACAACAGCGACAACGAGAACAATACCAACAATTTGCAACACAGACATGGTGACACTGTAGGTCCGCGCAGACACCGACGACGACCCCCTCTTGCGTTTCGTCTCCTCGTGCGTCACCAGATCAGCGGCTTCCCTCTCCTCCGGGTCCTTCATTCGCTCATTGATTCTCAGTTCCTCAAGCATCACTCACTCCAAAGGTTCGCCATAAATCTGATCAGCACCAACAATTCCGCTGCCATCACATCCATCAAGGCAGGTGACAATGTACTGATTCTTCAAAAACTCACTGTCAACGTCCACCGCGCCAAACTTTCCGCCCGGTGATGCAATGAGACGGCTGTTGATCTTTCCCGTTGGACCCGCCTCAACCTTCACCGTCGCCACATTGTTCTGCACCGTCAATGCCTGCAACACATGAGACCCCATATCGTCCTTGACCGGAGAAGCAGTATTGATCACCACCGTGGAACCTTGAGGAGCAATACCCCCGTCGAAAGTGGCATTCTTCACCGCAACAGGTCCCTTGGTGGTGGGGAGGAACCTAATGATCGTCGCTGCAAAACACAGATACACAACAACAAGGGCCAACACAACGATACAGACGATACCCCATACCCGTTTCGCCGCATTCCTCCGATACACACCCTTGGCTACCCGAATGTCCCCCACAACGAATCACACCTCAAAAATAATAGCGACGAGAGCAAAAACAATCATGAGCGACAACAGAACAACAAGAAAAACATTCCCCTTGACCCACTCACCAAAACTGTTGTACTTCTTCACGGTTGGGTCGATACCATTGTAAGCTCGGTGAACATCCCCAAACATTTTCTCCAACTGATCGGACAGATTCTTCGTCACCATGAATTCCGCCGACGACCCATCAGAGGATTCAATGACGAACTGAGGGGGATTGTTGTGCAGATAAATTCGATTGTGCACCGAACCATTCTCCTTGTACAATCCCTTGATCTCACATGTCACCACACCATCCATTTGCTGTACCACTTGCAAAGCGTCCTCGTCCACAAGTACAGCATCATCACCCATTGGCTCTTCTTCGTCTTCTTCCATGATTCCTCAATATCGGTCACACGCTCACACCGTTGGATTGCAGCCACTTCATAGGATCGGCGGTGTCATTCGTGCTTCCCGGATGCCCACCATGCGGCAAATATTCAAAGTGGAGATGAGGTCCAGTAACATTGCCCTCGGCTCCCACATTGCCTATGACCTGACCGCCAGTGACCTTTTGCCCCGGAGCAACAGAGCTGGCGGAGAGGTGAGCATAAAACACCATCGAACCATCGGGCAACTTGAGTTTGATACCGTGCCGACCAGCCCAGCCAGCCCCCTCACCCACAGACACAACCTCGGCATTGCTCACAGCGACAACGGGAGTACCAATCGGAGCAACAAAATCCTGCCCAGTATGCGTCTTCCTCCAGTGCGCACCAGACTCCCCATAATGATTCCCGATAGTGTATTTCCCTTTGACGATAGGGGTGGTCAATTGTCCCGGAGCCAACTGAGAATTTGTATCATCCATCGTGCAGGAACCGCCAGTTATTTGCGGAGAACCTTGAAACTCGGCCATGAACTCCTTGGCGGCATTGTACCTTTTGCTCATGTTCTCAATCCCCGCAACCTCCCAGTCCTTGCACACCATCTTCGTCAACTCTTCGACCGTCTTGTTAGGGTCGTTGAAACCGTGTGACA
>ERZ782914.158-NODE-158-length-26479-cov-7.149561_pt1 | contig 26479 bp, 22 predicted proteins | sample MGYA00375948_ERZ782914 | MGnify/ENA primary metagenome ERZ782914 (study PRJEB29894, sample SAMN03576417) | human skin metagenome | biome: human skin; feature: left retroauricular crease; material: organic_material | host: Homo sapiens | place: Italy: Trento...
GGGTCAGAGCTCTTATTGTATTAAAGGATGAGTTTCTGAGTAAATAATGATCTACGTATCCTGGATGACACGCTGTTTCTACTACATTGTAATTTTTACAATCTTTAATTAAGCTATCAAGTTCCATTTCTTTCCAAAAGCCCTTAGTATTTGAAATTTTATCAAAATATTCTACAAATTTATCTGGAGATTTTATATCTTCATCAGCATTTAAAGTATATCTCGTTGGAAGATTATATTTTCTTGCCAAGTTAAAAAACATTTCCTTAATTCCAGGTATATTTTGTACATAGTGGTGGGTATCCAGATGAGATGGATCTATACCATGTTCTATAAGTTTTTCTATTTGAGAAATCCACTCCTTCTCTACCTCTTCTAGATTAATCTTACTTATTGTTTCATAATTTATATATGAATCTATTTTTTTAAATTGTCCATTATCATTAACTAAGCTTTTAATATTGCTTGATACGGGATATCCAGTAGTTAATGTAAGATGAGCTCCTATTGGTAATTTAGGATTTTCTTTAGCAAGCATAATTGCATTATCAAATCCAGGCATATTAGCCATCATGCTTGTAGAAGTCAATGTACCTTCTGTAAAACCTTCAATGATTCCAAGATTTACTCCTTTACATAAACCAAAATCATCAGCATTTATAATTAACTTTACCATGATTAGTTCTTGCCCTTAGTCGGATTGTGTATGTCTACATATTTAATCTCATTGTCATCACCAATGTCAAATTCTAGTATACAGCAGTTGCCAAAATATTTCCTATCTTCCGTATTTTTATTTTGATTTTTTGACAAATAGTAAACCCACAAGGCTCCTCCATGGGATACGCACAAGATGTTATTCGCATCAGAATTTTCTACAATTTCTTGGATTGTATTAGAGAATCGTTCAAGTAGCTCTACATCTGATTCTCCACCGAAAGGGACAAAGAAATTTTCATGGGTCATTTGCCCCTCGTGACGTGGGACATTTTGTAAGTCCTCTGGTTCTCCCTCCATCTTTCCAAAATTCCATTCTTTAAGGCCCTTCAAAGTTTTGATTGGCAAGTCTGAAATAATGCTTGCAGTATCAACTGCTCTTTCAGATGTTGACGAATAGACTTCATCAATTTTTATATTATTATCTTCAAAAAATCCTCGTGTAATTTTTGCTTGTTTTATACCGAGTTCTGTTAGTGGCGAATCACACCATCCTTGAGTTTTACCTCTTAAATTAAAAAGTGTTTGTCCATGACGTACAAGATATAATTTTCTCATTTTTATCTCCTATAAATCTAATCAAAAAATCTAGGTAAGTATTCTTTATGAGCCTCAAGCAATCTATCAAAGACTTCTATAGCCAACTTTTCGTTTGGAACTAGAGGATTTAGTGTAAGGGCTGCTATTGCAAGGTCCCTATCGCCACTAACTGCTGCCTCTACAGTCATCTTTTCAAAAGCCTTAATTGTATTTATAGAACCCATGAGCTTATAATTGCCCTTACCAATTTTTAGTGGAATCGGCCCATCTTTAGTTATTTTTGCTGCACACTCAATAACATATTTGGAATCGAAATTTTCTATAGAATCACCATTTAATGTATTTACATACTGGATATCACCTTTGTCATTATAAATAGAATTTATAAGTTCACAAGCTGCCAGTGAATAATACGCTCCTCCCCTTAATTCAAGCTCTTTGGGTTTCTCACAAAGATTAGGATCTTTGTATTTTTCCATCAAGTTTCGCTCAATTCTCTTTACTTCTTCTGCTCTTACAGAATTTGTTTTGAAAGATTCTAGCTCGTCTGCAAGCATTTGTGAAGTATTGACATAATATTTGATATAAGGATTTGGTATAGCTCTTATTCCTCTAATGAATTCATCAGAAAACTTCTCTGCGTCTATATTTTTCATTGTTATAGATCCAGTAGTTTTTCCAGTATAAAGATCAATTATTTTATCCATTATACTTACACCATCAAGCAAAAAATCTGTTGCAAAGTAATGGTGGTTTAATCCTAAGATTTGCATTTGTATATCTTTGTAATCAACATCCAAATATTTTCCGATTTCCATCTGCATACCTATCGGCGCATTGCACAAACCTATAGCCTTTTCCCATCCACCAACATTTATAGCCGCTTCAGTAATAATACCTGCAGGGTTAGAAAAATTTATCATCCAGGCATTTGGACAAAGTTCTTCCATGTCCTTTATAATATCAAGTATTACAGGAACAGTTCTTAGAGCCTTAAACATGCCTCCAGCCCCATTTGTCTCTTGACCGATCATTCCAAGCTCTAGAGGTATCCTCTCATCTTTTATTCTTGCATCTATTTGTCCCACACGGATTTGAGTTGTGACAAAGTCAGCATCTTTTAGTGCATCTCGCCTATCAAGGCTTAGATGCAAATCTATTCCCACTCCAGCTTTTTCAATCATTCTTTTTGCCAAAGCTCCAACTATTTCAAGTTTTTCTTTACCTTGTTCAATATCAACAAGCCAGAGTTCTTTTACAGGCAGGGTCTCGTACCTATCAATAAAGCCTTCAATTATCTCTGGCGTATAGGAAGAACCTCCGCCAATTGTCACAATCTTGAGACCATCTTTCATCGTATTCTCCTTTATTCTAAAAGAGCCTTTATAATCAAAAATAAATTATAAAGGCTTCTTCTTTACTTATATTAGTCTAAATCTTCTCCGTTTGAAGCTATGACTTTTTTGTACCAATCAAATGATTTTTTCTTTGTTCTTTTCAAAGTTCCATTACCATAATTGTCACGATCTACATAGATGAAACCATATCTCTTTTTCATCTCTCCAGTTCCAGCTGACACTAGATCTATTGGCCCCCAAGTTGTATAACCAAGTAGATTAACACCATCTAGTTCAACCGCATCTTTCATTTGTTTTATATGGTCTCTTAGGTAATTTATTCTATAATCATCTTCTACATAGCCATTTTCATCAGCTTCATCTACTACCCCTAGACCATTTTCTACAACAAATAGTGGTTTTTGGTATTTATCCCAAAGATTGTTTAGAGTTGTTCTAAATGCAAGAGGGTCGATTTCCCATCCCCAGTCCGTTCTATCAAGGTATGGATTTTCTACTACTTCATAAGTTATATTTCCATTTTTATCAAAACCTGTTGATTTAACTGTTCTTGTTGTGTAGTAGGAAAATGAAATAAAGTCTACTGTGTTTTCACGAAGTATATCAAGGTCTCCTTCTTCCATCTCAGGCATTAGGTTCGCTCTTTCTAGCTCTTTTAATTTGTAAGTTGGATAATATCCTCTAGATTGTACATCTATGAAGAAGTAGTTGTCCCAATTTACTCTTTGAGCTGCAAAAATATCTTCTGGATTTGAACTAAATGGATAATGTGGAGTTGAAGCCAGCATACACCCAATTTTAGCATCTGGGTCTATCTCGTGGGCAATCTTTGTTGCAAGAGCACTAGCAACAAGTTCATGGTGGATTGCTTGGTACATTGCTTTCTTAGGATTTTCTTCATCTCCTAAGTATAGACCAGCACCCATAAATGGTGCTTCCAGAATTACATTTATTTCGTTAAAGGTTAAATAGTATTTAACTTTTCCCTTAAATCTAGTAAATATAGCTCTTACTAAATTTTGATAGAAGTCTATGATTTTTCTATTTTTCCATCCACCGTATTCATGTACTAGATGCATTGGAAAATCAAAGTGAGTTATAGTGATTAGTGGTTCTATGCCATATTTTAGGCATTCATCTATCAAATTCTCATAGAATTTAAGTCCTGCTTCATTAGGCTCCTTCTCATCTCCCTTAGGGAAAATTCTAGTCCAGGCTATAGAAAATCTGTAAACTTTAAAACCCATTTCTGCAAAAAGCGCTATATCTTCTTTGTATCTATGGTACATATCTATGGAGTGTTTAGCTGGATAGAAATGTTCATCATCAAAATCAAACATCTTCATTTTTCCAGTAATTATCGCTTGTCTATCTTCGCCGACGGGAGATAGGTCAACATTGGCAAGTCCTCTCCCATCTACGTCATAAGCTCCTTCACACTGGTTTGCAGCTGTAGCGCCACCCCATAAGAAATCATCTCTAAAAGCCATTATTACTCCTTTATTTTTCCTTGTTTGCGTCAGATTCAATTACTATTTTTTCGTTCTTATCGATTACTTCTTCGTTCTTATTAACTACTTTTTCATCTATTGAAACTTTATCTTCAACATAAATTTCATTAGTTTCTTCATTTATTTTTACATCTTCAAGGTCAATGTTTTTCTCTGCTGCTAATTGTTCACGATATAGCTCATTGTCACGTTTTTTGAAGAATGGATAGTAAACTAAAGTATTTGCAACCGCACATACTATAGATAATACTAAACCCTTCCAGTCACCACCTGTTGCTATAAATCCATTAATACCTACTGGAGTTGGCCAAGGTTGTTGTGCTATTATTGGCATAACAAGTCCAGATTTGATAGCAAAATATGCTATTGTTCCTGAGACCATAGGTGATAGTATAAAAGGGGCGATAAAGTGTGGGTTATAAACCATTGGTAGCCCAAATATAATTGGTTCGTTTATTTGGAATATACCTGGCGCTATCGCAGCTTTTCCTAATAATTTGAATTGGTCTGATTTAGCAATAAATACCATCATTAGAACAAGACCAAGTGTTGCACCAGAACCACCGTTATAAGCAAAGGCATTCATAAATTCACCTGCTAATGGAATGTGTGCTCCACCAGCATTTTGTTCCATATTATATAGGTAAATTGGTGTAAGTATAGAACCTATTATAGTTGCTCCGTGAATACCTACTGACCATAAAGCTTGGATGAAAAATATGATAATAATCATACCTATCCATGAACCTGTTAAGTTTGCTACAAATCCAAAAGGTATAGCAATAAGTCCAAATACGTCTGTTCCAAATGATACTAAGATACCATTTACTAATATAAATAAAACTGAAATTACAACTACTGGTATTAAAGCAGAAAATGAGTTGGCAACTCCATCTGGAACGCTGTCTGGCATCTTTATTCTAATATCTCTTTTAATAAAGAATTTATAAATATTAATTGCCACATAAGATACTATGATTGCGGTAAATATACCTGTTGATCCAAATCTTGCTGGTGCATCTCCAATTGTCCATCCATTTATGATTCCATTTTCTGGATCCATTAATTTTGTAATCCCATCAGGTCCTGATACTAATTGTGGTACAAGCATAAAGAATCCAAATACAGATAATAGCATACCAGAGATAGGTGATAGTGGAATATCTTCCTCTTCTGCAATCAATCTCGTGTATTCAAAACCTATAACCACCAAGAAGTATAGGGCAATAATACCCATTGTAGCAACATTGGCTAGCATATATAAAGGTGTAATCTTATCAAAAGTATTTGCATAAAATCCTGCAAGTCCAGGTATTACTTGTGGTAGTACATTTATAACTAGAAACAATGAACCAATTGTAATAAATGATATTGAAGCCATGCCGGCCGCTTGTATGGCTCTAACTAACTTATACTGAGAAAGTTTTGTTAAAGGGCCCATAAAATATTTTTCTAAAAATTCAAACATAATTTTCTACTTTCTTTTATTTTTTTGATCAGACATATATTTTACATAAACTCTATCAGTATTTTTATATATCTTGCTGGCTTTAACATACAGTAAGATTGATAATATAAGCATTGTTCCAACTAGAATAAGTGCATAGTTTTTATTCGCTACATAAGGAAAAAACAAACTATAATTGCTAAAAGTAACTATGCTTACGATAATATTAATAATCGTTATGACCATATAAAAGTTTTTCGATCTTTTTATATCTACTTCTTTTTTAGTAAAAGAATAATAATGATCTTTAACAGTAACCAATATTAGAATCATAATGATAAGTGGAACAATGGCTGATAACTTCTTTCCTACAAGCAACAAACTTAAAAGCCAATAAAGACATATAAAAAACAATATCGCATTTAGATACCTCAGAGAGGTATATCGTCTGATTTTTATAACTTTTTCTACATCAGGTTTTTGATAATTCATTAGATATTTTCTAAAACAAGATTTGCCATTTTTTCAATTCCGCTTGGGATTGGAGCATAGGCATCAAAACCTACTTGAGCTATTTTTTTGTTGTTTTTTTCTGCTTTTTTAGAATATTCATCAAATTTCATCCTGATTTGTGGACTTACTAAAATCAATTCATATTCATCTGAAGCAAAAACTTTATCAGCAGATGCTATAGTTGTAGAATCTAAATGGATATCGTGACCTTTTTCTTGTAATAGTTGAGTAGTTTTTTTTGCCATTACTGAACTACTCATACCAGCATTACATATCAACATAACTTTTTGCATTATTTACCCTCGTTTTCTTTCATTTTTTTATACATTGTTACTAATCTCTTGGCGTTATCCATTGCCATAGTTGCCATCGTTAAATGGTCTTGGGCGTGGATAAATATAACATTTATTTCGTTTTTTTCTCCGTTTGCTTCGCTTGTTAACATATCTGTTTGGATTTGGTGGCATGCTAAAAATTCTTCGTTTGCTTTTTCTAGCAATTCTCCTGCCTTTTTAAAGTCATATTTTTCTGCCGCATCCATAGCTTCTGTGGATAGCGACCTGGATTCTCCTGCATGGACTATGATTTGAAAGGCTATTTCATACATTTCTTGGTTATCCATTATTAATCCCCCTTGATAAAAGTGTTCATAAATTCTGTTGTAGTTTTTGCCTTTTTTGCCTTTGATATCGCCGCTTCATTGATTAGAAAATCTCCCAATTTGTCATAGTATAAGGACATATCTCCTATTTTCTTGCTGACAAATAGTGAATATATGAGACTAACTTTATTCTTTTGCCAATTTACTGGTTTTTCGGGAATAAGAATTATGGAAAAACTTTCTATATCTACTTGTTGGAATATGTGTGGCAAGGCAACATCTTTTACTAAGGCTGTTGATCCCAAGTCTTCTCTTTGCTTATACTGGTATATAATTAATTCTTTGTTAAGACCTGTAATCCCGCTTGCTGTATCAGCTAGTACATCTAAGGCTTGGTCTATATTTTTTATATCAACATCTCTTAACAAAACAGAATTTGTAAAAATTTTATCTATCTCTTCTAAGCCGCCTCCTTTCATTGCACTTTCTATATTTCTGATATCTTTTTGCTTAAATAGTATATCGACATATACTATGGGTGTTTGAGTTTTAACATCTAGTTTTATTGATGAAACTATGAAATCATAATCGTCCAAGTTATATTCGTTGATATTTGATATGTCAGTTAATTCTAATTTATTTATCTGGTTTGTAAATTTTGTCTTAAGCTGACTTTTCATTATTTGAGCACTAGAATTTCCACTGCCACATACTACTAGGATATCTTTTTTTAGGTCTGAATTATTACCCATGGCTGTTATTACGTGAAGGGCTATATAACCTATTTCATCTTCAGATAGTTTTGTCTCATAGTTTTCATTTATCACATTTGATGCAATAGTTGCTATGAAAAATGCCACTTGATTTTCCTTGATGTCATCAAGTATTGGATTTTTCATATCAAATCCATATTTGATTCTCTCTAGTAGAGGTCCTAGGTGGGCACTTAGGGAAAAATAGAGGTCTATGTTTGACCTAAAGTCGTATTTGGTTACTTCATAGATGGTATCTATCATCTCTTGGGCAAGGGCCGATACTTCTGTCGATAGCTTCTCATGTTTTGTGATAGTGTTTTTTGCTACCAATTGCATGGCTATGTAAACTAGCTCTTGGTAGGGAATTTCCATATCAAGTTTAGCATTTAAGTTATCGACTATTAGATTAGCTATTTCGAATTCCTCGTAGGATACTATCTTTTTTTGAAGTTCCTGTGGGTGTTCGATAATCTTGTTATCTCTTATCCTAAGTATAGAAATATAGATATGGATTACTAGATTTTTAAAGTTAACATAAGGCATATAAAATGATGGACCATAGTCTATATCCGCTATTATTTCTTGAATTTGGTTGAAAAGCTCATTATTTTCGTAGATGCTTGGATCTATACCAACTTCATTTTTTATGGCTTGACGAATGTTTTTTTCTTCACCCTCAACTTTCATCCCATAGTAGGGTTTTGATTCTAGGCTAAGATCGTACTTGCTCAAGATGACCTTAATTTGCGCAATATCTTTTTGGGTTTGAGATAGACTAATGTAAAATGTATCTGCTATTTCTTGTTGTTTTATATATGAGTTTGAAAATAGAAACAAACGTATAATGCTTTCAATTCTCGCCTCCTTATCCACACTGTCTTGGACAAAGTAAGCGTGCTTATACCAGTCGTCTTTCAAGAATTTCTTAAATTTTTCTTCATCATTGATTTCAAATCTATAACCACAACCTGTACATGATTCTATAAATGCTCCACTATCTTTTATGTGGGTATTTAATATAGAAATCTCTTTTTGTATGGTCTTGCTGCTTAGTTGAAGCTTATCAGCAATTTCTTCAGATGTGTGGTAGTCATAATCTTTTGTCAAAAAATCAAATATTTGCTTTAGTCTAGTCTCAATCATTTCATCACCTGTCTATATTATATAAGGAAAACGATAACACCTCTACATACTAAATTTCCTTAGCTAGTTTCATCTATGTGTGAGGAGTTTTTAATACTAATTATAACAGCAAATTTAATCGAAATAAAAAAACGAGGGCATATAGCTTTATTTATAAAGCTAATCCTCGCTTAGTCTATTTATTTTTTACCAAATTTGTAGTTCTTCTGCCTTTTTAGTCAATTCTTCTCTAAAGTCTGGATGAGCTATGGCAATTAGAGCCTTTGCTCTTTCTCCTATGGTTAGCCCTGTCAAATCAGCCACTCCATATTCTGTTACAACATAGTTGGTGTCGTTTCTAGATGTTGTAACTGCTTGGTTGATTGCTAGATGTGGCACTATCTTTGAGTAAGTCTTTTCATTTCCATTTTCATCCTTTTTTCTATATGTTGAATGCATAGCCAAGAAGGACTTGCCACCCTTTGACCTTTGGGCTCCATTTACAGTCTCTGATTGGCCGCCTGTACCAGAAAACGGCAATCCATTCACAGTCTCTGAGGCTGCTTGACCATATAAGTCTATTTCAAGGGCTGCGTTTATTGATACAAACTTGTTGTTTAATCCAATTGTGTATGGGTCGTTGGTAAATGTAGATGATTTAAATAACACAGCTGGGTTGTTGTCTATATAATCGTAGAGTCTTTGGCTACCTAGGGTGAATGATGCTACAGAATATCCATTCAATAATCCCTTTTGTGAGTTGTCCACAGCCCCACATTCTATCAAATCTATCATGGTTTCTGTAAACATCTCTGTGTGGATGCCCAAGTGTTTTTTACTTTTTAGCTCGTGGGCTACTGCATTTGGGATATTGCCCACACCTAGTTGGATTGTTGATCCATCTTCTATATATTCTGCAATGTATTTACCAATTTTTGCATCTATTTCTCCATAAGGAGCTATTTTCACAGTTGGGATCGGATGATTTGCTTCAACTATAGCATCAACTCTAGAAACGTGAACATGGTTATCTCCAAAGGTCCTTGGGAAATTTGGATTTACTTCAACAAGGGTCAAAGCTCCCTCTTCTATAAGGTCCATCTCGTAGACATTTGAAACAGATGTTGAGAAATATCCATGTTCATCCATCGGAGATACTGTTAGAATAACTACAGGTCTTCTGTTTTCTTTTTTGATTCTCTTTAGGGTCTTACTAAGTATAGTTGTAGATCTTTGTGGTACTGGACTTACCAGTTTCTCTTGGTAAGATTTTCTAAGACCAGCTGACATAAACCAGGCGTGGTGGTCTAGAATACCCTTCATTTCTTGATCATGAAAATAATCGTAATCCCTAAGTGGTAAACAAGTTATCAAGACACAATCCTTAACTCCAGTCTCCTTTAAGTGCTGGAGATTGGACATAATTTCAATTGGTTCTGCTGTTGCCTGTGCTGAGAAAATATAGTCGCCATCTTTGATTAAATCAAGAGCCTTAGCAGCTGTCTTTATCTTTTGATCATAAATTGTTTTCTTATCTGTCATTTTACTTTTCTACAATCTTATCAATATGGCCATAAAATTCTTCTGGGCAGTCATTAAAGGCCATGTGGCCTGCTTCGTCTATGGCTATGAAATCTAGGTCATTTAGGAAGTATATTGCTGAGTTTTGACCGATTACAAATGGAACAACTTGGTCTTTTTTGCCGTGAATCCATGTTGTTGGACAGGTGATTTTTTCTATAGATCCATCTCCACCTTCATTTGTTATATTAAATTGGCAAAGAGCTACGCTTATGTCTGTAAAACATCTTTCTTTGAAAAATTCGTCCATGTATATTTCATACATATCCTCGCTTGGTGTTTTTATATTATAAAGACTGGCATCCCACATTTGTTTAGTTGCAATCTTATCTTTATTTTTGATGAGATTTTCTACAAAAATCATTGATGGATGGCCTGCTACTTCTTCATAAGTTCTGGCAAATTTTCCTTCTATTGGGATAAAATTCTCATCTACCATTGGTAAGTAGAAGCCCTTGACTCCAACAGATGCTATGAGAACAAGTTCAGCTACTTTGTCTGGATAGTTGCTAGCAAGTTTTAGTCCAACCCCACCGCCTGCAGAGTGACCCACTATTATGGCATTTTCTAATTCTAATTCATCCATGAATTCCTTGACATCTTTGGCCCAATCTTCCATTTTTTTGTGAGGATTATTGTATGTAGACTCTCCAAAACCAGTAAGGTCTATGGCATAAAGACTGGCCTTATCCTCATATTTTTGCATGAATTCTTGGTAAATAGTAGATGAACATTGGTTGCCGTGGATTAGCAGGATTTTTTTATCACCGCTTCCACAATTCCTATAGGCTATTGTTTCACCTGATGCTATTGATACTTTTTTTATCTCGTACAAAATTTCCTCCTATGTTTTACTGTATTATATTAATAAAATACTTAATCATCTTATTATCTTGGTACCCTTATAAGAGACTAATTAATGATAATTTTTATAGAAAAAAGAGCCTACCACAGATTTTGTGACAAACCCTTTTTCTTAAAACTTATATTTTTTGTAATCTTCTAAGTTGCTCTTACCAGCTATGATAGTATCTAATATATCAAAATCTTTGTTTATGATATTAAGATCGGCATCAAAGCCAACTTTAATCTTGCCTTTCTTGTGGTCGAGGCCAAGTCTTTTGGCTGGATTTACAGCACTCATGGTCACTATATCTTCCATAGAGACACCAGTAAATGCCATAATATTTTTTATCGACCCTGGAAAAGTCATTGGTTTTCCAGGCAGTCTATTTTCCCCATAGTAGTTGGTATAGGCAAAGCCGTCTTCAAATCTATTCTTTTTGCCCATCCACTCGTAATCACCATTTGGCAAGCCTTTTAGAATCAATGCATCTGTAGCTATGACAATTTTTTCTGGACCCTTCATAGCAAAGGCTAGTTTCCAAGCATTTGGATTGATGGAGAATCCATCACAACCAACCATTTCTGCATATATATAATCATTTGTAAGAGTTTCTCCTACAATTCCTATATCCCTATGGTGAAAGCCCCTCATGGCATTGAATAGGTGGGTCACTTTACGTAGGCCGTGATCAAAGGCCTCTACCATGTCTATTTCCTTGGCATCGGTATGGCCGGCAGCTGGAATTATATTTTTATCAAGCAAATATTCTATCAAATCCTTTACTTGCATTTATACCCTATTTGCAAAGTATTATAATATAGTCCCTTGCTATAAATCATTAATATTTTATAGTAAGGCTTCTTATATTCTTATTATCTTCTGAAACTAGTATCAATTTCCCACTTTCCTTTATATAATTATAGGAAATATTGTCCTTTGCTAGCACATCTATAGATTTTATTTGACCTTCGAATTTTATATCATCTGCATATAAGTAATCCTTGCCATTTATGATAATCTTCTCTATATCTAAGGAAGGACTGATTTCAGAGATGTATTTTAGAGATAAAATTTTTATTTTCTCATCTTCTAGATTTTTACCGACAATCTTGACATATGTTGCCAGTAAATGATCGAATTTGTAGACTATGGAAGAATCTCTTTTTTCTATCTCATAGCCCTTTACTTTTTCCCACTTATCGTCTGTACCATATTCAGACGCATATATTTGATAGCAATCTTTGTTTCCGCCTATGAATTCTATATGGCCTATGGTTTGTTGGTTGTCGTAGGCATAGTAGATGAAATCATCAGCTACTTTCTTTTCCATGGTGAAATTTTCTATATAGATATCAGGGTAATAATCTTCTTTTCTTATCCTAATATTGGAATTTCCTACAAATGTTTTGTCTTCCCATTTTAGATAATAATTCTTTGATAAATATCCTTCTTTTTCGATCTCATCTTCCCTTAAACCATCCCAAGTAACTTCTAAGCCACTAGCGATAATCTTCCCATCTTTTCTAATTAATGGAACTTGCTTAGAAAGACTTGGCAATTCATTTTGAAAAATTGCTGTGTTGATATTTAAGATATCAATTATGTCATCAATATAGTTTACATATACTGTGATAATGTCCTTATTTTCTAATCGTCCATTTATAATAAGTCCATCAGCAGAGTTAATATCCTTATCCCAGACTACCTTTATATTCTTATCATCTTTGTAGCTATAGATTGTATCCTTTAACTCTAGCTCATCTTGGCTTCTGATATTGTAATATTTTTGATAGCCGTAAGCTGAATTTGCTGTATTTTTTGGCAAATCAATTTCAATCTCATCACCGACAAGTCCTGCTGCTGATACTTTAATGGAAAGTTTATCCATATTCGCTTTGCTTGCTTTTGTAATGGCAAGAAGCTTGCCTCCATAGGCCTTTTTCTTATTTGTAAGAAAGCTTGTCATGTCATAAGGACAGCCATTATCTAGGCGCAAACTTGTGTCTGGATCTGATAGGTCAACTTTGATTTCATTGTCTGCATTACTTATTAGATTGTTATCCTTATCCAAGATAGAAATTACAAAGTAATTCAGCTCTTGCTTATCATTAGATTTATTATCTAATTCCACCTTTAATTTATAAGCTTCTTTGGTCGTAGATACGACAGGTCTTCCCATGGTATCTTCTATAATTTTGCCATTTTTATCGTAAGCTTTGGCAAAGATTGTGCCTTCTTCATAGGGTACATACCAAGTCATATAAAGTGACTTATGTCCTTTTTCTCCAGTCACAGTTTGGTAGGAGTGGCCTGCCTTGCTTCGATGCTTGTCAAAAGTTTTGACACCCAAAGATTTGCTCTCACCATTTTCGTTTTTGAAGAATAATTCAATCTTTTTTGCATTGGAATAGACATCTACCCTAACCTTACCATCTATTATTTTAACTTGATCTTTATTCCATGATGGGAGTATGTGGAGGACATTTTCCTTAGACCACTGGGACATATAGAAATAATATCTGTCTTTTGGAATTCCCGCTGTATCTATAATGCCAAAATATGACGATTTAGGTGCAGGCCAGTCAAATATATCACCCCTTATCATTCCATTCCAAGGAGTTGGCTCGCCTAGGTAGTCAAAGCCTGTCCAAATGGCCTCTCCTATGACAAAGTCACGGCTTATGACCCTGTACCAGGCTTCACTTGACAAGGACCCCCAGCCTACCTTTGACTCATCATAAGATGTAAGCTCAAAGCCCTTAGTTTCGTTGTTTTCGGTTATATCATAGACTGACCTTGAATTAATGGCTGATGATGATTCAGATACCCACAAGCACCAATCCTTATGGTCCTCATGCATTTGATCAAGCCTCTCATCTTCTCCATAATTGATGCCAACCAAGCCATTGTTGGCTGTGATATTATCTTCTATATCAACAAAAATAGGGTTATCCCAATCTCTTAGTACATTATCACCTATAGTTATTAATCTTTTTTGATCTATTTCCTTAAGGCTTTTGATAAGAAAATCCCCTATTTGAGGATAATCACTTGCTCCAATCCATGACGTTCCACCCAAAACTTCGTTTGCCAGCGAATACATAAATATAGATGGATCATTGTAGTCTCTGTTGATAGTCATCTTTAGGTCGTACTCTGCCCAAGTCATATTTTTATCGGCCATATACAAGGAATCACTTAATATTTTCTTGTCAAAGTATAGGGAATAATCATTGTAATCATTGTTCTTTGGTAGAATCCATCCATCAAATATTTCCTCTATGACCAAAAATCCCATCTTATTGCACAAGTCAATAAGATTTCTAGAGCCTGGATTGTGGGTAATCCTTATTGCATTGGCTCCCATATTCTTTAGTAAGCTTAGTTGCCTATACAAGGATTCTTTGCGATCGCAAGCGCCCAATGCCCCCTGGTCATGGTGCATACATACGGCCTTTAGCTTAGTCGCCTTACCATTTAGGAAAAATCCTAGGTCCGGATTCTTGTCAAAGTATGAGAATCCATAGTCAATGGTTTTTGCGTATAGGATGCTTTTGCCAGAAATTATTTTTAATTCGATCTCATATAAGTTTGGATCATCGACATCCCACAGTTTGGGATAAGCTATTGGAAAGCTCTCTTTGATATCCAAGCTTGAATTTTCTTTGATAAGTATAGTCTTTTCATCAAAGCCGATAGCATTTTTGTCTTTTTTACTTGTAACCGTAATCCTAGCTTTTAGTTTTGTTTCCCTAGTTTCCGTATTTTTTAGCCTATATCTATAAGATAGGTCTACCTTATCATAGCGCAGATTAGAGTTGTCCACTTTGAAAGTAAAAGGCTCTACATAGACATTATCATAATTTAATACATATATAGACCTATATATACCTGATCCAGAGTACCAGCGGCTATTTGGTATATGGCTTTCGACTCTGATAGCTAGCAAGTTTTCCCTATCTTCATATAGATAAGGGCTAATGTCAATTATAAATGAAGTATAGCCATAGTGGTGTTCTCCGATAAACTTGCCATTTATATAGATATAGGCATCAGAATATATGCCATCAAAATATATGAAAGTATTTTTGATGTCTTTTATCCTAAAAAACTTCCTATACCAGCCTATACCTCCAAGCTTATAGGCAGACTGGGCTTCTCCTGCCTTGGAATAGGCTTGGTCAATAGAAAAATCATGTGGCAAATCTATGTCTTGCCAAGAAGAATGGTCAAAATTTGGCTTTTCTGCTCCAATTATAGGGCCTAGGGCAAACTTCCAATCATCATTAAAATTTATAAGCCCTTTATTTTCAATGCATTGACTTCTTTCTTTATACATATTTATATCCTTATATAACAAAACCTCGGAAGGCCCGAGATTTTATTTTTACTTTCCTATTATATTTAGTCTATAGATGATTTCCTTAGAGTTTATGAGATCATCGTGAGAAATTTTTCGCTCGTGAATTACTTTGCCATCCACTTTTATAGTATCTACAAACTTCTTGTGGTGGTAGTTTTCATCTACAAGTATCTTTAGTGTATTTCCATTGGAAAGTTTCATGCTGACCTTATCAAATAGGCCAATTCCTAGCATGTATTCATTTGTACCAGGACAAACTGGATAGATACCTAAGGAAGAAAGAATATACCAAGCACTCATAGATCCATTGTCCTCATCACCTGGATAGCCCTTAAAGTCATATCTGAAATAGTTTAATAGGAGATTTTTCACTAGATATTGACTTAAATCAGGCCTATCTACAAAGTGATAGAGGTAAGGCAAGTGAAAACTAGGTTGGTTGGATATGCCGACTTGGCCAAAGTGTGCTGTCTCAACTTCTAGCATTTCGTGTATAATGCAATCGTAATGGCCTATGTTAAAATTAGAATCAGCATTTACCAGTTCATCTAGTCTTTCTTTGAAAGCTTCTTTTGATCCAAACAACTCTACTAGCTTATCGTAGTCATGATACATATTATAAGAATTTTGGTAAGCTCCACCCTCGGTATAAGGAGAACCCCAATCGTAGGGGTCAAAATCATCTTTAAAATTGCCATTACTATCTTTTTCACGTAAAAACTTAGTTTCTGGATCAAAAAGATTGGTCCAATTGTGAGAATAGGAAAAATATGTTTCTGTCAAATCATCGTATCCAAGCTTTTTGGCAACGACTCCTATAGAAAAATCTGACAAGCAATTATCCAATGTTTGGTTGACTGATTCGTGTTTTTCAGATGAAATATATCCCTTTTCCCTAAATTCATAGGCCCCATATCTACCATAGTGGGGGTCATCGGATTCTTTATTAGATGAATCTATCATTGCTTTTAATAAATCATCTGCCATATCACTGCCAATATCTTTTGTGATGGCATCAGCTATGACATTATCAACTAGAGTTCCTGGCATGAGACCTCTCTCATCTGGAGATAGCCACTTAGGAAGAAATCCTGTTTCTTTGTAAGAGTTATAAATTCCTTCGAGTATATCTTCATAATCCTTTGTAGCGACAAGGCTTAAAAGTGGGAATAGGGTCTTTTGTCCATCCCAAAAACCAATATTTGTGTAGAGTTTCCCACTCTTTACTTCTTTTGCCAGCGTATCATAGTGAATCTCTTTGCCATCTCTATCAATTTCATAGAATTTTATTGGAAATAGGAAAGATCTATATAGGCAATGGTAGAACATAGATACCTGGTCATCTCTGATGTAGGCCTCGTACTGGTCGTACTCGCTATCTTCTCTTTTTAGTTCAATATCAAAAATATCTAGATACTCATTCCACTTATCCCTAGCAGATCCCATCATATCGTAAATATTGTCAGAGGCTTTCTCATAGTTATAGATGGCTTGATCTTTTGATATAAAGGATGTTGCAAGTTTTAAATTCACTTCTTTTGCTTTGGTTTTAATATAAAAATATCCTTCTATATTTGAAAGCTCAAAGTCAGAGTCTAGTCCCATTACCACATGCATAGTAAAATCGCTATCTTCGCAGCCAGAATAGTTTATAACTTCTCCAAGAATCTTTCCATCTTTTTTTCTAAAATCTATGCCAGGACCTGTTATCTTAAAAGAAACTTCACTATCTGCCTTAAAATTTATAATAGCTGCTTCTTCATCAGCTGTTATTATAGCTTCTTCGCCAGATTCATAATAAATGTCATTAAATACAGGTCTAAAGATAGATTCCTTAGTATCATAGTAAACTTTTTGGTATCTTTTATCCAAATCTTTTGAAAATGGTAAGATTGTCATATAAGAGAAGTCTTCCATCCAAGGGCTTGGCTGGTGGGTTAATCTGAATCCTTGAAACTCTCTTTCATTTGGATTAAAAAACCAAGAACTTCTCCCATCTGTTTGCACTGCAAAATAATTTAGACCATGAGGACTTCCTAACAATGGAAGAGTATTGCCATTAGAAAATTCTCTAAGACTATCAGTTCCAATTCTTGTGTCTGTAAATTTTTTGTTTGCTAAAATTTCATTAATTATTGTCTTCATTAGTTTTCCTATATTTCACTGTAAGTTACATTTGTTTTCTTTATCTTAAAAGGATCTAGATTTATCTCAATGATGCTCCCACCCTTTGCTAAATCGCCATAAGTTTGGTAACCACTTGAATTTGCATAGCAAAGATGCACTCCATTTTTTACTGCATCAAAATTATTGTCATGATCATGACCTGTTACTATGCCCCATGTTTCTCCATTTAAAAGCATATTTGCGTATAGACCAGTATTTATAACTGGAGCTGATATAGTTTTACCTTCCTCCGCGCAGTAACCATCTATAAGATCATCAACTACATCCCTATATTCAGGTAGGGGTATGTGTTGGAAGATGATATTTCTCTTTATGCCATCATTTTTCTTATACTTATCAGAAACTTTTCTAAACCATTCCACTTGCTCTGGCAAAACCCAATCGTATTTACCAAAGCCACACTTATCAAAATCTCCTGAATCAATCATATAAAGAATACTTATTAATTCTCCATTTTTAGTAAGCCTTATGGTATAAGATTCTCTATCTTTTGTGAGAAAAACATCTGATTTTTCCACTCCTTTTCGGATAATCTTATCATAAATCTCTCTTAAATCTTTGCGAGTTACAATTTCTTCTGTATCGTGATTGCCAAAAGTTAGGGCAAAGGGTATATCAAATTGGTCTATAAATTTCATGACATTGGTAAATACTATATCGGCGTTTTTCACCCCATCAGACCACATAATATCTCCTGTATGAATGATGAGATCAGGTTTGGTATCGGTAATAATTTTTTCCATCAATTTATAGGTTTTTATATCGTCATCTGCTTCTGGCAAGTTGCCAAAGTGGGTATCAGTAAGCTGAAGTATCCTAAATTTATTTCCTCTTATTTCCATATTATTCCTTTACAGAGCCAATAGTTATACCCTTTACAAAATACTTTTGTATGAACGGATAGAAAATAACTATAGGTAGAATTACCACTATTATAGTTGCCATTTGTAAAGATTCACCAGTGATTTTTACACTTTCCAATGCACGGTAGCCAGCCGATCCTGCATTTTTTTGGAGGATATTTGATAGGCCCTGTTGGCGAGTCAACATGTCTTGTAAGATTGTTGCTAGTGGTTTTAATTTTGCATTTCTCACATAAAATGATCCAGAAAACCAGTCATTCCAGTGACCTACTGCGGTAAATAGGGTAACTGTTGCAAGAGTTGGTTTACTCATTGGCAGTACCATATCAGTAAATATTCTAAATTCGCTCATTCCATCTATACGTGCAGCTTCAACCAAGCTCATAGGAACCTGTTGGAAAGCTGACCTTAATAGCAAAATATTGGTAACGCTATATAAGGATGGGAAGATATAAACCCAAATAGTATTTGTCAGACCAAGCTCACTTAATACCAAATAGTATGGTATGGTTCCACCACCAAATAACATAGTAAAAAATATAAAAAATGTTATCTTTGATCTTCCTGGTAAGCCTGGAATTGTAAGTGCCCAAGCAGCCATAGCCATCAAAAATACACCTAGAGCTGTTCCTAGAACTGTCCTAAATACAGATATGAAAAATGCATTTATTAGATTATCTTGCTTAAAAACTTGAGCTATATTTTCTGTAGTGAATTCCCTAGGGAAGAATGTAATTCCTCCCTGAGCAGAATCCGTACCAGCATTAAATGCCAATGCCAATATATGGAGAAATGGTAATATGATTGCAAGCGTTAGAGCTATACAAATTATATAAAATATAACCTGGGCCCAAGTGCTAGATTGCATGTATTTTTTTGCCTTATCCATCATTTACTCCCTAGTAGAATATTGTATCTCCCTCATCTTCTTTTTCTTTTAAGAATTTGCAGAAGTCTTCAATGCCAGCATCTTTTAATTTTCTTCTTGATTCTTCTATTATTGCATTAGCTTCTTCATCGCTTGATGCGTAGTAAGCTTTCATGATGTCTTCGTCCCATTCTTGCATAGCTTGGGCAAGCTCACCTTCATCTCCTTCAAATTCGTAAAGATATGCAGCTGGGTGAAGGCCATCGATTACTGTTTTTTCTTTATATTTCTTATCGAAATCATACATTTCGATGTATTTTACGCCAGCGTTGTTTTCATTATCGTTAACTGAATCACCCCATGAAGTTTCACCAAAGTCATCTAGGTTATCCATATCAGTGTAGGCAAAGTGTTCGCCCCAATAAGCTCCAACGCCTCTAAAGCCTTCTTTCTTAGCTTCGTCTGGATCTTTTGCCAACAAGTCTATTATCTCTTTTTTTGGAACTGGTTTGCCATCTACTAAGTCATAGTGTTTGCCTTCTAGACCATAGAAGTATAGGAGTTTACCCTCTGGTCCTGCTAACCAGTCAGCAAATTTTACAATTTCTTCTGGATTTTTTGTTGTTGATGGTATAGCCCAACCTGAATAACCAGATTTATATGGGACTACCATATTGTCTGTTCCATCAGCTCTTTGTAAGTCCCCTAGTGGAATATATGCCATGTTTTGCATTTCAACCATTCTAGAGTGAGTATCTGATATAATTGCATAAGATTGGTTTAATATACCTTCGCGAGCTCTGTTTTCTTCTATTGTATAATATTCTGGGTGCATTAATCCATCTTCTAGCCAACGACGTACAAGTTTAACACGTTTTTCTGCATAATCTGTCATACATTCGTGTTTGATATTGCCATCTTTATCCTTTAAGATTTTTTGTGCACCTTCACCTTGCCAAATTAGGTTTCTATATGGCCAAGGTCTATCTGAACCTCCCCAAATTGTTGGGCCAAGAGGAACTACTGGATTGCCATTTACATCTTTGAAGTTACCATCTTTTATTTTTCTTAATACTTCTTCAAGTTGGTCAGCTGTGTGGATAGAATCCATTTTTACACCAAGTTTGTCAGCTATATCTTTTCTGATATATAAACCACCTACATATTTAGGATCTGGATCAGCTGGTTTTCTTGGGATAGACATGTGAACTAGATATGTTGCTCCGTCCCAATCATCTCTCATCATGATATTTCTTTTTGTATCGCTTGGTAAATATCCATCTTCAAAATATTTGCTATATATCTTGCTTTCCTTTAAATATGGAGCTAGATCGGTAAACATTCCTTCATTAGCAGCTTTTAATAGTATAGGAAATTCTGGTCTGCCGGAGTTATTAAGATAATAAGAAATAGCATCTGGCAAGTCTCCAGAAGCAAGCCCTGCTGCTAGGGCTTCATAAGCATTTTCACTTGTAACAGCTTGGATATTTAGTGTTATACCTGTTCTTTCCTTGATGTAATCAGCTATTTCTGGGCTCATTGTGCCTTCACCAACGTCTGAACCTTCTTGGAATACTAGTAAATTAATTTCCCTATCAGCTATCCATGTATCAGGCTTATCAGCTTTTTCACTAGTTTCTGTGCTAGTAGTGTTATCTTTTTTCTTATCAGAATTATCTTTGTTTCCACAAGATGATAGGAGCATCGTAAGTGACAATGCTAGTATTGATAATTTTTTTAATTTGAAATTCATTTTTTCTCCCCGTATTTTTTTATTATTTTTACCACAAGGCGTTATCGCCAATTTTATCTGCAATCTTATTTACTATTGCTGTTAGTATGAGCCCAGCTAGACCTTGTATTAAGCCTACTGCTGTTGCTGGGCCATATCTTGCTTTTTCAAGACCGGTTTTGACAATATAGGTATCGATAATTTCTGATACTTGATAGTTTCCTGGATTTTGCATCAAATAAATTTGGTCAAATCCTGCAGCAAGTATACCACCTAGAGATATTATAAATAATAAGACTATGGTTCTAGTTATTCCAGGCAAGGTTACATATCTCGTTTGTTTGAGACGATTAGCTCCATCTATGGCAGCTGCCTCATAAAGTGATGGCGATATGCCCATGATAGCCGCATAATAGATTATTGAATCCCAGCCGATATTCTTCCAAGTATGGCTTAGCAATACTGCTGGATAGAAAAATGACTGGTCCATCATGAAAAATCTAGATCCATCTGATATACCTGTTTTTCTTAAAAATATGTTTATTAGCCCAGTGTTTGGAGCAAAGAGCTTATTTAACATACCTACTACTACAACCCAAGATATGAAATATGGTAGGTAAGATATACTTTGAAAAATAGATCTAGCCTTTTTGTTGCCGATTTCATTAAAAATAATAGCCATTATTATTGGGAACGGTAAGTATACAAACATCTTTAGAGCTGAAATTATCAAAGTATTTTTTATATACATTGGTGTTTCACGAGCAGTAAAGAATTCTCTAAAATATTTTAGACCTACCCAACCCTTGCCATACATACCTGAGTTAAAAGAAAATTGTCTAAAGGCTAGTAAATTTCCCGTCATTGGCCAATAGGAGAATATCAAAAAGAAAAGTATGGCAGGTATTAGCATGAAATAAAATGTCCTATACCTTTTAAATTCTTCTTTGAAATTTCTCTTATTAGGATGAAAGTTAGGGTCATAGTCTGGCTCATCTTTGGCATTTGTCTTGCCTTTGATCCTATCGCCTGCTTCACTAATGGCCATAGCTTCCTCTGGATTTACCGCACCTTTTAAATAATTAGTGTTGGCATCCATTTTTTCCTCCTTTCCCTACAAATTTTTCTATATTATCTTTCTATAGGCTCCATGATTTGGTATAACAATCCTCTCTTCACTTTCACTGTCAAAGAAATGTGCAAAATCAAAATCCATTGCAAGTTTGATTTCTTGACCTCTTTTAAAGTTTTCTAAGCTTATAATCTTTGCTATTACTGGGTCATCTTCCAAATCAAAGTGTAATAATGTTTCAGAACCGAGCAATTCGGCTACCTTTACTTTTATATCTATAGTTGAGTACCTATCAGAAGAAGCGTCAATTTCTTTTTCTAAGAATATATTTTCCGGCCTGATACCTAAAGTTATGTTTTTTCCAGCATATTCTGTAGTCATCAGATAATCAATAACTTCTGATGGTGCTTTAATTATGGTGTTTTTGTGGATAAAACCATCTTTTGTTACCTTAACATCGAGGAAATTCATGGCAGGAGATCCCATAAATCCTGCTACAAATTTATTAGATGGATTTAAATAAATCTCGCGTGGAGAGCTTACTTGTTGGATTATCCCATCTTTCAGTAAGACAATCCTATCTGCCATGGTCATCGCCTCGACTTGGTCGTGGGTAACATAGATTGTAGTATTATCTAGTTGTTTGGATATATTTGATATTTCAGATCTGGTTTGAACCCTAAGCTTGGCATCTAGGTTACTTAGTGGTTCGTCCATGAGAAAGACTTTTGGATTTCTAGAAATAGCACGACCTAGGGCTACCCTTTGTCTTTGTCCACCGGATAGTTCTTTTGGAAGTCTATCTAGATAATCTTCTAGTCCTATAACCTTAGAAGTTTTTTCTACCCTTTCGTCTATATCTTTTTGGGAAACTTTTTGCATTTTTAGACCAAAACCCATATTCTCTGCTACTGTCATCTGTGGATATAGGGCATAGTTTTGAAATACCATTGCTATGTCCCTATCCTTAGGATGAACATCATTCATAAGCTCATCATCAAAATAAAGTTTACCAGCTGTAATATCCTCAAGTCCTGCTATCATACGAAGAAGAGTAGACTTGCCACAACCTGATGGTCCAACAAGTACTATGAATTCACCTTCCTTGATAGTTAGATTGAAGTCTTTTACAACATGAGTTCCGGGAATATAATCTTTGTAAATATGTTCTAATCGTATTTCTTTCATAGTATCCTTCCTATCTGATTGCTTCTTCTATAAAATAAGCTAGTTTTTCAATGCTAGTTTTGATAGGAGAATAGCAATCAGTTGGGATTTGCCTAATATTTCTATTATTCTTATCAGCTAAATCTTTCAGTTTATCAAAATGAAGTTTCATCTGCGGGCTTACTAAATATAGATCATATGAACCATCTTTTATGTACTTATCAGCTTTCATCACAGTAGTAGCTTCTACTTCTATATCTTTAGCATTTTCCTTATAATAAGCACTTGTCTTATCAGCCATGAGCGATGAACTCATTCCTGCATTACATATTATCAAAGCTTTTTTCAATTATCCTCACCTCCTTTAATTTTTTTATAGACTCTAATTAGTTTTTCAGCAAATTCAATGGCCATACTCGCCATAGAAAAATGGTCTTGAGCATGGACTAAAAATATATTTATATCTTCGCCTTTACCAGCAGCCTCAGTATTTAAAAATTTTGTTTGAATATTATGAGCTTCTACGAGTTTTTCGCGAGCTAGTTTTAATTTTTCTTCAGCAGAATGAAAGTCATAGTCATATGCTAGATTAGACGCTTCGCTTGCGTAAGCTCTGGCATCTCCAGCTAGGATTATCATGCTAAAGATATCTTCGTATTGTTTTTCATCAAAAGCCATAATGGCTACTCCTTAAATTTAATTTTTTTCAAAAGCTTATAGACAAAGGGACTATATATGAGCGTAGCAAGGCCTATAATTATAAATTGAACAAGTATTGATTTTAATGATAAATTCATCAAAAATCCTTGCAAGAAAAATGGCAGGCCGCTAACTGGTTGTATGATGGCTTTTTCTATGTATCCATATTTAAAGCAAAGGCTAATAAGTATGGCAAGAATTGATGGACCTACTACAAAGGGTAGGAAAAAATCTTTGTTTTTTGTAAGTGGTATGCCAAATACTATATTTTCGTTAATCCCTAGAAGAGCTGGTTTCATGCTCATTTGCCCAAGTTCATAGAAAGGATTTCCTTTTTTTATCAAAAGTATAATTATAAGTCCAATAGTTAGGCCTGATCCTGATAGTAGCAAGAAGTTACTTAGAAAAGTCTCTGTAAATATATGGTTAAGCTCAAGACCTCTGGACCAATTTATTATGTTTTCGTTGATATTTCTTATGGCCAGGGGAAGTATAAAGGGATCTACTATAGAATCTCCATGAACTCCCAGCCACCAATATATTTGTATAATAAAAACCAAAATCCCAAGTACTATCGGTTGGTCAAAGATATTTAAAGCTGGATTTACTATGAAAAATATGGCAGATGCCAGGGACATAGCAAATATTTTTACCGATAAATATGCGAGCATGCTATAAATAAGGCCAATAATTATCAGGGTCAATACTTCTACGAGCTTTTCTTTTGCCCCAAAAGGGATTTTCTCTCCAAGAATTTGATCGATAATATTTTCGAGTTTTCTTGTAAATTTTATATTGATGGGCACAAATATTAGGCTTAAAATTATTCCCATTGTCCCCAGCTTACTTAGGTCAAATTCACTCTTGCCAAATAGGAGGGCTACTATGGCAAGTAAATTTATTAGTAGGTATTTGTTTGCTTCATTTCCCAAAATTTTGTTTATCTCAGCATTCAAATTTATGATAAAGACAATCCCTATTAGACCAACACTTATACTAGTTAAATCCACCAAGTAATTCTTAGCTACTAAGGCTAGGATGGATCCAACTACAGTAAGGGCAAGGAGGTTTTTTGCCACCCCTTTGATAGCCTGCAAGTATGAATTCATCTCCACTTTGCCTGCAAGCTCTAGGAGTTTGCCTTCAGCTTTTGGACTAATAATCTCCTTTTTCATTATTTTAGCTCTGGCCAGTAGCCTTGGTTTGCTACTATAAATTCATCCAAGACTTTCTTAGCAACATCTGCATTTGGCACTGCTTGGTTTAATGTGAAAGCTTGGAGAGCCTTGTAGTAAGAATGTTCAAAGAAAGCATCTACTAGCAATTTTTCAGCTGCTACTTGAGCTTCCATCAGCCCCTTATGAAAATCTGGTATATTTTCTTTAAGTCTTATTGGTTCAGCTCCTCTCGCATTGACATAGCAAGGAACTTCCACTACAGCATCATCTCTTAGATTTGCTATTGCACCCTTATTTGGAACTATTAGCATAAATCTATCGTTTTTGTCATGGAGGATACTTGCAGCAATATCTACTATGTACTGGCCATGGGAAGTGGCATCGTAGTCAATTTCTTCTAGGTCTTGCTTATTTCTTATAGCATTTGATACTTCTTTAATTTTCTTGTACCTGCCGTCCATTATTTGATTGGCACGAGTGTAGTTTATATCACTAGATTCCACAATCATATTTGGGAACAAATAGTATTCTAGGTAATTATTTGGCAAGCTATCAGAAAACATCCCAACAAGATGGCTATAGGAAGTCCGTGTTTTTGCCCAGTCTGGATCTTCATCAGATACGTCTAGACCTTTACTAACTATTTTTTCTACTATCTCTGGCATGACATCTCTTTTAAGTTTTGTATCATAGATTTCCTTATACCAACCAAAGTGATTTAGACCATAATAAGTTTGGATCCAATTTTTCCTGTCATAGCCAAAGGACTTACAAATTATTTCTTCAATTCCTATAGTCATATCACAAGCATTTATAATCTTTACATTTGGAAATCTTCTCCTTACAGATTCTGATATAACTGATTCAGGGTTTGTATAATTTAGTATCCAAGCATCAGGAGCATACTTTTCTATAAATCCTACAAGTTCCAAAAATCCACCCATAGACCTTAGAGCGTAGGCAAAACCACCCAGGCCACAAGTTTCTTGACCAACCAAACCGTATTTTAGAGGAATTTTTTCATCTTTTTCACGCATAGAAATTTGTCCAACTCTAATTTGACTAAATACAAAATCTATACCTGAAAAAGCTTCTTTAGGGTCTTCAGTTTTTATAATATCTACATCATAGCTTCGTTTTTTCATTATGAAATCTATGATAAGTTTCATATCATCATTTCGACATTTGTCATTATCATAAAGCCTAATCTCTTCCACATCCAAATCATCGTGGTTTAATATCGATAAGATTATGCCAGGTGTATAGCCACTGCCTGCACCAGCTATTGCAATTTTTAGTTTTCTCATAATTATCCTTTCATAAATATTTGGCAAAATTCCAGCATATTTCTACTTTCT
>ERZ782914.161-NODE-161-length-25922-cov-7.140101_pt1 | contig 25922 bp, 11 predicted proteins | sample MGYA00375948_ERZ782914 | MGnify/ENA primary metagenome ERZ782914 (study PRJEB29894, sample SAMN03576417) | human skin metagenome | biome: human skin; feature: left retroauricular crease; material: organic_material | host: Homo sapiens | place: Italy: Trento...
CAATTAGATTATTGATATTATTTAGAAATATTAGAAATATATTCATATTAATTAATCGGATAATCAATCAATAGATTTTAATAAAATAAGAAAATCCCTAAAAAGGTTAAAAATATAACAAAGACTATTTGCTTTCAAAATTTACATGTTCTATAATCATATTGATGATAACGTTTATTGTTGGAGGTTAAGATGGTTAATAAAAACAAGAAATTTTTGGCTGGAGCGATAATTCTGGCTATGTCTATTTCAACTATAACTCAGACTTCATATGGAAGTGAAGATGAATTAGGAGTTGGTAGAGACCTAGCTTTGGATAGCAACGAGGATATAAATGATAAATCTAATGGCGATTTAGAAGATAGTGAGACAGGTGAAAAAGGAAGTAATCTGGATGCTAAAGAAGAGAATGAGACTGTAGATGAAGAAGAAATTGATTCTACAGTAAGTGAAGATGATTTAGAAGATAGTAAAAAATCCCTAAAAAATGACATCAACCTTAGTGACCTTTCTGATGAGGATAAGGAAGATTACAGTAAAAAAATTGATGATGCACAAAGCAAAAAAGATCTAGAAGAAATTGAAGCTCAATTTAATGTAGATTTAGCTAAAGAAGATAGTGAAAATAAAGATGAAGGAAAAGAAACAGAAGGTGAGGATGTTCCTAGTACGACTTCTGATGAAGGCAATGAAGTATCTTCTGATGTTGAAGAATTGGCAAGCGTAACTGATCTTGACGCAAAGAAAGAAGAATTAAGAAGCAAGCTTGTTGATGCTATGGCATCTGGGAAAATTGACTCTATGAAACTAAGCGATTTTACTGAAAAAGTTGGATCTGCTGATAGTGATCAGTCCCTAAAAGCTATTGAGGCTGAAATATATCAAGGTCTAGGTGAAGAATTACCAGAAGAAGATAGCGATACTGATTTAGAAGATGGCGAAACTGATCCGGTAGAAGACGATTTAGCTCTAGATAGACAATTGGCCAAAGAACATATTGATGAAGTGGCAGCTGAAAAAAATATGCCTGAAGACGTTGTTAATGAGTATTCTTCAAGGATAGATGCTGCCAAGGATATGGAAGAAATGTTTGATATCGTCATGGAAGCTAATGACTGGGAAAATCCAGATAGTATAGAAGCTGAGGTAGATCCGCTTCAAGAAGAGAAAGAATTATATCACAATAGTATAGATAAGTTAGAAAATCTTGATGAAGAAAGAAAAGCTTATTATAAGGCTGAGATAGACAAGGCTAATGGTACAGAAGAGTTTAGGAGTATCTTGGATGATGCGCAAGCAAAAAACAATGATAATGCTCCAGTAGAAGAATTTGACTTCAAAGGAATATATAAGGATCTTATTGATAAATTAGAATACCTTAGTGAGGACCAAAAACAAGGATTCAAAGATCAAATAGATGCCATAGATGAAGAAGTTGATGGGGCAGAAGATGCTATACAAGAAATTTGGAATAGCGCTCGAACTCAAAATGAAGGTCAAGAACCTATAGAAGATGAAGAAGATTTAAATTCGCTAAGAGATGTTGCTAAATCTGTTGTAGACGAGCTTGAAAACTTATCTGAGGAAGAAAAACAAGGATTCAAAGATCAAATAGAAGCTGAGAAATCTTTTGCTGGAATATATGGCATACTTGATAAAGCAAAAGATCAAGATGAAAATAATGCAGCGAATAGAGAATGGTTAGAAGGTCTTAGAGAAGGATATATAGCAAAACTTCCTACTTACGAATATTTGACTGAAGACCAAAGAGCTGATTATGAAAAGCAATTCAAAGAAGCAAAAGATCAAGACGCTATGAGATTGATTGATTATGATGCTCAAATAACAAACCAAGACCAAGAACCAGTTGATGAAAATCTTGATGAAGAAATTTTGGAAGACTATAAGGCTCTTGCACTAGAAAAAATCGAAGCTTTTGAAAATCTAACCGATGAAAAAGTTAAGGAAGACTTCCTTAACCAAGTTAAAGCTGTAAAACTTGGCCAAGAAGAAGATGCATTTAACAATGCTAAAAATGTAATTGATACCATAGTAAAAGAAGCTGCTGCATGGCAAGCTTACGATAATAGCCTAGATGAAGATAAAGAAAGAGCCAAAGCTGAAATCAATACCCTAGATAAATTAACAGAAGAAGAAAAACAACAATATATAAATCAAGTTGATCAAGCTAGTGATAAAGAAGAAATAAACAAAGCAGTAGAAGAAGCCAAAGCGCTCAATGATGATAAATCAGATCTGGAAGATGCTAAAAAATCTGCCAAAGAAACAGTGGCTAATCTTTTAAACTTAACTAATGGCCAAAAAGAAGAATACCTGGGTCAAATTGATAATGCAGATAGTAAAGAAGAAATTGATGGAATAGTAACTGCTGCCAAGGATAAGGATGCAGAAAACCTTAAAGAAGCTAAAGAAGATGCTAAGTCATCAATAGATCAACTATCAAAGATAAATGAAGATAAAAAACAATCCTACAAAGAAGAAATCGACAGACCTTCTACAGATACTATTGCAAAAGTAAATGAAATAGTAAATAGAGCAAAAAATGACAGCAGCGAAGAATTGCCAGAAGAAGATACTCTCAAAGCATATAAAGATGAGTATAAAAACATGATTGATTCTTTACCTACTTTAAGAAACAAAGAAAAAGAATCATTTAAAAAAGAAATTGATAAGGCAAGTTCACTAGATCAAATAAAATCTATCTACAATAAAGCATTAGAACTAGTAGCTTCTAGAAATAATGATGGTGATGAAGATCTTGATTACCTAAGAAATTATATTATAGACCGCATAAATGAGCTTGAGAGTTTAAGCGACTCCTCTAAGGAAGATTTCATCGCAAAAGTAAAGGATGCGAATACATTTGAAAGTATATTTGATGTCTATAGTCAAGCTATAAGGATGGATATGCATGCTAATGGCATGATTTATGTTCCTATAGGATTTGAGTTTATAGAATCTGGCTACTATTATAGATCTGATTTATATAATAACCGTAGTGAATTATTAAAAGCTTATAAAGACAATAAAATAACTGTAGCAGCTGCTAAAATTTTACTAGAAAAATATCCTAATACAGTTAAGAATGTAAAGGATAAACTTGAAAAACTTGTCAAAGAATCCGAAGAACTCCAAAAACAAGCAGAAGCTATGTTAAAAGAATACGATGAGATTCTTATCTTAGATTATAAAGCAGAAATCTAGAATAACTTATCCAAGCTTAGAACTAGCTTTAAGTTCTAAGCTTATAGTCGTAATATATGGGAGAAAAAGATGAAATACAAATTATTAAAAGGGGCTCTTGCTGTTTCTATGGCTGTGGCTTTTGCTAGCAATGCTTATGCAGATGATTTGCCAAAAACAAGCTTGGTCAAACAAAAAATCGATATTGATTGGATTGGAAATGACGAGTGGATGCCAGAAGATAGCATTGAAAATGAGATCAACAAGTCAAGTGTTGAGAAAGTAAAGCGCAGTCAAGGATCTATTGTAAATCCACTTGCGAGTGTTGATGCTAAAATCCAAGTTCTTTCGCTAATGAACAAAAAAGGTGAGGGAACGACTACTGTTGGTGGACCAGAATTTAAGGCGTACACCTTTGATTTTTGGCAATATGTAGATTCTATGATTTTCTGGGACGGTCCAATACCAACACCTGATGTCATAGATCCTGCTCACAGAAATGGTGTGGCTATTTATGGTACTCTTTTCTTTAACTGGTCAACATCCACAGAAGATAATGAGAGATTTAAGAATTTTATCACAGAAGATTCACCAGGTTCAAATACTTTCCCGTCAGCTAGAACCTTAGCAAAAGCTGCTAAGTATTATGGTTTTGATGGATATTTCATAAATCAAGAAACTACTGGCTCTGAAACTTCTGGCAAGGCAGAAAAAACTATAGCCCTAATGCAATATATGAAAGACTATGCAAAAAATGAACTGGACTATGACATAAGACTTTCTTGGTATGATGCAATGGCAAATTCTGGAAACCGCAATCACGTAAATGGAGTTTCAAAAGCCAACCATTACTTCCTAGAAGCTAGGGACGATGGGCAAGTACCTGCAGATGAGTTTTTCATGAATTTTAATTGGACTAATTCTACAATTAATACAACTAGAGATACTATGAAAGAAATTAATAGAAGTCCATTTGATGCCTATGCAGGTTTTGAACTACAAGCTGGATCTTATAATACTAATATTAGAAGAGAAGACCTAGTGGGAAGTGACAATAAACTTAGAACATCTATTGGCCTATTTACTCCAGATTCTATCCAAGGCTTATCACTAGATGGAGAAGATTACCATGAACAAGAAAGAAAGTTTTGGACAGGGTTTGGTGGAGATCCTACTACATCAGATGATTCTTTTAAATGGTCTGGTATGGCTAGATTTGTTAGAGACAGTACACCAGTAACAAGCTTACCTTTCAATACATTTTTTAATACTGGCCATGGTAAAGGATACTTTATAGATGGAAATCTTTCTAAGAAAGATACCTGGAATCAAAGATCTGTTCAAGAAATCTTGCCTACATGGAGATGGTGGGTTCGATCAACTACCGATAGCAAGATAGCCCCAAGATTTGACTTTGATGATGCTTATAATGGACCAAACTCCATAGCCTTTGAGGGAAATCTAGAAAGTAAATCTACTAATGATGTCATGCTCTACTCAACAGACGTTAATTTGTCAGATGCAAGCAAGTTAGTAGTAAGCCATAAGGCTGGTGCAAATTCTACTGTAAGAATTGGTTTATCTGATGATGCAAATTATTCTGATGATTCATTTATCTATTATGAATTAGATACAAACAATCCAGACTGGCTAACAGAAACATTTGATATAAGCAATCTGGCAGGAAAGAATATTAGAGCTATCAAAATACAATTTGTAAATGATGAGGCTACTGATGATTATAAATTTAATCTTGGCCAACTAGCAATTGTTGATGACCAAAGCCAAATTCAAGCTCCATCCAATGTTGAAGTTTTGGATAAGATAGTCCATACAGCTAAAAGTGCCGAAGCAATTATAAAATTTGATAGAGTCCCTGATGCTGCCTACTACGAAGTATTCCAAAATGTAGGAGGAAATGAAGAGCACCTAACAAGTTCATCTTCCAACTATATCTACCTTGATAGGCTAAAAAGAGCTGAAGGCAACCAAGGAACTAGCCAAGAAATTTATGTTCGTGCAGTTGGTAAGAATGGTACAAGGTCAGAAAAAACACCAGCTAGCATAGACTATGAAATGGATATTAGTGATACAGATTCCATGCCAGAAGAAAGTGAAAATGTTGTTATTGGTGCTAATGTATTGGGAGTAAATGCAGAAAATTCTGGAGAACTTGGCAGAAATGCCCTAAGTGGAACTATTTCAGGAAATTCAGATAAGTGGTGCAATAATTATTCTTATGATTCTTGGCTAGAAATTGAACTTACTGAGCCACGCATTATAAGAAGATGGGTAATGGACCATGCTGGTGCAGGTGGTGAAGACCCATACGATCCTGCTACAGGCAAGGGTGGATCTATGAATACTAAAGATTTCAAGCTTTCCTATAAGGTAAATCCAGAAGATTCCTGGACAGAACTAAAAGTTATTACAAATAATAAGCTAAATGTAACAGATATAAGCTTTGATAATGATGTTAAGGCAAAATACTATAGGCTAGATATCGGCCAAGCTCATAACGGAACTCCATGGGGAGCAACAAGAGTTTATAATTGGAAGATGTATGAAGCAAAAGAAGATAAGGCTACATCCCCAATTCCTATGCCTTATGTAAAAGCAACAAACACGAGAGATGACCTATATGACATTACATTTGCAGAAATTCCAGCAAATACTAGAGTAAAATTATTTGCTGATAGAGATTTGAGTGAAGAATTAGCAAGCTTCGATTCAAAAGAAAAAGCAGCCCACACCTTTAATGACATTAAACTTCCTAATAATAAGGGCATAGTTTACTATCAAAGCATAGAAGAAGGCAAAGATCCATCACCGGTTATGGCCGTAGTATATAAGGCCAGGGAAAGTGAATTGGAATCTATAGCAATCAAAAAATCTCCAAATACCATCTATGCCCAAGGTGAAGACCTTGACTTAAGAGGAGCTAGTCTTGAAGCTACATTTGCAAATGGATCTAAGGATGAAATATCTTTAGATAATGAAAATGTAATAATTGATGGATACAATCCAAATACCCTTGGCAAGCAAGTTTTAACTATAAAATATCTTGATAAAGAAACTAGTCTTGAAGTAGAAGTAAAGAGCATAGACGACCTAAAATCTACCATAAAAGCTATAGAATTACCGGCTGATTTTAAGACAACTTATGAAATTGGCGAGGATCTTGATATGGATACAAAATTGAAAGTAACTTTCTATAGAGGAAATCCAATAGAACTTGCCCTATCAGATAAAAATGTAAAAGTAGAAGGCTTTGATAGCTCAAAAGAGATGACCGGGGAGCTTGTAATAACATACAAGGACAAAAGTATAAAAACTAAATATTCAGTTGTAAAACCTGTCATCAACTATCAAAGACTGGAACAAAAAATCGCTGATGTCGAAGGTGTTCTTAAAACAGATGATAATTTGACCCCAGCTAGCAAAGCCAAGCTAGAAAAAACATTGGAAGATGCTAAAAAACTTTTAAACAATGCTAATAGCCAAGATCAAGTAGACCAGATGGTTACAAAACTAGACCAAGGTCTAAAATCCTTAACTAGCAAAGCCAATAAAGGAAAATTAGATAAACTAATTGATCAAGCAAATGAAAAGGCAAAAGGAAATTACACCAAAGAAAGCCTAGATAATCTAAAAAGAAAAATTGACCAAGCTCAAAAAATATACGATGATGAAAATATCAGCCAAATAGAAGTAAACAAGATAAGCACAGAATTGGCAAGAGCTATGTTTAGTTTGAAGAAAGAAAAAGCTTTTGACAAAAAAGAACTTGATCAACAAGTAAAAGAAGCTGAAGCTAAATTAGAAGATATAAAAAATAGATCGTATACTGAAGAATCTATCAAAGCTTATGAAGATGCTCTAGAAAAAGCCAAGGAAGCTTTAGAAAACAATGTAAATAAAGAAGTTTACGACAAGGCTTTGAAAGATTTGAAGGACGCCAGCCTAAAACTTGAAGTAAAAGGCGAAGCAAACAAAGCAAAACTTAAAAATCTAATTGCTAAAGCTGATAGATATGACTTGAGCAAATTTAAGGATGAAAACAAAATAAATACCTTTAAAAATGATCTAAATAAGGCTAAAGAAGTTTTAAAAGATAAAAACGCAAGTCAAAAAGAAGTTGATCAAGCCTATAGCAAACTATTAAGGTCAATGTTTGGACTAAGATAAAAATACAGGGAGCCTAATTTTATGGTCTCCAGTATTTTAAAGTTTTACGGTAAAAGAGAAGTAATCGAGTAGAAACTCCAAAATGTAAAGAATAAAAATGGAGAAGAATATGAATAAAATTATCAAAAAAATATGTACAGGCATCTTGCTTGCATCTTTAGTAGTTATCCCCTTATCTAGAGCTACTAGCAATGTATTTGCAAGTGAGCTATCTAATGAAGAATCTATCCAGTATGAAATATACCCTCTAGTTAAAAACATTTCCTATAGTCAAGGTAGCCTAGATTTAAACAATGGGGCAGATTTGTTCTTATCAGAAGCTTTGGATGAATATACAATTTCAAAGGCAAAATCTATTTTGGACAAAAATGATATAGCCTACAGTATAGAAGATACAGAGAATCCTGATATCTTAGTCGGAATAAAGGGAAGTAATGATAGAGCAGATCAATTTATCAAAGAAAACTCAGCTGAAGCTGATATATTTGATAACTTTGATGCCTATAGTCTTTTGGTAAAAGAAAATACCATAGCTATAGTTGGCAAGGATACAGATGCTGCGTTTTATGGACTTGAAACCCTTGATTTGATATTGCGTCAAGCAAATAAGAATGTAAGAAATTTGGCTATAGATGATTATGCCTCTACAAAATATAGGGGTGTTATTGAAGGATACTATGGCAATCCATGGACTTGGGATGATAGAATTGCTAACCTAGAATTTGGTGGACAATTTAAAGACAATATTTTTGTCTTTGCACCAAAAGATGACCCTTACCACAACAAGCAATGGAGAGACTTATACCCAGAAGATCAATTAGCAGAAATAGCTAGAGTATCCAAGGCTGGAAATGAAAACAAAAATAGATTTGTTTGGATGATTCATCCTTTTATGAACAATCCTATAACGAGAAAGACAATTGACCAAGATACTGAAAAACTTATTGCAAAATTTGAACAACTTTACGGCGCTGGAGTTCGCCAATTTGGTGTTTTGGCAGATGATATTAATATAAACAACATATCTTCTAGTCGAAGCGAAGCCTACCAGGTTGTAATTGATGTAATGAAATCACTTTCTGAATGGGCAATATCAAAGGGTGATGTTTACGACCTGCTTTTCTGTCCGACATCCTATACCCTATCATGGAACTGGAATGCTTACGAGCTAAATGCCTATGATCAGAATTTCCCAGAAAATGTTCAATTTTTCTTTACTGGTTCCTCCACTATGTCTACAATCAATAAAAGAGATGTAGATACATTTAAAACAAGACAAACAAATCCTGGTCAAGTAAGACGTGACCCACTATTTTGGCTCAATTGGTCTGTAAATGATATAGACAATGGACGTGGTTACAGAAGAGTTTACCTATCCCATGCAGAAATGCTAAATAATGACGTTGATAATATAGTTGGAGTTGTGACAAATCCTATGGAACATGCCCACCTATCCCAACATTCTATATTTACATTAGCTAACTACGGTTGGAATATTAAGGCTTTTGATGCAGATCAAACTTGGGAGGACTCATTTAAATATGTAGAACCAACAGCATACAATGAACTTAAAGAATTTGCTCGCCACAACCAATCTTCTGAAGAAGTAGGCTACTATCTAAAAGAGTCAGAAGAATTAAAACCATATATAGATGCCTTCCAAAAAGTTATGAAGGGAAAAGATATAGATCAAATCCAAATATGCGGTCAACAACTAAAAGAAGAGTATCAAAAAATAGCCGAGAATGTTGATAATTATAGGCAAAATGCAAGCCATAAAGAAGTAGTAGAAGAATTAGAAGCCTATCTTGACTCTATGAAAGATACTGCTAATACTGCAATAGCAGCTATAGATACAATCATAGCCTATAAAAATGAAGGCCCAAGCAAAGAGGTAATTGCCCAAAATAAAGAAGTAAATGAACTTTGGAAGGTGGCAAACTCCCACACATTTAACTCTAGGGGAACCGAGTATCCAACAAAAACAGGTTCTAAAAGAATTCGTCCAAATATCGAAAATATGATGAATTACTTAAATGATGTTGCCTATGATCCAGATGCAACAGAAGGGCCATTTAAGAATCCACATATAAATACATCAAATATTATTACAAGCAACTACACAGCTTATCAACAATACACGGCTGATAAAATGATCGATAAAAACGACTCCACTTTTGCTTGGTGGCAAACACCTGGTGATAAGTACAAGGCGGGAGATTATGTAGGCTTAGACCTAAAACATGAATATCCACTTGGTAGATTTAGACTAGTTATGGGTGGTTCAAGCAAGTCTGATTACTTTAAAAAATATGAAATAGTATATTCAAATGATAAGGTAAATTGGACACGCTATAAAGATCCTATAGAACAAAATACACCAAAACAAACCATAGAATTTAACTTCAAAGATGATGGAATCAAGGCTCGCTATGTAGCAGTAAGGTCTTTAACTGATGGTCCATATTGGCTACAAGTTACTGATTTTATGGTGGAAACTCTTGGCGATTGGATTGAAGATGAAAAAGAAGATTATAAATACAATGAGCTAAAAGAAGCTGCAAATATAGATAAAAAAGCAAATCAAGTCATAAGTAAAGCTGATGACTCAGATAGTTATCCTCTAGCTTTTGCATCATTTACAAATGATCCACCAGAATCAAATGATAGAGTCACATCATTAAATGATGGTATTATTGACTATCCGGAATCAAATGGAACAAATAGATGGACAACATGGCAAAGAACTCCTATAAAAGGTAAGCAATACATCGGTATTTTATTTGGAGATAGCAAAGATGACAAATACAAAGTATCAGGTCTAAGCCTTCACTTTTTTGAAGATAATGGAACCAAAAAACCGGCAAAAATAAGAGTTCAATATTATAAGGGAGACGATGTCCCTGCTATAACAAACAATGCCCACCTATATAAACAAGTAGATCATCCTTTCAATAAGGAAGAAAATTGGGAGGATGTTAAAAACCTTAAAGGCCAAGCTTTTGACCCTTCCAAGGGCAATGATATTTCCTTTGATGAAGTAGAAACTCGTGCTATAAGAGTAGTTATGCTACCAGAAGAAAACAAATCACTTGCAGTGACTGAACTAGAGATTTGGGGCAAGGAATTAAATGTACTTGATAAAAATAAGCTAAGATCAAATATAAAATGCGCAGAAAATAGACTTGTTTCTGAAAATTACACCAAGGATTCTAAGGAAAATCTAGAAAAAGCACTAAAAGAGGCAAAGGATGTTCTTGCTAATAAAAAAGCAAGCAAGGAAGAAATTAATAAGGCTAATACAAATTTAGTAGCTGCAAGCTTTAGACTTATAAAAGACAAAAATGCAAAGGTAGATAAGCTTAGTCTAGAAAAAGCCATAAACATAGCAAAATCTACAAAAGTAGAAAATTACACAAGTGATAGCGTAGAAAGTTTTGAAAAGGCATTGGCAAATGCAGAAAAAATTTATAAGGATGAAAATGCATCACAAGTAGATGTAAACAAGGCTACTAGTGAGCTTACAAATGCAAGCTCTAAGCTAGTGCTAAAGTCAAAAGTTGATAAATCTAAACTTGACTTGCTAATAAGGAAAGCTAAAAAGTTTGAAAAAGCAAAATATGACCAAAGAAAATGGGCAAACTTTGAGAAAGCTTTATCTAATGCTGAAGAGATTAATAATAGTGATAAGTCTAGTCAAATGCAAATAAATAGTGCATATAGTAAATTACTAAAGGCATTAGTAGATTTAAGATAAAATTTATAGGCCAGTGTGAGCTTGACATGACTCACTTGGCCTATTTATCTAAAATAATAAAAGATTAATGAACGCTTATATAAAGATTTGATGAGGATTTTATGAAAAAAACAAGTGTAAAATTGCTAGCGATACTTACAAGTCTTGGTTTATTAGCACCAAGTTTTACGAGTAAAGCATTTGCAGAAAATGAAAACGTAATCATATCTGACGTGGAAAAATATTATGTATCAGATTATTCGGAAAAGAGAGAACAAAAATTTAACGATAATTGGAAATTTGCTCTAGGCGAGCAATTAAACGCACAAAACTCAAATTTTAATGATTCTAACTGGAAAAGCGTTGATCTACCTCACGATTATTCATTAATCCAAGATTATAGTAAATCTTACGAGGCAGAATCGGGATACAAACCAGGTGGAATTGGATGGTATAGGAAGAGTTTTAATGTACCTAGTTTAGAAGAGGCAAAAAGATACTTTATAAACTTTGATGCTGTTTATATGAACTCAACAACCTACATAAACGGCCATAAATTGGGTGATCACCCATATGGTTATACACCCTTTGCCTATGATTTGACTCCTTATTTAAAGGAAGGTGAAAATATAATATCTGTACGTGTCAACAACGACGTTCCTACAAGCAGATGGTATTCTGGTTCTGGAATATCAAGATCTGTAAGCTTGCTTACAACAAATGAACTTCATATTGGCTACAATGGAATAAAAATAGAAACTCCTAAGCTAGCTGATGAATATGGTGGGAGTGTAACAGTAGATATAAAAACAAGAATAGAAAACCAATCAGATAAAGAAAGAATAGTTAGTTTAGAACACAGGCTTATAGATTATGAAGGAAACATAGCAGGTGAAGTTGCCAAAGAATCTATAAAAGTTCCGGCAAAAGCTAATATAGAAGATAGGCAGAGTTTGGTTACTTCAGATATTAAACTTTGGGATGTTGACAATCCAAATTTATATAAAGTTGAAACAAAAATCATAGATAATGGCAAAGATGTAGATACTGTTGAAACAGACTATGGATTTAGATGGATAGAAACTTCTAAGGACAGAGGTTTTTTCTTAAATGGAAAAAATATAAAGCTAAAGGGTGTTTGTATGCACCACGACCAAGGAGCCTTAGGAGCTAATCAATACTATAGGGCTATAGAGCGTCAAGTAGAAATATTAAAAGATATGGGTGTAAATCTCATAAGAGTAACACACAATCCAGCTAGTAAAGAGCTTATTGACATAGCTAATAAGCATGGAATGCTTTTAATTGATGAGGCTTTTGATGGTTGGGTTATGGCAAAAAACCTTAATAAAAATGATTATTCTAAATATTTTGAAAGCAAAATAGGTGAAAATGAGATGCTTGCCACTATGCCCGATATGACTTGGGCAGAGTATGACATAAAGGCTATGGTGGCTCGTGATATGAATAGTCCATCTGTCGTGATGTACTCCATGGGCAATGAAGTTATAGAGGGAACGGCAAGAATCAGACGTGGTGAATATCCGGCTATAATGCAAAATTTAGTAAATTGGGTAAAAGAAGTTGATTCTACGCGTTTTGTGACAATGGGTGATAACCAATTAAAGGATGGATTTGCAAGCGACATAGTAGACCAAGCAAATATTATAACTGATGCTGGAGGTATTGTAGGCCTAAATTATGCGGGGGGATCTAGGTATGATACCATCCATAAACGCTATCCAGACTGGACTTTGTTCGGATCAGAAACGGCATCATCAGTAAACTCCAGAGGAGTCTATACAAGCACTGGTTCATTTAATTACTCTCCACAAACTCCAGCTGACAAGCTTTTAACTTCATATGATAATTCAAGAGTTGGATGGGGAGCTCTAGCTGCTGAAGCTTGGTATGACGTAATTACACGTGATTTTGTCATGGGAGAAGCTGTATGGACAGGTTTTGATTATCTTGGTGAACCAACACCATGGAATGGAATTACATCTGGGGCCCAAGGAGGATGGCCATCTTCAAAATCATCATATTTTGGCATAGTGGATACAGCTGGTCTTCCTAAAGATTCGTATTATTTCTACCAATCTCAATGGAATGACAAAGTTGATACTCTCCATATACTACCAGCTTGGAATAAGGATGCTGTATCAGGAGATAAGAATGTTCCAATTGTCGTTTATACAAATCTAGACAAGGTAGAATTATATTTCACACCAGTAAATGGAGAAAAAAGACTAATAGGTAGCCAAGAATTTGTTGAAAAACAAACACCTGGTGGATTTACTTATAAAACTGTAGATGGAAAAGATGAATTCAAAGCTCTATATGCAGAGTTTAACCTTGATTATGAAGATGGCTTGTTAGAAGCAGTTGGATATAGAGATAATGAAAAAGTAAGCGATACTGTAGGTAGGAATAAGGTAGAGACTACAGGAGTATTTTCAAATATCAATCTCATAGCTGATAGAGATACTATCATTGCAGATAATAATGATTTATCATATATAACAATTGACCTAACTGATGAGATAGGGAATATAGTCCCTACTGCAAATAACAATGTAAGTGTAAATGTTTCTGGTAATGGTGTTTTTTTGGGCCTTGATAATGGTCATCAAGCTGACCATGAAGCTTATGATTCAGGCAACAGAAATGCTCTAGCTGGTAAATTAGTAGCAATAGTAAAATCCACAAATGAAGCAGGACCTATCAATATTACAGCATCTAGTGGAGATATAAGCAAAACTATTACAATAAATTCGCAACAAAACCAAGATGATGGGGATTATCAAGGTGTTGTTTATTATAAGCTATCCAAGAACTATATGATAAAACAAGCTAGTTCCTTAAGTCTACCTCAAGAAATACCTGCAATAATGGCAGATGGAAGTGAAGTTTCATCCAAAGTTAATTGGCAAGAGATAGATCCTTATGTCTTTGAAACACCTGGATCATATGAAATTAAGGGGATAACAGAATATGATGATGAAGTTTCTGTAAAGCTAACAGTAGTAGAAGAAGTATCATCTTTACTAAATCACTCTACATCAACCCTAGTAGGAGTAAAACCAGATCTTCCAAGGAGTAGATTTGCAGTTAATAACAAAGGCCAAATCATAAATCAGGCCTTTGATGTCCAATGGGATGATATTACTGATGAAGAAGTTTCAAGACCTGGAACCATTATTAAAAAAGGTACAGCAAATATTTTTGGTAAAACTTATAATCTAACATCAAGCATAAGAATTACAGATCCTACAATTAATGTAGGGGCCAATATTGCCAAAGATACTATAAGAATGAGTGATGATATAAAAGAAGGTGATAAATCAGGAAGAATAGAAGCCTTAGTAGATGGAATAATAGATATAAAAGATCCTATTGATGAAAATACATGGACAAACATTAAAAATTATGAAGCTGGTATAAAGGATGCAAACTTAATCTTTGAATATGCAACCCAACAAGTAATTGGGCAAATAGACCTATACTTCGCTCAAAATGGTCAATATCAAGCAGCGAAAAAACTAGGTGTCTATTTGTCAGAGACAGGATCTAGTGATTCATATAAAGAAGTAAATGCCAAAATAGATGTCATTAAACAAAGTGATGATATATTAAAATACACTGTAACTTTTAATCCTGCTCAAGCTACATTCATAAAAATCGGCCTAGAAAATGATGAAAAACCAATGGCTGTACCAGAGATTGAAATCAAACAAGCATCCTCAAACAAAGAGACCTATGAAACAACCGAATTTGAAAGTCTTATAGTAGATGACAATGAGTTGACAGAAGAAGAGATGGCTGCAAATGAGTATCTAAGCCATAGCAAAAATCCTGATATAGAGATAAAAACTAAAGATAATGCTTCTTATACCCTAGTAGATGTGGATCAATTGACAAAAATAATAATTTTAGAATCCGAGAATGGACAAAATAGACGAACATTTACAATAAAAATTGACCCAGTAGACAAAAACAGCTTAGAAAAGTCTATTAATCAAGCTAAAAAGTACCTAAAAATGGATGGTTATACTAAAGAATCCAAAGATAAACTAAAAGGTGCCATAGATGAAGCTTTAGAAGTGATGAATAATCAAAATTCAAGCCAACAAGAAGTAAATATTGCAAAAACAAACTTGTCAAGAGCTATCTTTAGCTTAAGAAAAGAGGAAGTTGTTGACAAGACCAAGCTTGAGACCCTAGTAAAAACCAACAAGGAAATTCTTTCGAAATTGGATACTAGTAACTACACAGAAGAATCTGTGGAAAACTACAGCAAGGCTATAAGAAAAGCAGAAAATGTTTTAATAGACTCCTCTGCAAGTAAAAATCAAGTAGAAAATGTAACATCTAACTTAAAAGATGCGTCGACTAAGCTAGAAACAAAGAAAAATAAACTAAACATTAGTAAACTTGAAAAATTAATAAGTAATATAGAAAAAAATAGCAAGTTAAAAGAAAAATTAGCTGACGATGTAAAAGAAGCTAAAAAAGTTATAGAAAATGCAAAAAATCAAGAAGAAATCGACAATGCATACAAAAAGCTTTTGAGCAAGTATTTTAAAGGATGATTATGAAGAAGATATCAAAAATTTTGCTAGTTGGGATATTCTCCCTTCTAGCATTTACAAACCATAATAAATCTTATGCTGATAGAGAGCAAAATTATGAATTGCAAGCCCCAGAGGCAGGACACTATTTTCCAAATGATATTATTGATTGGTCATTAGCTAAGTATCCAAATCAAAAAAACAATATATCAAATGAACCCCTAGCTAATAGATATGAATTAGAGGGAAAGACCGAAAATGCAAAGAAAAATCCTGGCGCAGGTGTCATGGCAATTACAATAGCAAACGAACATACCAAAGGCACAGCGGCTCAAGGTTCAGATAATTACAAGGATGGATACGCCTTTACAAATTGGCAATATGTTGACTCTATGATCTATTGGGGTGGATCTGCTAGTGAAGGTATTATAGTAACACCAGCAGCAGATTTTACAGACTCAGCCCATAAAAATGGAGTAAAAGTTTATGGAACAGTCTTCTTCCCACCAGGAGCTTATGGTGGCAAAGAAGAGTGGGTAAATGACTTTGTTAAACAAGATGAAAATGGCAACTATATAATAGCCGATAAACTAATAGAGATTTCTAAGACTCTTGGCTTTGATGGTTGGTTCTTAAATCAAGAAACGGCTGTGTCTAATAGAAATATTGGAAAAAAATTTCAAGAGTTTATGGACTATTATTACTCAAAAACTGACCTAGAACTTGTTTGGTATGATGCAATGGTTGAAGATGGCTGGGTAAATTGGCAAGGAAATTTAAACGATAGTAACTCAATGTTTTTTCAAAAGGGCGATAAAAAGCGTTCCGATAAAATATTTGTAGACTTTAGGTGGTTTGGCGAAAATCCTACATCAGCAAAGAATAAGGCAATAGAATTAAATCGTAATCCTTTTGATGTATACTTTGGCTACGATGTCCAAGGAGTAAATCTTAATAAGGCACTTAATAGCTATGATTCAATAGCTGACCTAGCTACAGATGGTAAACTTAATGTATCATTAGGATTTTATTGTCCGGATTCTGCTATGAGAAATGCAAGTTATTTAAATGGAGAAGAGTTTTGGAATAAGGTTTGGGAAAATGAAGAGCTTTTGTGGACAAATGATAAAGGAAATTTAAATGAAAAACCATCGTATGAATTTGGTGGTATTTCAACATATTTTCCTGAGAAAACACCTATCACATCGTTTCCATTTATAACTTATTTTAACCAAGGCGCTGGAGAAAATCTTTATATTAATGGGGAAATATTAAAAGCTGGAACATACTACAACAGATCTTCCCAAGATATCTTGCCAACATACAGATGGGACATAATAAATGAAAAATCCAATGATATCAAAGCTAGTCTTGATGTAGTCGACGTGTTTAATGGTGGATCTTCATTAAAATTTTATGGTAAGACAGAGGATGATGGTTACACAGACGTTATGCTATATGGGACAAATGCAATTATTGATGATTCATATGCCGAAATCATCAAAAAAGGTCAGGGAAATCTTGACTTAATATTAGAATTTGAAGACGGTAATCGTGAGATAATCAAAGGTAGCGTTTCTCAAGGCTCATGGGATGTAGTTTCATACGATCTCTCAGATTATATTGGAAAAACTGTTAGAAAACTTGGACTAAGGCTATCAGCTGATCAAAATGATGACTATAAATTAAATATCGGTAAATTACAAATAGGACAAATAAGCGAAAATCCAATTGAAATAAGTCAGTTAAATATAATAGATTCATCTATAAAAGATGGAGTTAGTGCTAATGTTTCCTTAGAATATGAAATAAGCGAAGATAATAACGGTGTAAATGCATATTATTATGATAAAGATGCTAACAAAGTATTTTTGTCATATTCTAAAAATAATAATATATTTATTAAAGACTTAAAGAGGCTAGATGATGATACCAGTGCTATAAAAATTGCTCTTATACCTCTTGGATTTGATGGTAGAGAAATAGCAACTAATGAAGTAAATATTGACTTTGATTTTGGCAACTTAGCTAAACCAAAAGCTGATTTTTATGTGGATAAAACTTTTGCTAAGGCTGGTGAGATCATCAGATTAAAGCAAGATGATAGTATTTCAACGAGTGAATACATTTGGGAAATTCCAGGTGCAAATACAGAAAGACAAGAAGGTAAAGAAATAGAAATTTCTTTTGATAAAGCAGGTGTCTACAGTATACGCCACATAGCTAAAAATAAAGCTGGAGAAGATACTTTATTTAAGGAGAATATAATAACTATATATGATAATTTACCTCAAGAAGTTACAAACCTAGCACCTTTATCTAAATCTGTAAAAGCTAGTGGCTATACAAATAGTAATGAGTCACCTAGAGGAGCCATTGACGAAAATGAGAATACTAAATGGTGTGATAATGCAAATGATAAGCCTTATTTGGAGTTAGACTTAGGTAAAGCCTATACAATTACAGCCTTTGAGCTAGCTCATGCTCAAAGAGGTGGTGAATCTAAATCCATGAATTCTAGAGACTTTTATATTGAAACAAGTGTTGATGGGGAAAACTACGACAGAGTAGTTGAGGTTAAGGATAATATAGAAGATTTAACCAAGCACCAAACTATAGCAAAAGCTCGTTTTGTAAGACTAGTTTTGGATAAGGCTGAACAAAATGGCAATGTAGCTCGTATATACGAGTTTAGAGTTATTGGCTTTGATGGTGAATTTGAAGAAGTAGTCAAAAACGCAAATGAACTTTCAAAACTTAGACAGACCTACTATGATACAAAACTTACAGATAAGGAAGTATCAAAAATAGATAAAGGTAAATATGATGAATACAAAAATCTACAAGATAGGGCAAAAGCTATCTTAGATGCTAATGAAATAACTGAATCAGATTTTACCTTAGCTGATGAATTAAATAAAGCTTATGAAAACTTATTTAATAATGTAAATAAGAATAAGTTAAATAGCAAGATATTATTTGCAAAAACTCTTAAAACTGATAATTTGACAGAGAAATCATTGAATGACCTTAACGAAGCTATCATAAAAGCACAAAAAGTCATGGATTCTCCAAATATAAGTCAAGAAGATATAGACCAGGCAGAAAAGGAACTAGTCAAGGTAATATTTAACTTAGAAAGAATCAACAAGACTAGTCTAAAATCCATGATAGATAAAAGTAATTCCTTAAACTTAGGTCTGTATTCTGAACAATCATCAAAAGTTTTAACACAAGCATTAGAAAAAGCGAAAGAAATTTATGATAATCAAAGTGCTAGTCAAGAAGAAGTGGACAATAGTTTAATAAATTTGACAAATGCCTATAACAAGCTAGAAGCCAAAACTATAGCCAACAAAAACAAATTAAAATCTCTAGTGGCTAAAGCAAAAAAATATGAACTCGAAAAATACAGTAAGAAATCTGTAGAAAACTTTAAAGAAAGTCTAGCTAATGCAGAAAAAGTTATAGTTGATAAGAAAGCTAGTCAAGAAGAAGTGGACATGGCGTACAATAAATTATTGAAAGCTATGTTTGCCTTAAGATAAAATTTATGTAATTAAAAATGGGGTTGTTGCAAATTGATAGATATCTATCGTTCCATCATTGGAGTGCACTCCCAGAAAGTTTGAGATTTAGCCCGCCGGCTTAGGGAGGCCAAACTTTCTGGGAGGGTGCTCGAATGATATAGGAACGATTTATCTATTTTGCAACAGCCCCTTTTTATTTTATTATTCCCAACTCTTCCAAAAACTCAAATATTTGCCTAAAGTATTCGTCTTGGTCGTAGAATTTGCATTCGGCGTGGTCGGCTGGGGTGGGGGTGTATAGGGATTTTTTGCCTTTGTGGGCCTTGTAGAGGTCGCAGCACATATTGACTGGGACTAGTCTATCTGATTTGCCGTGAATGAACATGCCTGGAATTTTTGTGTTTTTCATGGAGTCCATGTTTGATTTATAAAAATTGCTGGAAAATCTGATTTTACCTATTATATTTGCTACAAAAACAATAGGATATACTAAAAATCCTAGGTCGGATTTTAGTTGATCTACCTGCATATCATAAAAACTTGTGTATCCACAATCTTCTATGAAAGCTAGAAGATTTTCTGGATTATCGCCTGCTAGTAACATTGTTGTTGCTGCTCCCATTGATTCGCCGTGGACTATGATTTTTGCTTGTGGATTGGTCTTTATAATCCAGTCCATCCAAGCCTTTATATCTTCTTTTTCTTTGAGGCCAAATGTAGTATAAGTACCTTCACTTTGGCCGTGGGCTCTTTGGTCAGGGGCTAGTATTGAAAACCCATTTTTGTAGTATTTATCTGCTAGGCTTAGCATGGATTTCGCATTTGCTGTGTAGCCGTGGACTAAAATGATCCAATAGTTGGAAATGTCATTTTTTATGTACTTGCCATATAGTTTTAGGCCATCAAAACTTTTTATGACGCAAGCTGACATTATTTCCATGTAGTAATCTTCTTTTTCTGTAAGTTTTACCTTGTTTGATCTTATCTCTTGCTCAGCTTGTTTATTTTCTTCTTTGTTTATCTTGATGGGGTCTTCTGCCATATAATATTTCCTAAGGCAGGCTTTGTTTACTAAATGATTTGCCCCTATTATTAATGCTATTAGAATTATAAATAAGATTATAAGTATTATTTTCCCTATCATATTATATCTCTATGTTATTTAGTGGATTCTATGAAGTCAAAGATTTTCTTGTAGTAAATCTCCTCGTCATAGAGTTTGCACTCAGCATGGCCTGCGCCTTCTGCTATGTAAATTTCCTTTGGCCCTCTATGAGCCTTGTAGAGTTTTTGGCACATAGATACTGGGACTATGTCATCTTTTCCTCCGTTGATGAAGAGAGTTGGAATTTTTGTTCTTCTCATAGCATCTTCAGTTGATTTGAAGAGGTCTGCTCCTATGAGAGGTTTTATAAATAAGTTTGCTACTAGAGCTGCAGGCTTATATAGGAATCTTAATCTCTTGTTGACCTGGTGTTCGTACATACCGTAGTATGTTGTGTAGCCACAGTCTTCAATCAAAGCTATGACATTTATAGGATTTTCGCCTGCCACATACATGGCTGTAGCTGCTCCCATGGATTCTCCTTGGATGACTATTTTTGCATTGGGATTTTTCTTTCTTATCCATTCTATCCGGCAGATTATATCCTTGCTTTCCTTTATACCATATGTAGTAAAGATGCCGGAACTTTTGCCGTGGCCTCTCAAATCTGGTGCAAGTATTGAATATCCATTTTTGTAATACCTATCGGCTATGGTAAACATGGTGAGATTTCTTGCAGTGTAGCCATGAATCAGAATCACCCACAAATCCTTATTCGCAGTAAGAAGATAGGATCCAGCAAGTCTGATCCCATCGAAAGATTTTATAGTAACTTCATTCATGATTTCGGCATAGTGATTAACAGTTGCAAAAACTTCATCTCTATCAACAAAGTGATTTTCCCCAGCGTGTTCACTGATATTTTCTTTGATATCTGGGTTGTAGTCCATATTGCCCAAAATCTTATTTATCCAAGTAATTAGATGGGCGAAGTGGCTTGCCATGACGAGAATTGCTAGAAGTATGATTATAAGAGATGCTATTCTTAAAATATACAATTATATCGCCTCACTTAATGGATCTTCATAGGACAAATTTCTCCAAATAATCCCCTATGCCATCTTCATCGTTAGAAAGTGTCAGGTAATCTGCCATATTTTTGATTGGCTCTATAGCGTTGGCCATGGCAACTCCCGTCCCCGCTATTTCTATCATGCTGGCATCGTTCATTTCATCGCCAAAGGCTATGATGTCAGCTTGGTCGATTCCAAAGTAATCTGCAATTTCTAGTAGACTATTGCCCTTGGAGAGACCTTTGGGCATAAGCTCGTAATAATTCCTATGGCTTCTTACTTGGCTTGTTTTATGACCAAAGTTTTCTTTTAGAAATGGTATGTTTTCTTCAAGATTTTCCGGCTCTGCTGCAAAGAGGATTTTGTTTGGATTGAAATCTAGCTTATCTCTTATATCACTTACTATCTTTGCTTCAAGTCCTAGTAGCTTTTTTTCTGCCTCTAGAAATTTATGGTCTTTGTCAGATAAAATCATATCTTTATAAGGGACTATGATATTTAGAAACCTGGTTTTGTCTAGGATTTCTAGAGCCAGGTTTCTATCTAAGTTATGATTTACTAAAACTTTGCCACTAGCGTAATTTGTGATTGATCCACCATTATAGTTTGATAGGAGGCCATCTAATTTGTCAAATTTAAGCTCTTTTGCTAAATCTTTGACTGCGTCTGTTGGCCTTCCAGAAACTATAACAATCTTATGTCCCATTTCGCCAGCCCTTATGAGGGCTTGACGTGTCCTGGGAGTGATTTTATTTTCGCTATTTAAAAGCGTGCCATCTACATCGATTGCAATTAGTTTCATACATTAGCCAACTATTTCCATTAATTCTTCGCCGTGATTTGTTTGTCCACTTGCTATAATATTTATTTCCTTATCTTCAGCATTGGTTATGATAACTGGTGATTCTGGAGATTTGCCAGCCGCTTTGATCTTTTCTATGTCAAATTCCATCAAAAGATCTCCAGCATTTACCTTTTGTCCTTGACTTACGTGAGAAGTATAAGGCTCGCCATTTAATTCAACTGTATCTAGGCCAATGTGGATTAGGATTTCAAGACCACTACTTGAGGTAAGTCCTAGGGCGTGTTTTGAGTCAGCTACCATAGTTATTTCTCCGTCGACAGGGCTATAGATCTTACCTTCACTTGGAATAATAAGGCTTCCCTTACCTACCATTTCACCAGCAAAAACAGGATCTTGGCATTCTTTTACACTTGATACTATTCCTGTTATAGGAACTAAAATTTTATTACTAGTATTTTTACTTGTTTCTTGATTTTCATTTTCTTTATCTTTTTTAAATAGATTTCCAAATATTGACATATTGCCTCCTAAATTTTGTTAATTTATTACCATTATACCCTTTACTTAATTTTTTTAAGAAACTTGCAAGCCTGTAACATATGTTACTGAATATTTGGAGAAAAGATTTTATAATAATAGCATAGTAAGATAGTAGTAAAAAAGAGAAAGTGAAAAAATATAAAAGGAAGGTTATTATGTTTTGTTACCAATGTCAAGAAACAGCAAAAAACACTGGATGCACTATTCAAGGTGTATGTGGTAAAAAAGAAGATACTGCAAACGCCCAAGACTTATTAATATATGTTACAAAAGGCCTGGCAGAAGTAGCTGATAAATTGGGCGAAGATAATCCCATAGTTTACGATAGGATTTCAAACAACCTATTTATCACAATTACCAATGCAAACTTCGATACTAAGGCTATCATGGATGTAGTTAAGGAAACTATAGATCTTAAAGATTCACTTTTGGAAAAATTAGCTAGCAAAGGAGGCCTATCTGATTTTGCTCTATTTTCATCAAAAGATGAAGAAGAACTTAATAAAAAGGCAGTAGAAGTTGGCGTTTTAAATATAGTAAATGAAGATGAGAGAAGTCTTAGCGAACTAACTACATATGGTCTAAAGGGTATGGCTGCCTACAACCATCACGCAAATGTCCTAGGCTACCATGATGTCGATGTAGATAGATTTATAGCCCATGCTCTTTATGAAACTACTAAAGAAGATAAAGAAATTCCTAGTCTAATTGACCTAGTTATGGCAACAGGCCGTCATGGAGTAAAAGCTATGGCTCTACTAGATAAGGCAAATACTGAAACTTATGGGAATCCAGAAATAACAGAAGTTGATTATGGAGTAGGTGAAAAACCAGCAATCCTAATCTCTGGTCACGATCTTCACGATATGAAAATGCTCCTTGAACAAAGCAAAGATAGTGGAGTAGAAATTTATACTCACTCAGAGATGCTACCAGCAAACTATTATCCAGAATTTAAAAAATATGACCACTTCCACGGCAATTATGGAAATAGCTGGTGGAGTCAAAATGATGAGTTCCAAGCTTTCAATGGACCAATTCTTATGACTACAAATTGTATAGTCCCACCTAAAGCTAGTAATGACTATCTAGATAGGATGTTTACAACAGGAAATGCTGGATATCCAGGAGCTAAGCACATAGAAGCTGATCAAAATGGAAATAAGGATTTTTCTCAAATCATAGAACTTGCAAAAACTTTAAATTCTCCTACAAAGCTTGAAGATACAAAAGTTGTTGGTGGGTTTGCTCACAATCAAGTCATAAGCATAGCTGATAAAGTAGTAGAAGAAGTAAAAGTAGGAAATATTAAAAAATTTGTAGTAATGGCAGGTTGTGACGGTAGATTTAAGGAAAGAAGCTATTATACAGATTTTGCCAAAGCTATACCCAAAGATTGGGTAATCTTAACAGCAGGCTGTGCAAAATATAGGTATAATAAACTAGGACTTGGAGATATCAACGGCATTCCAAGAGTTCTAGATGCAGGTCAATGCAATGACTCATATTCACTTATTCAGATTGCCCTAGCCTTAAAAGACGCATTTGGTCTTGATGATATTAACGATTTGCCAATAGAATATAATATTGCTTGGTATGAACAAAAGGCTGTAATAGTATTACTAGCATTATTAAGTCTAGGAGTTAAAAATATCCACCTTGGACCAACACTTCCAGCATTTTTATCTCCAACTGTCATAGGTTTCTTAGTAGAAAACTTTAATATTGCACCAAACACAAATGTAGAAGAAGATTTACAAACAATGATGGCATAAAATAAAGTTATCGGTCTCCTAAATGAGGAGGCTGATTTTTTTAGGAAAGATCTTTAATTCGACCCATATAAAGACTATCTGAAATCGTTTGTATAATAATTTAATTTATATTATAATTTGTTTGAGGGAGAATAAGTATGAATAAAATTGATACTAACAAATTACTTATAGACATTGTAAAAGAAGACTCTAGAAAAGCTCTTGGATGCACAGAACCTGTTGCAGTTGCTTATGCAGCTAATGTTTGTGCAGGATATGTTGATAAGGATGATATAGAAAAAATTGAAGTTATTTTAAGCAAGAACATTTTTAAAAATGGCAAGGCCGTAAAAATTCCAAACACTGGTGCTAGTGGTTTGGAATTAGCGGCAAGTCTTGGAGCCTTTAGCAAGAAAACATCTAGTCCGTTATTAGTTTTTTCAAATCTTACAGATGATACTATAAAAAGATCAAAAGACTTTGTAACTAGTAAAAATGTTAAGGTAAATTATATCGATAGCCTAATTGACGTCTATGTAAAGCTTAATATATATGCTAAAGATGATATAGTCACAGCTATTATTGCCTATTCTCATTCAAACATTATAAAAATTATAAAAAATGGGGAAGTTATATATGAAAAGCAGGTAGATACTCACAACACTTCTAAGAAATCAATCAAAGATATGTCTTTTAAAGAACTTGCTGATATCATAAGAGATATGGATTATTCTGATATATCTTTTGTTCTAGAAGGTGTAGATGTAAATATCAGAGCAGCTGATGAAGGATTATTTGGATATGGCCTAGGGCTTGGAAAGAAACTAAAAGAGCTAAAAGATAATAAAATTTTGCCAGATAATTTTATAACTGATACTAGGATTCTAACTGCAGCAGCAGCTGATATGAGAATGGGTGGGGGATCGCTTCCAGTAATGACTTCAGGAGCCAGTGGCAACCAAGGAGTTGGAGTTATTTTGCCCATATATATTGTGGCAAAAAAGGAAAAGCTAGATGATGAAAGTCTAGTAAGAGGACTCTTCTTTGCTCATGTGATAAATAGGTATGTCAAAGAATACTCCGGCAAACTTTCTGGACTTTGCGGTTGTGCCATTGGAGCGGCTATAGGAGCTAGTGCTGGTATCAGCTTTATGCTAGATGGCAGTGAAGAAGAGATAGCGGGTGCTTGTACAAATGTATTTGCTAACTTAACAGGAATAGTTTGTGATGGTGCTAAAGAATCTTGTTCTATGAAACTATCTACTAGCGCAGAAGAGTCGGTTATAGCATCTTATCTTGCTTTAAATGGGGTCGTAAGTGATGCTAATGTTGGCATAGTAGGTTCTAGTATTGAAGAGACTATAATGAATATAGGTAAGCTATCCCACCTAGGATTTTCTAAGACTGACCAAGTCATGCTTGAAATAATTGATAAATAAAAATATAAAAATAAGAGCTCAGATTTTTAAATAAACC
>ERZ782914.164-NODE-164-length-25551-cov-6.075737_pt1 | contig 25551 bp, 15 predicted proteins | sample MGYA00375948_ERZ782914 | MGnify/ENA primary metagenome ERZ782914 (study PRJEB29894, sample SAMN03576417) | human skin metagenome | biome: human skin; feature: left retroauricular crease; material: organic_material | host: Homo sapiens | place: Italy: Trento...
GCCACCGCGTGGACGGGGCGCGCATGCGCGAGTTCGTGCAGGGCCTCGGCCTGTCCGACGACGCCGAGACGCGCCTCCTCGCCCTCACGCCCGCCGGCTACACGGGCCTCGCGGCGCGCCTGGCCGCCGAGTTCGGCGGGCGCTGACGGGTCTGCCGAACAAAAAAAACAAATACGATGTGAGCATGCGCGATCCCGTGCCCTGCCCAGACCAGCCGAACAGCCCCTTCACGCCGGGGTACGGGCGGCGTCCCCTCGTGTTCGGCGGCCACGAAGACCTGCTCCGCGACATGGGCAGAGTTTTCCAAGACCATGACTTCGGCGAGAACCAGTCCGTCCTCCTGTCCGGGCTGAGGGGCGCCGGAAAGACCTCCATGCTGCAGCGGATCGAAGACCTCGCCCGAGATGCTGGTTGGCTCGTGATCAGCGAGGATGCCAGCGCGGGCCTCCAACGCCGGCTGGTGGAGAGCACGTTGCCAGACGTCGTGAATTCCCTACCCCGGCAGACCAAACGTGAGCTCAAGGAACTGGGGCTCTGGCACTTCTCCGCCGCGTGGGAGGTCACAGAGCGTCCCTCTCGTCCACTCATGCGCAATGATCTGGTGACCGTTGCCCAACATGCCGGGGTGCGCGGAATCCTCATCACGATCGACGAGGTCTCCTCGGGCAAGACGCGCCTGCGAGAGGTCAGCGCCGTCGCACGGGAGATCTCCCATGCCATCAGCCGCGGAGCAGACATCGTCGTGGCATTCGCCGGCATCAAGGTCGACCTCGACGAACTCGTACGGCAGGAGCACACGACCTTTCTCCGCCGCTCCCGGACCGCCGACTTCCACCGACTTTCTCCGAAGGAGACCCGCCACGTCCTCGCGGAGACGGCACGCCTCGGCGGCCGGGAGTTCACCGCAGAAGCCCTGGAGATGCTGATCGCCGCGGCCCAGGGCTACCCCTACCTCGTCCAGCTGCTGGGCGACTACGCGTGGCGACACCGGCCGAACCAGCCCCGGATCGACCTGTCTGCCGCCGAGGCAGCCCGCGCCCGGGGGCTGCAGGCGGTGATGGACCGCGTGCTGTCAAAGGTCTTCAACGACCTCTCCGCCAAGGATCAGGAGTTCCTCCGCGCCATGGCTGTCGACGAGGAGCGATCCCGCATCGGCGACATCACCGCGCGCCTCGGCTCCTACAGCCAGTATGTGAATCAGTATCGGAACCGACTCATCGACAGCGGCTACGTGCAACCGGACGGACACGGGTACCTCCGCTTCGCCCTTCCCTACCTCGGCGCCTACATCCGCTCTCTGACCGACAGGGGCCCGGCGTCGGCTCCGGACGACGACTGGAGCGCCTACCCGCCTCCCCTGACATGACGGGCGCCGCCCCGGGCTGCGCGGACACCACAGGAGCGTCCCCGCTACCGTGACCCCATGCTGACCTCCTCCGTCGCCGTCTGGCTGCTGACCACGACCCCCAAGAACCCGGAAGAGCTCCAGCGCGACCTGCCCTCCGCCGTCGACGAGACCGGCCAGGTGGCCCAGGCCGTGACCCAGATCGTCACGACGGTGGACCTGGTGGGCGTGTTCTTCTTCGCGATCTCCGGCGCCATCCTGGCCGTCCGGAAGGGGTACGACATCGTCGGCTCGCTGCTGCTGGCGCTCATGGTGGGCACCGGCGGCGGCGTGATCCGCGACCTGATCGTCAACCAGGACGTCCCGGCCGCGTTCCGCAACCCGTGGTACCTGATCCTGCCCGTGCTGGCGTGCCTTGCCGTGTTCTTCAAGGTGTTCGACGGGGAGCGCGGCAAGCACGCCGTGATGCTCGTGGACGCGGTGGGCCTGGCCGTGTACTGCGTGGTCGGCACCCGGATCGCGCTGCTCGGGGGGCTCTCCCCCGTCTCGGCCGCGGTGCTCGGTCTCGTCACGGCGGTGGGCGGCGGCCTGCTGCGGGACGTGGTGGCGGGCGAGCATCCGGCCGTGTTCGGCGGGCGCGGCTGGTACGCCGTGCCTGCGCTGATCGGCGCCGCCGCCACCTCCGCGCTGGGCCAGGCCGAGTGGCTGAGCATCTACACGATGCTCGCGGTGATGCTCGTGGTCCTGGCGCTGCGCGTGGTCTCCCTGCGCTGGGAGTGGATGGCCCCGGGCGCGGAGATCACCGGGGAGACCCAGCGCCAGCGCATGGACCCGGACGACGCCCCGCCCGTGCCGGACGTCCGGGACCAGGGCAGCCCCGACGACCCGCCGCGCGAGAGCGGCCAGGAGCCCACCACTCCCACCCCGCAGGTCGAGGAGAATGGCATGGACCGCGCCGTCGAGGGCGACGACGCCGCCTCCCGCCGCTGACCCCTCCCCCTGGAAAGGAGCCGCCGTGGCCCTGCCGCAGCTGTTCGCCGAGCTGGCCGACGTCCCCTGGCTGCTGACCGCCCTGGACCTGGTGGGGGTGTTCTTCTTCGCGGTCTCCGGCGCCCTGCTGGCCGCACGCAAAGACTTCGACCTGGTGGGCTCCGTGGCGCTGGCCCTGCTGGCGGGCCTGGGCGGCGGCATCACCCGGGACATCGTCCTGGACCGGGGCCTGCCGGCGTCGCTGCAGGACCCGATCTACCTGGCCCCGCCCGTGCTGGTGTCCCTGCTGGTGTACGTCAAGGCGATCCACCCGAACCGCCTGAACCTGACGATCACGCTGTTCGACGCGGCGGGCCTGGCCCTGTTCACGGTCTCCGGTGTGATGATCGCCCACGCGATGGGCGTGCACCCGGTGTCCGTGGTGGTGGTGGCCACCGTGGGCGCCCTCGGCGGCGGCGTGCTGCGGGACATCGTGGCCAACGAGGTGCCGTCCATCTTCGACCCCCGCGGCGTGTACGTGATGCCCGCCGTGGTGGGAGCGGCCGTGGCGGAGCTCGTGGCGCAGCGCGGCGCCCTGAACGCGTTCACGGGCTTCCTGATCGCGCTGCTCATCTTCACGGTGCGCATGCTGGCGTACCGCTACCAGTGGCGCCTGCCCGGCGCGGACGTCAGCCAGGACAGGGACCAGCTGGACCGCCTGCGCCGGCTCGCGGAGCAGGCGCACGCGCGGGCCGTCCGACGCGCGGCCCGCGCGCGGGAGCGCATGCCGCTTCCGGTGTTCGGCCCCGCCGAGGAGGACGAGGGCCGGGTGCGCGTGGCGGACTTCGACCCGGACACACAGGCCATCACGGTGGTGGATCAGGCCTCCCACCAGTCGGTCCGGTACCACCCGGAGACGGGCGTCATGGACGTCACGGACCTGCGCACCGGCCGCACCCGCTCCTACGACGACCCGGAGACGGACTGGGTGGCGGACACCGGCTCGGCCGATGAGACGGGCTATGCTGGAGGTCCATGACCGGCACCGCTGACAGCGTCCCCACCATGGCCACCGCCGCCGCCGCGGCCACCCACCCGATCGGCTTCGACCGCGCGAAGTACATCGAGCTCCAGTCCCAGCACATCCAGGAACGCCGCCGCCAGATCGGCGGGAAGCTGTACCTGGAGATGGGCGGCAAGCTCTTCGACGACCTGCACGCCTCCCGCGTCCTGCCCGGCTTCACCCCGGACAACAAGATCGCGATGCTGGACCGCATCAAGGACGAGACCGAGATCCTGGTGTGCTTCAACGCCAAGGACCTCGAGCGGAACAAGGTCCGCGCGGACCTGGGCATCACGTACGAGGACGACGTCCTGCGCCTCGTGGACGTGTTCCGGGAGCGCGGGTTCCTGGTGGAGCACGTGGTGGTCACGCAGCTGGAGGACGCCAACCACCGTGCGCTGGCGTTCCTCGAGAAGCTCGAGCGGCTCGGCCTGAAGGTGGCCCGCCACCGCGTGATCCCCGGCTACCCGCACGCCATGTCCACGATCGTCTCGGAGCAGGGCTTCGGCGCCAACGAGTGGTCCGAGACCACGCGGGACCTCGTCGTCGTGACGGCCCCCGGCCCGGGCTCCGGCAAGCTGGCGACGTGCCTGAGCCAGGTGTACAACGATCGGCAGCGGGGCATCCCGGCCGGCTACGCGAAGTTCGAGACGTTCCCCATCTGGAACCTGCCGCTCGAGCACCCGGTGAACGCCGCCTACGAGGCCGCCACCGTGGACCTGGACGACATCAACCTGATCGACCCGTTCCACCTGGCCGAGTACGGCGAGCGGGTGACGAGCTACAACCGCGACGTCGAGGTGTTCCCGCTGCTGTCCGCGCTGCTGGAGAAGGTCACGGGCACCACCCCGTACAAGTCCCCCACGGACATGGGCGTGAACATGGCCGGCGCGGCGATCGTGGACGACGAGGTGTGCCAGGAGGCCGCGAAGCAGGAGATCATCCGGCGCTACTACAAGGCTCAGGTCAACGAGGCCCTGGAGGGCGCGGACGACACCGAGTCCGAGCGCGTGGCCCTGGTGATGTCCAAGCTGGGCCTGAGCTCGGAGGACCGCCCGGTGGTGGGTGCCGCGCAGCTGGTGGCCGAGCGCACCGGCGAGCCCGGCGCGGCCGTGCAGCTGGCGGACGGCACCCTGGTGACCGGCAAGACCTCGGAGCTGCTGGGCTGCTCCGCCGCGGTGCTGCTCAACGCCCTCAAGGTGCTGGCCGGCATCGAGGACGACGTGCACCTGCTCTCCCCCGCCTCGATCGAGCCGATCCAGACGCTCAAGACGGTGCACCTGGGCTCCAAGAACCCGCGGTTGCACACGGACGAGGTGCTGATCGCGCTGTCCGTGTCCGCGGCGACCGACGAGAACGCGAAGGCGGCCGTCGAGCAGCTGGCCAGCCTCGAGGGCTGCGACGTGCACACGACGACGATCCTCGGCTCCGTGGACGAGGGCATCTTCCGGTCCCTGGGGATGCTCGTGACGAGCGAGCCGAAGTTCCAGAAGAAGGGGCTGTACCGAAAGCGGTGAGGCGGGGCGGTTCTTGCGACGAGCCTTGCGATATGGCCCCTTCCGGGGCGTTTTAGGGGCCATATCGCAGGGCTCGTCGTCCCGTGATGGCAGACCACGACGCCGGCGCGCGCCGCCGCCTCACTCCCCCGGCAGTCCCGGCGGCAGCACCGCGCCGCGACGGGTGGCCTGGCGACGCATGAGGCGGGACAGGTCCCCGACGAAGCGGGGCCAGCCACCGCGTGTGAAGACCTCGCCCGCGACCCAGGTGACGGCCCAGTCGTCGGCTTCGAGACCGCGCCTGCGCGCCCGATCCCGCTGCCACTGAGCCCGATCCGTACGGTGCTGGTCGCCGTCGAACTCGAGGCACAGCCGCAGTTCTTCCCAGGCCAGGTCCACGCGGACCGTCTCCCCGGAGCTCAAGCGGATCGGGGGATTCACCTGAGGCTCGGGGAATCCCGCCTCGTGGAGCCGATGCCGCAGCCGCGACTCCGGCGGAGAGTCCGCGCCCGTGCGCAATAGGTCGAGCACGGCGCGGGCCCGCACGATGCCGCGGACGTTCTTCCGTGCGTGCGCGAGACGCCGCATCTGCTCCACCGTGGTGGCCCGGGCAGGCAGGTGACCGAGACGGCGCGCCTCCGCCCCGTGCGGTGACGGCAGCAGGCTGTCCCCAGCGACCACGAGGTCCTCGACAGAGAGGTGATGGGCGAGGTCCACCCAGGTCCAGGCGGGGCTGGTCAGGCGTAGACCCCGGTACTCGATCACGGGTGCGTCCGGCTGGAGCTGGTGCATGACCAGGCCCGACCGACTCGTCCGTCCTCCGTGGCCGCGCTCCTTCGCGAGATGGACCCGCGGATCCTCGAGCAGCCGGCCCGGGATCCACATCCCCCAGATCCGCGCGGCCGTGGCGTGGGAGAACACCCCCGAGGGGTTCAGCGACTGGACGGCGCGCAGATAGTCCGTCCACGTGGCCTCGACATCCCGGCTCATGCGCAGGCCGTGGCCGATCGCGACCAGGTCCGGTGCGCGGAGCCGGGCGCGGCTCAGGCCGGCCTCTCGTCCCTCCGGGACGGTCAAAATCGTAGGAAGCGACGTGGCGAGAGGAGCGAGGGGTCGCGGCATGCGACCAGGCTGGTGTTCCGCACGAGCAACTGGGCCGCGCGGAGCGGGATCTGGGGACCACGGCTGAGGTTTCCGCACCTGTGCAGGAGAGGTGCTCCGCTCGCCTCACCTCGCACCCGCGGCACCCGGGAACGAGCCCTGCGATATGGCCCCTATCAGCGGGTTTTAGGGGCCATATCGCAGGGCTCGTCACCCAGCAGGGGATCTTCGCGTAGCCGGTCTGGGTCAGCCCAGGCGCGTCACGCCGATCGTGTGGTCGGTCGTGAACTCCTCGATGGCCCACTCGCCGTTGAAGCGCCCGAGCCCCGAGTTCCGTGCGCCGCCGAAGGCCACGTGGGCCTCGTCCTGGACGCTCATCTGATTGATGTAGGTCATGCCGGCCTCGGTGCCCTCCGCGAAGCGCAGGCCGCGGTCCAGGTCCTGGGTGAACACGGAGGAGGACAGCCCGAACTCGTGGTCGTTGGCCAGCTCCAGCGCGTGCTGCTCGTCGCGTGCCTGGAGCACCACGGTCATGGGCCCGAAGATCTCCTCGCGGGTGATCTCCATGTCCGGCGTCGCGTCCACCCAGATGAAGGGGGGCACCACGCGGCCGGTGATCTCGCCGCCCACGAGGGCGCGGGCGCCGTCGGCCTCGGCGCTGGCGATCTTCTTCTTGAGCGTCTCCAGCTGGGTGTCGTTGATGACCGGGCCCACGAGCACGCCCTCCGCGTCGGGGTCGCCCACCTTGAGACCGCGCACGGCGGCCTCGTACTTGGGGAGGAACTCGTCGTAGACCTTCTCGTCCACGATCACGCGCTGCACGGACATGCAGATCTGGCCGGAGTGGAGGTAGCCGCCCTGCACGGCCTGGTCGACGGCGGCGTCGAGGTCCGCGTCGTCCAGCACCACGAGCGGCGCGTTGCCGCCCAGCTCGAGCGCGACCTTCTTCAGGGTGTCCCCCGAGACAGCGTTGGCGCCGACCTGCTTGCCCACCGGAGTCGAGCCCGTGAAGGAGATCAGGCGCGGCACGGGGTGCTTGACGAAGGCGTCGCCGATCTCGGAGCCGGCGCCCACCACCACGGACAGCACGCCCGCGGGCAGGCCAGCCTCCTCGAACACGCGCGCGAGCAGGGTGCCGCCAGTCACCGGGGTGTCCGAGGCGGGCTTGAGCACGACGGCGTTGCCCAGCGCCAGCGCCGGGGCCACGGAGCGCTGAGACAGGTGGAGCGGGAAGTTCCACGGGGAGATCACGCCGACGACGCCGATCGGCTTGCGGTACACGCGCATCTCGCGGTTCGGGACGTTGGAGGGGTGGATGGTGCCGTGCACGCGGGTGGGGAACGTGGCGGCCTCGTACGTGATGGCGATGGCCGAGCCGATCTCCGCGGCGGCCTTGATGCGCGTGGAGCCGGACTCCTTCACAAGCCAGTCCGCGATCTCCTCGCGGCACTCCTCCATGATCGCGGCGGCGCGGCGCAGGACGGCGGAGCGCTCGCCGGGCCCGGTGGCGGCCCACGCCTTCTGGGCCTCGGCGGCGGCGCGGTAGGCCTCGTCGAGGTCCTCCTCCGTGGCCAGGGTGAACTCGGCCACGACGTCGTCCGTGTACGGGTTGATGTCCGTCTTGCGCTGCCCGGTGGCGCCGTCACGCCACTGGCCGGCGATGAACTGCTGGTCCACACGGTTGCCGTGGAACGTGGCGGGGGTGGAGGTCGTGGGGGTCATGAGGTGCTCCTCTCGTTTCGGGGTGGGGGTCTGATTTCTTGGGTCCGGTCAGTCCTGGGCGAAGACCACGACCGGCTTGAGCGTGACGCCGGACTTGGAGTCCTCGAAAGCGTCATTGATCTGCTCGAACGGGTAGGTCTTCACGAGCCTGTCGAACGGGAACTCACCCGCGGCGTGCAGGGCCATCAATCGCGGCACGAAGACCTGGGGGATGGAGTCGCCCTCCACGACCGTGCGGATGGTGACGCCCTTGGGCAGGCTCGTGCCGATGTCGAAGGAGGCCTGGGTGCCCAGCGCGGCCGCGCCGACCACGGCGAGGACGCCGCGCGGGGCCAAGGAGTCGACGACGTCCCCGAATATCGCGGCGACGCCGGTGGTGTCCACGGCGTACTCGGCACCGCCGCCGGTGATCTCCTGGATGCGTGCGGCCACGGGGTCGCCGGCCTTGAACGTGTGGGTGGCCCCGAGTTCCTCGCTGAGGCGGAGGCGGTCCTCGTGCATGTCCACGGCGATGATCGTGCCCGCGCGGGCGACCTTCGCGGCCATCACCGCTGAGAGACCGACTGCACCGGCGCCGAACACGACCACGGTGGCGCCAGGTTCGGGGCGGAGCACGTTCAGCACGGCGCCGGCGCCGGTCTGGATGCCGCAGCCCAGAGGCGCGAGGGTCTCGAGAGGGGCGTCCGCGCCGACCTTGACGGCGCAGCGAACCGGCACGTTGGCCAGGGCCGCGAACGAGCTCTGCCCGAAGAAGTGGGAGGAGACCTGCTCGTCGTCGCGCGTGAAGGCGGACGAGCCGTCGATGCGCCGCCCCCCGAAGTTGAGGCTGAAGAAATCCTTGCAGTAAGCTGGCGCGCCCTCCATGCATGCGCGGCAGTGACCACAGGTGCTGTAGGACAAAAGCACCCGGTCTCCGGGTGCGAAATCGACGACGCCTGCCCCCACCTCCTCGACGACGCCGGCACCTTCGTGCCCGAGGACGGCCGGCAACGGAGTGGGATACCACTGGTCGCGGACGATGGCGTCGGTGTGGCAGACGCCCGAGGCGACCATGCGAACACGGAGTTCGTCGGGGCGGAGCTCGTCGATCTCCACCTCCGTGAGGGTCAGCGGGGTCTCGGCGGCGGTGGCGACGGCGGCAGTGGTCTTCAAGGGAGCCCTCCCTGGGTGCTGCGGTTCGGCGGGTATGCCAGTTGCTTCAGTCCATCCCTCGTGACCGGGGCTTGGCCAGGGTGGGCGTCCGACTGAGTTGCCGCCGGACGAATAGCGTCTGTGGTGCAGCAGCCCGTGGGCGAGTCGGCCCCACGAGCCCAGGGATGCCTGTGACAATGGGCCGGAGTTCTTGACGAAGGGCCGCGCCCGAAGGACGCGGGAGCACCCGGAGAACACTCCCGTTGACGAAACGGGGGCCACAGAGGCGCTTTCGTTCGCGAAACGGGCCAGGAGAAGCCCCCGGTCCCGGGCGAGCGGTTCAGGTGGCCCCTGCGATGCGCCGGAGCCTCCTGGCTTCCACAGAACTGATGACGCGGGCGGCGACATCGGCCGGGTCTTCGTGTTCCCAGAACCGGAGGACCAGCCAGCCGCGCTCAGTGAGGACACGTGTGGTCTCGGCGTCGCGATCGCGGTTGCGTTGCACTTTCTCGGCCCAGTAGGCGTTGTTCGCTTTCGGCCGCGTGTAGTGCGCGGGGCAACCGTGCCAGAAGCAGCCGTCGATGAGCACCGCGATCTTCACCGGGCGGAAGAGGAGGTCGGCCGTGCGACGGAGATCTTTTTCCGGGCGAGCGTTGACGCGGTACCTGAGGCCGGCTGCGTGGACGAGCCGCCGGACGAGGAGCTCGGGCTTGGTGTCGCGGCCTTTGTTCGACTGCATCGATGCCCGCACACCAGGAGTCGACGCCCAAGTCGAAGTCATACCGGAGATGGTAGCCAGCACGCCGTCGGCACGGGCGTTCGCCGACGGGACGGCACGGGCCGGCTAAGGTATTCCGCATGCCCGTGGCCCCCTCTTCCGACTCCTCGCCCACGCCAGAGGACGGGTCGATCATCACCGTCCTGGATCTCTTCGCCGGCGCCGGAGGGCTGAGCGCGGGTCTCGAGTCGGCGTCCAAGCGGTTCCGGACCGTCACCGCCGTGGAGATGGAGCCGCGGGCTGCCGCGACGTTCCAGGCCAACCACCCCGACGCGCACGTCCACTGCGGCCGCATCGAGGACTGGCTGCAGGAGGAGGATGTCCCCCACGTCGACTTGGTGGTCGGGGGGCCACCGTGCCAGGGGTTCTCCGCGCTGGGGAAACAGGCGCTCGACGATGAGCGGAACTCGATGTGGCGTCACTACGCCGCGGCGGTCGCCGCGGCGAGGCCCCGCTTCTTCGTCATGGAGAACGTCCCCCAGTTCATGACCTCCCCGGAGTATGCGTTGTTCAAGGAGCTAGTGGAGGAGGATGGCCCGCTGAAGGAGTACGACTTCACGGCGGAGGTCGTGAACGCCGCCGACTACGGGGCTGCGCAGAAGCGGCGTCGCGCCATCGTCATCGGATATAGGAAGGACGTGGGGGACCCTGGACGGCCGGTCGTGACGCACGGCCCCACCACGCGGGCCATGTACAGGACCGTTCGGAACGTCATTGGCGGCCTCCCTCCGACGACGACCCTCCCCGAGAACCGGATCTATGAGTTCGAGGGGAAGACCTTCCGCGGCCCCTTCCAGACCTCCGAGCTGCATGTAGACCGCACCTACACTCAGCGGTCCCTGGATCGCTTCAAGAAGATCCCCCTAGGCGGGAACCGCTTCGACCTGCCCGAAGACCTCAAGTGCGCGGCCTGGAAGAAGCACACGTCGGGCAGCGGCGACGTCATGGGGCGCCTCCACTGGGACCAACCCTCGGTGACCATCCGGACGGAGTTCACCAAACCGGAGAAGGGTCGTTATCTCCACCCCGCGCTCGACCGGGCCATCACGCCGCGGGAGGGGGCGATGCTCCAGGGGTTCACGGAGGAGTATCTCTTCGTGGGGTCAGTGACGCAGATCGTGAAGCAGATCGGCAATGCCGTGCCGATCCCGCTCGGAGCTGCGATCGGCAGGCTGCTCCTGCCGCATTGGGCCGATCGCTGACGTCCGGTCCACCCCGCGGAAGCCCGGCACAGGGCTTCTATAGTGTTCGGAGCGTCGCCGGCCGGCGGCGTCTGAGCACGATTCATTCGTCTGGAGCCCTTGGATGACCACGGACACGTCCCCCGCTGGAGCAGTAGCCGTCCCGCGGCGGAAGCTCATCGAGGTCTCCCTCCCTCTCGAGGACATCAACCGAGAGTCCGCCCGCGAGAAGTCGATCCGTCACGGTCACCCGTCCACGCTCCACCTCTGGTGGGCCCGGCGCCCGTTGGCATCCGCCCGCGCGGTGCTGTTCGCCCAACTCGTGGACGACCCCTCCTCCCACCCGGACCGCTTCCCCACCGAGGAGGACCAGCGGCGGGAACGGGAACGGCTCCACGACATGATCCGGCGGCTCGTGGTGTGGGAGAACATCGACGACGAGCGCCTCCTCGCCGAGGCCCGCGCCGAGATCCTCGCCTCCACAGACGGGAACCCGCCGGCCATCCTGGATCCCTTCGCCGGCGGCGGGGCGATCCCGCTCGAGGCGCAGCGGCTGGGCCTAGAGGCCCATGCGAGCGATCTCAACCCCGTGGCCGTCCTGATCAACAAGGCCCAGATCGAGATCCCCCCGAGGTTCGCCGGCCTTCCCCCCGTCTATCCCGGCGCCGCCGAGGAACGTCTAAGCGACTGGCCTGGGGCCGGCGGCCTGGCGGAGGACGTACGCCGCTACGGCGCGTGGATGCGCGACCGCGCGCTGGAACGCATCGGGCATCTCTACCCCACGGTCACGGTCAGCGACGAGCGCACGGGGACGGCGGCTGAGGCCACGGCCATCGCGTGGATCTGGGCGCGGACGGTCACCTGTCCCAATCCCGCCTGCGGCATCAAGATGCCCCTCGTCCGGTCCTGGTGGCTGGGCAAGAAGAAGGGGAAGGAGGCGTATGTGGTTCCCGAGGTCGTGGAGGACCCCGAGTCCTCATCGGGTCGCAGTGTCCGGTTCACCATAGGACACGGCCATGACGGCGGGCCCTCCGGCGCGGCAAACGGGACGATGAGGGGCCGTAGTGGGGCGGAGTGCATCGCTTGCGGCACCCTTGCACCGATGAGCCACATCAAGAAAGAGGGCATCACGGGGCGCCTGGGTGCCCAACTGATGTCAGTTGTGGCAGCAGGGAACCGCCATCGTATCTATCTTGCACCCGATGTTGTGCAGAGCAGGGCGGCGCAGGTGGACAAGCCAAGGGATTACCCCCGCCAGAAGCTGGGATTCGACCCACGCAATCTCTGGACTCCCCCCTATGGATTGGATCATTTCTCCGACCTTTTCACTGATCGCCAGCTGGTCGCGCTGACCACGTTCAGCGATCTTGTCGTCGAAGCACGTGAACAGGTGCTCGCAGATGCACTGGCGAGTGGGCTGCCTCAGGGTGATCGACTCACCGACGGCGGCTCCGGCGCTGCCGCCTACGCCGATGCCATAGCCACCTATCTGGGTATGGCGGTCAGTCGCACGGCAGACTTGCAGAACTCGATCGTGACATGGTCCAGCAGCAGGGATCAGGCTCGAAACCTATTTGCCCGGCAAGCCATCCCCATGGCGTGGGATTTCGTCGAAGTCTCCCCCTTCGCCAGAGCCGCAGGCGATCCGTCCATCGCCGTGGAATCAATGAGTCGTGCTTTGATATCCGTGCCCGCCGCCCGAGTTGGCGACGCTTCTCAGGCGGACGCTTCCGCCCGGTCCTATGCGGATGTCCTTGTCGCCACGGACCCGCCGTACTACGACAACATCGGCTACTCCGACCTCTCGGACTTCTTCTACGTCTGGCTGCGCCGGTCGCTCCGGGACGTCCATCCCGACCTCTTCTCCACGATGCTGGTCCCCAAGGAGGAGGAGCTCGTGGCGAACCCCTACCGCCATGACGGGAAGGAAGGGGCGTCGAAGTTCTTCGAGGAGGGCTTCCAGCGCGTCTTCGCACGTGCCCGTGAGGGCGCCTCTGAGGGCTTCCCCATCACCGTCTACTACGCGTTCAAACAGCAGGAGCTCGCGTCCGAGGGTGTGACCTCCACCGGCTGGGCCACCCTCCTCGAGGGAATGATCGGCGCCGGCTGGACCATCACCGCCACCTGGCCTGTGCGTTCAGAGCGAGCGGGCCGCATGGTCAGCGTGGGGACCAACGCCCTCGCGTCGTCTATCGTGCTATCCCTCCGTCCCCGTGCGGTCACCGCCGCACCGACCAGCCGCCGCGGCTTCATCTCCGCCCTCAAGTCCGAGCTGCCGGCCGCCCTGGCGGAGATGCAGCAGGGGGCCATCGCCCCCGTGGACCTGGCCCAGGCCACCATCGGCCCGGGCATGGCGATCTTCTCCCGGTACAGCTCCGTGCTGGAGAACGACGGGACCCCGATGACCGTGAAGACCGCCCTCGGCCTCATCAACCAGGTCTTGGACGAGGTCCTCTCGGAGAACGACGGTGACCTTGACGCGGACAGCCGCTTCTGCCTCAAGTGGTACCTCCAGTACGGCTGGGAAGCGGCCCCCTACGGGGCCGCGGACGTCCTGGCCACGGCCACCAACACCTCCGTGGATGGGCTGCGCTCCGCCGGCGTCCTGACCTCGGGATCGGGGAAGGTGGCGTTGGTGCGGCCGTCGGCGCTCCCCCAGACCTGGAACCCGGCGGAGGACGACCGCATCTCTGTCTGGGAGGTCACGTGCCACCTCGCACGTGTCCTCGCCGCCGAGGACGGCGGCGTCACAGCAGCCGCCCGACTCAGCGCCGTCGTCCAGGACCGCGGGGATGTGGACATGGACGCGGTCCAGCTCCTCGCCTACCGCCTCTACGAGCTGACGCAGGACAGACGCCCTGAGGACGCCCGCCTCTTCAACGCCCTGGGCGGCACCTGGACGGAGATCCAGGACGAAGCACGCACCGTCCCCGCCACCCCGTCCCAGGGGACGTTCGATTTCGGAGGAGAATGATGGCCACCAGCAATCGGGAACACGTCGACACGGCCCTCGGCGTCCTCGCCGGCGTCCTGGACCCCTTCATCGCCAAGGTGCTCCTGACCAAGCTCCCCGCCGGGGCGAACGACTGGACCGTCGTCCTGACCGCCAAGGACGCGGAGAACGGCCGGACGGGCGCGATCCACGAACGCACCGACCCGCAGAGCCAGTTCCGTGTCCTCACGGAGCCCCTCCCCGGGCTCGGTTACGCCTTCAACGGCGTCCTCTCCCGGACTGAACAGGGATATGCGGGAGAGCTGAGGGAGGTGCGCAACGCCGTCGCCCACCACAAGCCGTTCACCGCGGACCAGGCGCGTCGGGCGTTGGAGACCGTGGAACTGCTGCTCCGCGCGGTCGGCGCCGCCCCGGAGGCAGACCGGGTGCGCCTCATCCGGCGGGAGATCGAACGGGCGGAGTTCGAGAAGGAGACCCGGCAGGCCACCCGCGCCCGCTCCACCCTGGTGCGGACCGACGACACGGGTCTCCGCCCGTGGCGTGAGGTGCTCCGCCCCCACCCGGACGTCCGCAGCGGGGACTTCGCCTCCTCCGAGTTCGCGGCCGACCTGTACCGGGTGGCCGTCAAGGACACCCGTGGGGCCGCCGACGAACCGCCGACCGAGTACACCGACGCCGTCGAGTTCTTCCGACGCACCTACCTCACCGAAGGGCTGCGAGAGCTCCTGCAGCGAGCGGCCGCCAGACTGGCCGGGGACCGGAACGCGGACGCCGTCATCAACCTCCAGACCACTTTTGGCGGGGGCAAGACCCACTCCATGCTGGCCGTGTGGCACCTGTTCTCCGGGCGCCCGCTGCACGAGTTCCCCCAGGACGTCCAAGACGTCCTGGCGGGCCATCACGAGGAGGCCGTCGGGACGCCTATTCGCCGGGTGACCATCGTGGGCAACGAGATCGCCCCCGGGCAGCCGATCACCAAGCCGGACGGCACGGTGGTCAGCACGCTGTGGGGCGAGATCGCCTGGCAACTGGGAGACGCCACTGGGGACGGCGCCGCGGCCTACGCCCATGTGGCCGAAGCGGATCGCAGCGGGACCAACCCGGGCGGCGCCCTCCGCGACCTCTTCGCCGCCTATGGGCCCGCCGTCATCCTCATCGACGAGTGGGTGGCCTACGCGCGGCAGCTCAACACCCACCGGATCGACGAGGACGGCACCCGCTCCCCCCTGCCGGCCGGCGACTTCGAGACGCAGTTCACCTTCGCCCAGGCGCTGACCCAGGCCGCGGCGGCCGTGCCGGGCATCCTTCTCCTGGTTTCCATCCCCGCGAGCACCCGTCAGGATGACGGCACGGAGGGCGACGCCCCACACGCCTCGGATCTCGAGGTGGGTGGCGACTTCGGCCATGAGGCGCTCTCCCGTCTCGACAACGTGGTCCGCCGTGTGGCCTACCAGTGGGCCCCCGCGGCCCGTGACGAGTCCTACGAGATCGTGCGTCGCCGGCTGTTCGAGCAGCCGACGGCGGACCAGCTGGAGCGGATCGCCGCCACCGCCCGGACCTTTCGCGAGTTCTACCAGCGCCATCCCGGGGAGTTCCCGTCCAACGTCTTGGACAGCGCGTACGAGGCCCGGATCCGCGCCTCGTACCCCATCCACCCGGAATTGTTGGACCGCCTGTATGCCGAGTGGTCCACGTTGGAGAAGTTCCAGCGCACCCGCGGGGTGCTCCGCCTCATGAGCACGGTGGTCCATCAGCTGTGGTCCGCCGAGGACCCGTCCCCGCTGATCACCGCGGGCACCGTCCCATTGGACTCGGCCGTCGTCCGCCGCGAACTGGTGCAGTACCTCCCCCACGGATGGGACTCGGTCGTCCAGAACGACGTGGACGGCGATGAATCCGTCGCCCGCCGGGTGGACCGGGAACGCCCGAACCTCGGGAACCGGTCCCTCACCGTGCGTGTCTCCCGGGCCGTGCTGATCGAGTCCGCCCCCACAGTGGCGACCACCCACAAGGGTGTGCCCCGCAAGCAACTCCTGTTGTCCCTGGCCATGCCCAAGGACGTGGTGGGCAACGTGAGCTCGGCACTGAACGCCCTGCACGACGCCTCGTCGTACTTCTACTCCGCCGACGACCGCTTCTGGTACGACACGCAGCCCTCCCTCAACCGGACCGCTGCGGACCGTGCCCGGCAGCTCGACCTCGGCCTCGTCTGGGACGAGGTCGTCAGTCGCCTGAAGCGGTCCAACCCGCGGAACACCCCCGAGTTCGGCGCGGTCGTCGTCGCCCCACGCTCCACCGCGGACGTGCCGGAGGACGACTCCGTCCGGCTCGTCATCCTGCACCCCGAACATCTGCACCAGGCCAAGGACCCGTCGAGCCCCGCCACGGGGTTCGCCCGGGAACTGCTCACCACCCGGGGGTCCTCGGCACGGGCCATGCCCAACACGCTGATCATGCTGGCCGGCGACGCCGGGCGTTGGAAGGACCTGGAGTCGACGGTCCGGTCGCATCTGGCGTGGCGGTCGATCCACGAGGAGCGGACCGCGCTCGACCTCACGCCGACGAACGAGGCGCAGGCGCAGCGTCAGGTGGAGACCACCAACAGGACGATCGACGACCAGATCACGTCGACCTGGACCTGGGGGCTGCACGCGGTGCAGCCCGACCCCCGCCTTCCCTTCGACGTCGGCCACGTCAAATGCGACGGCCAGATGAAGAAGTCCCTGGCCGAGCGCACGGGGAGGAGGTTCGTGAAGGAGGACCTGCTCCGGGTGGAGTCGGCGGCGGCCCTGGTCCGCATGGACGTCCAGCAGTTCCTCCTCCCCCGGTGGAACAGCGGCCACATCCGCTTCGGCGACCTGTGGGACGTCCACACCCGCTTCCCTTACATGTCCCGACTCAGGGACCGTGACGTTCTGGCCAAGGCCGCCGCCTCGGCCCTCTATGACCCCGCGTTCATGCAGCGGGGCTTCGCGCTGGCCACCGGATACGACGAGGAGACCGGCCTCTACTCGGGGCTCGCCGTCCCTCTGGAGGACCTCGAGTTCGGCGGGATCCTGGACGACACGCTGCTGGTGCGTCCGGACCTCGCCGCCGCTCAACGGGAGAGGGAGAGACAACACCGCACTGAAACGTCGACGGACGCCCCGGGCGGAGGCCCCGGCGGTCAGCCCTCCCCCACGGGGGGACCGTCACCCGCCGGACCAGGCGGGACGCCCCTTCGTGAGGCGCCGGCGCCCTCTGTACGGGCTGTACCCAATGCGCGCTATTCCGGACGGGTGGAGGTCGCGGGTGACGCGGATCTGCCGTCGACCTTCCAGACCCTCATCGACGAGGTCCTGTCCCATCTCCAGAACGCCGACCCCGACACCCTCGAGATCCTGGTGGAGGTCCAGGCGGAGAAGTTCTCCGGGTTCAGCACCGCGACGGCCCGCACCGTCGGCGAGAACGCCCGACAGCTGGGGTTCATCAAGACCCACTTCCAGGACGGCTGACCCCCCATGCGCGCCGCCGTCCCCGTCTCCAGCGTCCAGGTGCCACCCGACCCGGCGATCACCTCGGCGATCGGCCGCCACCACTCATTGGAGACGGCGATCGCGGACCTGGTGGACAACAGCATCGACGCAGGAGCCCGGATCGTTCAGGTCCGGTTCCTGCTCGAGGGCGGCGTGGCCGTCGGCCTGCAGGTCCTGGACGACGGCTGCGGCATGGACACCACGGCTGTGGACGCCGCCATGCGATATGCCCATCGTCACAAGCGTGCCGAGTCCGCCCTGGGCCACTTCGGAGTGGGCCTCAAGGCTGCCTCTCTCAGCCAGGCGGAGACCCTCCTGGTCTGGTCCCGACGGTTCGGGGCTCCCGCGGTCGGCAGACGGCTCCGCCGGTCCACGCTGGACTCGGGACCGGTCGTCGAGTCCTTCTCCACCCGGGATGCCGAACGCAGACTCGCGTCTACGGACGGCCTTCCCGATTCCCAGACCGGGACGCTCGTCGAATGGGAGGACGTCCGCACCTTCCTCCACGACGACGACCCGACCGAGCAGACCAAGTGGCTCGAGAAGACCGTGGAGGCGGTCCTCCGCCACCTCGGGGTGGTCTTCCATCGTCTCCTCGAACGGGGCACGGTGGACATCACGGTGGAAGTCGCAGAAGGCGGCACGTCGGGCGCCCCCCGGCCCGTTCACGCCCTCGACCCCTTCGATTACCCGAACACCGGAGCTCCGGGCTTCCCCTCCGACTTCGCTCTGACCGTCCCGGGAGGCCACGCCTCGATACGCGCCCATGTCTGGCCGTCGACGGGGGCCTCGTTGCGACAGTTCGTACTCGACGGCGGCGGCCCCCTCGAGACGCAGGGGCTGTACGTCTACCGCCACGACCGGCTGCTTCAAGCCGGCGGCTGGTGTGACCTCGTCCGGGCAGACCCGGACCTCGCCTATGCCCGGATCTCAGTGGACGTCGACGGCCCCCTCGCCTCACACACGGCCATCAACCCGGAGAAGACCGGCATCGTCCTCGACGCGACACTGGCCGACGCCATGCTGGCAGCCCAGGACTCGGAGGGTCGCAGCATCCAGGACTTCCTCGACGCTGCCAGCGGCCATGCACAGGACACCCGCAGCAGGAGACCCCGCCCCATCTCCGTGGTCGAGCCACGCGGAGGTCTGCCCGCCACGGTGCACCAGGCATTCGAAGAGGCCACCGGCTTCATCGAACACGCCGACCCGTTCGACATCCGGTGGCGCTCCCTACCGGAGGACGAGTTCTTCGAGGTCGACCTCGAAGGACGGTGTCTCACCCTGAACTTGAGGTACCGGTCCGTCGTCGTCGGGCGGACGAAGAGCATGGACCCCGGGGACGCCGCGCTCGTGAAGTCACTCCTCTTCCTGCTGCTGAACAGCCATCTCTCAGGTAGCGTGACGGGTGCACGAGAGCGCCGTCTACAGGCCGCCTGGCAGACGATCCTCGTGGCCGCGGTGCGGACACTGCCTGAGCCGACGGCCGAAGCCTGACGGAAGGACAGCATGGCCCTCAACGACGACAGGCTGAGCCAAGAGTCCCTGGACGAGTACTTCGCCACGGGTGTCCCAAGCCAGCACCTCCAGTGCACGGATCCGGAGGTGGTCCTCACCATCGACCCGGCCGCCGAGCGTTTCACACTACGCACGCCGGCCGACGGGTCCGTCCCGGACCTCCGGGAACTCCGCGACGTGTCGGTGGATGTGGAGGACCACGAGGACGGCACCACGTGGTCCCTGGTCCACATCGACACGCTTGAGATGCGTTACGAGGCGTACGGCGTCACCATGTCGGTGGTCGACGCCCTCAGAGGCGGGGCCTCGTTCGCAGGTGCCGTCAACGCCGCGGTCGCCAACCTCCGCAACCTCCTGGCTGCCCGCACGCGGTTGAGTGAGGAACAGCAGCGGGGGCTCCTGGGCGAACTGCTCCTGCTGGAGCGGCTGCTCCTGGAGCACGGGCCGACGGCCCTCGAGTGGTGGCTGGGCCCGGCAGCCGAGCAACACGACTTCGCCTGCCCCTCCTATGACCTGGAGGTGAAGACCACCAGCGGCGAGAAGCGACGCCATACCATCTCCGGGGTCGACCAGCTGAAGCCCAACCCGGGGCGCCCCCTCTGGCTCGTCTCCATCCAAGTCACCCGGGCCGGCGGAGCGGAAGGGCGCACCCTCACCGAGCTCGTCGCCCGCGTCCGCAGCCTCGCGTCCGGTGACGACCGGCTGCTCGCCGCGCTGCGGGAAGTGGGCTGGCGGGACGAGGACGCAGACCTCTACACCCGCGGCCACATGCTCCGGTCCACGCCCAGAGCCTATCTCGTGGACGACGACTTCCCCGCCATCACCAGCGAACGGGTCCGTTCCGGCGTCCCCCATCCGGAGCTGATCAGTGACATCACCTACCGGGTTGACGTCTCCGATCGAACTGCAGGCGACCCAGGCCGCGAACTCCATTCATTCCTCCAGATCGAAGGCATCGAGCGATGAACGACAGCTACACCGAGGCGATCGTCAGGACCCTGCGGGCGATGGAGGGGTTCGGCCCCTCTCCGCTGCTGGAGGACGTGGACCACTACCTGCGCAGGACGGGCCAGTCCGTGTCCGAGTCGGAACTGGTCGAGATGGTGACCGTCGCAGATCCGAACGACAAGGCCCGACTCGCGTTCCACGTGCAACTCAGTCGATGGGACGCTTCCGACGACGAAAACTGGGTCGACGGCACTGCTCCCTACGGTGAGCAGCGGAGGGCCCTGATCATGTCTCTGCTGGGGCTGGGTGAGGAATCCCGTGCACGCATCGACACCGCCTATCCGCTCGACGTCGGTGCGGTGGTGATCGCCAAGGCGGCGGAGTGGGACCCCTGGTACACCGAAGAGGTCGCCGCAGAACGGGCGTTCTACTGGACCGCCTACCGAAAGGTCGTCGAGAAGAAGATCGGCGGCGCGGCTACCAATGAACTGGACCGCGTGACCTATGAGGTCGTCCGTCGGCTGGCGGATCCCACTCGCAAGGAGCCGTACCAGTCCAAGGGCCTGGTCGTCGGTCATGTCCAGTCCGGTAAGACGGCCAACTTCACAGGAGTCTTGGCGAAGGCCGTCGACGCCGGGTACCGCCTCGTCATCGTCTTGACCGGCACCATCGAGCTCCTGCGTGGACAGACCCAGCGGCGTATCGACATGGAACTGGTGGGTGAGGAGAACATCCTCGGGGGCCGGGACAAGGACGACCCCGAGCAGATCCAGGACGTCGACTACGCCGGTATCGGGGACAAGGACTGGCGTGACGGGAAGTTCCTCCGTCATGGCAAACATCCGAAGGACCTCGGTAAGCCCGGCATCCGCAGGCTCACCAATGCCAAGGGAGACTACAAGAGCCTCAGGAACGGCCTCGGGTACCTGGATTTCCGAGACAGTGACCATCTGGTGCATCCGGAGCTACCGCTTCACGATTCCTCAAACCTCTTCGGCACGGACATCCGGCTGGCAGTCGTCAAGAAGCAGAAGAACGTCCTGGAGAAGCTGATCAAGGACCTGAAGGCGACGCGCGTAAAACTCGCCGAGATCCCCACCTTGATCATCGACGACGAGGCCGACCAGGCCTCGGTCAACACCAAGGACAACCGGAAGAAGTCGCCTGAAGACCGGGCGAGGACCACCATCAACAGGTTGATCGCCGAACTGCTCCGTGAACTGCCGCGGGCACAATACGTCGCCTACACCGCGACACCGTTCGCCAATGTCTTCGTCGACCCGGACGATGTGGATGACATTTTCCCGAAGGACTTCATCGTCAGCCTCGAGCCGCCGACGGCATACATGGGTGGGAAGGCATTCCACGACTTGGATCGGGATCCCGACGGCCTCGACGAGGTCGATGTCTCGGCTCCGGAGAACAGCTTGGCGCTGTCCAACGAACGCGCCTACATCAGGGACCTGACCGCCGACCTGGACAATGACCACCAGAAGCGACGCGACGAGCTCCGCTCGGCCCTGGACTCCTTCGTCCTGAGCGGTGCTTTGAAGCTCCACCGACGTTCGGTCGGGCATCCCGGTGACTATCGACACCACACGATGCTCGTCCACGAGTCCGTCCGGCAGCAGGACCACAAGGAGCTCGCGGACACCGTCGAAGACGTGTGGAAGTCCGCGGGCTACTCGACGCCCGAAGGAATGCGCCGCCTCCACCAGCTGTACAAGGACGATTTCGCCCCTGTGACGGCGGCCCGTGCGCCCCAGGCACCGACGCCGGCGGACTTCAGGGAACTCCTTCCATTCATCGGGGAATCCGTCACTCGGATCAACGGCGGAACCCGCCCCGTGATCATCGTCAACGGTGCCGCTGAGAAGGACTACACGCAGCCCGACCTCGACTTCCAAGCGGACGACGTCTGGAAAGTCCTTGTGGGAGGCGCCAAGTTGAGCCGCGGGTTCACCGTGGAGGGCCTGACCACGACGTACTACACCCGACGCACCACGACTGCGGACACGTTGATGCAGATGGGTCGCTGGTTCGGCTATCGGCCGGGTTACGGTGACCTCGTCCGTTTGTACATCGGTCGCAACGTCCCCGGGCCGAGGAAGGGGACGACAGTGGACCTGTACAAGGCTTTCGAGGCCGTCGTGCGGGACGAGGAGGACTTCCGGGAGCAGCTCAGGCAATATCGGGGGCTCGATGCCGACGGCCGGCCCCGTGTCCGCCCGATCGACGTCCCACCTTTGGTCTTCCAGAGCCTGCCTTGGCTGACCCCGACCGGCCGGAACAAGATGTTCAACGCCGAGCTGACGATGAAGGGCGAAGGCGGGAAGGTGCGTGACTTCTTCCAGCACCCGCGACGCGACCCCGACATCAACGCGCGTCACTTCCACGCCGTGTCCCCTCTGCTGGACGCGGCCGTGGCCCGCGGGACCTTCTTCACCATCAATCCACCGAAGCCCACAGCATCCGCCACCGATCGAGTCAGCCGATGGTCCGGGCGCTACGGCATCGTCGACACCGAGACGATGCTGCAGATCCTCGCCAGGTTCTCCTGGGGCAAGAACTTCTCCTTCGAACCGACACTGGACTTCATCCAACACGCCATGGCGGAGGAGACACTGCAGGACTGGGCCGTGATCGTCCCCGACTTGGCCAGCCCAGGGAACACATCGGTGGCGACCAGATATGTCGACGGTCGCAAGGTCGACGTCTTGCGCCGTACGCGGCGGGAAGAGCGCGACGACATGTTCTCCGGCTCGTCCCCTCGCCAGCGCCTCGCTTTGGAGATCATCTCCGGAGGAGCGATGGCCCCGACGCACTCACGGCGGAACCAGGTGAAGGAACTGCTGAAGACCCATAGCGAATTCGCCTTCATGAAGCACGAGCTGATCTCGGGCGCCGGCACGCGTGGGGCGCTCCTACTGACGTTCGCAGCCGACGACGGGGCCGGAACCGAGCCGAAGGATCTGCCGGACCCGGTGCCCGCGGGCGACATCGCATCGCTGTTCTCCCTGGCCATGCCGTACAAGTCCGCGCCAAGCGGGCGCATCGCCTTCACCGCGAAGGTGAAGGGGGACGACGATAAGGCCACTTACAAGGAGGGAGAAGAAGACACGGGCCTCTGACGACTCCACATGCCCTTCGGGAGCGGGTCATCGTGAGGTGGCCCGCTCACCCGAACCCCGCCCACACCCGCTTCTCCACGCCGTCCACGGTCATCACCCCGCCATGCGGCAGCACCCACTGCGGCCGGGTGTGGCCGAACGGCACGCCCACGCACACCACCGCGTCCGGGTTGTAGCGCCCGACCTCCTCCACCACCACATCACCCTGCTCCGCGCGCAGCCGCGCCCGCTCCTCCGCACCGCGCGGCGCCTCGAAGGAGCTCGTCGGCGGGCGGGCCGCCAGCACGGCGTCCACGGCGCCGAGCACGCCGCCCTCCCCCAGGATCCGCAGCAGCCGCCGCACCTCGCCGGCGCTCGGCAGCTCCTCGCTGGTCTCGATGAGCAGCACACTGCCCTCGAGCACCGCCATGTCCGCAGGCCCGCGGCCGGCCGCCATCACCCACGGCAGCACCTCGAGGCAGCCGCCCCACGTCCGGCCGGTCACCGCGCGCCGCGGCCCGGCCCAGCGCCAGGGTGAGGCGCCCTCACCGACGCCGCGCGCGCCGTCGTCGTGCGGGCCCGGCACCGGCTCGCGCGTCCCGAACTCGGTGAGCGCCCGCGGGTCCAGCCAGTCGACGCCATGGTCCTCCGACTCCCCCGGCTCCGTGATCTCCAGCCGCCCTCCCGTCAGCAGGGCGGCCCGCAGGGACGCGGCGTGCACCTCATCCACAGCCGGTCCCGGCCCCAGGTGCACCTGGGTGGAGCCGCCGTAGAAGCTCGCCACGCCGTTCGCCCACAGCCACTGGTGCAGGTTGGTGTTGTCGCTGTAGCCGAGGAACGGCTTGGGGTCCGCGCGCACGGCGTCCGCGTCCAGGTGGCCGACCACAGTGATCTGGTCCTCCCCGCCCACCGTGGCGATCACCGCCCGGATCTGCGGGTCCGCGAACGCCGCGTTCAGGTCCCGCGCCCGGCTCTCGGGACTCGCCCCGAGCTGCCGGGTGGTGGGGTACTCGACCGGCACCAGTCCGGTCACCTCGGCCAGGCGCCGCATCGCCTGCTCGTGCACCGCGGGCGCGAAGCCGGGAGCCGCGAACGACGGCGAGACGACGGCGATCCTGTCGCCCGGCTGGGCCTTGGGCGGGTGGACGAGCGGCTGAGTCATACCGGGAGCGTAGCGAGAGGCCATCTGCCCGTCGTTCCTCTCACTCAGACCAGACGACCTGCGCCCAGACCGCCCGGCACGCCCCTCACCCCTGACGCAGCTCGCGGCGCAGGATCTTGCCCGTGGCGTTCTTCGGCAGCCCGTCCAGGACGCTCACCTCCCGCGGCTGCTTGTAGCGGGCCAGCCGCTAGGCCGCGAACACCTGGAGCTCCTCCCCCGTGACGGCGCTGCCCGGGGCCAGCGAGACGAAGGCGGCGATCTCCTCGCCCAACCGCTCGTCCGGCACACCCACCACGGCGGCCTCGACCACGTCCGGGTGCTCGTAGAGGACCTCCTCCACCTCGCGGGGGTACACGTTCATGCCGCCGCGGATGATCACGTCCTTGAGCCGGTCCACGATCATCACGTACCCGGCCTCGTCCCGGCGGGCGATGTCCCCGGTGCGGAACCAGCCGTCCTCGTCGAACGCCGCCTCCGTGTCCTCCGGGCGGCCCCAGTAGCCGGCCATGATGCCCTCGCCCCGGATGCGCAGCTCACCGGAGGTCGCCAGGTCCTCCTCGGGCACCTCGGTGCCGTCCATCGCGACGATCCGGAACTCGAAGCCGTCCACCGGCCGGCCCACGGTGCCCGGGCGGGTCGGCGCGTCCACGGGGTTGAAGAAGCACGCGCCCGCGTTCTCGGACAGCCCGTAGCCCTCGAACACGGGCACGCCGTACAGCTTCTCGGCGGCGTGCAGCGTCTCCACCGGCAGGCTCGCACCGCCGGAGAGGGGCATGCGCAGCCTCGAGAAGTCCGCCGGCACGAACCGCGGCATCAGGGACAGGGTGGACCCGGCGAACACCGCGCCGTTGAGCACCACCGAGAGCCCGAACACGTGGAACATCGGCAGCGCCGCGAACACGACGTCGTCCGGGCCGAGCCGGCCCAGGCCGGTCGCCGTCGCCATGGCGTTGGAACGCAGGTTCGTGTGCGTCAGCCGGGCACCCTTGGGCCGCCCCGTGGTGCCCGAGGTGTAGAGCAGGACGGCGTCGTCGTCGGGGTCCCGCGGGGTGATCTGCGTGACCGGGGCGATGCCCTCGGCGGCGCACTCCCGCCCGACCGCTTCGAGGTCCAGGGTGACCACCTCGACGTCGACGTTCCCGGCCACCTCGTCCACGGCCGGCAGCCCGGGCATGGCCCAGAGCATGCGCGCCCCGGAGTCCTCGAGGAAGTACCCCAGCTCACGGGCGGTGAAGAGCGGGTTGAGCGGCACCATCACCGCACCCAGACGCATGAGCGCCTCGTAGACCGCAACGAAGGCCGGGACGTTGGGCAGCATCTGGCGCCGGATCGCCGAGACCCAGGAGGACGCCGCCGAGCAGGCGAGCCCGCGGGTGCGGCTCGTGGTGGATCCGCCGCGGTGAGCAGGATCGCCTCCGACCGCGAGGGCGTCATGCACCTCGTCCGCCAGGCCGACGACGCCGGCCCGCCCGTTCCGGGAACGCCTGCGGTCGGTATGGGCGCACTTTTCAGGCTCAAAGCGACCGCACGCGTTCCAGGTCCGCGGGCGCCCCGCCCCCACC
>ERZ782914.170-NODE-170-length-25237-cov-7.804384_pt1 | contig 25237 bp, 17 predicted proteins | sample MGYA00375948_ERZ782914 | MGnify/ENA primary metagenome ERZ782914 (study PRJEB29894, sample SAMN03576417) | human skin metagenome | biome: human skin; feature: left retroauricular crease; material: organic_material | host: Homo sapiens | place: Italy: Trento...
ACGACGACGAGCCTTCCGAAGACGACTTTGTCATGTCCGACGCGTCCTCTGACAGCACCGATGAGGTAAGTGCTGCAGAGAGCGAGGAACCCTCGACCGCCGACGATGCCTCCGACGAGGACGACGTCGTCGCCTCACCACCCCCACCTCGGACCAAGGCACCCAAGCCAGCAGACGCGCCAGCGGCACCCACGCCGTCGTCCGTCTCTTTCTCGCACCTCACCAAGGCCGAAAAGCGCGTCCAGGAAGAAAAACGCAAGCGCATCGAGAATGAACAGGCGTACGACTTTCTCCTGGATCTGCGAGATAAGGACATGAACCGCCCCGGCGATCTCCATTACGATAAACGCACGCTGTACATTCCCCCTAGTGCATGGAAATCATTCACGCCTTTTGAAAGACAATTTTGGGAAATGAAGCAGAACCATTGGGATACCGTGCTTTTTTTTCAAAAGGGCAAGTTTTACGAATTGTACGAAGAAGATGCTATCATCGGCCATCGAGAATGCGACTTGAAGCTCACGGACCGCGTAAAAATGAAAATGGTCGGTGTGCCAGAGGCCTCCTTCGATATGTTCGCCACCAAGCTCTTGGCTCTGGGATACAAGGTCGGACGCGTAGACCAATGTGAGACGGCCGTCGCCAAGGGCATGCGCGACAAGTCGCGTGGTAGCGGACCGGATATTGTGCGTCGCGAGCTGCGCCATGTCGTGACGAGCGGCACGATTGTCGATGGAAGCGTACTAGCTGACGAATTGAGCAGCTACTGCATGAGTATCAAGGAGCACGTCCGGTCTGATGGCCTATCCGAGTTTGGCATCTGCACCCTGGATGCCGCCACCGCCGAGTTTCGATACATGACATTCGTGGACGATGCCGTGCTGTCACAACTCGAGACATTGCTGCGTTCTCTACGCATCAAGGAAGTCTTGCATGAAAAAGGGGTCATGTTGCCTTCCACACTGCGCTTGATCCGCAACACGGTGCCCACCACCTGCCAAATTACCATGCTCAAGCCTGATACCGAATTTCTCGACGACATCTCGACGCGCGGTCGACTGGCCCACTTGTTCGACACAATCCCAGAAGGTCTTGCCCCTCTCGTGGAAAAAGGCGGCTGGGCCTTGTCAGCGCTCGGTGGCCTCTTATGGTACCTCGAGCAGCTGCATCTCGATGTCGACTTGTGCGCTAGCGGCAACTTTGCCGAGCGCAGCGCTCCAGCCGATACGCAGCAAGGCACGCTGATTCTGGATGCCAAGTCCTTGCTGCATCTGCACGTTCTGCAGAATGATGAGGGCACGGATGAGGGCACACTGCACCGTCTTTTGAATCGGTGCATCACGCCTTTTGGACGGCGTCTTTTTAAAACCTGGCTTGCGTCGCCCCTATGCCACGCGGATGCCATCAATGCGCGTCTAGATGCGGTGGACGACTTGTGCGCAAATCCTGCATGGGCTGATGCATTTGAGGCTTTTGCCAAAGGCCTACCCGATCTGGAACGCCTTCAGTCGCGTGTAGCGGCAGGCAAGTGCCGTCCTCGCGACTTTTTGCTCGTTTTACGTGCCTTTGCTCGCTTCGGCAATGCGAAGGACGAACTCTTGTCCCTATCGTCTACATTTGCTTCCAGTATGCTCAAAGCATGCTTGCAGGCATGGCCGGATGTGGCTGCATTGGCTCAGACGTTGCGCAGTCACTTTAGCTCCAACGACGACGGCTCTTTTACGCCGGTGCACGGCGAATCAAAGGCTTATGATGCGGCCGTCGAAGGCGTGCATGCTGCAGAGGCGCGTCTTGATGAAGAGAAGGACCGATGTGTTTCGGAACTTGGACTCTCCAAACGCGACGCCGGATGGAAGCACGTGGGCACAAACGAGATTTACCAGCTAGAGGTGCCTGCACGCACCAAAGTCCCAGCACCATGGATTCTCATGAGCCAGACCAAGGCTTGCAAACGATACTACACGCCAAGAACGCGTGAATTAATTCGGCAACTGAAAGAAGCGCGCGAGACCCGTTTGGCTGCGCTCAAACAGTTCCAGGAGGAGGTGTACCTCCTCTTCCGTCAGGATCTTTCTTTGTATGCACGCGCTGTACGTACCGTTGCACAGCTCGACTGCCTTTTGAGCCTGGCCAAGAGCTCCATGGCCCTCGGTATGCCGTCATGTCGTCCAGAGCTGGTTCAGCACGATGCGGCGTTGTTTTCATTTACGCAACTGCGACATCCATGTATGGCACCCAGCGTACTCACAGGCGCAACAGAGTTCATTCCGAACGACATTGCGTTGGGCGGTCAGGCTGAGGACGTGATGGTTCTTACAGGCGGAAACATGGCCGGAAAGAGTACGACGGCACGCACGGCAGCAACGGCCGTGATTCTGGCGCAGCTTGGATGTTATGTTCCGGCTGAGTACGCACGCATTGCGCCGGTTGACAGAATTGCATCGCGCATGGGCGCGAACGATCAACTCTTTCGCGGACAATCGACGTTCATGGTCGAAATGTTAGAGGCGTCAAAGATTTTGCGAGAGGCCACACCTCGCTCACTCGTGATTATGGATGAGCTTGGCCGCGGCACGTCAACATTCGATGGCCAGGCGATCGCATATGCGGTATTATACCACCTGGTCGCCCGGACTCAGTGCCTCTGCTTCTTCATGACACACTATACAACGATGGCTCAGAGTCTCGATACATACCCGCGCCTCGCAAACCGGCACATGGAAGTGCGGGTCGACGACGAGTACAAAAACGTCGTGTTTACGTACCGACTTGTGCCTGGCATTGCCGAATCATCGTACGGCACACAGGTCGCACAGATTGCCGGTGTACCGTTGTCCATCTGCACGAAAGCCTCAGAGGTGTCGCGCCAGTTCTGGCACGATGCCCAAAAACAGCATGCTCAGCGCGCTCACTGCGCTATACCACTCGATGCATTGGCCGACTTTGCGCACCTCGTTTCCTTGGGCCGCGGCAAGCCACAGGTACCTCCACCTTCGTGGGCGTTGGTGACACAGGCCATCATGTCTCGGGTGCCCTGAGCGTCAGAAATAGGTGGAGCTGTAGATCAGCGCGTCTCGCCGAAAAAAAATGGCGCCCTATCGAATGTGGAGCTCTCGGCCGGCCCCTCTTGGCGGCCATCCTGTGCCCCCGCTCGACGAGCCCCCACCACGGCAGTATCGATGGATCCGGCCCGCTCCCCCGCCATACGCGGTGGCTTACCGGATCGCGTAAGATCAGAATCTTCTAGAATGGGCTCGGATACTTTTTCTGTGCCACCATGTGTTGACGTATCATCGCCTCCCATGGAAAGTGGATCGTCGAGCCTGTCTACACAGAGTCGGCAAGGTCTGGGTTTGGATCCTATACCTGGGTTTTCTGACTTGGACACGGGTGACACCTGGGTATACCCATTCAGTGCATCAAACTATTTGAAAAAGTCCAATTCTATACGCAGTGTACGCAGCCTGAATGACTTCGAGGGCAAATCGATGACGCCACTCCCAAGTCCCCTCATTCCTTCGCAAGAGCCTTCGGAAAAAATGGAAATGCGTCCCAAGGATTCAAAAACAGATGCTTTCTTCAACAGCACGCCGTCAGTGCTCACTCCTCCCAAGCCCCCTCAAAGCATTGCACGAAGCGCAAGCAGTCGCACCGCTGCTAAAACAGACAAAAGCATGGCGCTAGAAGTCACAAGGCGCCGACATCGCGCCGTGAGCTCCCCACAACGGTTCGACGATAACAACAGTGCGTCTCTCTCACCCCAAAAGAATGGCTTATTGACGGCACCCGGAGAATCGAGTGCCTATAACTCGCTTACGCCACATTTCTCTGCACACCACCATGGCATGACGTCGCTAGAGTCAAAAGCTAGTTCACGGCACATGCATGGACCATCAATACACATTAATCCAGACAGTATTAACCCTTGCAGTGACGAACCAGGAATATCACCGCAAGACGACGAACCAAACAAAATGAATAAACAGCTGCTAAAGTCGATTGATTTTGTCACAGAGGATGAGGATGAGCAGGCGGGAAAGGTTGGACCGTATAAAATTATTTCACTTCTGGGCACGGGTGCATTTAGCAAAGTCCTTCTTGCGAAGCCCAATGATGGCTCCAGCAGTGTGTCCGTGGCGCTCAAAATGATTGCATGCGAGCCTTGGAAAGTGGATGAGAGAATGCGTGTGAGCTGGGTTCGTGAAGCAGAGACTCTCAAACGCATTTCACATCCTAGTATTGTGAATTTTCTCCGCGCATTTCGCACGCCTAAACACTATACACTCGTGTTGGAAGCTGTGCCAGGTGACGAGCTTTTTGAGCTTCTTTCACATCATCATGCGCAGGTATCGCAACGCGAATGGCTTGTGCGGCGAATTTTCGGCGAGCTGGCCAATGCTGTGCACTGGATGCACAGTATTCATCTTGTTCACCGTGACATTAAATTGGAAAACATTATGCTGACTAGAAAATTGTTTGCCTCTGGATCTCCCTTGACACCTTGGACACTTGGATCCACACCATTGATAAAAATTACGGATTTTGGACTAGCACGATTTGTCAAGGAAGGCCAGTTGCTTGAAACTCGGTGTGGCTCCGAAGAGTACGCTGCACCCGAATTGATTTTAGGGAAAATGTACGATGGTTGTAAAACGGATATTTGGGCTATGGGTGTTGTTCTGTACGCAATGATAACGGGTGCAATACCATTTTTGTCCCCTGGTCCACAAGAAACAACAGAATCTAGTCATAATTCTTTCAAGGATTCAAGGGAGCGAAATGACCGCGCAAATGCCGATAGTGGCCGTGAACGCAAAGCGCATCTCCTTCGCATTGTTAAGTGTGATTTGTATTGGCCTGAAAAGATCAATAACACATGTCAGGATGTCCCTTCAGATGGTGAGAAATGGGGTTTCGACCCTTCAAATCGACTTATTACGCCCCCTGCACAACGTATAATCACCCGCTTTCTTCGACGCGATCCTATCAAGCGGGTATCCTGTCGTGAACTATGGCATGATCCATGGTTCTTATATGGCAGTTTTGCGCCGCCTAATTCCTCTGTTCCTGCACCCTACAATGATTCTATGATGCTCTGTTCAGCACAAGAAGCGAGTGCTAATTTTTCTTCGATTCCATTGCCGTACTTCCCTGAAGATCCACGCGGGAAAAAATGGCTCGAAATGAATGCCAGCAGTACGAGATGCACAGACTCTTAATTAGCACGACGCTTCGTAGAGCTTGTAATATAGAAAGGTTTGAACCTGTTTAGTCAAGTGGAGCAAAGGAACATTGTCTCCCCTTGCCCATATTATCAACTCCATGGCGCCTCTGACGTCGCGCTCCATCTTTGGCACTGATCCTGTCGACGAGTTTGCAAGTGAGATTGCCGATTGGATATGGGATAATAGTCAAGGTCATGAAGCTCTCGAGATTGAGGCTAAGATTGGCGTCATGATTGATAAGAGTACCAATGCTCGGATACAGTTGCCGATTTATACTGAAGCGATCGTCAACATGAACGAGATCAACGCGAGATTTGAAAGCAATATGTCAATGGAACAGCACCGAATTTATAATAAACTTTTGAACGATTTGGTCGCGTACAGCGCGCAAAACCTCCCTCAGAATGAGCATATGGCTTATGAACACCGCAAAGAGACAGACACTTTTTATGATGAAGTTTCAGAAATCACCGGCCAAAGAGAGCATATACGTGTGACGCGTGATACTCAAACGAAAGAGATTGTGCCAAATGGTGTTGTGAAGAAGACGCGTATCGCAGATCTTAATGTATTTTGTCCTACTCAGCCATTTGATTACCGGATCAGTATCAATATCGAAATGCCCACGTACCTGCCACAAAGCATGAGCCATCCGACTTTTTCGCGTGAAAAAGACCGTTTGTCATACATTCAGCAAAATTTTAGCATTGATCTTACTCAAGTCATTGAAGCGAACCGTCCAAGTGAGCCATTGCATGAACTTGAAATTGAAATTCGCGATGTAAACTATCTTATGCGTTTGGCCAATGAAGCACAGCAAATAAAAGGTGAATCAGATCGAGTCTGGACTCAGTTTGAAGATCATGTCCTCGTTTTGCTAAACAACATTCGTCTCTTGATCCGAAATCATGACTTCGGATCGGGAGGGAGATGAACTATAACGTAGGAGTTTATATCAGTAAAATAGGGGTTTACCGGCTACGCTTGAGACGAGATGGCCGAGTGGTCCACGCGACCGCCTACTGTACGCCAGATTGGTACGGTTTCGAAGTAACTGGGTTTTGCCCGCGTAAGCTCAAATCTCATTCATGCACTTCGAACTCTTCACATTTATCAAGTTGCACGGTCCAAACCAGCATGTGCTGAGCGCCAAAGACATTCGAAGTGTTGTCGCATCTACGTTTTATTGTTACTGGGGATACCATGGCAGAATGTAACGCAGGCGCTGCTTAACTTCCGTCGACAGATGATCAGGATTGGTCATGATGTTAGACTTCATGCTTCCATGCATTTTGGTGAAAAAATGCGAATCATCGTTGCCCACCAGAGAACTAACCTCATCGATAAGCGCCATTGTAACGACTTGGGAAGCTTGGGCATTCGCGTGAAGACTCTTGATAACCTCAGCGACGTCAACAGTCTCGGAACTCTCGCGCCACGCGTCATAGTCTGTAGCCGTAGCAATGAGTACATAGCTAAGCTCAGCTTCGCGAGCGAGCTTTGCTTCAGGGAGGGCAGACATGTTGATGATGTCACCGCCCCACTGACGGTACATGTTGGATTCAGCACGCGTTGAAAACGCGGGGCCCTCCATACAAACAACCGTTTTATTGCTGTGCAGTTTGACGTCGGGCGAGTGGTTCTTGAGTGTATCGCGCACAATGTTTTCAACAATTGGAGAAAGGTTCCTGTCAAACGGGTCACCGAATGGTGCGTGTGCAATGACACTGTGTTCCTTTCCCTCACCGAAGTAAGAAGAGCGACGAATACCTTTGGTGCGGTCAATAATTTGCGAGGGAATCACAAAGTCCTTGGGAGCAATTTCCTCACGAAGTGAGCCGACAGCTGAGAAGGCAAGAATGGCACGAACACCGAGGTGTTTCAGAGCGGCAATGTTAGCTGTTGACGGGACGTGCGAAGGCGAGATGGAGTGCAGCGTTCCATGTCGTGCGAGAAAGGCAACGAGAGTGCCTGTGGCTGTACGACCAATGGAAATAGGGCACGATGGGTAGCCCCATGGCTGGAGAATATTAGACAAGGCGTTTGACCGGACGTACCGTTTCAGGATTCACAACATCAATGATCTCGATGCCATCAAGTTTGTAGAGACCTGAACCACCGATCACACCAACTCGGATAGGCAGGCCGCCCCAAGCGATCTTGGGTGCTCTCATCGACATGATGCCGGACGGAACTGTTTGGACCGAGGTGACAGACTCTAAGTGCGCACCCGTGTGGAGGTTCCGACCACATGGATCGGATACGCTTTACATACGCGACCAAATGGCACGCGCGTCGCAGACAGTCCGAGTGACAGCAGCTCTAGAAGCATCAGATTCTGCTGGTTATGAACAAGAAAATGTACATGCGTGTGTATTATATCAGAAAACTAATGATCAGAGTATATGATGTTATTGCTGGACATTTCTCAAGTACCCGGTACAAGGTATGTCTTGGCTAGCTGACGCAGCCATGGCCTCTCGTTTCAGACTTCTTCGATTCGTTACCAGCAGGCAGCGTGGGGGTAGATTTGGGCTGTGGAAATGGCAAGTACTTGCATCTTCGTTCGGCCTTGGGGTCTGGGGAAGCTACCAAAAATAGTCTCGTCACACTTGGCTCAGATCGATGTTTGCCCTTGATCCAAACTGCTCAGCACAATTTTCCTCAGAATCCACCGAGACGCTTGATACAAGAAGTAGCTGTGGCGGATGCTCTGTGTAGCGGGTATCGTGGTGGTGTATTTGATTATGCGTTGAGCATCGCTACTATTCACCATTTTTCTACACCAGAACGGAGAAGACACGCGATTGAAGAGCTCATTCGACTTGTCAAGCCCGCTCCGGAAGGTTTGGTCGGTACGGGACGGGGATGTGGCCGTTTTATGGTGTACGTATGGGCGTTTGAGCAGCGTGGCGCAGGTCGGCGATTATTCGATGCACAGCTAGCTGGGCATGGTGATGCGACAAAGGCACAAGATGTCCTTGTGCCGTGGGTACGGACAGCACAACACACAGATGATCAGAAACAAGACGTCCATCACCGATACTATCACCTTTTCAGAGAGCATGAACTAGATGAACTTGTGAACGATGCAGCGCAGTATTACGCAGACTCAGGTATACGCGTCGTAAAGGAGTCAGGCGGCTGGGAAAAGGGAAACTGGTGGGGTGTGTGGCGCGTCGTCCAGCGCTGACTAGGAGGCAGTTTCTGCTGCTTTTTCTGCGGTTTGCTCAGGTGTGGTAGCTGCATCCGATGCCACTTCCTGCGGTTGCTCTTTGCGAGGTATGCGTTCGTCATCAGGACGATCACGGAGCACCCGCAGTGATCCACGCCAGCTTTCGTCCCATTCGACACCGCTGTGAGGGTCAAGAATTTTGAATCCTTGTTCAGTGTTGCGCCACATTTGCTCCTTGTCGAATCGCTGGCTTCGCAGTTCAATTTCGCTTTTCGGCATATCGCGCTTTTCGGCTTTAGTTGGCTCACGAATTCCTCGGGCAATCTCACGAGATGCTTTCAATTCCTTGCGCAGCTCATTGTAATAGTTCTCGCGCCAACGCTTTACGTTTTCGAGTGTTTTTGAAAACGAATTGGGGTAGAACGACTCTTCCTCAAGACCCCAATCTAAATCGTTTCCTTGCGGCGGTTCACGAGAGATCGTGCCCGGATCACCTGGATTAAATTCACGCGCATCATTCTTTGTACCTAGAACAATGCGCAAACCTGCTTCGGCGCCCCGACGCACATCTTCGCGGCGATAAAAGAAGCGAGCAATGCGGCGTGGGATGTTGACGAATCCAACCAAATTGGTGAAGTCGACGAAACAGATAGGTGGCTGCGCCGGGATAGGCGATACGGGCGGTAGACTTTGCTCGGACGGGGAGACTTCGGTCGCTTTGATTCGCGCCGCGACGGGCTGTGTGGAACCCAATGGTGAGAGTGAATGGCCTTGGAGTGACTGAAGACCAATTTGCGTTGGGAGTGCAAAACCCTGTCCTGGTGTAGCAGTCACTGAAGATGGAGCAGGTTCGTCAATGTTGTCAATTGTGCTTGAAGAGTCGATTCCTGGCTCCTCTGGTTCCTCTTCAAAAGCACCGTCTTCATTTAGCTCCGATGCGAGCTTCTCGCTGTAGTCGACGGGCTTGGCGGGTATACTCGAGCCCCATCCTTCCTTAAGTGCCCATGCCCACTCTTTGAGGGCTGGACGGCCGACTAGTACAACAGCACCTTCCAATTCACGCTGTAAGAACTGTGCTGGCGAAAGCGTGGTGGGAAGAGACGTGCCGGCGACGGTATTAGTCGTCCATGGCTCCAGTCCAGCGAGGTTCCGACGGCGATCATGAATTCTATTCCGGAGCTCGCGCGCAAGATTACCATAGCTTGTGCCACTCAATATTTCATAGTCCACAGCGGCGGCAACGAGAATCGGCTTAACATACCGTTTAAAATATATCGTGCCAACATCGTAGTTATCGTCGCCGGGGTACTTGGCGGTGTAAACTAGCACCTTGCGTGGCTGTTCAAGAGGGTGCATAGATTGTTCTGACAGACCACGAACACGGTCTTTGTATTCTTCCAAAATTTTTTTGCATTGTCGTCGGTCGTCGTAATACAAATAACCAACGGCTGCAACGGATGCCAAAAAAATGCACCAGTTGCGAGATGGTAGACGCGGTTTCCATGCAAGTACACTCTCGGGAATACCCAGCCATACAAGGGGACGTAAAGAGGGCGGAACCGAACGCTTCGGTTGCGCCGGTGCTTTAGTCTCCGTCGACATCGAGTCAAGAATGATTAAACACCTCAAGAGTGAAAACGTCCAATTTTTTTGGCGACTTTTCCTCAAGCTTGAACCAACCACTGCTTACAAATTCCACCAAAGTGCTTCATTCTTGGCCGGCACCGTCATGTCTCGAAATGGATCGTCAGTAAACGATCAGCCAAGAATACAACTAGGATGGCTTAGTCGATCAGACGGGAGCTCGAAATTTGCTTATGGTTCGTTGATATCAAGCTCTAACTCCAGGCACTCAATCAAGCGCAGCATCTGTCACCGGTCCCATTGAAGTTCGCATCCGTGACGAATTGACCGACCGCGCTACTTTTCAAGTCATTATTTCGCCATTGGAAGGATATCCTGGCATTGCATCTAAAGCTTTATCTGCTGAACTTCGTGACCTCTTTCAATCCGTAATTCTCCTTCATCATCACCCTAGGGCGTTAATCCAACTTTCGATCCAGTCTATCAGCACACCGTCCAGCACATCACTCACGATACCAATTTCGCTCGAAGGAAGTCGTCATGAGACAACTGATGAGGGAAAATATCGCACACCACAACTGCTGGGCCCTGACCGCCCGTTTCATGCTTCGGAAGTGGCCACTTCAATAAATGCCTCCATGCTAGCCCTTTTGGACGCCAACATCCCCATCCGTTCAACAGTTATTGCAACCTCTTGCGCTTTTCTTGATCCAAAGGACGTAGACGATCAGCGCAACATGGACAGTTACATGGCCGATGATGATATGCCATGCCTCGTGATCTACCCATCGCCCCGTGAAGAGAATGCGGCATATAGCTCGCTTGTCGCTGCGTTCTCTTTTACAGGATACGATCCAACAGAGCCATCCAAGTCTCAAGTGCATGGACAAATTGTGTTTCTATCAAGTATCGGCCAGATGACCGCTCATCAGCGAAGCCTTGCAATAAACGCGACTAAGACGGCTTCTATATCTGTACTAGATCACGTACGTACTGTTCTCATTGAACGCTTCGAATAGGCCAATTTTCTTAATGATCGAAAAGAATGTTGCCCCTTCGAGGACTTGAAGAGCTCAATGACTTGTAAGGCGGTTATAAACTCACCTCTGCCCCGCTCGGCAACAGCTGAGCGCCAATGGTTTAGTGGTAAAATACAGCTTTGCCATACGTCTGGAGATTAGCTGTGCCGGGGGTTCGATTCCCCCTTGGCGCAATTTTTGCTTTTGCGACTAAGCAGTTTTACATAGTATTGCGCACTCCTCCCACTTATACACGACAGCCAAGCCGAAGCAAGTGTCATTTATTTTTTCAAGAAAGTCACTGTTCTACATTGTCGACGATCACGTTGCCGGATAAAGTAAGTAGTATGCGGGTCCACTCAATTATCATGTGCAGACTTCGACAGGCAGCGAACACCATCAAGTGAATACGGATGCGATATGCGATTTTCAATACTGATGATACTTACTACAAATCAAAGTTTATTGACAAAAGAAAGATATATACCGTAACCAAGTGAAATCATAACATTTACAATGATACACTTATATCCACAGAAAGAATGCGAAAGGTACCAAAAGAGAGTAGAGAACAATTTTTCGCCGCATCATTTTGTTAAAATGATGAAGAAACACATACACAACGCTGACAAGCACCGCGACACGCAGCCCGAATGAATGGAAGCAAACGAAGATCATATGGCAAAGAGATGCGTATCGATTGGGTTTATTGCTGGTGCAGTAATAGTTGGCCAAACGCATCAGAATCAAAATTTGAAACGGCATGGTTGTTTCGTCCTCTGAAGTCCCGACGCTTCCCAGCAGCTGCACTAGATTGTGTGAAGCGCTCAAACCAAAAATTTTTGCCATCATCCTCATCAACGGAAGTTACAGGCTGTGTCTGTGAAAAAAATTCGAGAGCCTTTTCTTCCAAAGGCGTAGATGGAACAGAACCTTCTGATGACATGTATGTGTATGACCTGGCCAACACGGCTAGGATGGTCCGCTGGCGCGCACGTCCATGAATGCTTGCGAAGGGCTCCCAGTCCGGCTCCGTCAAAAGAACTTTTCTTCTTGTGAACCGGTTCGATTGATCTTCCTGAGGTGAACCTTTACCATAAGCCCGGATGGAATCATAACTCGAACTCGTTTTCAGACGTTTTTCTGGGACTAATTTGGAAAGCGAACGGCCAAGATGATCGTCGTCAGAGGCGTAAGAATGGCTGCAACTTCGATTATGACCTTTCTTTATGTTTCTGTGTGAGTACCCACAGGCAGAGCATTTTAAAATGGATGCGCGGGGCTTTGTTAAAGTGTGTTCTGGTGAGAATCCACGTCTAGTCTTCCCGTCTATTAGGTCCAATTGCAGTGGACGGTGACATAAATCACTCGATGGATCCGAGCTCACGAGGATGACATTATGACGGCGTTTTGATTGAGAGGAGCCGTATCCATCCAAAAGGTCGGGATCCACAGGCTCATCATCGTCACAATCGTCATCGTCATATTCACCATGCTCAAATAAGCCAGAACTGAACGTGGGCACGAGACCTAACTCTTGCGGGGTGAGTAGCGACAAGTAATAACGTAGATCGATGCCTGTTGCATCATAGCCATGTGTTGATGCATAATAATATAATGCTACTGCACTCGTCACCACAGTGGCTGTTGCTAGAAATACTAGTGGCCAATGAGTAGTGTTACGCACACCTGAACCTCGAAGGAAAGCTTTAAGTTCACCTGAAAACATTTGATTTGACCCGCCTTGCCGGATTGGCCATGTTGAAAGATAGCCTGGCCATCGATCCGTATGTAATGCACTCAAGGGTATTTGGAGCCATTTGTATGGTGGTGGTAATGCTGGAGCAACAACGTACATCACGAAGTCACACAGCTGTACGCTGAAGGGGGATTGTTCGCCACCTCAAACCAGGAACGGGGCGGAAATTCAACGAGGATATAGCTGCAAATTTATCTGGAGATTTTTCGCGCCAAAATGTAGGGGTACCGAACTAGCGATTTGAGACACTTCTTGCGAATCACTTGTTCCGGAAACGACGTCTTGACGCCGAGTATTCACAGACGCCCACTTTGATTGGATAAGTGGTCATGTCGATTCTGACACATGCTTATTATTTAGCACTATGGCTTGGCTGCGCCGATGCTCCACTTGGCCAACTAATTCATTGGTTCCAACTCCGCTGTGGCGGGCTCCATTCCTAGCATGGCAAGTAAGATTTTAGCAGTATCCAGATTTCGTTGTCGTTCATTTATACTGCTTAGTGCAGATTCGTAATCAGTCTCATTCACTGTACCTGTTTCACGCAGGTGAGATAGCAGATCACGCATTACTGCGGCATTGTACTCAGGATGACCCTGCAAAGTCAAAACGTGTGCGCTTCGGACAGGCATGGGGCCAGATGCACCGGTTACAACATCTTCCACGTCGAAAGCGACGTAGGACGATGATTTCACGGATGAGGGCAAAGGCGGTGCTTCCGTTGGGTAGCGCAAAGTCAGACCTTGGATTGGACACTTTTCGTTACCACCTAAGGATTGCCAAGCGTCCCCCTCCACAGGCAGTGGCATGTCACATACATAGTCCGTGTGCGCTTGCTGTAAAGACTGTAAAATGTGTCAGAATGTTGCTCTTAGCTGAAAATTGAGGTCTCAATCGGGGCCCCATACGGTGTAATGAACGTACCCATTCAGTATCATGATCAAATGGCGATAAGATGTCCGTTCCTTCATTCGTAAGTTTGAACTTTGTTATACCAAACTGTCAAGGTCAGTGTCCCAGAGACGTACTTCGGCGTGATGCTTGTCTTGCACCACTTTACCACCAAAGGCACGCGCGACCAGTTGGTGGCCAAATCCGAGTCCGATAATCCGGACGAGGGGGTGTTCGAGAACGAGGTGCTCCAGGTACTTACTCAGTACCTCCATCCACATAGAATTTTCTTCAGTGGCTGAAGAAGCTGTGTATCCGTGAGTTTGCATGATCAAAAAATATACATACGACTTCCTGTAACCACCATCGCGTCCCACGCACCATCGTCCAATTGTGAAATGTCCGGAAACTCTGCCATCATTATATTGAAAGCTTGAAGATGCAATGAAATCTTCGGATGCCACTCGTGGCGCGGAATGTTGGCAAGGGCTTCAGCCAACGCATTCCGAAGCATGTACTCAAAACCGCCATATTTTTCCACAAGCTGCTTCGGCGGCTGCCCTGCCGTCAAAATAGCAATTGAGATTGTTTTTTGGACATCTCCTGAGTTCTTCACTGCATGTATAAGTCATTTAGATATGCAAGCGCGTACCGTCATCCGTCATATTCGTGCGGATCTAGGCGAAGTCCGTGTGTAAGCGATTTTTAAGCGTTTCATATGATCGGGAATAGATCGGGCTTCGCGGAACCGTCTCGAGATTAATAGAACTCTATCGATTACTTCCTACGCGCACTCTTTTTGTGAGATACAACCTTGGGCTGGATGCTAGAAATAGGAGCAAGGGTATCATCTGGACGATGCCGTTGCGATGCAAAGTCAGATAAGTTCAGTTTTACAATGGGGATGTCGCGGAGATCTTCCTCATCTAGATTCAACTTAGGTGGAGGCACTGGCCTACTGTCGGCTTTTTTCTTGCTAGACTTCTTCGAGCGAGGTTTTAAATAAAAAGGATTGTCAGGGTCGGCTTGTGGTCGGCGCTGAGACGAAGTAGGTTCTAGCGGAGATGCTCCTGATGGAACCTTTTCTTCGAGCATGACTGTGTGCCGGGGTGGTTTTGTTCGTTTGGGTGGCTTCGGCGCCGGTTCCACGGCATTCAACAAAAGTGTCCATGAGGATTCTGGAGTGATCCACGCCTGCAAGTCCATAGACGCAGGAAGGGGCTCAGGGGAATCTACTAGTTCCGAGCGCACATAAAATAGAGGCAAGAGAAGAAACAGAGCTCGAGGGGCCGAAGTTTCGGAGCTTGACGCTTGTTCCTCGCATGTCTCTTCTCTGGTTTGAGCATCACTCGGAACATTCAGTCCATTTTGCAAAAGCTCAAATAGCTGAAGTCCCTCTTTGCAGCGCTCAAACACTTCCGCATCTTGGTTCGATGCGAGTTTTGTCAGTTGTGACTGCATTGTCTCTGTGATGGCCAAGAGTTGCAGTTTTGTACCTTGACTCCACGTATCCGAGAGCTGTGCCGCCCAGTATGCAAACATCTTCATAGCACTCTGAATACAGACGGAAATAATGGGTGGTGAGAGACTTAGTATAGCATCCTGCAAAAGTGCATCGATGAATCGAGGAATGGAGTCAACTTGTTCGACATACTCGCTGCAAATCGTAGCACAAGCCCGAAGTACTTCCGACATGGGGTTCTCCGCATCGTACATGTGAGGATCCAAAAGCATGGGGAAAAGCACTGAGCTCGCCTCAGCTTGAATATCACTGTGGTAAAACACGAGTTCCATGAGCTGATCGACGACACGTGGTATCACGCCATCGTTCACAAGATGTGCCAGCCGGATCAGCGTGTGCATATACCATGACAAGTCGCGGATGCGACTAAAATGATTCGCACCGCCAAGATCAAGAATACATTCAGCGACTTGAGTTCGGAACTCGGTACACTTTGAGCCTGATAAGTCTGAGGTCCAGGATCTCTCTAAAACCTGGGCTTGGTCTGCATCCAAGGTGCGCTGGAGAGTTTGGGCTGCACTAGGCGCGGCCGGAGGCTCGTCCGCGGAGCCAAGGTATAACATGAGATAGTCGACAATGGGGCGGAGCGACATGGGGTCCGTCGCCAATCGTGCTACTAATTCCAAAGCACGGACACGGATAGTCATGTCTGGATGCTGGATAGACTTGAGAATGACATTTTGGTGTTGGGCCACCAAATGAGGATGGGAGGGTGCGAGCTTATCCAGCGCCAGAATAGATATGTAGCGCAAGTTTTGGTCATCATTTTGCAGAAACACGCCAAGATTTTCAACGCAGCGGCGAGCCAGTTCATCACTATCACCGCGTTCGAGCATGCCACCAATAATGACCGTATGGATGCATTCGTAAAGTAGACTCATGGCAGGTGTTGTAGACATAATGGACATGATGGGTTTGTACAGTTTACGCACAAGGCGTGGCTCTACTGGCGAAAGAGCGCCAAAGAGCTTAATAACCTTGATTAGGAGCCAGTTGTTATTTGACATGGTAAGGATTTCGAACAATTGAGGCGAGAGCGGCACAAATGGCGCAGGATTACGTCGCGCAAGCTCGCAAATAACATTGACAGTAGCTGTGACAACGCCAAGGTTTTCATCGCACAAGAGATCGCGAAGACGCTCATAAGTACGATCCAAGACCTCGGGGCAACGAAGGATGACGGCATGTAAAACCAGCACGGCGCGCTTACGCACGGGCGCGCGCGTGTGTGACAACATCAAGATAATATCATCAGAAAGGTGCTGTGCGAGCTCTTGGGTCATGATGTGCGAGAGGCCATGCAGCGCAGCCTGCACATCGAGGGGTTGCGCTGAGTGCAAATCCTTCTTGATAAGGTTTGTGGCAAGAATAAGTACCTCTGTATCTTCTGAAAAACACAGGGACGCGGCAAGGTATCCGATAAATTTAAAGCGGTAATTTGAAGATGCCATTGTTTCTAGAATATGGAATGAAGCGCTCGATAAGCGGTAGCCCAGCATGTGAAGGTATGCAAGTTTCAATACAGCTTCAGCTTTGATATCCATATCCGCACTTTTGATCTCACCACGTATATCGTCCATCATCGCGGCAATGTACTTGGCCTCATCTTTGCCGCGATGCGACCGCAACCCCTTGATGAGCGCGGTCAGCGTCTTTTCAAACATGACGAGAGCCAAGAGGCGATGGCTCAAATCCACGTGGACTAACACAGACCTCCACCAGCGATGCCAGCGCTTGGGCAAACTACAAACGTACGGCCTTGTAGAAGGATGCATACATGTTCACGTTGTCAATGGGCTTACCCGTCTCGCGGATGTGAACAGGGGCGACCTTGAAACCGGCAAGTTCGAAGCGCTTCGAGTACCAGGGATATTTGGCTGCGCTGCGCCAAAATACGGCGCCGCCCTTGGCAATGACACGCGCAATTTCCACAACTTCACGGTCGAGATCCGCGACCGTTTTGTCGTTTTCGTTGCGGGCCGCCTCCAGTGTAGGAATCGGTACCGAGTCGTCAATCGGATCGAACCAGTCCATGTGGTCCATCAGGATGGCACGCGTGAGGCTGCCGTCCTGCAGGCCGCGTAGCACCGTGACAATGGCATCGGTGTGGAGACGGAAGCAGTCGAGGGCCTTTCCATTGTCCGCCCTGAGCGCATTGAAAGCATCTTCCTTAAGGTAGAGCGGGCAGCTCTCGCGACTGTAGTTGCCCATAAGAGTGAGGCGGTAGTGGTAGTTGTCCGTCGACATGAGCGAACGAGCGGGGATTGGGTCGAGCGTGTCGACAGCAAACTGCTCCACAGAGACGCCTTCGTTTTTGAACATGTTGAACTGATTCATTGGCACACCCAAGGCATTCCAAAGGAAAGCTGGGTTGGACAGAAACACACGAATCAGAGCTTCATTGATAATGGTCTTACGGACCTTGGTGTCCCAGATCCGCTTTTGTTCTTCGAGCGACTTGGTCGTACACATCTGCACGACATCTTTTTTCGCGCCCAAAAGTTGGAAAGCCGTCTTGGCCAGGCGCAGGGCGTGGCCCGAGTAGCCACGGAAGTAGAATGCACGCTCAAACGAGCGGTTGTTCGACTTCCAGAACTGGTACGCATGAGACGAGATATAGGGAGAGATGCGCTCATCCAGCAGCTCGGGGAAGTTGTCAATTTTACCCTCACCGAACATGCGCCAGAACGTTTCGTAGTCCAACGTCAGGATCGAAGCAAGTTTGAGCTCCAGCAAGTGACCCTGGCACGGATTCATGTCGACCGCGTGGATACGACGAGGCTTTGCGGCAGCCGCGTAATGCAGCGCATTGTCACCGGCACTCGTGATACACAGGATCGAGTCTTCAGGACCCAGATCGAGATGCTCCATGTCAACGTAGGGGTCTTCCCACGTGAAACCATAGATCCAGGTACGGAACATGTCACTGAAGCGGTTATCGACAAAGGGCAGGCGCCAAACCTTCGAGCCGTAATGGAACGAGCTCTGGGGCCACTGGATCGCTGTGTCATTCTTCAGCTCCACTACGGCACCTTCCGTCGTCGTTTTGTTCATACGCTGCACACGCTCACGAGCGATGTCGGGGAACGTGGGCGGCACAGCAACGTGGTTACCGGCCTCGACCTCGAAGGCTGTGACCGCCGCTGTCGTGTCGCGCTCACGCGACACACCCAGCCACACGTAGTATGGAATTTGAATAAGGTAAGGCACAATGAAGTGGTTGCGACCGTTAAAGCACTTGATCGTGCCAAATTTGTGTTCGAGGTATTCGCGGCGGGCAGGGTGCAGTTGGATATGGTCGAGCGCGAACCAGTGACGCCAGAACCAAGAGTTGAACCAGTGGCAGCGATGCATAATGGATCCACCCACAAGCGTCATCTGGTCCGCCGTCGACTCGCTGCTCGACACATAGAAGTCGGCGACACCAAACACACCCACGCGTGGGTCAAGAAATTCGTTGATACGGTCAAGTACGGCGTAGAAAGGCGGGATCATCGAAATGGAGTACGAGCACGTAAACAGATCCACTTTGCGTTCGTCGGGAAGGCCAGGCAGCGTAAAGTCTTTGGCATTTTGGCACAGGGCCTGCACATTCTTGTAACCGAGGCGTTCGAAGCGCTCACGAGCCACCTTGAGCAGCGGTTCACATAGGTCAATGAGGTAAATCTGATCGAACTCAGCGATGGGGAAGAACTTGTCCATCTGCTCAATGTTCCAGCCAGTGCCACCACCAATGTCGACCCACACGAGCTTGCGGTTCGGTTCCTTCTCGCGCAGGAGACGCATCTCGGCAGCGCAGAGCTTGAGCATAGTCTTGCGGCCACGCAGCAGACCTGTGCGCGTGGCATCGTACACACCAGCCTGGTTTTCATAGAAACGATCCAGGCGTTCGGCCTGGTTCTTGGTCTTGCCCAGTGGCTGAAGGAAACAGTTGTACGCAAACACAACAGCCTGGCGCACGGGCGGGAAGGCCACGGTGAGGACGACCATCGCACTAAACACGCTGCCGACAACGATGGCACTGCGACTCCAGTCGAGTGCCTGGATGCGTTGGACGAGGAGAGATGCGTGACTTTTTACGTAGTCCCACATTCTAGATCAAGGCGGGGAACACGTCTGTACTAGCGGTATCGTTTGAGGGTGTATAGCCAGGGTTGAGGGAAGCACGACGAAGGGGGAGCGTTAGCTTCGTGCGGGTGTCGTGAGAGAAGGTCTGTGGGGCAGCCGACGTTCCGTGCGCGCGCGTTCTTATTCGAATGCCGTGCTCGGGTCAGCGTGTGCCACGAGGCGGCTTCCGCTGGCAGGTTCGATCGAGCTGTGACATGGCTTGTGCACACGGCACGTGCGTTCCACGCTGGCATAACCACGCATAAGAATTGCCCACGTGTGTGTTGTATCCAATGCGGAGGCAGCCCTGGTCTGGCGGCCAGGGTGTCTCCGACGCGCCGACGATGCATGGCCAAAGCGACAGGGCGGCGCCCGTCACGTCTGTCAAATCCATGGCCAGCGACGCGGAGAAGCGAGCGTTCCTTGCGTCGTTGCCTTGTGATGCTGAGTCTGTTCTGTCAACGCTTGCGTCTATTGAGGATGTTTGGTGGGTCGCAGCGGCCGCGGTGGCGGCCGTGCGCACAGGCACGGCATGGCTTGCCGCTGACGCCGAGCGTGTCCTCGCGCATGCACTCGAGCGTAGCGCGTCATTCGACCAGGAAGTGCAGGCGGTGCTATCTAAGGACGTAGATCGCCTGTTAGCCTGGCTCGATGCTGAGCCTGATCGCCTTCCACGCGTCGTGCTTCGGCGCAAGCTTTGGCACATGCGTTGGCTTTTGAGCATTCCTCTATCGCGATCCAAATCAGCACTTGTCGAAACTGATATGGCGCGCCTGTCCGATATACCCCTGCTCGAGCATGCACGTACGCTGTGTCTTGCCGGCAATGAACGAGCTCTCCGTGCGCTTCTTGGGACCAATGCGTCCGTCGCGCTATGCTTGTATCCGCATCGCTTCGTGCTGCTACGTTTGCTGCTTACATGTGGCGGCGTATCGCCTGACCACTTGATGCAGTTGCGTCTGTTGCCCGGTACGCATCTCCCTGTAGCCGACCGCGAGAGCGGTGCGTGGGTCGATACCTTGGGATCGTTCGCGCTGTGGACGGAACATCCCGGCATGGTCTCGGCTCTCGCCCGACGCGGGGCGGCCACACACCCTGCTGCACCTCCGCCGCCGCCGCCGGCTCTGTCGGACTGGTACATGGACGTTATAAGGGAGCTCGAAGGCCGTTGGGGTCTGGTTGATGCAGCCTTCGCCTTGGCTCAGGCTGGCGAGCGCATGGGCATGGTGCCATTACGCGCCGCGCGTGATGAACTGGCATTTCTGCACATGCTCGTGTACGAATTGCATGCAGAGGCTTGGTCTGTATCCACGCTGCGTGCGGCCAAGGCCGCCGACCTTGTTCGTCTTGTTGTGTCAGATCCCGCGCCGATGAGCGAAACGGCCCAGCGACTGCGTGATGCTGTGTTGCCATACCTCCAGCATGGCACGTACGCTGATGCTCACACGCTGCATGCATACTCAGCCAGTGCATTGGGTGTACACATCGCCCTCATGGTACTGGATACCCTTTCGCCTGCACGTGCCTTGCCCATCGTCTCGGCCATGCTCTCTTGGCTCGACAAGGAAGACCAAATGCGGCTTACATTGGTGGTCATCGGCACATATGATGCTACGGACCGAGCGTCCTTAGCTATGTATGCGGACATGCTACGTGACGTGCCCCTCCCTGACGCATCGCCCTCGCCGCTGTATCTTGTGCTGAGTCGTGCTCCCAAACACGACGCTTTGGCCTTGTGGAAGTGCACCCACGTTGCCTCGTCCTATCAACTTATGCGTGCTGTTCGTGATGTGCGCGTTCTTGTGGATATGGCGCAAGCCTTGGCGCCCATTCGTGCGTATGCGCCCAGCTATTTGTGGAGTGACGACGTTCATCGTCACCGAACGCATCGTATGGCAGTCGAACTTGTGCAGCATGCGCTTACGCAGCGCGGACACGAACGCGCCGCGCTTGAACGCATCCTCCAGGCTCTTGCACCTTGGATAGGTACGCATGCACCGTACTTGCCGACAGAGTGCGTGCGGACCCTTTTCAAGCAACTCTTATTAGCGCGAGCACCGATTCTATTCAACGAAGTCGTACATGCGCTGCCCCATACGTGCCCCAAGATCGCAGCACTCCTGTCGCATGAGGACGCAGAAGCACTGGTGCTTGAGACAGCACGTGCTTGGACCGAGCAGGCGCCGACTTGTGATCCACTCCATGGAGCCTTACAGCGGGCGCGTGACACCCTCGATGCCGTGCCACCTTCTCCAAGCGTGAATGCAGAACTATCCTTTCTGCAACTGCTGGGCCTCTTGCACGAGCATGCTTTGCCCCTTTCGCCGAAAGACGTCCGTGCCACGTCTCGTTTGGATTTGTTGGCACGAGTCTTGTCGAGCCACCGCGACGCATATCGCACAGCCCAGCCGTTGGCTCGGGCGTGCATGATAAACGAAGATGACGACGTGCGGATCGAGGCGATGCTCACGGACGCAGCAGCGGCGAGTGGCGATGTGTCAGCAGCGTTGCGAAGCTGCGATCGCCTAGTCACGCGCGTTTTATCGCTTGATCACACTCAGCACGCCGAAGCGTATGACGTCGCGTGGCGCACCTGCTTTCAACTCGCCAAGCAGCCTTGGATGTGGCCGGATCATCGCGCTCCCACCCAGGTCTTTGGCCATGCCTTGCGTCTCGCGCCTCCTGAGCATATTTCCACGATTCTCACAACTCTGGCTCCGTTGGCCGTCCGTGCCAGTCATCCGCCCACGATACCCCGCCGTGATGCGCAGCCGACCCATACATGGTCACGTCTCTTGACGCGGACCGAGGAGCACTCGACGGCTCAGCTTCTCGACTCGGTCGCTACGCAGCATGCACCGAACGCCGCACGCGTGGCGCGCTCGCTCTTTGACATGGGCGCCGCATGGTGGAATGAAGCCAAGTAGTCTACACAGTATGCATATATACGCGCACGGCCGCACCGTGGGCCTGCTGTGCCTGTACCTCTCCGTGGTCAACGTGGGTGATGTGAGTGAGGGCCGTGCCCTCACGTGTGATTGGCACAGGCTCGTTCCGCACAAGGATACGAGCCGCTTCCTCCTCAGAAGTCATGCCATCCCAATGCCAACTGGTTGCATGCGTCCCGCGCGGCAGAGTCAATATATGATGCTGCGATGCTTCCAGGCGCACTGATATATGTGCATTGGCACTGGTTGTAACGTGCAGCGCCGTCCAGGGGCACGGTTGAGCCTCTCGGGTCTCTGCCGCGCATGTGGGCGCGACGGAAAATGTCGCAGGATGTCGCGGCCATACCTTGGCCTGCAAATCTTCCCACACGCGTTCGAGTGAGACATTCGCAGGCACGGCTGGTGCAGGCACAGTCGTCACGGATGGCGCAGGGGACACCACAGGTACTACTGACCCGGCTGATGTGGCCGGAGTGACTGGTGCTGATGTTGTCGATGGTGCTGATACTGCAGGTGATGCCGCTGTCGGTGCAGACGGCGCTGGTCGGACCATGGGCGGCTGAGCGGACTGCGTGCTAGGAGAGGACGATGTCGGCGTGGGCGGTGGAACATAGCCAGGCTTGCCGGGCGGAACCGCCGCTTGCCGATGGTCATTGGGATCCAGCGTAAAGCCTTCAGCCAAGAGGGCCGGGACCAAAACGCGGTCTAAATGGCGCCATAGCGCCTGTGCGTCATTCCAAACCTGCGATTTCTCCTCATTGTAGAACTGTGCATTACTGAGCATAAGCCGAATATCCGATACAAGTGCGTGTGGGTTAATGTACTCTTTCATATCGAGTTTGCGTTCAATATCGCGGAAACAAATGGGCCGTTGGACGAATTGGTAATAGTCAGGGTACTCGTCCCGCGACGGTAGCTCCAAAAACATGTCTGAGTACGTGTGCCCATCCATATCCTGTGCAGCCATCATGTTTTGCACGGCCCAGCGCAGCATGACCTTGAGTCGCTTCCCTCGCGGGGCTCCTCGGCGGCGCGGCTCGATAACGTACGATGCGGTAGTTGTAGAGACAGGCATGATGGGCACCCGAAGGGGCGAAGGCGTCACAGGCACCGACGGGGCAGACGCTGGCGTTGGCGTGGTGGGTATGGATGGTGGAGATTCCTGAAACTGCGTCTTTTCCACAGGTCGACGGAGTGTAATTTTGTGAGAACGCACAGGCGTTGCTTCATCGTTGGGCGACGCGGGTGCGGTTGCTTGCGCTTGCCACTCTTCGAACACCGTCGCACTTATATCCTTAATAAGACCATGCAGGTCTCGTGCCTTGAGATATATATCACTCTCACTCATATTGAATCGTTTGGCATTGTTGCACATGAGCTCCAGATCCTGCTTGAGCTCCAGGAACGTGCCATACTCTCCCTGTTTGAGTTTTAAGCGTATTTCAGCAAACGAAATAGGACGTCGAATGACAACATAGTACTCAGGATACTGCTTCCGGCTCGGTAACTTCAAAAATGGCTCACACAACAGCTCGTCATCACGCGCGTCACGCATCGTGCAGAGGCGGTCGAGCATTGTTCGGCCCATCTCTGCCACATCTTCAGAGTTGGGCACAATAGGTTCTGTATGAACCTTTGAAACAATGCGTGCACTCTTTCGCGGCTCGTTCTGCTCAGGCGGCATGGGTCGGCGAAGACGCACCTTGGTCGACATGGCGGTCAATCGTAGCGGCCCATACCCTAGCGTGTGGCGACGCGTCGCTGTGGAGGCCACGTGGTCGTTCAGACCACAGCGTCGGGCCTACTGTCGAGTGCGCAAGGCCAGCAACGTATTCGCCATGGCTGCACAGAACGAAGACCCTTTTGATGATCCTTCCATAAAGAGCGCGGTAGCAGGCGGCGACATAGACGATCTCGAGTCAAATCCATTTGAGACAACTTCGCTGAAGCAGGGCGATAGTGGTTACGCTCCGCAGGTGGATTTGGATGAGCAAGAGGAAATCTATCCTACGAGTACGCATGGCACAGCACCTGCCAATGCTATGCGCATGGATGATATTGCGCGGCGTGAGCGCGAGATAGAAGAGCGTGAGCGCGAGCTTGATGCACGAACAGAGCGCATGCGTCAGTTTGGACGCAACAATTGGCCACCTTTCTACCCCATCGTGTACCATGACATTGCCGGTGAAATCCCACCTGATTCGCAGTGGATAATGAAGGATGTATATCGTCTATGGCTTTTACTAGCAGCAACACTGGTATGGAACTTTGTGACGTGCCTGCTCCTTTTGATAATCACAGGTGCCATAAGCGACCTGGTGATGGGTGCCTTTTATATGGTGTTTATCGGCACAGGCAGTTTCTTCCTGTGGTACCGGCCATTATACTTTGGCTTGATGAAAGAACATTCTTTCTTTTATTACGTCTTCTTCTTGTTTTGCGGGTGCCACTTGCTCTTTTCCATATACGCTTTCGTGGGCGTCGCAGCCGCCGGCTGTGCTGGTGCACTGACAACAATTCATTGGTTCTTTGAACGTGGCTGGAAAGGCTGGCTCTTCGGTACATTTAGTCTTATCACGACGCTTGGCTTCTTTGCTCAAGGTGTGGGACTCGTGTGGTACTACCGTATCATCTGGCGACACAACCACGACAAGGGCCACACATTTGATCAAGCTAAAGCGGAGCTTGCATCACACGGCATGCGTGCTTATCTGATGAACAGTGCGCGTATATAGAATCCTGTACAAAGCGGTTCGTGTGTTGGGAAAAAAATACTTGTTGATCTAGGGCTAGTCACACTACATATGGCAACGACTTAGGCGTGCTGCTGGTACTGTTGCTGGTGCTGCTGCTGCTGCTTAGCACTGCTTTCCTTGAGCGCCAGGAGCTGCTTCGAGCGGAATGATTCGTAGTACGTGTACGTTGTCGTATCAATAAGGTCGTGCAGATTCGTGCGCAACAAAAAGTTGCGGAACTGCACAAACTCACAATGCGAGGGGTCTTCGAT
>ERZ782914.172-NODE-172-length-25122-cov-4.644473_pt1 | contig 25122 bp, 18 predicted proteins | sample MGYA00375948_ERZ782914 | MGnify/ENA primary metagenome ERZ782914 (study PRJEB29894, sample SAMN03576417) | human skin metagenome | biome: human skin; feature: left retroauricular crease; material: organic_material | host: Homo sapiens | place: Italy: Trento...
AACTAAGTCTTTTTAAGTGATAATGGAGCAATTTATTTTGCAACAGCTTTATTATTTATATATCCAAAGTATTTAATAGGTCATTTCTATAATCTGTAAATTCTTTACTCGTTCTATTTCTTGGGAAATCTAAATCTATTGGGACAATTTTTTTGATTCTTCCAGGTCTAGGCTGCATTACTATAACCTTTGTTGACATATAAACAGCCTCGTCAACATCATGAGTTACCATGATTGACATATTTTTTTCATCATTCCAAAGATTTAATATTTCATCTTGCATACTCATCCTAGTAAAAGCATCCAAGGCACCTAGGGGTTCGTCTAGAAGAAGGACTTCTGGTTTATTTACCATAGTTCTAATTAAGGAGATTCTTTGTGCCATACCTCCTGATAGATTTGATGGATAATTGTCTTTAAAATCTATTAGACCAACCTTATTTAGCATTTTATCAATTGTTTTATCATCTATATCATCTTCATTTTTCAAAGTTCCAGAAAAGCCTACATTCTCTTTTACTGTAAGCCAAGGAAAAAGTGTAGACTTTTGAAAAACCATGCCTCTAGCACTTGAAGGGCCCGTAATTTCATTGCCATCTAAACTTATTTTGCCAGTTGTTGGAAAAATCAAACCTGCAATAAGTCTTAAGATTGTAGACTTACCACAGCCTGATGGGCCTACTATACTTACAAATTCTCCTTCATTGATAGAAAAACTAATATCCTCTATAGCCGTTGTGATATCATCACTATCGGATCTTATAAATGATTTTGATACATTTTTAAATTCTAAATTATTCATCTTATAGCACTCTCACTTTTCCATTTAAGAGCTTTATCGCTTATCTTTTTTATAATCATATTTACTAATATAAAGGTCAATGCAAGTAGGATAATTGCTCCATACATAGCCGAATAATCAGCCCAAGATGATTTCCAAGTTATATACCAACCGAGCCCACTTTCTACACCAAGCATTTCAGCAACTATGAGCGCATTACAAGCAGCAGACATTCCTGCAATTAGCCCTTGGAAAATATTTGGGGTCGCTGATTTAATAGCAATCTTTTTTACAAGCTCTGAATTTGTAGCACCTAGAGTTTGAGCCGCTTCATAATAAGCAGGATTAATATTTCTCATACCAGTTATAGTGGCAAGAGTTGTAGAAAACCACACTCCTAAAGCTATTATAAATACAGCACCTTGAAATAAATTTATAGCTAAAACCATTACCACTGGTAACCAAGTTGTAGTAGGTATAGGACCTAAGATTTTTAAAAATGGATCAACCCAGTAGTTTACCTTATCAAAATAGCCCGCAAGTATACCTGTTATAATACCAAGTACGCCCCCTATAATATATCCTGTAAATAGGAGTTTTAGAGAGCTTGCTACTGACTCTATTAAAAATGATTTATCCGCTTTCATAGAATTAAATATCATATCAATCCATGGAAAATACGGTAAAGCAAGCTTTGAAGTCTTTAGGGTCAATATGTCATAAAGCATTAGTAAGAAAAACAAAAAGGTATATCTTGGCGCTTTATTTAATAATCTATCTCTTAATCCATGATTTTTTAATCCTATAATTAAGGCAATTACATATACTATTAATTCAATACCTATAAATCCAGGATATAAATTAGTTTTAGCTGAAGCTTGATTTACCTCTGGAAGAAAATAGTATTCAAGTATTGCAAGTATTCCAAATATTATAGGTAAGAATAATTTAAATCTTTCTTTTGATCTATTTCTTGGCTCTTCTTCTAGCTTTATTACTTCTTCTTTAGTTAATTTTTGATCTATTTTATTCCTTTTGGGTTTAATTGGGCTTATACTATTACTTTCTTCCATCTACCCTCTCCTTATTTTTTATGAACTACCTCAACTTCGCCATTTCCTAGAGCTTTCCAATATTCTTTGATTAAATCATCTGTTGATCTAGATTTATCAATTAGTCCAAGCTCTTTATAATCATCAAAATAGCTACGTAAAGTAGTTTTGCCATCATCATTTGTTAATGTGAAGTCATAGGCTTTTAATAGGTCAGTTGCGACTTCTGGATCACCTGCAGCTAAGTTCTTATCTTGTAGAGCTTTCACAGCTTCCTTTGGATTTTGCCCAGCATATTGATTTCCTTTTTCTATAGCTTCAGCAACCAATTCAGCAAGCATTGGATTTTCATCTACAAATTTTTTATTAAATGCTGTTACGCAGCATACTTCTTTTCCAAAGTCGTCATCAGTAGTAAGAGATCTAATTGGTCTAATTATACCTTGAGATAAAAATTCTTGGGCAAACTGATCATCTAATACAGCTCCTTGAATTTCTCCATTTTGTAAAGATTGGATAACTGCAGATGCATCGACAGGTTTTATACTTACGTCATCTGGATTTAAACCATCGTTGATTAAAAATCTTAAAAGTGTATTGTGGCCACTATTTCCTATACCATTAGTAACAGCAACAGATTGGTTAACCATATCTTTGCTAGATTTAAATTCACTATCATCTAGTACATATAAGGATTTACAACCAGAGTGTGAAGCTGTTGAAAATACATATTGAAGTCCTTTTGTAGCTGGTACTATTAAAGAACCAAATTCTCCTGTCATTGCGTCTAGTTGTCCTGAGCTTAGAGCATCTTTACCTGTTTTTGTATTTACAAATTCTACATCTATTCCATTGTCTTTAAAATACCCATTAATCTCAGCAAGATTTTGTCCTGCAATACATAAGTCCCCATCAAAGCCGATTTTAACTTTTGAACCATATCTTGGTTCTTCTTCAAGTGTTGATGCTTTACTTACATTTTGATCTTCACTTTGACTTATACTTGAATTGTCTTTATTATTTGCATTTTGATCTTTATTGCCACAAGCAGATAATACTACACCACCCAGTAGTATCATCGCTAAAAATTTGTTATTTTTCATCATTTCTCCTAACTTATTGGTCACAACAACTATGCTGCTCAACCTTACTCATATCAAAATTTTCATCCGTAAAATCAATTACTTAAAAATCATCTTTACTATTTTGACTAGATTTAATTGTATTTTCTTCTTCTTTTGTGTATATATTAATACATCCAGCAAAAATTATAGTAGATGCTAAAAGTAAAATCTTCTTATAAACTCACTTCCTTTCAATTATATACATAAATAAAAATCCCCGCCCTAAAAAAGGACGAGGTTATCGTGGTTCCACCTTTATTTATTTTAAGTAAAAACTTAAAAACTCCAAAGTGCTTAACGGGCACTAGCGTTATAGCCTACTAAAGATTTCGGTATAAAACTTAAAGAGGCACTTCCATAGATATTCTACGATTATTCTCAGCAAGCAAATCTCTCTGTAGCTAGAAATTTTCTATGTACTCTCTCTTTTCATCGTTATTATCACTAATCATGTAGGTAAAATATACTCTATGAATATTTTCCTGTCAAGCAGTTTTATAATTATATTTTTCTTAAATAATATGCTTATATTAGTGTGTAACGTTTGCTCTTTTCCTCATAAATTTATTTGGTATACTATAAATGTAGATGAATTTATGAGAGGTGAATCGTGAATTTAGAGAAAATAAAAGATTATGATATATCAATCATTAGCGACCCCCATGTCTTAGCCTATGATTTGATTAAAGATACAGAAGATTTTAATAAAGAAATCAAAATTGATAGGAAATTGCTTGTTGAAAGCGAAGGTCTTTTTAAAAAGTCCCTTTCTATGGTGGATGACGCTAATAGCAGATTTTTATTTCTACCTGGCGATTTAGTAAAAGATGGTGAATATAAGTCTCACAAAGTTGTTGCTAATGAGCTTATAAAATGGAAAAATAAAAATCCAGAACGTGAAATATTCATGATACCAGGTAACCATGATATTAATAATCATAGATCCTACGATTTTAAAAAAGATACTAGAGCAAAAAATATTAGTCCAAAAGAATTTTACGAGCTCTATAGTTTTATATATGATAATAAATACGTACTAGAGATGTATAAAGACACTAATATTTTCTTAAATTATCTAGATAGGGTAAATAAAGAATTTGCAAGAGAAGAAAAATATTCTTATTATGCCCATGGATATTTTTCATATGTAGCTAGAATACCAAGCAATAGTAATGATTCTACTGGTTTATCGATAATATGTTTAGATACTTCTATATACTCAGCAGATGTTGAGCAAAGCCACAGAGATGACCGTGAAAATGTTCCTGGTTCTATAAATCTTGAACAAATGAAATGGCTTGTAGAAAAAATCGAAGAAGCCAAGAAGCGTAAGGATTTGATTTTTATTATGGCTCATCATGCTTTGATGCCAAATTTTAGAAACCAAGAACTTGTTTTTTCTCCATTTATCATAAAAGAGTGGAGGAGCAAATATCAAGATCCTGATCCTAGGATAAATGCTAAGACCCCAATAGAGGTTTTGGCAGATAATGGAGTAAAATTTGTATTTACTGGTCACCTTCACGAAAATGGTACAGTAAAATACACATCAGAGCTTGGAAATGAAATTTACGATATTCAAACCGGATCTCCTATTACCTATCCACTTCCGATAAGGCATATAAAAATTGTAAATAAGGTTTCTGAAGAAAGCGGCTACGAAGTTTATATAAAAACTGAACTTATCAAAGAATTTACCTATAAGAACTTAGCTGGTGAATACGAGTCAATTGATGATGCTATAAATTACACCATTGAAAAGCAGTTGACATTAAAAGAAGTCCTCCATAACTACGGGAGAGTTCAGGCTAATAATCCTAAATTTAAGAATATTAACATAAAAGATGAATTAAGCACTTACTTTAGTGCTAAATTAAAAAGACCTATACCAAAAGAGGATTACATTAATGAAGTTTTATTCCCCATGGTAGAAGATAAGTTTCCTATGTCAATAAAACATGTAGGAAAAATCTTTATAGAAAATATTGATGGTGAATATCAATTTACGATAAAAGCCGCAAGAAATAAATTCTATATAAAAGCTTCAAATATAGAAGGAGCTTTAAATATTATCTTTGATCAAATTGAAAATAAGATATTAGTCCCATATCAAATTGTTTACTATTGGGATAAAATTGTTAATATATCTTGGCAAATGCCAATAGATGATGATGGTCATAGCCTATATGATTTCTTAAACTACATTTATCAAAATAAACCCTTATGTGGCGAACAAAGACCTATTTATATCAACAAAATGATTGATAACCTTAATGATAGCGACTATAACATTGTAAATCGCGTTATAGATAATGCAGGTGATGAAATTAACGAGGTATTTGACAAGTTAACAAGCTCCATAAAGCTTGAAAAAGATGGTTCAAGTAAAAAGTTCTTCGATGATTTAATACAAACAAAAGGTTTTACATCTAATATAGCATACAAATTCATAAAATTAAAGGTAAAAACCCTAAGGGATTTATTGAATTTCTTCTCTGTGTTTATCACAAAAAAAAGAGATTTAAAAGGTGTCGACCTTGCTAAAAAAATTGTAAACCTAAAATCAGTTGTTAGAGCAAAGGAGAATTTTTCCAAGCAAATGTTTGGTCAAGCAAGCCTTAGACAATTCGTTATCGATTTAGTAGATTCATTGAGTGATGAAATGGTTGATGTTTATCAAAACGATGAAATAAACGAGCTTGAAAAATACTTTAATTATATAGAGTACGATGACACTAAAAAATAGATATAGCAAAAGGACTTTGAAATTAATTCCAAAGTCCCTTTTAATACCCGCTGTCTTCACCAAAAATAGGGTCTTGGGTAAAGTTTAGTCCCAATTTTCTTAACATTCTCTTTTCGCTATCATTTAATATTACTGTACTATGAGCATCTAAAGTTTTTAAATTTTTGATCTCTTCCATTGCCATGTGAGTTAATGGATTAGTAGTAGCAGATATGGCCAGAGCTATAAGCATTTCATTTATTGACAAAGATGGCTCATTTTCTCCCAATCCATCAGTTTTAAGACTAGAAACTGGCTCTATTATATGAGGACTAAGAAGTAATATCTCATCGTCAAGATTGCCTAGTTTTTTTAAAGCATTTAATATACAAGCGGCAGGAGCAGTAAACATATTTGACTTTTTGCCTCTAATTATACTTCCATCAGCTAATTTAATAGCAAAAGATTCCTTACCAGTAATTGCTTCTTTATTGCGAGCTGCTATGGCAACTTTTCTATCTTCTGGACTGATGTCTAGATTTGTCATAAGAGTTTGAATCTTTTCAACACATGAGTAAGGTTCTTTGGCAAATCTAAAGTCAACTAGTGCATTATAATATCTTCTATTAATCTCATCCATTGATGCCTTTATTGCTTCATCATTATTAGTTATGCAAAAACCTACCATATTTACACCCATATCCGTTGGTGACTTATATGGCGTTTGTCCCATAATCTTTTCTAACATTCTCCTTAAAACTGGAAAGGCTTCTACATCCCTATTATAAGAAACTGCAAGTTTACCGTAAGCTTCTAGGTGGTAAGGATCTATCATATTTACATCGTTAAGATTAGCTGTCGCAGCTTCATAGGCAATATTTACCGGGTGCATCAAGCCAAGATTCCATATTGGAAAGGTCTCAAACTTTGCATAAGATGACCTCTTACCTCTCTCATAGTCCAAGTACATCAATGATAAGGCAGTTGCCATCTTTCCAGAACCAGGTCCTGGACCTGTTATAACTACTAGAGGTCTTTTGGTTTCTACATATTCATTTTTACCAAATCCATCTTTTGATAAAATATGGTCAATATCATTCGGATAGCCTTTGATATCATATGACCTATGGTGAGCGATCGAAAGATTGTCCAAATACTTTTCAAATCTTAACACTTTCTCACTGTTATTAAACTGGGTAATGACTATTGAATTTACCAAAAACCCTTTTTTTTCAAAGGCTTGTTTTAGCCTAATGCTCTCAGTATCATAAGATATATCATTATCTCCCCTAATTTTATTACTTTCTATATCGTTAGCATTTATAGTAATTATAATTTCGGTTTGATCTTTTATGCTATCTAGCATCCTTAGTTTAGAATCAGGCAAAAACCCTGGCAAAACTCTTGAAGCGTGACCATCATCAAAAAGTTTTCCACCAAATTCTAGGTACAATTTATCAAAATGACTTATTCGTTCTAGTATTTTTTCAGACTGCAGTTTTATATACTTATCATTATCAAAGGCAATTTTACTCATCCCTTCCTCCTAGCTTTACTGTTATATTATACCAATATCTAAAACAAAATAAAAAACCGGACCTAAGTCCGATTAATCTACTAATTTTTCATAACCATCAGTTGCATACTGATTTCCGTCTTTATCAATCCATAAAACTTCGGCACCATAAGTTTTTGCGACTTCTTTTCCTTTTTCTAAATCAACAGTAAATAGGTAGGTGCTTAGAGAATCTGCTAGGGCAATATCATCTAAAATTACTGTAACAGACCTAAAGTAATCAGAAGGATAAAGTGTATCAGAATCAATGATATGATGGTATCTCTTGCCATCAACTTCATAAAATCTTTGATAGTCCCCACTGGTCACTACTGCAGTATTATTTACTGCTACTACACTTGAGTATGGATCATTTGCATTAAGGTCTGGATTTTGAATGGCTATTCTCCACTTACCATTATCTTTGTTTGGATTTTCTCCTATTATTGCATCATCTCCACCTACTGAAAGTATAGCTGTCGATATATTGTGTTCCCTTAAGATGTTTTCAACTTTTTTAGTAGCAAATCCCTTTCCTATAGCACCTACATCTATAGTCATTTTAGGATCTATAATTTCCACAGTTAATTTTTCTTTATCAATTTTGATTTTCTTAATATCGCTATGGCTTGCTGCTTCTTCTAATTCTCTTTTTGTAGGAACCCAAGCTTTTGACTCATCTGCTATTGATTCTTCCCTAGCGTCATGCCACATATTTATTACATTGCCAAGTCCTATATTGATTTTCCCATCTGTCTTTTCATAGAAATCTAATGAATACTCTATTAGTTCTATGATAGATGGATCAACTTTAACCGGACCCTTACCAGCGTTGTCGTTTATGGTTTTTATATTGTTAACTCCATCAAAATCATAGTAGGAATTAAAAAGTTCGTGGTATTTTTCAAGTTCTTCTTCTAAAAGATCAGTGTATTCATTAAATTGGTCTTCATTTTTTGCATAGGCAGTAAATGAAGTAACCGTATCAAAGTAATTATAATACACCTTATCAAACTTTTCTAATTGCTTACTACTTTTGGTAGATTCATCATATTCTTTCTCACTTGTATTATCCCCAACCTTAACAACAGGTCCTTTTATCCTATCACTAGTAGCTTTTTCTTCTTTGGCACAAGAACTAAGACCTATTATAAGAAATAGGGATAAAAATATTCTACTTAACTTCATAACTTGTCTATATTTATCGTCTCCATATCTTTAGCAATAGAGATTTTTTCATCGTCTGCCCATAGTAGCAAAATATAGGCCGCTACCTTCGATTTGAAATCATTGTATTCGCCTTCTAGACCAAGATTATAGATTATATCTGTAAACTCTTCTGAAGGTGCAACTCCCTCGTATTCATCTATAATTTGATCTCTTTTGTGTCTATCTAACTTTTCTATAAATACAGACCTTACCTTATCCTGGTCAAAAGCATCAGCACCAGGCATTAAGACATAATGGTCTATGTCACTATCTATATCTATATAATTTTTAATTATATCATCTTCTGTTTCTCCTTGGTTTATGCGGATAATATCTAGACTTTCAGTATTAAGCCACATACTTTTTAAATAGGAATCCTCATCCCTTATAGTCCATTTTTCCACTAACCAAGATAAATTAATTGGTTTTTTCATTTTCTCTTATCTCAAATATAGCTGCTTCGTATTCCCAAAGCTCCAATTTGAGATTACTTCCTTTCTCAACTTCTATTTTCCTTAAATTATCTTTATATCCTCCATATTTTTTGTCAAATGAATTCAATCTTTCGATAAAAATCAAATCCTCATCATATGGGAATTCATAAGAACCATGATACATATTAGCCATATTTAAAACTACTAGAAATCTCTTATCATCTGCTATCCTCTCAAAGGCAAAAACTGATGTATTCTGATCATCTACTACTATCCACTTAAATCCATTACCATCATAATCGTATTTAAAAAATGCGTCGTTTTCTTTATATAGCTGGTACAAGTCTTTCAAATATCTATTAAAATCATCATGGCTTGGATATGATAGGATATCCCAATTTATACTGGTATTTTCGTTCCACTCATCGAATGTAGCTATCTCATTGCCCATAAAGTTTAAAATCTTACCTGGGTGTGCCATTTGATAAGTATACAAAACTTTTAGCTCCTTAAACTTATCTTCATATGATCCACTCATTTTATTAACCATAGCACCTTTAAGGTGAACTACCTCATCGTGGCTTAGGGGTAAGATGAATCTCTCATTGTAAAAATAAAACATTGAAAATGTAATTTTACCATGGTGATCTCCCCTATTATAAGAATCTAATTTAAAATATTTAGTAGTATCATTCATCCATCCCAAGTCCCACTTGTAATCAAAACCAAGTCCATCTTCACAAACTCGTTTTGTAACATTTGGATATGATGATGAATCCTCAGCTATTATCATAACATCTGGGTAAGATGCTTGTAAATCTTGGTTCAAATCTTTTATGAAATATATATTATCCTTATGAACGCCACGGTTTTCGTTACCATTATAATAGATCATATAAGAAACTGCATCAACCCTAATCCCATCTAGATGGAAATTTTCTATCCAATATGCAAATGATGACTTCATAAAAGAACGAACATGGCCTTTTGAATAATCAAAGTTTACTGAACCCCACTCAGAATATGTTAAACCCTCATAAGAAGATTCATAAAGATGACTTCCATCAAATGTTTTTAGTCCAAAATAATCATTGGCAAAATGCACTGCCACTACATCTAGTATTACTCCTATACCATTTTGATGGAGGAGGTCTACAAATTGCTTAAAATCTACCGGTCTACCGTATCTGGCACTTGTAGCAAAAAAACCTGTTGATTGGTAACCCCAAGATGGGTAAAAAGGATATTCAGTAACTGGCATTATCTCAACATGAGTGTAGTTCATTTTTTTAACATGATCGATTAGCTTATCTACTATGTCTAGGAAATTAACATTTTCACCAAATCTTAGCCATGAACCTATGTGAAGCTCATATATATTTAATGGCTTATTAAAATTCTTATCCCTATTTTTTAAAAATTCATAGTCATTAAATAAATAAGAATCATCAGTTATAAGGCTTGCAAAGTCTCCCTCATAGTCCATAGCCTTAGCAAAAGGATCAGTATGGTAGACCCAGTTTCCATCTTTGACTACTGCATATTTGTAATAATCACCCACATTTGCAGGAAGTTTTATGAAAAAATACCCATAATCTGTATTTTTTGTCATTGAAATATTTTCCCAATTAGTAAAATCCCCCTGAATAAATACCTCATCTGCATTTGGAGCATAGACTCTAAATACATATCCACCATCGCTAGCTTTAGCCCCCCATATCTCATGGCCTTTGTGGGAATTGCCAGATAAATATGATTTTATAGCTTCATAATCTGTATCAATTAAATTTACTTGCATTTTTAATCCTCAATCATATCAGCAATATGCTTAATTAAAATCTCGATTCCTTTGGAATTTTTTGCCCCACGAGGAATTATTATATCAGCATATTTTTTAGTAGGCTCAACATATTTTTCATGCATAGGCTTTACTTGTTTTATGTATTGTTCCAAAACTGATTCTAAGCTCCTACCACGTTCTTTAGTATCACGAAAGATTCTTCTTTGTAATCTGACGTCGCTATCAGCATCTATAAAAACTTTTGTATCCGTTATATCTCTAATTTTCTTATCTTCCAAAACCAAAATACCTTCGATAAGAATTATTTTTTTTGGACTTATTTTTATAGTATCATTGCTCCTAGTATGAATGGTATAATCATATGTTGGCATATCAATGGATTGCCCTTTTTCAAGCTTTAATAAATCCTCATAAAAAAGTTCATTATCAAAAGCGCCAGGATAGTCATAGTTTAGCTTGCGTCTTTCATCAAAAGATATATCATCGTGAGCCTTGTAGTAGTTGTCATGACCTATAACTATGAGATCATCTTTAAATGTTTCATCAATTTTTTTTACTATAGATGATTTGCCCGAAGCTAAACCACCAGCTACTGCTATGATTTTTATATTTGTCATAATTTAATCTCGTTAATAATATTGCCATTTAGATATTCATATATGTTATCAAAGACAATTTTAGCTCTATTTTCCATAGCCTCTTTTGTATAGTAGCCAATATGATTTGTCAAAATACAATTTTTTGCATTGCGAAGTGGATAATCTTTATCGAGAGGTGGTTCCATATCAAAGACATCTATACCAGCACGGATTTTATCTTCATTTAATAATTTTGCCAAATATTCATTGTCCACTACAGGACCCCTAGCACAATTAATTAAAATTGCATTATCTTTCATTTTATCAAGCTTATCTTTATCTAGGAAATTTTTAGTTTCTTTGTTATTTGGTATATGAAGAGATAATATATCAGCTTCTTTTAAAAGTGTATCCAAATCGGTGTATCTTATCCCCATATCCTTTACTTCTTGTTTTTCGCTTCTAGAATAAGCTAGGATATCACAGCCAAAAACTTGTAAAAATTCAATTAGTTTTATGCCTATATTTCCTGTGCCAATCACTCCAAATTTCTTATCCTTTAGAGTTTGACCAAGGAGTTTATTTTCCCCACTATCAAAAATGTTCTCATGATTTTCGTTAAATTTTCTCAAAACGCCAATAGCAAGCCCTATGACAAGTTCTGCTACTGAATCATCAGAATACCCACTTGCATTTACTAAGCTAATGCCATTTTTCTTTATAGCATCTAAGTCTATGTGATCAACTCCTGTAAAGGCAACGTCTAGCAATTCTAAATTAGGACAAGCATCTATCACTTTGCCACTTAATGGTTTATTTGTAATAATGGCAATATCAGAATCTTTAAGTCTTTCTATGATTTCATCGTCATCTTTTGCAAAATCATCATAAGCTTCAAATTCATGACCCATTTCTTCAAGTTTTTCTTTATTATTAATAATAGTTTCTTCACTAACTTCTAAGGGATTTAATAATGTGATTTTCATCTCTTCCTCCTAAGTTTACTAATATAATTATACTCGAAATACACTTATAAATTAAGATAAATATCAAAAAAGAAAATCTAATCGTGCTTTTCTAATCTTTTCCTTTCCTTTGATCTAATCCTTAGCATTTTAAAGAAAGTTTGAAGTTCGTAAAGGCATTTATCATCCAAAAGACCAAATTCAGCATCTAGAAAATGTAACTGGCTCCTATCTCCAGTAATATTGGTATTAGACCCACAAGCTCCTCTTTTATAGTCAGGAATACCTATAACAAGTCTTGCAATTCTTGAATTTATAATTGCACCAGCACACATGGAACAAGGCTCCATAGTGACATACATAGTAGTATTTTCTAACCTAAAATCAGAAAAATATTCATTGGCTTCTTTTATAGCAATAAGCTCAGCATGGAAAAGTGCAGACTTGCCCTTGTAAGTAAAATTATGCCCACGGCCTATAATCTTATTATCATAAACAATCACACAACCTACAGGCACTTCCTCAACATATCGAGCAAGTCGGGCCTCATACAAGGCTTCATTCATAAAAAATCTATCCATAAATTCATCATTAGTCATATAAACTCTCCAAAAAATCTACAAAAAATAATATACATATAATTTTACTTTTAAGAGAAGGATTTATCTAAAGTTATTAGAGCAAGTAAGTATTGTTTTTTTACTTAAAAGGCATTTATCTCTTGCTTTATAAGCATTTTTTCTATTTTATCAAATATCTTTTTTTCTAAATCACTTTTATCCAATTAAACCTTTTTCTATTTTTCATATACCATAATCATGTCGACAAAATAATAGCGGCCGCTTTGAAAGGATTTTTATTATGCAAATTACATTAGTCAATTCAAAGCAAATTATGGATTCTTATATGCCACTACTCATATCAATGGCTAGGAAATATCCTTCTTTTGATTATGATGAAGACATAGACCGTACTAGAATGATTTTAATAGAATCAATACCCCTTTATGATCCTAGCAAAGGAACTTTTGGAAATTTTCTAAAAAATCAACTGCGCTACCATTATCTAGATAAGGCGAAAGTTAAACTTCCTATAAGCCTAGATGATTTTGACCAGACTGGGACTCCAATAATTGATAATATAGAAGATGATTTCGATTTTGAAAGTGAGCTAGTAAAAAAGGATAAGTATGTGGATCTCTACCTTGCTTTAAGTAAGCTAGGTCCTAAAGATCAAGAGATAATAAAATTAAAATATTGGTTAGAATTGTCAAATAAAGAAATTGGCCAAAGACTAGGGATATCCCCAAAGACTGTAGCCAATAGGCTTTCTCTTAGCATAAAAAAGTTAAAAGATATTATGTAAATATAAAAACTCGAGCATTACACTCGAGTTTTTTAGTCAGATAATTTGCGCAATATTATCTAGATAGGATTTTATCCTAAGATAGACTATTTATTAATTAGTCGTTTTTCTTTCTTGTAGCTACGATACCAGCCATAGAGATAGCAAGTGTAGATACTACAGAGCTCATTGCAACTACGCCTGTTTTAGGGTTGTCGTGTTTTGCAACTTTCTTAGCTACAACTTTTTTCTCTACTTTATTTTCGCTAACTGCTGGTTTATTTTCCTTAGCTGGCTTTTCTTCAGATGTTTTTTCGTGAGATGGTTTTTCTTCTTCAGATGGCTTCTTGTCGTCGATGTTCTTTTCGTTTTCGATAAGAGTATCTTGGATCTCTTTTGTTATTTTGTCTAATTGTTCAATATAATCCTTAGCTTTTTGTTCCTTATCTTCATCAACACTTGGTTTATCTTCAGATGGCTTTGTTGTTTCATCTTCTATTGTTTCAGATGGGATTATAACATGACCAGGATTTGGTGTGATATCTGTATCATGTTTCTTAGCTGGTTCTAGTGGTGTTAGTGCGATTTCTTCTTCTAATAAGTGGAAGTTTAATGTGTATCCACCATCAGCTACTTCTACTCTATATTTTGTTCCATATGCAGTGTTTACATAGTCATATGCAGCTGATACTGTTTTTGAAAAATCATTATCATAATTTTTGCTGTTGATTGTGAAATCTGCAAAGCTTTCGCTTTCATAAGGTCTATAAATATGACCTTTGATTACAAATTCTTCTTTTTCGTCTTGAGACTCTTCAGGATCAGTTGCTGATAATACGTATACCCATCTGCCATCTGCTCTTTGGCTTACACTGTAAGATTTATTAATTGGATCATCTTCTAGAGCTTCTTTAGCTGCAATTATAGCTTCTTCTTCAGTTTCATATCCATCAGTATCATTTGGATTTACTAAAATAGGATTTATTGTATAGAACCATCTTCCATTAGCTCCCATTTCAGCAACGACTTTATGAGTTTTAGGATTTTCACCCCAGACTCTATTTCTTTCTTCAATACCAGCTGCTCTAGCTGCTTGTTTTGTTTTATAGCCATTTACGTTATTTTCTTCAGCTTCTTGTGAGGAATCTTCTGCTTTTTCCTTAGCTAGTTTTTCATCTTGTTCACGAGATGCATCTTTCCATTCTCGATTATAATCATCGTCGTATCCATTCCATTCAGCTTCTTCTGAAGAATCTTCTGATTTTTCCTTAGGTTCTTCATCTTTCTTATCCGCTGCATCTAACTGAGCCTTAAGATTAGCAATGGTTTGATCAATTACAGCCATCTTTTTATCTAATTCTTCGATTTCTGCTCTATCTCTTGCATCAAGTTGATCATATTCTTTTAATTTTTCTTCACTTAAATCATCGGATTTTCTTGAGTCAGCCCTATAATTTATTGCGTTATTACATTGTGCCTTTTTCTTATCTAGTTCAAGCTTTTGAGTTTTTGCATCTGCTATTTGTTTTTCTAATTCAGCTTTTGTAGCTGATGGTTCTGCTGCATAAGCTACATTGTTGTTGGCATCAAGAGCGTATGCTCCGCCAAGTACTAATCCTGCAGAAAGTGCTACTGCTAATACTTTATTATTTTTCATCTTGTCCCCTTTAATTCATTAATATAATATCCTATCTGACTAAGATAATTATATCTGATTTGTAATTATTTTGCAATGATTATGTGGGGATTTTGTGTATTATTTTTTGAAAATTTTTATACACCTTTGCCTACATTTGCCCTGCTTCTTTAAGCCAATTTTTATCTTCTGGATCGTTTGAGTATCTTTTCTTTTTATCTAGGCTTGCCATTGCCTTCATATCATCATCTGTTAGCTCAAAGTCAAATATATCTATATTTTCTCTAATCCTTGATTCATGGGTGGATTTGGCGAGCACCATTACTCCTCTACTGATGTTCCATTTTAAGATGATTTGAGCTGGAGTTTTGCCGTATTTTTCCGCTAAATTTTTGACTACTTTCTCTTCTAATATATTTGACTTACCTTGGGTTAAGGGACTCCAGGCTTGGTGGAGGATATTATTTTCTACTAGGAAATTGTGAGTGTCGTCATCTTGTAAATGTGGGTGGCTTTCTAGCTGGTCTAGGGCTGGAGCTGGGCCTATTTTCAAAAGTTCTGTCATTTGATCTATTGAAAAATTGCACACTCCTATTGATTTGATGAGGCATTGGTCCTTGTAATCGTTAAAAACTTCCCATGTTTCTTCAAATTTATCTCCATACCAGTGGATTAGGGCCATATCAATATAATCTACTTTTAAATCTTTTAGGGAATCATCCAAAGACTTTTTACTCTTTTCATAACCAAAGGCACTTGGCCAAACCTTGGTTGCTATTTGAAAGTCACTTCTCGTTTTGCCAGACTGGCTTAGGTATTTGCCAAGGATTTTTTCATTATTGTAATATTTTGCAGTATCAAAATATGTGTAGCCAGCATCAAAGGCTGCTCCTACTACAAGATCCATATCTTTTTCTTCCCTTATCTTATAAGTTCCAAGTCCTATAGCAGGAATCTCCTTACCGTCATTTAATTTGAAATATTTCATCGTAAACTCCTTTTTTAAAAAGCTTTCTTTATGCTATAATCATACTATGAAAACAGTATTAATAACAGGGTCTTCTAGGGGGATTGGTGCAGCCATTGCTAGAAGACTAAATGAAGAATATAAAATTGTAATAAATTATAATAATAGCAAAAAAAAGGCCCTTGATCTCATGTACGAACTTAGAGAAACAAATCCAAATGTGATTGCCATAGGAGCGGATGTATCTAAGGAAGATGATGTTGATATGATGTTTGGTATTGCAGAAGAAAATTTTAATCATGTGGATATACTAATAAATAATGCAGGAATATCCCACTTTTCCTTAGTCCAGGATATAGAATTTGAAAGATGGCAAAAAGTCATAAATACTAATCTTAACTCAGCATTTTTAAATAGCAAAAGGGCCATACCAAAAATGATAGAGCAAAAATACGGAGTAATAATAAATATGAGCTCTATTTGGGGAGAGCTTGGTGCAAGCACGGAGGTCCTATATTCTACTACAAAGGGAGGAATAAATGCTTTTACAAAGGCACTAGCAAAAGAACTATCTCCCTCAGGGATCAGAGTAAATGCCATAGCCCCAGGTATGGTGGATACGGATATGATGAGAAATGACTTTTCTAATAGTGAAATAGCGGAATTAAAAAAAGAAGTTTCATCAAAGAGATTTGCCAAAGCTAGCGAAGTAGCAGACTTAGTAAGATATCTAATATCTGATGAAGCTTCTTATATTACAGGAGATATAATTAATATTGATGGTGGCTTTTACTAAAAAAAATCATAATATTGGGCGATTCAGCTAGTAAAATAGTTCATATTTCTTTTTTATGTATAGCTTAGATGGTTGCAGATGACTTTTTTAAGGAATATTTATATAAAGATTCTTCTCTCACTTGCCTTCCTTCAGAATGACAGTGTGGTGGCTAGTATTTAAGTCTATTGATAAAATGTGAGGAATTTATATAACAGAGACATTCTTAATCCTCTTCTTTAGCGAAAGGGAGGAAGCTGCGAGCTAAATTAGTTAATTTTTTCTAATTCCCCCATATTGTACCAGTAGATATAAGATTCCTTTACTTTTTTTCCTAGACTTTCTTCGATGGCCCTTTTATAGACTCTCAATTGGTCATCATAAAATCCTTCTCTTTTGATAGAATCTGTTTTAAAATCTAGCAAAACTACAAAGTCCTCGTATTCAAAGATCAAGTCTATTTGTCCATTCACATAGTAGTCTTCATATTTCATCAAAAACGACTCTTCTTTTCTTAGATTTATTGCGCTTTTATATAATTTATTGATGGTAGGATTCTCGTAGTAGTTTATTATTTTTTCATAATCTACTACTTTTAATTCCTCTTGGCTAATCTTATTTTCTACCACTAGCTTATTAAGTGCACCTTCTTTGTCATAATCCTCATAGTCCAAGGACTGAAATACCCTATGGATTATCGTCCCTATATCTGTAGGCTTATATTGTCTAATTTCTGTTATAAAATTTGGTTTTCTAAAGTCTTCACTTGTTTTAAACTTTTCATAAGTTGGAATTTCGTAGCCATCATCTTCTGGTTTGAAGTTTTTGGTGATTTCTGTAACTGACTTTTTGATTGATTGCTTGGTATCGTCCAAGTATTTGTATTCTTTCTCATAGATTGCTAACATTTTTTGGTAGATATTATCGTCTATTTTATCGTCAGTTAGTATATCTCTTATATCAACTTTATCCATTTTTTTGTAAGTTTTTTCTTCACTGATTAAATCAAGTTTCACAAGTTTTTCAAGTAAATTTGTATAATAGTTTCCATCATTTATTTCTATTGCTATTTTATCAGTCGAAATTGCCGCAATTATCCAGTCAATGTAAGAGGTCATATTTAAAAAATCATTTCTCCCTGAAATCTTTTCTAGCTTAGAAAGGTCCTTTTCTCCAACTATGATGAGCTTATTTATAGGTCTAGTCATAGCCACGTATAGGACTCTCATTTCCTCTTTTCTATTTTCTATGGTTGTCTTTTCGTTGATCAAATCTCTTTTGATAGAAGATAGTTTGACCTTATTTTCATAATCTGCAACATTGATCCCAATGCCAAGTTCATCGTCAAAGGCTATGTTTTGGCGAAGATGGCTTATATTAAATTTTTTTGCAGTATCAGCAAGGATAACTACAGGAAATTCCAGGCCCTTTGATTTATGAATGGTCATTATTCTAACTAAATTTTCATTTTCTGACAAATCCCTTGCTGCATTTAAGTTGTCAGTTTGGTAGAGACTTAGATTTTCGGCATAGTCTAGGAAACCGAATAGACCATCGTCATTATTTTCCTCATATTCGCTCATGAGATCTATGAAAGCTTCCACATTTGCTATCCTATCATTTGCCCTATCCCTTGCCATAAGATAATTGTAGTAACCAGAGTTTTCAAAGATGAAGTTAGCAAATTCATATAAGCTCATGAGAGAAAGTTTGTAGCTATAAGTTTCCATTTCCGTCTTAAAATCTATGATCTTATTTAAGATATCATCCCTTCTATCATAATCATCAAAGGCCTTGGCAAAACTTGTAGCATCTGAATTTAACCTAATTTTAGCCAAATCATCTTCAGTAAAATCATATATCTCACTTTGTAGTACTGATAAAAGTAAAAGATCATCTTTGGGATTTGCTATAAGCCCTAAGATATTTTTGAAAAAACTAACTTCAACTGCTCCAAAGGAAACTTTGGATATGTCGTTAAAAAAAGGAATCTTAGCATCTTTTAAGGCATTTTCATAGATATAGGATTTTGCTCCTGACCTTAGAAGTATTGCTATGTCCTTGTAATCGTAACCTTCATTACCTATCAATTCTTTGATGGTTTGAGCTATGTGATTTGCTTCATCGATTCCCTTATCTATAATATGAATTTCTGTTTTGGTAGATAGCTTATCAAAAGTCTTGCTAGGATTTAGCTCATGTCCCCCATTTTTGTAATCTATGCCAGAAGATTCTTTTGTCATGATCTTTTCAAAAATAAAATTATCAAATTTTAATATATCACTATCTGTTCTAAAGTTTTCATTAAGATTTATCCTAATAGATTTGTCACCATTTGACTCGTATAGTCTAAGCTTATCTAAAAATAAATCTGGCCTTGCTCTACGGAAACCATAGATTGATTGCTTGACATCTCCTACGAAAAACAAGTTATTTTCTCCTGCTAGCTTTTCTATTATATAATTTTGAATCTCATTTGAATCTTGATACTCGTCAAAAAATATATATGAAAATCTATTCTTTATGGTAGAGAGTGCCTCATTGTTATTAAGTAGTTTTATGAAATAAGCTTCCATATCGTTAAAGTCAAGATAAGATTTCTCACGTTTTTTTCCTTGATATTTTTCCATAAAAGATTTTGTAAGGTAAGCTAATTCTTTTAGTATATAAACTTCTTTTTTGGAAAATTCTTCTACTACTGATGAATTTGTATTTACCACCAATGCAGCTATACTTTTGATATCATTCTTGTAAGCATCCCTATTTTTCTTTAAGATAGGCTGGATATCCTTCTCATCCTTTTTGGCTCGAACCATGGCCTGGAATTTAACTTTTGATATTTTTTCAATAAATATATCCCAATCCTTAAAGGCTTCTTTGGTCAAATTCCTTACTATATCTAGATCGCTTTTAAAAAGATCTAAGTAATTTTGGCGAAGACCTTCATTTTGGGCTATTTTTTTATTGGCTAGTATCGATTTTTCTATGTCTGATAATTTCCCCTCTATAATTTCAGTAAAAATATTAAAGTCAAAAGGATTTTTTGTATTTTCTTCTAGAAAGGCTATGGGATCGATTTGTGAAGTGGACTTTTCGTAAGTCTCAAGCACTACTTTTTTGGCATTTCTATCATTTCTAGACGTAGAAAAGTTATGGATAAAAGTATGGAAAGATTGTCTTCCATTTTCATATTCCTCATCAAAAACTTCATCAATGACCGCTTGTTTTAATAATACATTGCTAGACTCACTTACTACCTTAAAGCTAGGAGATAGGTTATTAAAATAGTAAAAATATTCCCTTAACATATCCGAAGCAAAGGAGTGCATGGTTTGAATGTGAGCGTGTTTTATGAGTTTTACTTGGTTTTTTATATATATATTTGTTGGGTCATCTTCCAAATGCTTTTCTAAGGCAAATCTAATCCTATCTTTCATTTCTACAGAAGCCTTATTTGTAAAAGTTACTATCACCATTTTGTCTATGTCAACTTTATCATTTATTACTAAATCTATGACTCTATCGACTAAGACTCTAGTTTTCCCAGATCCTGCTGCAGCTGATACTATTATATTTTTGTCTCGCTCTTTTATAGCCATAAGCTGACTATAAGTATATTTAATATCAGCCATTAGTCACTCTCCTTATTTTTCAAATCTTCTAAAGTTATAGACTTATCAAAATCTCTATACTTATCACTATCGATACTTTCATCAAACTTGCAAATACCCCTATAGTCGCAGTATTGGCATTCGTTTATAGTGTCATTATAGCGGATAGGATTTAATTTTATACTTCCAGTTTTTATCTCTTTGATATACTTGCTGACTAGGTTTTTGACAAATTTATCTAATATGATTTTTTCATCTTTTTCCAGTATATCAGTATTTTTTCTATCTATAACATCCATAGCTTTTATATCAGTATAGTTTTTGTCTATGAGCTTAAAAACTTCTTCGTTTAATTTTACCAAGAGTCCATTCATCTTAAATTTTTCTTGGTAAATCTTTGCTAGGATTTCCTTGTCGTAATTTTGATCAAGTTTTACTAATTCATCTGACAAAGGCATGTAAAATGAACCAATTGGTTTGATGTAGTCATTTTTGATATCAGCACTCATCATATAAACTAAAAGTTGTAGGTCTAGACCATTTAAGACATTTACCAGCTTAAAAACCTTATTTCCAGTCTTATAATCAATGATTCTTATAAAATCATTCGCCTGGTCAATCCTATCTATCCTACCTCTTAGATAGTTTTCGCTATCGACATATACTGGAGGAAAATCCCCATCCTTGCCATAGCCAAAGTCAACTTCTACATCAGAGATCTTAAATTCTTTACTATAAATATATTCCTAGGATCAGCTTTTCTTGCCTTATCCATAATATTATCTATGGATTCTTCAAAGTTTTTCCTTAGTTGATTTTCAAATTCATGATAGTCTATAGAAGAAAGATCAGTATCCATTAATAATTTTGAAATATCTTCCAAAGAATTGTGAACGAGAGTACCAAGTTCTCTAGCATCTACATCATAATTTTCATTATAAGCTGGTTTTAGGCCAAAATTAATAAAATACCTATAAGGGCATTTGGAATATGTCTCAATTTCTGTAATATTAAAGTGATTTTTATCATAGAGTTTTTTAGCAGTGTCTAAATTTAATGAAGCTTTGTCATTTGAATAAAATATACCCTTCAGTACCACATCATATGGACCGTAGTTTTTTAGATAAGTATTATAAGCCTTTGTAAAATCTAGGCTTTTATCAACGATCTCTTCACCTTTTCTAATCCTATATAAATTATCCATGGTATATTTTTGACTTAGGTCTTTAGAATATATAAGGTCATCTAAACTTAAGTTTATTAGCGGACTTATTTTTACCTTTGGCAATACATTTAATATTCCATTTAAAACAGGAGATTTATTTATAGCTGATCCAGTCCTATCACTTAGGGCATAAGATAGGTAAAGCTTATCAGATTTTTCAAAAACCTTATAGAGATTTAATTTTTCCTTTTCTTCTAGGTCTTCTTCATAGATTTTTAAATCTAAGTTTATGTCCTTAAGTTTTTCTTTTTCATCCTTACCCATGATAAAATCTTCAGTTGATTTTGATGGGAAAAATGTATCGTTTAGTCCTAAGGCAAAATTTATCCTAGTATCAGCTATCCTTGGAGACTTAAAGTTTGATATGGTGATATGGTCCTTGCTCGGTGGTATGATGCCAATTTGAGTATCTTCTGCTACAGATTTAATGATGTTATATATTCCTCTTATGTCATTTTCCCTCTGACCCATAATAGAATATAAGTCTTCTAATATAGCCATTAATTTATCCCAAACTTGGCTATTTTCTTGATAATTATCCAAATCATTTTCTTCTTTTAAGATATCTTGGTAATTATTGATTCCCCTTATGAAATGAGCATTGCTCATCATAGTATATATTTCTTTTACTAGACTGCTTGTCTTTGCCTTAGTCTTTGAGATATCAAAAAGTGGCTTTAGTAAATCGATTATTTGCTTTCTTATGTCATTTACCACTTCAAATTCGTATGTCTTATCGGCAAATTTTATGTCTTTTTTAGGATCATCTTTGTAGTAATTTTCATAAAAATCTCTATCCATTTCAAAATATTTATCATCCCAAAACATAGAACCTTTTATATTTCTATTTTTGATATAATTTTGGAAGATAATGACCTTTTTTTCGGTATTGTTTCCAAAATCATAAATATTTGATCTTAAAAAAAAGTTTAAGTCTCTATTATTAAAACCAAAAACTATTAAACGAATTAGAGAAAAGTAAGTCTTTACTATATGGTTTTCTGAAAGTTTCTTTGTCCTATTTAGAAATATAGGTATATCATAGCGATTAAAAACTTTATTGATTTCATTTTCGTATTCATCTTGATCACTTATATAAAGTGAAATATCCCTATACCTAATATCTTTTTTATAGATTAACTTTTTTATAATTGTTGCAATATTTTCCACTTCTGAATGTGTTGATGTGGATTCCAAAATATGTATATTCGCTGGAGCTTTTCCATATGGTTTTCTATTATATTTTTCATAATTTATACAAAGATGGTTGATATCTTCGTTTTTATTGATTAGAGTATCGAGTATGATTTCTTTTGTAGGGCTAAGCTCATTTATCCTATGGTAAAATTTGATAGCCATATCATATATTTCCATATCTTTTGCCATAGGATTTGATATATAGGCCATATCCAAGGTCAAATTGATATTAACCCTAGCACCTAGGTCTATGAGAGAGCCTATAAAATCCATTTTTATATCTGATACATAGTCAAACTTGTCAAAGTAAAAATTTGCTCCTTTTAAAAAGCTCGCCTCATTTAGTCTTTCGCTAAGTTTACTTAGCCTATCCTCACCATCTATAAATTTTCCACCAATCTCTGTTTCGTAAGCATCATATATTAGTTTTAATTCCTTAAATTTTAATTTTAAAACTTCACCAGTTAGGTCACTATCGATAGTATCAAAAAACTTTTCATCAAAATTATTATCTTTAATTGTTGTAATCAAACTTTCTATCTCTTCTATAAAATCGGGATTATGGTAATTATTTTTAAACAAGGTTAGATCATCATTTAAATCTCTTAAAATATTAGTAAGGATCATTATTTTACCAGATTTAGATAGACTTTCTTCTCCTAATCCCCCAATCCTATCTAGGATAAATCTAGAAAGAGATGAAAAAGATAAAACTTTGACGTCCATAACTGTCGTATAATTTATATTTTCCATAAGATTTACATCGCTTTGCAATGTGTACTGTTCTGGGACAATTAGAAAACTCTTTTTTCCTTTTTTGATATCCTCTTCTATTTTTTTGTATACATATTTAGAATTAGCGCTAGGCGATTTTGAAATAATCAGATTTATCATGGCTTAACCTCTATAAAACTTCCATCATTACTAGTGTAGGTCACAAGTATTTTCCCATCAATGGCATCTTTTAGTTCAGATACATGAGAAATAAGTCCTATAAATTTATTTTCATAGGATAACTTTTCAATTTGTTCTATGACCTTGTTTAAATAGTCCTCAGATAAGGTTCCAAAACCCTCGTCTATAAATAAGGTGTCAATACTTATCCCCCCATTTTCAGCTGCTATCTCATCAGAAAGACCTAGGGCAAGGGAAAGTGATGCCAAGAAGGATTCCCCTCCAGAAAGAGTGGATGCTGGCCTAGATTTGCCAGTATCTGCATCCAAAATTTCTATATCTAATCCTTGCTTCATCCTCAAATCATCTCCGTAGGATTTTCTAAGTATTGAAAATTGTCCATTACTCATAGCATAGAGCCTTTTATTGGCATAGCTTAGTACCTTATCAAAATAATAAGTAAGAACAAAAGTTTCAAAGTCAATTTTCTCCCTGCCAGAAACTTTTGCAAAAGATCCATCGGCTATTTTAGTAAGATTTTGAAGTACTCTAGACTCATCACTAATTGCTTCGTATGATTTTTTTAGATCAGATAAATTGTCGAAAGTATTTTTTATATTTGTAATTTTAACTTGTAAGTCAGATTTTTCTTCTCTTAAATCTTTTAATCTTTGATTTAAAGATAGTATTTCTTCTTCTACTTGACTGATATCAACAGGATTCTTATCCTTATATATAAGATAGTCTTCATAGAGAGTATTAGTCTTATCTAATTCTTTAAAGTAGTTATAAACCTCAGTTTTTTTTGCAAAAATAGCAGGGTATTCTTCTAAGGACTTTAAATAACAAGCTTTATCATCAAAATTTTCAGCTACTTTCTTTTCAAATTCGTCAAAAAATTCTTTTTCTTCGCTCTTATATTGGCAAATCATATCTTTGCTGGTAGAAATATTTGTATTAATCGCAGCTTTTTTTGTAAGCAAATTGTTGTATAAATTCATAGTATTTACAATTTCATTAGAATTTAGATTATTAAAAGTATCCTTTTCAGAAAGATAAGATGCCTTTACTAATTCACTCTCACTAATAATCTTATCCATATCCTCAATTTGACTTTTTAAAGTATTTGCTTTTGAATTTGTCTTTGCTAATTTATCCCTATAATTGACTTTTTTATTATTAATTTCTCTAAGTTTATCATTGCTAATAGATATCTTACTATTAGTTTGATTTATGATATCTTTTATAT
>ERZ782914.173-NODE-173-length-24924-cov-8.340906_pt1 | contig 24924 bp, 19 predicted proteins | sample MGYA00375948_ERZ782914 | MGnify/ENA primary metagenome ERZ782914 (study PRJEB29894, sample SAMN03576417) | human skin metagenome | biome: human skin; feature: left retroauricular crease; material: organic_material | host: Homo sapiens | place: Italy: Trento...
CCTGCTCCTTCTTCTGGAACTTTGCAAACAGGCTCATTCCTTTCCGGCTCTGAGCTCGAGACCGCTGTCAACAGCATTATGGAAATGGGTTTCCCCAAGCATGACGTGCAGCGTGCGATGCGCATGAGTTTCAATAACCCTGACCGTGCAGTAGAGTACCTTATGAATGGTCTTCCCGAGGAGACAGCGCCTCCTCCAGCTACGACAACTGCTGTACCCGCAACGCCCGGTACTCCTTCGCCTACACCTGCGTCAGCTTCCGCTCCGGCTCCGGCTCCGCGCTCGGGTAACTTGTTCGAGCAAGCTGCTGCCATGCAGGCAGGACCACAAAATGCACCTCAAGAAGACCTGATTGGTGAAGAGGATGAGGACGGTCGACAAGTACTTGACCTGGGTAACCCGCAAGTCCTGTCACAGCTGCGTACTCTAATCGAACAAAATCCAGCTGCTTTACAGCCACTTGTCCAGGCATTGGTCCAAAGTAACCCACAACTCGCGCAAGCCATGAGTGCGGACCCTGAGGGAGTGCTCCGTATGTTATCGGGCGAGGGTCTGGAAGGTGAGGAATCCTTTGAGGTGCCGACTCTGCAGCAGCTTACCAATGAGGACCGCACGCAAGTCGAGCAAATCATCTCCATGGGGATCCCCGAACGGAAAGCGATCGAGAGCTACTTTATGTGTGGCCGCAACCTCGAAATGGCGGTGCAGTACTACTTTGAGAACCCACAAGACTTTGAAGACTGATGTAGTGCTGAATTCTAGGTATGCTCAGAGTTTGTTGGATGCTTGCACATTCTCCTCGTCTAAGGGTGACGGCATTGCACGCCACGCATCATGGTCGTTTTGGACGAAAGAGACAAGGAGATCATGAATGAATCGTCTCCATGGGGCGGATGTAGGAACATAGTGCTCACCAGGATGACGCAGCACACGTAGATTGTGGCAACGATCTATGAGCGTTTGTGCACGTTGGTTCGTTACGATAGAGTCATTCTCGCCGTGAATCATCAATACAGGCGTCTGGATGGGTTCGCTGTACAATGGATCGAACTTAGGATCAGCTGCTCTAAAACCGGAAATGGAAATGGCAAATCGGAACGGCTGCGTGAGAATAGGCTCAGAAACTTCAGGGATACGATCTGGATGTTCTGCTGCAGCTGTCAAAATGCCAGAGAGACATGCGCCTTGTGAAAAACCAATGACGCCATCAAACGGACCATGTTCACGAATAAATTCGGTCAAATATGCTGCCGTAACATCCCAGCCAATATATTTACCTTCGCGCGACATAAACCAGGCTCGCGCCTGTTTTTCAGGAGGGTCGTCGGGGTTTGGTGGTAGCGGATCAGGATTCGACTCACTGGGCAATGTGGGGACATGGTGTGGGCCGTTGGCAAACACAAATTCAGCCACATCCCTGCATGACTTTTGCAGAGCAGCAATTCTACGCCGAAATGACGTTTGATTCATGGCATAGCCGTGCAAAAGAAGGACTCGCAGCTTACCCTCCGACATGATGATGGTGGGTCCAGTCGAGCTTCGTGACTTGATGTGGAGAAAAGTGGAGGGGAATTAACCAGATATATCTATGAAGCAGCAAGCACCAGGGGTGAACATCGGCGTTGACTAGAGATGGAAGGAAGAGCCTCTCATGTAACAGGAGGCATGGTGGGCGATGGCTGGAATGTAGGAAGGCGCTTTGTCCTACCGGACGTATAACGATCCAAAACGGCAGACACACCTCCAGCCCTGGCGTCATTCATAGGCATCATGTGGCTACCTTGGCGTGATGTCATGGGCGTACTAGGCGCAGAGCTCAATGACCCCGGGCTTCGCGCCGGCGACCTGCAAGATTCTTGTCGCAAAAGCGTTGACATCTTGCCATCCTCAGCGGATGGTTGAGAGAGGGCCATGCGTAGGGTGCGAACATCCATAGAAGTTTCGTCTGATGGTGACATGGACGGTGCGCGTGAGAGGCCCTGAGGTGTCGTTGAAGGCACAAATATTGGTCGTGCAGATGTCGCAGCATCGACTTCCCCGGTGGAGGCCGTCCATTGACGCTGGAACCATGATTGAAGGGACTTTGCATTGACATGAGCCAATTTCTGCAAGGCCACATTGGAGGAGAGCGCTTCGATAAGAAAAGGTGTGTCCCATGCATACGCAGGTGCCTCGCTATAGAACCCTGATCCGAAATGAGGTATCTCCAAGGGACTCGGGTCGTAGGAATCAGAAAGGTCCGGGGCCGTAGGCGCCATATCTCTCAGCGTAGGCTCATGATGCACATGCAAATAATCAAGGATGGATTGTTGTTGCCAGACATTGCTGATCTGGGCAAATACGGCCCCAACAAACCAGCGGCAGGTAAGCGTATGATGCACAAGAGCAGCATTCGACACGACAGGGGCGCTTGTTTCCTGCGCCAGTGCCAACAGCGGCGGTACAAACGCCAAGACTCCAGCTGTGGGCGCCACCTGGAGAATCATGTGAACCACATGATTCATCAAGGCGAAGTCGGTCGGTGTGCTGCCCTTGGTTGTGTCAGAGAGACCCTGCATGGCTAGTCGATGCATGTGGGATGCCAATGTATGCAGGAAACTAATGCATTCGCTCACAGGCTCACGCTTCGCCATACCCTGCTCGATAAGCCAAGCCTCCGTCTGCAGGTATACATGCAGTGTATGAAGGTATAAGACACGCACAGCAGGGATGGGCGACGAAAGGAGTGCCTCAGTCGAGGACCATGTACGAAGCGGGACGTGCGATTGTGTGTGCGTCCGGACAAGAGCTTGAATACAGGCGAGAAGCGCATTCACGCTGTGTGTCTTTGTATCGTCGGACAAGTGAGAGTCTTGAAGCACACGCAGCATGTGGGGCGTGAATTGTTCGACAAAGTCATCCAGCTGATCTGAGTAGACTGTGTAGCTAGCCAGATGGCAGATGGCATCGATGGTGGCTTGGACTGTCGTCAAGTCGTAGGGATTCGCCTGCACGTGTGACAAGAGAAAGTACACATGGCCATCCAGCAAATCTGTCATATTCAGGCCCACAATATCCGTCCTTCTCTCGAGAATCACATGCATAGTCTGCAAAAGACGCGTCTTGCGCAAATTTGAGGCGTTCTTCGTCATTGTAAGTGACTGAACTAATGTATGCGGAACAATGTAGCGCGACGTGGGGGGCGACCACTGCACAAGCAGAGCAAGGATCCACAGCGACCATTCATTGTCTTCCCAAGATGAAGGACGCTGACACTCACCATCCAGATAAGCCAGAGTGTTGATGACAAATATGCGAAGCTGCGTTGCGTCAGAGCGATGCAACATGTTCCAAATCAGCTTGAGTGCGGCGCGAGTCGTGTACTCAGGCACCGCATTCGATGGTGCGTTTTGAAGCGACAGTGTGTCGGCGTCAACCTCCTGGGACAGGGCTGCCGTCTTATCAAGTGGCACATGTAATGGACTGACAATGTCGAGGAGGTTAGGAAGAACGAGAGATAGGAAACGCGGAAATGCAGATGTGGTAAGAACAGGCGAATGCGTGAGGCCAGCCACGCCGGACATCCATACAAGACGGGACTGCTCTGTTACCTTACCTTGTCCTAGGCGCTGCATCTCGGAAAGAACTTGAAACACGGCATGTGTCATCCCTTCATCGGTATCAACCTCGCTGGCCGGCATACTTTGAACGTATAAAGCATAGGAGACAGCCACGCGCTGGCATATGTCCAAATCCCATGTGGATGGGTCGGCGCCACGAGGCGCTGCCACTGAAAGCGCATAGATCAGCACGTTCTGAAAGGCCGACGCCAAATACGCATGGCCAGCTTTACAAGAAGCCAAGAGCTCTTGAAGAATGCCGAGAGTGATCATGAACAAAGCCTTAGTCTTGGTAGAGCTGGACCTCGATGACGCTCGAGATTCAGTAGCAGCGCGAGTGATCAGGTAGCGACCGAGCTTCGACAGCTTAGGTGGCTTGCTCTGAGCGTAGTACACGAGCCGGCCCAGCTCATTGCTATTGGGTCGGAACTCGGGCGCAGCGTTAGCCAAGGCCTTTTTATCAGGGTAGCATGCGTCCACAAGTCTCTTATGGTTTTCTTTCCGAATACACAACATGGGACACCAGCTGGCCGAGATACTAACGCTTGGTTGGGCGAGCCGTCGCAATGGATCCCCGCGGACCAACCTTATGAGCAATCGGCACACCCGCTCGCCGTATGCAACGTGAGGTACCCTTTGCACTCACGTGGCAAATCGGACCGCTTATCAGCCACGTGCATTTGCCAAGAAAGGCGTGCTATTTACAAGTTACAGTTGAAGGGACGCATCCGACTGCGATACAAACCAGCGATACGCAGCCACGAGCACAGCCGATCCTAAGAATATGATATCAAAGATGCGTCCAAATACACGCTGAAAGTCAGGTAGTGCGGCGAGCAGGTGGCTTGGCTCACCTGTGGAGCCAAGGCTCACGCCAGCATGCAACTGGATGAGGGCAGCCAGGACGTAAATACACAGAACTTGGGCTGTAAAGAGCACGAGGATCTGTGTGCTAATACCCGTAGACACATATTGAATGAAAGCGGAGAGGGATCCAAGAATTACACGTGTGCGCATAACAATCAGGCTGCCTAGCAGCAACACGCTGATGGAAGGCGACCACTGCGAGACATCCACTCGCCATCCCATTAATCGCAGCAGGTGTGCGACACTTGTTGAGACCAGATCGCGTGTAGAAATCGAGTTATAGCCAAAGATGAGCAGGTTCAAGACACACTGCACTAAGCGCATGGCACAGTACATGGAAAAGATATATCCGCTAACGATCCAAGCATAGCCGATCCAAGTTTTTGCGTAACGCATGCGCCGTTCTTTCTCTTCGTAAAATTGTATATCTTTTCGTAGAGCATGAGCCATTGTGACAAGCCCAGCGATTTCGGTGTTTAATGAGGAGAGTTGCCGATCCTTGCTACCCCAACCCAGAAAACGCATCCAGTCTCCCCTGGTTGGGGAGGTCTCACGTTCACTTTCCAATTCAGCCACTATTGCACGACGCTCTTGAATATCTTTGAATGATTGCTGAAAAGCAGAGCGCATGGATTTTAGATCAGTCTCACTGTTTCTTTGGCGCCGTCGAATCATCATTTCGTACGAGTCGCAGATGGCACCTGCCGCCACACTGCCTGACAAAGCTGCAATAAGGGAGACGCCCAAGACAGCCGTGCGTGACAGCATAGCCTGAAAGAAGGACAAAGTAGACTCGGCCTTGGGTAATGGGACACGCAGAAATAAAAAACACCAACCCAGGAATAAAGAGGCGCTTAGCATACCTCGAACACGAGACCACTGTCGACGACCACTTCCAAAGCTGAGCAATATGCATGCGCATAGAGGAAGTACAAAAATGATAAGAAGAATGACAATCGGTAGGGACATGTGCCAGTGGAACAAAAGCCATGGCACATCAGCATGCATACGCTCCAATACCGCTAAACAAACGATAGTAAGACTTTCTTCAGCTGATATACAAAATAGAATAGAGGCAGATGATAGCGATTTAGGCATCCATGATTCAAGCATACACATGACACGCTCTACTCTGGAACCGGTTCGTGTGCGTGCATGGGCCACGTTGGGTAGGGTCATGGACTCCACAGTGCGCGTTGTATCCGTCTCCAAAGACACGTATTTTGCTTCCCCAACTAGCCTTGGCAGAACATGGTATGCGCCGACCAAAAGAAGCACGCGAATACACACGATCCATACCAACGTTCCCCCACCCGTCATGTCCGTCGCGAACTTCGCTCGGCTCACGAAGTGGAGCGAGTAGTATCTGTCACGTGACGTACATCGTCACCATTGAGCGCGGAGAGGACACGCGTTGAGAACGCGACGGAGGCTGTGATGGAGGCAGAGTCCACGCCTACGGCTCGGCCCATGCTGACAGACGAGTCGACGTTGGAGATGAGCTTAGGAGACACGACGTCTAACATATCTTCATTACATAAAGGTGATGATTCACTTCTAGGGAGCGCCCTCCTTGGTAGTGGCAGTGACCCGGCACCTAGCTTGCGACACTTGTCAGAGTCGCTAACAAGATCATCAGAGGAGTGTGAAACACCTGAACAAGTACAGGCTCAGCTTCATGTATTACGCCAATTAAATGAAGTATTTGAAACATACGAAAAGACGTTATCCAGCAGCTTGGAAGAAATGAACGTACGTGTGTCAGACTCACGTCTAGATATTCTCCCAGAAAATCAAAGAGACAGATGCTTTGTTAAATGTCTACTTACATATTCTGACGCAGGCACAGCGCCGGCGAGCCTTGATGAATGATACCTCGTGGCATGGTGCTACACAAGAAGCACAGCGCGAACGAGAATTACGGCAACGCGAAGCACAAATGCACGCGGCAGCTGCAGCGTCCGCTGCAGCTGCTTCTATGACTACTTCAACAAGCCGCAAGAGCCAGCGAGGAGGATCGACACGCCCCCCGAGTATATCGCGTGGGTCGTCCATAACGCGGCCCGCCCGGGGCCGAGCGCCTCCGTCGTCACGAGCCTCAACACGTGGACGCGCACCCCCGCATTCGTCTATGACACGTTCCACGACAGATGCTTCGTCAAACACACAGCCCCGCACTCGATTTGCTTCCTCAATCCCTGTACGAGGTGCAGGCACCCATAAATAGTCGCGAAGGGGCAGGCCATTCGTGCCCCGGTATTGCTCACGTGATGCATTTGCCCGCGCTGGGACCGTGCACAGGGGAAATAAGCTCTATCACCTTGCGTTCAAGTGTCCACCATGTCGGCGGCGGCAAGTGGTATCGAACAGAGCACAGGCGCTTCGCCCTTGTCATCTCTTCAGCTGCTGGACTCTTTCAGGAAAAATGACACGCAAAGTATCCACTCGATCCTGAGTCGATTGGACCTGACGCACCCGTTGATTCAGCTGGAGTCTCCCCTGCACTTGGCTGTATTGTGTGCAGATCCATCCGTGATTGAGGATATCATGCATAGCCGGCAATTAAATGCGAATGCTCAAGCAGCTGATACGGGAAACACGCCCCTCCATCTCGCAGTAGAGACGAACCGCTTGGATGTGGCATCTTTCTTGATGGCACAGCCTGATGTAAATGAAACGGTCCTGAACAAGGAGGGCAAGTCGCCGATCCAACTCGTCAAGTCGATCGAAATGGCTGAGCTTTTCGAACATCATAGCTCAGAACTGCGTCACAAGGTGCTTTATCAGCTCGAAGCGTACGAGGCCAAGGCAGCTTCGAGCGACGCGGGCAGTCCTGAAGAACAAGCTTTGCTGGAGACGGTCTCTTCTCCGCAGATCAGGCCGATGCACTTGGAAGTCATGAGTACCAAGTCCAGCTTGAATGTCTTGCAAGCTGCTGTGAAATACAAGTCTAAAGACCTGATCAAGGCTTGTGTTGGCAAGGGGTTCGACCCATACGTCAAGGATTCTTACGGTCGCAGTGCTAATGACATGACAACTGACAAGACGATGCAAGCATTTCTACGTCAGTTGGCACACGCAGAAGCTGCCAGCTTGATTGACTCGCATCAGCCTCCATCTTATCGCGGCTTTTTGGACAAATGGACGAATTATATGCACGGCTTCAAAATGCGCTGGTTTGTCTTGTCTGATGGTGTACTCTCTTACTATCGCACGCCCGACGACGAAGGTAAGCAGGCACGTGGCTCCATTATCTTGAACCAAATTACCATTGTACCGGACCGCCATGACCGTAATCGCTTTGAAATTGTGAACAGCTCGGGCAAGGATTCGACGCGTTGGTACCTGCGAAGCAGGGATTCATCAGAGTGCATGCGGTGGATACAGATTCTCGATAAGGCCCAACGCCTCACTGCGCAGGGAACGGCCACGGCTGACGCAGCGCAACCAGCACTGGAACCACCAGCTGCCGCTGGAGCTGATTCAGTGCCTCAAAATGTGACGTTGCCTGAAGTGCCAGCTGACTTGATGGACGATGCTGCAACTGAAACGGGCAGTGTGGAAGAATCTGACCAAGGTTTGCACCACATTCCACACGCACGGAGTTACGCCAAGCTCAACAACCACATGACAGTAAGCTTTGACGTGTCGACTCGTCTTCTCTCTCAGCTGGAAGAAGAATTGAGCGTGCCCAGCGAAGGTGTTGTAATCCCGCCTGGACAACAAGGTCCACAGACGGCCTCTACCACAGAGCCGGCCTTCTCCAAGTCAAGTGTAGCCCTAGCTCTTCGTCGGTCATTGGATTACCAATCGCAGCTCTGGCAACAGTATGTCAAGATGGCGCTAGAGCGTGAAACTTTTTTGCGTGAGGAGGTTGAGCGGCTCGAACGGACGCGGCTTTTGTGGGAAGAGCAAGTGACCGTGCTCGCTCGTCAGCACAATGAGCTGGAGTCCCATTTGCATGAATTGGTATCGGAAAATTCTCAGATGCGCCAAAGAATGCGCCAGACATCGCAATCACAAACAGTGTCGGAGGAACCAGCGTCGACCCATGCTGAGTGTGGAAGTAAGGCGTCGAATGCAGTCAGCGCCGCTGCTGGTGCAGCTATAGGCGCAGCCTCAAGCGTATTTTCACGCGCCCCTGAGAAGCAAAATACGAACGCTTCGAGTTTGGATGACGATGAAGAGTTTTTCGATTCAGTTGAATCGGATCACGCGTCTAACCGAGAGGCCCATCCATCAGGGGAAAAGTCTCAAGCTTCCACGCCAGGAAACGACGTCCCACAAGAGCACCAGGACGAGGAAAAGAAGCAGGACGGTGAGCAGAAGCCTGAACATACGCCGGAGGTTACACCAGGTGCCAAGCGTCTCTATGCTTTGCCTGAGTACGAACCGTATAACCACCTGCGCGACCGCCTTCCGGTACGAAACGATGAGCGTCCATCTATCTCGCTCTGGTCCATTTTGAAGAACAATATTGGTAAGGACTTGACCAAAATTTCGTTCCCCGTGGCCTTCAATGAGCCAACGTCGATGCTGCAACGCATGTCTGAAGACTTAGAGTTCTCTGAGTGCCTCGATGCCGCAGCTTTGCAGAGTGATTCGACGCGTCGTATTATGTTCGTCGCAGCCTTTGCCATGTCGAACTACAGCTCAACGATCGGACGCATTGCCAAGCCATTTAACCCAATGCTGGGTGAGACGTTTGAATACGTTCGCCCAGACCGCAGATATCGCTACATCAGTGAACAAGTGAGCCATCATCCTCCGATTTCTGCATGCTTCTGCGAGTCGCCAGGATGGGAATATATGGGCTGCGTTGATGCCAAGTCGAAGTTCTTGGGCCGCACGTTTGAGATTCGCCCTACAGGTGTGGCGCATGCCAAACTGAAAATCAAGCCAGAATGGGCACCCGAATCGAAGCGCAGCACGTTGCCGCATGCTGCAGAGAATGAATCACTGCTGATGGAGCACTACTCATGGAACAAGGTGACTACGTCTGTCAGCGGATTTATTACGGGGTCACCGACCATTGATCATTATGGCGATATGACCGTCGTCAACCATGTGACAGGCGATGTGTGCAAACTGACTTTCAAGCCTCGGGGCTGGCGCAGCACAAATGCGTTTGAGATTCGGGGTGAAGTTTTGGACGCTCATGGCAACAAGGTGTGGTTGATTACGGGACGATGGAACTCGCAACTCATCGCGAAACGCAGCAGCGGTGGTGATTCGAGTGATTTAAACCCTGATGAGAAGGACGTATGCACGAACCCAACCGACAGCGGCGTATCTGAGTCCAAGTACTTGCTTCTTTGGCGCAACAGCCCAAAGGTCCCTATGCCATTCAATCTCACACCATTTGCAGTGACGCTCAACTCACGTCCAGAGGGTCTGATGGAGTGGCTCCCTCCCACTGATTGCCGTCGTCGTCCTGATCTGACTGCCTTTGAGAACGGCAAGTTTGATCAGGCGGACCAACTTAAGGTGCAGCTAGAAGAATTGCAGCGCAGTAAGCGCCGCATGCGTGAAGAAGGCAAGCTTCCGCCGCACAAGCCGCGCTGGTTCAGCAAGACCACAGATCCAGACACGAAAGAGGCATTCTGGAAGCCCCACATGTCCGCCGATGAAGAGGGTCTTGAGACTATGGATTACTGGATTGAGCGTTCAAAAATTGGTACAAAGCATGTCCAAAACCAGGATGCTGACTGGGACACGGATCACATTTTCGGCGACCTGGAGGGCAAGAGCGATGAAAAGTAGCACCATAGACCTTGGCCCGATATGCCCCCGATTTTTGGAGAGGCCCGAAAGACTGACTAATCCACCCTGTCACGGAGGCGATGGGCTACGGGTCTGCTTCGACCTACCATGTCCGTGTTTCGTGCCACCCGCACCCTGCTGAACAAGGTGCCCGAGTCCCCCGACAAGTACCATATTCCGAATGGTGTGACACCATTTTGGCATAAGGTGCACCAATTAATGTCTACGAATCCTGACGTCTCGACGGGCCTGCCTCGCAACCTGCAGTTTAGGTACCCTCCGCCGGCTTCCCGCCCGGAAAAGCCAGCTACAGTGCCCTCGCGCGCATCTGACATTGCTGATAACATGTACTACCACCGCGACTTCCGCCGCAAGTATCCGAAGCTGGATGTAGTGACCCAGCAGTACTTGACAGAACTGCTGCTCGCCTCGCCGAACGAGGACGGTACAAAGAGCCTTCCGCTTCCCGAATCGGGTGCGTCGACGGACGTGACGCGCCCTGATGATCTAGCTTCGCCCACTGCCTTCACGCAAGTGCTCGCACAAGTGCACAACTCGTCCGAGCACAAGTACTCGCCCAAGAATATGCCTCCCAAGTTTCCCTCGACCTCTCCCCAGCACATTCTCAAGCTTCAGAAGGGTGCTCTTCCACGCGACAAGTACGACTACTTCCCCGTCGAGAACTATGCGTGAGCAGTTGATGTGAGTAGCTTTCATAGCCCGGTGACCACGTGGCAGAAACGTGAAGAGTCGATCGTGGATACATGTACACGCTTGACGACCATGTACAGGTATGCATGTTCGCGACGCTCTCACCGTGCACAGCATTCCACAGCGAATTAATCTGGTCTCGGCATTTGCTCTCAGTGTTGTGAGTGTTCTTTCTTTCTTTGTAGCGCTATCTGGCCTGCAAATTGGCGCGCCAACGAGTGACATTCGCTTGAGGAAGGCAGACGTGTACGTATCTACGGCTAACGATGAGCGTTTATGGACTTGCGCGATACCACGCAGATCGTCGCCCCCAGCATTATTTGGAGACGCGTCTTGATGTGGATTTGGACACGTCGCCTTTGTTCACCTGGAATACAAAGCAGGTGTTTTTGAGCTTGACTGCATCGTATGAATCGCCTCAAACGGGCCAACATGACGTGGTGATTTGGGATACCATCGTCAAGGATAAGGAATCTGCCCGTGTTAAGAGAAAGAATTTGCGCAACAAGTACGGTTTACGTGAGCTTAGTCGATCATTTGAGAACGTAACATCGGTTGATTTCCGGGTCGAATGGAATGTCATGCCGTATGTGGGTATAATGCAGCGCGGGGTGATGCCACGGTCTCGATCCTATGCGGTAACACAGAATCCCGAGCTTCAACATCAGTCACCAGTCATTGTGCCATATTAACTTTTCGTAGTGGGTGGATATCAGAGGAACTATGCTACAAATGCTAACTGAGTGCCGAAAAGAATGTGCGTTTCCGCTTGGCACTCGATGCATTCTCTGCAGATGCCGCTGCACTAGCCCCGGCCATCTTGGACGCAGGGAGCGCAGGTTGCGAAGTTTGGTCTGAGTCTGAGTCCGAATCAGATCCAGTCTCTGAATCTGACTCTGATTCCGACTCCGACTCGGATGCAGGTGTATCGCTCGATGTCGCAGGGGTCTGTGGACCTTCCTGCTGCGAAACAGTACGGCGAAGGGCCGAAGGTTTGAGCTCAGACAACTTGGTAAATGCACCTGACGAGTTCCGATGTGCCTGCGCGGACGAGTCAGTGTTAGGAGGACGCTCTGGTGCGTCAACAAAGACCGATGATGAAGAGCGCCGCGGCGTGCTCTCAACAGGCGCAGGTGGTCTCGGAGAAGGGCCGTGAACTCTGGTAGGAGAGGCAGGAAGGTGCGACTCTGGTTGAGAGATGAACGGCTGCGTGTCATCTGCATGCGAGACATCCTCTGTTGTAGACACGTCTGGCGCAGTCACACGCGGTGGCGCGGAAGTGCCGTTGGTTGCAGCATGTGATGTATTAACTAGTTTCCTTTCAGCAAAAAGGCGTCGTGTCAGTCATGATTCGCAACAAAGTCATGGTACTCACGTGAAGAGGTCTCGGCAGGCTCGGCAGCCGTCGCAGGCAGTCCTTTTTCCTTGATCCGGTCCATGAGCAATTTCTGTTCTTCGCGCTCAGCAGCATTCTTGCGCTGCTTCTTCGCCTTGAGTTCAGATAGGCGCTGTTGCATGGCAGCAGGACCGGATGCTTCTAGCGCTTGAATGGAAGCAGAAGCTGTCCTAGCTGGCTCGTCGTTATGATTATCGTGCACAATCGTTGTCTCATCACCCACGGAAGCTGTCGTAGTATCAGCTGCATCTGCTTCTTCAGATTGACTGGATGACTTATGGGCTTGGCTTGACTGTTCTTTCTCGAGTTTCTTCGCCGCTTGTTCAGCACGGAATGCCTCCATCTCCGCCTTGGTGCGTCGGTGTCGTCGCGGTTTTTCCGGACTTGGAGTACCAGTCGATGCATTAGAGACAGACTGCTGGGAAAGCGGTACATCTTCGTCGTCATCATCGTCTGGCCGCTGGGTGGACTCAGCAGAGCCAGCTTCTGGCGCTGGCTCGGGTGCGGCCTCTGGCACGGGTTCCGGCACTGGCTCTGCTCGCTTGGGTGACTTGCGCTTGCCACTAGGCGGCTGAGGTGCATCTTGTGACATCTCATGCAAGTTAGCAGAGACCTCATCCATAGATGTCTCAGCTACGTCCAGACGAGACGCTGATTCTGAGGCCGCAACGTTTGGTGGGGCGCCAGCAGTATCATTCGCAGCATTATTGACCGACTTGGAGCGTCCGCCACGACGACCACGCGACTTAGATGGCGTTGATGAGATGGTGGCTTCTTGCGCTTTTCCAGCAGAACCAATCTTGGCCTGATCAAAGTCAGCGTGCAACGTGACAACAGGCTCGCGCGAGGCATAGACTTGGAACGCACGAATATCTTCTTTGTCTTCCAAGTCAATGCTCATACCGTCGGAAGCTTGGTAAGACAAGGCAACAGGCGTTGATGAGTCGAGTCCGTACTTTTGCTGCACAATTTGGCGAGCATGATCGAGATTAAATGTCGCTGGTGTGAGCAGAAAAATACGTACGATCAAGGACACGCTGAAAGCCCTTTCCAAACGAGGTACGAAAAGCCAAAATGGTTTGCCATGTGGAGTCCATAGCCATTGTGAGAGACGAATCATGGATCGGCTGAGCATGTTGTGATTTGCGCCGCTTGGCTACAGGCGAAACTTGTCGGGAGTCCCCTGGCGTCGTCATGTTGTTCGCAGGCGGAATTTTCGACTTTTTCTTTTTAGAGTTTGCAGGTGTAGCTTGTACCTTTTTTGCTGTGTTAGGTGTGAGAGCACTGTGCGGCTCCCCCGGGACAGTGGACGTCATCGTACAGACACGACACGCCAGACGACAACGCGTCCTGCCCATCGGGACCTTGCTCACGTGATCGCGTCGATCTAGGCATGTGCGCCACGCTTCGATGGTGGGTCCGTGGTCATCATGTATCTACCAGCTAAAAGTCTGTAGCACGGCCACCATACGTCCATTCAGACTTCCAACGAAGCGGATCTGTCTTGGGCCCGCCCACTTCGCCAGTGTCAGGGTTCACATCGCCATCAAATTCCGTGCTTGGTCCAACGCGGGCGTCGGGATGCAGGTTTTGTGGCTTACCATCCTCGTTGTTGGTAGTGAATGGCATGACATCTGGTCGTGAGTAATGCATGACATACTTTGTTTCTCGCGCACGAGACGCTCAAATTCTTGCTGTTCTTCTTTCGGCAAAGGGACAGGACCGACACGCTGGAACGGGGCATCCGAAGCCATGATCTTGGAAGCATGGAGCAAGCGCACAGGCATGATGCCCTGCCGAGACAAGCGAGTCAGAAACGTCATTATGAGTATGTGGCAACGAACAAAAAAACTATGGACTGGCTCAGGGAGGGGAATGGCACCTCCACTTCGTAGTCTGGCTGAGTGAATCAGCGAGAATTACCGCGCACGCTGGGCGGCTGAAAAGGGACGCAGAGAGCGTGTGGATGGACTGGACGGGATGCCGTGGGTACGAGAACGGATCGAATCGAGGCGTGGAATGTTGGTCTGTGCTGGTCGAGCATCAGCGGGGCGTAAGAGAGACGAACGTCGACGCCGGTGTTCTGTCATGATACGCGTGCGGGGACATAGAACATTTTCCTGATCGTATGATGCCGCCGCACTCGTGCGTGAAGAAGGTGGTTTAAATGGACCAGGCTCGAGTTTAACGCCCGTATCCACGTCGCTCACGTCCGACTTGAGTGCTTCGAGTGGAATACGATTCACACGCTTGAGGAAGGGAGAGGGCCGTTCTTCCTCGTCCATCAAGAGCCACTGTGGCTCTTGAGGTAAGCAGTTCAAGTTCATTGGCATAGTACGGGACGTTGGCATAGATGGCTCTTCTTCCTCTTCGTGGACGGCATTGGGCATCGAAGTGCGCTTGGGCGTATCGCCCGTCCGTGCTCGGAGCGGCAACGCTTCGCGCCACATGCACGAGGCATCCTTCATCGAGCAGTCAGACATGTCGGCTTCCAGACGTCGCATGCGGTCTAAATTTGGTATGGCGCTTGTGGGTGCGTGGCGTAGGGGCTCGTCGTCATCGATCCACTCGTCGTCCGTGAGGCGGCCTTTGATTGGAGGAGACACGGCAACTTCCGCCATACGTGCACGAAGTATTTCTTCGCCTTTCAGCGCTTTTCTCTGCCTTGTACGAGATGGCTTAAGAGAGGTATCATGGGAAGATAGAGAAGCATGCAGTGCGTTTTTCTCTTCCAGTTCGCGGCGCAACTGTGAAATGGTCTCTTGCATACGACCTTTTTCCACTGACCACTGCTGGAGCGACTCTTCACGACGGCACAGCTCCAATTCACGCTGGTTGAGAAGTAAAGCACGTTCATCCAAAGCCTTAGAGCGTGAGGGATAGTCAGACCACTCCTGTAATTCCTGCGTCTGCACCGCTAATTTTTGCTCGCGCGCTTGCAAAAGTGCTTCACGCTTTTCGAGAGCAAGTGTTTGAGCGTGTAGACGTTCCTTTTCAACCCGAACATGTTTGTGTAAGACAGCAATATCATGTGTGCGGCACGCCATTTTGATCTGGCGGATCTGGAGCAGCTGCCGCGTCGTGGGACGTCGGCGGTGGTCAAGTTGGAGCATGGCATTAACGGCCTCCTGCAGATCACGAGAGTATGGCCGTGGGAGGGCAGGCACAGCTCCTTGTTTGATCTTTCGAGTGAGTTCAGTTTGATTTGAAGCATCGAACGGTGGACACAGGGCACAAAGCTCATACACAATACACCCTAACGCCCACACATCCGACTTGACGTCGTATGGCTGACCTGTGGCCAGCTCGGGGCTCATATAATATGGCGTTCCGACGTATGTGTTAGCAAAAGCTTGCGCCGCCATCTGCTTGCTGAGGCCAAAGTCGCCCAGTTTAACATTCTGATCGGCATCGAGAAACACATTTTCGGGCTTGAGATCGCGGTGTAATATGGCTTGCACTGTGCGGGGTGCACCGGACATGGATGGCGCCACAGTTCGGTAATGACATGCCTCCAAAGCCGCCGTTATCTGCGCAAAAAACGACCAAACACTTTCCTCAGGAAGGTGAGTTTTGGTGCGACGGCAACGCTTGATCACGGTGCCCAAGTCGCCGCCCTCACACAGCTCCATCACAATGTAAAGAATACCATTTTCCGTATCGACATAGCGCTCTTCGTAACGTACTACGTTGTCGTGCTGAAGTGTTCGCAAAATGTTGACTTCCGATACGATATGCTTTCTATCGCGCTCATTCATGCGTTCAAAATTGAGCTCCTTGCGAGCAAACAGCATGCCGTCCGACTTGCGGCGAACTTTGCGTATCAAACCAAATGTGCCATTTCCGATCACATCTAGTGCCTCGTATCCCTCCAGTACATATGCACCACCACCTGAAGTTGGCCGGGAGCCAGAGGCTGCAACTGGACGCATGCTTGCAGGGGCAGTCGAAATGGAACCGCACGACGTGGGAGTGGGTAGCACAACCAACACTTGTAGGTGTTACTTTTCCACGTGGTGGACACGTGATAGTAAACGCCGCTCGGCGCGTGTGGTCTCTACGCCCCAGGCACAGCGCCAACGGACGCGGCGCCACGACGGCCGACCTTCCTGCCGACGCCAAAACTGACGTATGAACGAGTACTCCAGGCACGAATGGTGTCGTTTTGCCACGGAGAATGGCGGTATCGGATCATGTATAGCCGCAATCACGTGTGCAGGGAACAAGCAGGCGGAACACTTGGCATTTCGCAAAGGCGACCAGGTGACGATCCTATGTTGTTTGGTGCAACCGGGAGACAGCAAGTATCCCCGAGGCTGGTACCTTGGATTTTGTGGATACATGGTTGGCTATTTTGATGGCGCACACATGGAGTCCGTGCCGCCACTCTTGAGTGTGGGCACGCTTGATCGCAGCATGTCGCCCCACGAGCGTCCTTTTGCTAAGCCTGTCCCACTACAGAGTTGTACTTTATCACCCAATGAATTTCTTGTCCTGTATGATCCTATATCGAGGCGCGAGACGAAGAGAAAGAACACGCCGCCAGTGCATCATGCCCTGTTGTTTCAATCCCTCTCTCCCCCGTCGTTGCCAAAAAGCGGAGAGTATGATGACGTGTATTCGATCTACGATACATATTTTCGCCCAAGCACGTTTGTGGAACCCGACGTGACTAATGGGCCCCAAGAGAAGGAGAAGGATGAGCCCTTGACACCGGAAAGACCGATCGACAAGGTGTTGAATGTCGTGCCAGAGCAGGTCCCCAACCGCCTTCTGCAACAGGATGACTCGACAGGCGGCTCAAACTCGCTACAGGACAGTCCCTCGTTCTCGTCTACTGAGAGCTCGTTTTATGCCGCAGCCATGACCTCGCCTGCGACGCAGGTGCGTGCGCAGCCAAAGACAGAGCCTACCCCAACGACGCCGTCGAAGCAGTCAGCCAGAGTCTACGCGTCGGCGACAGGATCACCCTACCACATGGCAAGGAGTCGAAGTCAGCAGGCGATGGCATCTTCGCCACGCCTGCCGCGTCATGGAGGTGCATATTCTGCCACACCTCCTACTTCGCCGTACCGCGTGGCGCCTACGATCACGTCGCCTGCATCCATGGCTGGCAGTGGTTTAGGGTCAGGGACATCGTGTGAATCGCCCGGCGCTGGTCCTGCACCTAGCTTGTTCGGCTCGCCCCGTTCCAAGATGACGCTGGACGTCTCGGAACATGCTCTGTCGGATCGGGCGCAGCTCTTCCAGCTGTGGACAACGTTGCTAACAGACCGCTCGCCCACATCGCGCACGCTCAAAAAGGCACAGCAGCTCGTTCATCTGGGCGTGCCAAGTGCACTTCGTGGTCGTGTGTGGCTGCTGTTGGCCGACAAGCAGGTGCAGCCCAAACGAGGTGTTTTCGACCAAATGTGCCAGGCGAGTGCAGAGTCACAGCGACAACCCGACAAATACCAATTTTCTATACTGATTGAGCAGGATCTCCATCAGTGCTTCCCAGTAAGTCAACCATTTGATGGCATGGGTGGATCGACGCGCGACACAATTCGCCGTATTTTGCACGCATATGCATTCTACAACCCCAAGGTCGGCTACACGGAGGGCATGTGCCTGTTGGTTGGCTTGATGCTCACGCATTTGCATGCTGAAGATGCTTTCTGGCTGCTTGATGCTATTGTGCATGGATATGGCATGGAGCACATCTACACAGGAGATATGCATCGCTTGCACGTGGACAATCTTGTGGTAGATGAGCTCCTTCGCATGGTGGACGTCGAATTGCATCAACAACTGCGTGACCTAAGCATTGAGCCGATCATGTTCCTTCCCGGCTGGATTCTCCCCATCTTTGTGCGCACTCTGCCATGGGCTACGCTCGTGCGTGTGTGGGATATGTTTATGTGCTATGGCTACACATTTCTGCTCCGCACAGTTGTGGCAATTTTGTGCTTGTGCCGGCAAACTCTGCTACAGCTGCCGCATGAGCAACGCCGCATGATGACTCTGCGTCACCTCGTGTTTGTGCCGCCAGGTGCACTGTCGGAAGTGAACGTGCTAAACCGTGCCCTTGAATTACCAGTCACGAATAAAGAGATTGTGCGTATGGAAGCCACGGCGGAACGACTTTTACAAGAGCGCGTTCCTTCAGATGCCACTTTGGAACAAGAAGAGGGCGTAAGACGTGCCCCGTCGATGCAAGGTAAGCCCATGACGAAAAAGACCCTGCGGGTCTTGCTGGGACGTAAAAATTAGGTAGAGGGATGGACAATGCGAACGGTACGATCGAATCCACAAGTAATAATGTGCTCCGTATCTTTCTCATAGAGTACGGCTACGCCCTTTATGACGGTGTTGCCGCCGTGCCGCCACGAGGCAGCAGATAGGTTGTCGTCTCTGTGTTGGCCGTGACACGGCACACGCGCATGTACACGGCCATCAAGTCCAACGAGTCGCAGAATTCCGTCTTCTCCCGTGATCCATGCGCCGTCACCTTCTTTTCGCCATGCATGTCGTGGGCTGGTAAAAGAGGAGGATGGTGACTCGGTCCATAGCGTCGAGTGTCGCTTGTCGGAAAATAACGGCATAAGAAGGAGGCGGGAGAGTGTGTGATCAGACCCGCTGCTCAGAGCGCACGGAGTGCCATGATCACCCGTTTGAGCAGAAATGTATTGGCCCGACGGGTGCATGGCCAAGTCTAATAGCGAGTAACTTGCGTGAAAGTCGTCTGGATCAGGATTTGTGTTATACGTCAACACATCCCAGGCGGTGGTGTGAGTCGGCATACCAACATAATGCAGCATAACACTCTCGCGAACTGTGTACACGAGCCAAGGGCGTTCACCAGCTTGGTCCGGTGCACCACGTACAAACAACAGAGCCTCAGGATTGGACGTCAACGTAATGGTATGTCGACGGACGTAGCGGCCTTGCTCGTCCTCATAGATGTGAATGGTTTTGTCATAGCTCGCACTGGCAAGAAAGCGCGCATCGTGACTGAATGCAACACGCACGGCAAAGCGGCGATGATCTCGCACGGTCTGTATCGGCGTGTCATGAGCCAAATCCCAGACAACAAGCATGCCATCCATACCCGATGTGACGGCATACCGTGGATTGGTGGTGTGCTGCGCAAAGCACAATACGGCAGCATGGTGCCCATGTGGCTGGGTATCTTGTGGTGCAGAAGGCTCCAGCATACCGACGACATCACCTGTGGCCAGGTGAGTGATCACGATGCGCTTATCAGCGCCAGTAGTGGCAATGCATGCGCCTGCAACACCAGGGTACGTCACAGGCACAACGGAGAGGATATTGCCCAAATGCAGATAATCCAGCGTCCTTTCCAATTTGTAGGTGGGAAAGTGTGCTGTAAGCCTTGTTGCGTCCGGGGGCAGAGCCTCGAGGGCCGTGTGAGCGCTGGCCTTAGACGCCGCATATTCTACAAGCGTGCGAAGATCGCGAGAGACAGAATTGTAAGCTGAGCTTGCGACAGGCACGCGTTTACATTCTTTTTCAAAAGCTGCCAATGTTTCTGGGCAGTCGTGCGTCCGCAAGAAGGCCGCGACTATGTCCTGACACACCCCGAGCAACGTCGACATGACTTGAACCTCGGAAAAAAAAAGTGACCCTTTTCTCCACACACTACGGGGCCTTTCTTGCGCCACGTTATGCCACTATCCGGAGCCTTGGCTCCCGAAGCACGGCATGTGCTCGTGCACAAGCTGCGCGAGCCAGTCGAGACGCCAAGTGTGTCCACAAGACCCACGGCACCTGGGCCTACTGATCCCTTCGAAGGGGCCCAAACGCCTCGCCGAGTGCCACGTACTTTCTCTAGCAGCGACGCTTTACCACGGAAGCGCATCCTGACGCAGCGCCATCTCGATCACTTTTCAACGACAACGGCCTTTTCTGAGATTCTAGGTATGATACGAACATGCAACGAAGCAATTAAGGGGAAGAAGCTTAACGAAAATGTCGGGGAAAGTGTGCCCATCAAAGCTGTCTTGCACATCGTAGCACAGGTCCGGACCTTAGTGGACGAAACACCTCGCGACACAGAATCCGCACAAAACTCGCGCTTCGGCAACCCAGCTTTTCGCGAATTGTATAAAAAAATTGTTGAACACGTTGATACTTGGATGCAATCACTACCAGGTCTCGAACACGACGCACGAGCGCGTCAAGAGCTGGCCGTCTACTTTAACGAGGCGTGGGGCAATGCCAAGCGCATAGATTATGGCAGCGGTATGGAGCTCAATTTTTTGTGCTGGCTTCTTTGCCTTGTCAAGCTTGGTGTACTCGACTTGGACCGCGATGCTACGTCACTTGTGCTCCGTGTGTTCTGGAGCTACATTGAGACGATGCGCGTCGTCCAGGCAACCTATTGGCTCGAGCCGGCCGGCAGCCATGGTGTGTGGGGTCTTGATGACTACCAATTCTTACCCTTTCTCTGGGGCGCAGGCCAGCTTGTGGACCACCCGTACTTACGCCCCAAGTCGATCCACGATAGGGAAATCGTCGACGAATGTGCTCCTGCTTACATGTATTTTGCTTGCATCCAGGCCATCAATGCCGTCAAGACTGAATCTCTGCGCTGGCACTCACCCATGCTCGACGACATCTCTGGCGTGCGTACTTGGAACAAGGTGAATCAAGGCATGATTAAGATGTATCGCGCCGAGGTACTCTTGAAGCTGCCGATTGCACAGCACATTTTTTTTGGTGAGCTTATCCAATTCGGTCATATGGACAATGATGACGCCTTGGATGTGGAAGAAGACGAGCACGGCCATCGATTCTCTAAGCATGTGCATCATGATCATTACCACGGTCAGGGACAAGCAGCTGGATGGGGCGATTGCTGCGGTATACCAATCCCTAGCGTGTTTGCTGCCGCTGAACAAAAGCAGGCACAGGACCGGATACCTGTTCGCCGAATTCCGTTTGATTAAGATTTAGACATCACTAATATAGAAAAACTCATATATATGACTATTTCATATCCATGTATAAGGGTGGGTCGGAAAGAACCATTGAGCGACCCAAGCAACAAGGCTCACATGATCATCCACGTAACATTGCAATGTATTAAGCGAGGGCGAGACTCTTGCCCTCTCCCTCAGGCGACACGACGAAGAAGTTGTCCTTCTCATTAACCATGTAGTGCTTCGAAGCATCGAGATGGCCGAGGAATGCAAGTGTCTTGCCGTTCTCGTTGAACTCAAAGAACTGGCTCATCTGAGAGCTGTCGTCACTCATCGAGCAGTTCTGGACCTGGAGGTGCTGGTCTGGCTGGGCAAGAGCGGTTGGGCGGAGGCACTTCTCCTTCACGCTACCCTTCGGGGAAATGATGCCGTAGTGCATCGAGCCCTTGCTTTCGACATTCAAAATGTTCGACTTGCACTCCTGGAAGACAAGTGTCAGCTCGTCGCCACCAGAGAGCACCAAATCGCTATCCTTGAGCGATACAGTCTTGCCATCCAGCTTCAGCATTCCAGTAGAGGTGTAGTTCGTGCATTGAAGTTTTGTGACGAGCTTGCTGGCAGCATCGTTAATGTTCTGCTCGTCCTTTGGCACAGCCTCGACAGCAGGAGCAGGCTCAGAGGGAGGAGGCACAGGAGCTGAAGCAGACTTTGGCTCAGGCGCAGGGGCAAGGGGAGGTGCCGATACGTCCTGCGAAACGGGAGCGGCCGATGCCGACGCAGCAAAGGCGGCGAGGAGACTGGCAAGAAACGCGGTGCACTGCATGGTAGAGGCGTTCGCCACGCGGTTGGAGCCAAGAGTCGTTTATATATACACTACGTGCATCACAGACTCCTCACCGAGGTCAGATTCTCTCCCTTACACCTGTGGCACTTCTACATGCATGATATGCAAAATGTAATTGGTTGAAAATAAAGTGTTTATGTGGCCAACACCAAAAAGGAAGTGAGAACACAGCCCTCTTTAGTCGCGCTGACTGAAATCGAGGCCCCAGAAAAAAGGGGCCATCACAAGAGTCTAGGGGCGGTGTTGTTGTTGATCGGCAGGTGTACGTGACCCTAATTGTCGCGATCCATGCCTGCAGGTGAAATTACACATCCCTCACGAACAGAGGAAGTATTTCTGCTCACGGCTCTCCGAACCGCTGCCTTGCGGACTGATGGTCGCAAATTGCACCAAGCTCGGCCTGTGAGTGTAGAATTTAGCGAGCGACTTGGCTGGTGCCAAGTGCATGTGGGTGATACCATTGCCATTGCTTCCGTCAATGCCACTCTTTGTGAGCCACGGAATGATCGGCCCTATGAAGGCATTGTTCAAGTTCATGCGAACCTCACACCTATGGCCGGCGTTGAGTACGACACTGGTGGTGTGCACGGCGCCACCGAGTCTCGTGAGCGTGAAGCTCTCTTCGAGCGACTGCTGGAAAGAGCCGTCCGACACTCTGAGGCGGTAGATCGCGAGGCACTGTGTGTCCTGAGTGGCAAGGTCGCTTGGTGCGTTGATGTATCCGTTCACATTCTGGCAGACCAGGGTGCTGCCATGGATGCTGCCGTTCTGGCGAGTATGTTGGCTCTGCGACAGTACCGCCGTCCCGAGGTGACTGTGGAGAATGGCCAGGTCACGGTGCACTCGGCAGAAGAACGCGTACCTGTACCTCTTGCATTACATCATGTGCCACTATGCGTATCGTATGCGATTTTTGTACTAGTGCCAAAAAATGATCAAGAGCGTAGCTTGTTATTGGCACAGTCTCCCACATTACCCCTCGATCAAGCAGACTCTGATATGGAAGTGGACGGTACTTATACCAGCCCGAATGTTACTGTGGCGCTTCTTGACCCATCTTTGCTCGAATGCACTCTCGCCCACTCAAACATCACCTTTGTCATGAACGCGCAACGCGAAGTGTGTGTACTTGATAAAGCAGGTGGTGTAGCTATACCATACCCAACCATTCTGGGCCTCTTGGACGGAGCAGCTGCTCGTGCTCGACAACTGTCGGACTTTCTCGAATCCCAGCTGGCTGAGGATTCTGCTCAACGAATTCTCTCCATCCGGTAGCTGGTTTGTCCTGTAGTATAGCGTGTCTCAACTCCACTCGAATCTTGTGGACCTCCGGTCATGGCCAGTGACCGTGCCTCGCCCCAGCCGTCTGTATGGCATGTAGGGTCTGCACCCCATCCTGGGCTGGATAGACTGGACAATCCTTTGAGTGTAGAACCACCTTCGTTTGACCCGCACCCAGCCTATCTGAACTCCAGCCAGTCACGACACTGGACCTTTCATCCCTCGGCTCTGGCGTCGCTACGCAGGGACACTCACGAAAAAGTAAGCGACTCCATCTTACAATACGTGTCCGAAACGCCAAATACATCTTGTCCTGAGCTTTTATCGGTCGAGGATGAAGTGGCCATTATGCGGTTTTACCTCATGCGCATCGGCAAACTTGTTAAGGCAGTAGGCCTTCCATCCCTGATAGAAGCCACGGCCATGTCATACATGAAGCGCTTTTATCTACGCAACTCGTGCATGCAATTTCATCCCAAGCTTATCATGCTCACAAGCATCTATTTGGCATCCAAGGCAGAGAACTACCCTATTCCTCTAGCTCATTTTTGCGCCCAGGTGAACAAAAATGCAGGGACTAGTGCACAGGCCCAACAGGCTCCTTCGGCCGTGCGCGGTGATGTGACAGAATCCATTTTGTCTCAAATCGAATTTGGAATGGTGCAGAGCCTCGGTTTTGAGCTCGGTGTACACGGCGCGCATCGTGCCCTTTACGGGTTTGTTTTGGATATCCAGACAGTCATGCCTCACCTCACACGTGAAGATTTACTTGCTTTTGCTGCTTCTGTACAACCTTATTTGCATTTCTCGCGACTCACAGATGCTGAATTTCTTTTCACGCCAAGTCACATCGCGCTTGCCTCGTGTTGGATGTGTGATGTCCCTTCATCGTCCAATAATTCGTCTATACATGGTAAAGACCTTGTCATGTCATGGCTTAAAGCCAAGGAGGAGCGAGGCGTGTACGCTCTAAAAAAGCAGCAAAAGGAGCGTGATATATGGCGGCAAAAGCAACGCGTCCTTGGTTCAGAAGCCGCGTCCGGACTGGATTCTGGAAAGGATGAAGCCTCTGCCGCTCATGCTTTACCCAAGCTTGTATATGGACTTGGACTACCTATTGATGATATTGTGATAATTCTCGAGAGAATTGCCGACATGATCCATTCCGTCGTGATACCAGGCAGTATCCCGCCTAAGCTATACATGGACGTGGATCGCGTCAAGCAAGTTGATCTAAAGTTACGATGCTGCCTCAGTATATTCGAGACCTTGAATCGCGACGCCATGCGTAAACGCCCAGCTGAAGACACCGATGATCAAATAAAGCGCGTGAAAATAGAGACATAGCTATTATACATGCCTCCTCTACGTTACGTGAGTTCCTATATGACTTCCCGGTCGAAGCGGCCTTTCATAATATCGACTCTCCCGCAAACTCGAAGAGACCAGCAAGACTGGGTATATGACGGAGACATTAGTTCGACTAAGTCAATCCGATTGTGCACGCCAGGCATTGTTGACCTATGCCTCATGCACGAC